>Ga0302279_10001393_pt1 | contig 34174 bp, 27 predicted proteins | sample III_Bog_N3_3_FD_194541 | JGI IMG/M metagenome (GOLD analysis project Ga0302279, IMG submission 194541) | Peat permafrost microbial communities from Stordalen Mire near Abisko, Sweden - III_Bog_N3_3 | ecosystem: Environmental > Terrestrial > Soil > Wetlands > Peat | place: Sweden: Abisko...
GAGATCTACCGGATCAAGGAGAGCTCGCAGGAGGCCGTCTCGGTCATCTCGAACCTCGGATCGCGCATCGAAGCCATCGGGCAGATCGTGAACGTCATCGACGACGTCGCCGAGCAGACGAACCTCCTCGCGCTGAACGCCGCCATCATCGCGGCGCAGGCCGGCGAGCAGGGCAAAGGCTTCGCGGTCGTCGCCGACGAGATCAAGGATTTGGCCGAGCGCGCCGGAGCGAGCACGCGCGAGATCACGGACCTCATCAAGACGGTGCAGACGGAGTCGAAGAACGCGATCCACGCCGTCGAGCGCGGCGCCGTGAACGTCGACCGCGGCGTCGAGGTCTCCAACGAGGCCGAGCGCGCGCTGAAGAAGATCCTCGAGAGCAGCCAGAAGTCGACGAACATGGTGCGGGCGATCGCCCGCGCCACGGTCGAGCAGGCCAAGGGATCGAAGCAGGTCACCGACGCCATCGGGCGCATCGCCGAGACGGTGCAGCAGATCGCCGCGGCGACCGCGCAGCAGGCACGCGGCTCCGAGCTCATCATGAAGAGCGCCGAGAAGATGCGGGTCATCACGCAGCACGTCGAGCGCAGCTCGCAGGAGCAGGCGCGCGGCGGACGGCAGATCACCTCGGCCATCGAGAGCATCTCGGGCATGGTGAACCAGCTGAACATGAGCCACCGCACGCAGACCCGCGGCGGGGAGCAGCTCCTCGCGGCCGCAGGGCGCATCGAGTCGAATGCACGCGAGCAGGAGCTGTCGCTTCGTCAGCTCACGTCGTCGATCGAGCGCCTGCGCCGCGCGCTGTAGGGCCTACGCGTCGTCGTCAGGCGTCGTCACGCGAAAGAAATACCCCTCGCGCGAGCGGACTCGAAAGTCGCGCATCCCCCACTCCTGCGTCGTGATCTCACTGACGACGCAGCCTTCGAGCACGAGCGCGGCGGTCCGGGCTCTATCGAGATCGCGAGTCACCACCCCCAGCTCGACCCCCATGCCTCGGGACGGCTGCGAAAGGTACGCCGCGAAGGGATGATCGGGCGGAAGCGACGTCGTCGCGTTGAGCAGCACGGTCCCGTGCGACGAGCCGAGCTTCACGAAGTCGCCGTCGTCCTCGATCACGCGAAAGCCGAGCGCGTCGCGGAAGATGGCCACGTAGTGCTCCAGATCCTTCACGTACAGCTCGAAGAAGACGTACCCGTCCGCCTGCATGGCTCTTCACTCCCCTGCGCTGACATCGGCCGCGTTGCGAGACCAGACGATGCGCCCGGTCTGCAAGTCGGCCGCGAGCACGACACCGTCGAAGGAACACGCGTAGACGCGCGTGTCGTCGCAGCGCACGCCCGAGACCCCCGAGTTGGCGAGGCGAATGGGCGGAAGCTGCACCGCGAGCGCGTCGGCCGACCAGATGAGCACCGTGCGGTCGTACGCGCCCGTGACTACGTGAGCGCCGGACGGCGAGGCGTGCACGGTCTTCACGCCGCGCACGTGGGCCATACCCGAGGCGACCTCCGTGCCCGATTCGAGATCGAACGCGCGGAGCGATTGGTCCCGGGAGACCACGTACGCGATGCGTCCGTCGGGTGACGGTGCCACGCCATTGGAGAGCTCCATGGGGGGCGTGCCGCGAATCGCACGCGTCGCCGACCAGCTGTCTCCGTCCCCCTTGTCGTGCACGAGGAGCGCGCCGTCTCCCGACGCGACGAGCAGCCGCTTCGGCCCGGCGAACGAGAGGCTCTTCCAGACACCGCGGGCGATCGCTTCGAGCTCCTGCGTGTGAACCGGGATCCCGTCGTCGCCGAGCGTGAGCATACGCCCCCGCCACGCGTAGCCACCGGTCGCGAGGAAGCGCCCGCACGGGCTGAAGTCGACGCAGATGCCAGGGCCAAAGCCCATCTCGCCGCGCCACACGACTCGCCCCGAAGCGTAGTCGTACACGAGCAGCTCGCCGTAGAAGTCGACCGTCGCGAGGAGCGGCAGGCGCGGATGAAATGCCGCCCCCATGTAGAGCGAGTGGGAATCGGGCCCCAGGATACGAAGGAGCCTGCCCGTGCTCGCGTCGCGAACGCGAATGCGTCCGTCGTCGTGGGTGACCGCGAGCTCTTTGCCGTTCGGGTGAATCGCGACCCAGTTGCAGCCGTACGTCGGGCCTGGCTCCGGGCCAATGTCGACGGTCGCACGCCCCGCGGAGTCGCGTGCGAGCAGGTAGGCTCGGTCGAAGTAGCTCGGCACCGCTAGCCTCTCACGCGTGGCAGCGACGTTGATCCCCCACATGCCGCGCCGTCGATCGACCGCGACCTCGGGGGCACCCCCGTCGGGCGTGCGCGACACGGACCACACGCGTCCGTCGTAGCAGGCCGTCAGCACCCTCGACGGCGACGCGGGGTCGACCACCATGCGCTTCGCAGCCCCCCCGACGCGCGCTTCCCCGACGAGCTTCCACCCAGCGGTCGCGTCGGTGGCCGCCTCGAAATAGAGCACGCGGCCGTGGTCATCGGCGACCAGCACGTAGCGACCGTCCGCGCTCCACTGCAGACCGTTGCAATCGCCCGGCGTCTCGAGCTTCGCGATGACCGTGCGTGCGTTCGCATCGAGCACGTACGTGAACGGCGAATCGCCCGCGACCGCGAACTGGCCGTCGTGCCCAGGACGCTCGCTGCACGTGTTGAGATAGTCCTCGTAGTCGCTCCACACCCAGGTGCGCGACGCATCGTCGACGTCGTGAACGATGACCCTGCGATCGAGGCCGACCGAGACCACCCGGCGACGCCCGCTCCCGTGAGACAGCGAGATCACGTCGGTCGAATCGTCGGTGTGACCGCGCAGCTCACGCAGCCTGCGTCCCGTCTGGGGATCGATCACCTTCACGGCGCCAAAATCGCGCCCCCCTTCGAAGCCCGCCCCCACGAGTAGAAGCGCCCCCGTCTTCTCCTCGAAGCGAATCGTTTCGACGAGCGCGGTCTGCGCGAGGAAGCGCCTCTGCACGGCCCCCGAATGCGCGTCGCGAAGCGTGATGAAGCCGAGGTAATTGGCCTCCGCGAGCACCCGCTCGTCCGAAGAGAATGCGGCAGTCCTGCACGGTGTCGCCGTTCGCGGATCGATATTCACGGCCTTCTCCTCGGGCGCGCCGCGCGCGTCCGCGTGATAGATAGTCGACGAATCACAGCCGGTCGAGGCGCTCCTCCGCAGATCAGAGGAGCGCGGAACAATCTGCCGACGGCGGACGACGGGCCGAGGCGACGCACGCACACGCATCGAATGATCGCAGTCCGCAATCTACGAAAGCATTACCGGATACACGCGCGTGCTCCGGGCGCGATGGCGGCAGTCCGCTCACTCGTGCACCGGACGTACGAAACCGTGAAGGCGGTCGAGGACGTGTCGTTCGACATCGCTCCGGGTGAACGCGTCGGTCTCCTCGGATCCAACGGCGCGGGGAAGACCACGACTCTCAAGATGCTCTCGGGGCTGCTCCACCCGACGTCGGGGAGCGTGCAGGTCGCAGGGCACGACCCGAAGAACCGCGATCGCGCGTTCCTCGAGCGCATCAGCCTCGTCCTTGGCCAGCGTCAGCGGCTCCTCTGGGACCTCCCGCCGTCGGAGACGTTCGAGCTGCATCGCCTGGTGTACGGCGTCTCGCGTGAGGACTGCACAGCCACGCTAGCCGAGCTCGATCGACTGCTCGACTTACGAGATCTTCCACGAAGGCCGACGCGTGAGCTGTCGCTCGGCGAACGCATGAAGTGCGAGCTCGCGGCCGCGCTCATTCATCGCCCGAAGGTGCTGTTCCTGGACGAGCCGACGATCGGCCTCGACGTCGCCATGCAGGTCGCGGTGCGGGCGTTCGTCCAGCGTTACAACGAGGAGCACGGGGCGACGCTCATTCTTACGAGCCACTACATGGACGACGTCCTCGCGCTCTGCCCGCGTGTCATCGTGATGGACCGCGGCTCCGTGATGTACGACGGGGCTCTCGACGCGCTCGCACGAAGGATGCGTCCCGAGAAGCAGGTCGTCCTTCAGCTCGAGAGACCGGTCGAACCGCGCGATCTCGCGTCCCTCGGCACGCTCGTGAGCCACGGGGACCGTGAAGTGGTTCTCCGAGTCGATCCCGACAAGCTCAAAGGGGTCCTGGCCGACGCGCTCGCACGTCTCCCGATTCGGGATCTCACCGTGCGCGACCCGCCTCTCGAGGAGATCATGGCCGATCTCTTCGCGGGCGACGGAGCGCGGGCGCTCCCTACCGAGAGCGCGACGTGAGCGTCGCGCGCAGCCTCACGCAGTTTCGCGCGTTCGCCCACGTCGGCACGACCGAAGCGATGGCCTACCGCGCCGAGGCGTTCGTGTGGCTCCTGTCGGGCACCATGCCGCTCATCATGATCGCCTTCTTCGGCGCCGTCACGCGCGACGGCCCCATCGGTCGCTACTCGACCACGAGCGTCGTCGCGTACTTCCTCGCGACCTTCGTCGTGCGCAATCTCACGGCGTCGAGGATCTCGTGGCAGGTGAACCTCGAGATCCGCGACGGGACCCTCGGCGGGCGGCTCCTCTTGCCAGTGCACCCGCTCGTCGCGTACGCGGCCGAGAGCCTCGGCGCCATGCCGGTGCGGGTGCTGGGCTCGGCTACTATGGCGCTCGTGATGCTGGCGGTGCTGGCGTCGGGATCGCTGTCGCACGATCCGTTCATCTGGCTCCTGTGGAGCGTCTCGGTCGTGCTCGCATGGCTCCTCTCGCTCTTCGTCAGCGTCACCATCGGCGCGCTCGCCTTCTTCGTCGATTCGAGCGCGAAGCTTATGGACGCGTGGCTCGCAGGGCTCTTCGTCTTCAGCGGGTATCTCATTCCGGTAGATCTCTTCCCTCCCCGCCTCCGCGCGGTCGTCGACTGGCTCCCGTTCCGCTACCAGCTCGGGCTCCCCGCCGAGCTGATGGTCGGCGCCCACGACGAGCTCCACGCGCTCTTGCTGGTGGGACGTCAGCTTGGTTTCGTGGTGGCAGGCGCAGTCATCACACTCCTCGTCTGGCGTCGTGGCCTCGCGCGCTTCGCTGCCCACGGAGGGTGACATGCAGCGCTACGCCACTCTCTTCCTCGCCCAGCTCCGGCTCTCGTTCGTCGCTTCGGCCCAGTATCGCTTCGAGTTCTTCGTCGACGGCGCGATCGAGGTCCTCTGGACGTCGACCGCGCTCGCTCCCTTGCTCGTGGTCTACGGACTCCGCACGAGCGTTGCCGGCTGGTCGTTCGGCGAAGCGCTGATCGTCGTCGGCTTCTTCACGCTCCTTCAGGCGCTCCTCGAAGGGGTGATGAACCCGAGCTTCGTCGCGGTCGTCGAGCACGTCCGAAAGGGGACGCTCGATTACCTCCTGTTATTGCCCGCCGATGCGCAGTTCATGATCTCGACGGGTCGCTTCCACCTCTGGAGATCCGTGAACGTCCTCACCGCGCTCGGAATCTTCGTCGTCGCCTTTCACGATCTCGGCCGCATGCCGTCCCTCACGAGCGTCGCGCTCGGCTGCACGCTCTTCGCGGCCGCCGCGGTGCTCCTTCACGCCATCTGGACCCTCGCGATGTGCTCGGTCTTCTTCGCCGTGAAGACCGACAACATCACCGACGTCTTGAGCGCCACGCTCGACGGCTCGCGCTGGCCGTCATCGGTCTTCCGCGGAGCCACGCGGCTCGTGCTCACGTTCGTGATCCCGCTGGGCCTCATGACCACCGTGCCGGCAGAGGCACTCCTCGGAAAGTTCGACGTGCGTATGCTCGCGGCGTCCATGGCGGAGGCCGTGCTGCTCAGCGCCATCGCGCGCTTCGTATGGACGCGATCGCTCGCGCGTTACACGTCGGCGAGCAGTTAGGGGACGTTCCGCGCGCTACTCCACCGTCACCGTCTTCGCGAGATTGCGCGGCTGGTCCACGTCCGTCCCCTTCAGGTCCGCCACGTAGTACGCGAGCAACTGCAGCGGCAGCACCGTGAGCAGCGGCAGCACCTCCGGCTCCGCAGCCGGGACGCCGATCACGTTCAGCACGTTCGAGTAATCGGGGCGCGACGATCGCGACGACGCAGGCCCACGACGCGGCGAGTCGTCCGCCAATAGACGCTCGACGTCTTTGTCCCCCTCGGTGCACACCGCAATGAGCTGCCCCTCGCGCGCCTTCACCTCCTGCATGTTCGAAAGAGTCTTCTCGTAGTGCGCGTCCTTCGGGCACACGACCACTACGGGCATGTCCTCGTCGATGAGCGCGATGGGCCCGTGCTTCATCTCACCTGCCGCATACCCCTCGGCATGGATGTACGAGATCTCCTTGAGCTTCAGCGCCCCTTCGAGCGCGATCGGGAAGCCTGTGCCGCGCCCGAGGAAGAGCATGTCGCGAGCGTGCACGTACTTGCGCGCGATCGCCTTGATGTCGTCCGCCTTGGCCAGCACCGTCCGCATCTGCTGCGGGACCTCGCGCAGCGCTGTGAGCACTCGGCCCGCCTCCGCTTCGGACAGCGAGCCACGGGTCCGACCGAGGTGCACCGCGAGCAGGAGCAGCGCGGCGAGCTGCGCCGTGAAGCACTTGGTCGACGCGACGCCAATCTCGGGCCCGGCGTGGGTGTAGAGCGCCCCCGCGGCGGCACGAGGGATCGCGCTGTCGAGCACGTTGGCGACAGCGAGAATGTGTGCGCCGTGCGCCTTGGCGGCCTTGATGGCCGCGAGCGTGTCGGACGTCTCTCCGCTCTGCGAGACGGCGACGACCAGATCGTTCTCGGTGAAGACCGGGTCGCGGTAGCGCACCTCACTTCCAATCTCGACCGTGGCCTGGATGCGCGCGAGCTGCTCGACCCAGTAGCGCCCCGCCATGGCCGCATGCGAGCTCGTGCCGCACGCGACGAAGCAGACGCGGTTGATCTTCTTGGCCAGCGCGACCGAGACCCCCATCTCCTCGGCGTTCACCTCGTGCGCGACGACGTCGATCCGTCCGCGCAGGGTGTCCTCGATGGCGCGCGGCTGCTCGTGGATCTCCTTGAGCATGAAGTGCTTGTAGCCCCCCTTTTCGGCCTGCATGGGGGACCAATCGATGCGCTTGCTCGCACGCGTGACAGGCTCGCCCGCTACGGTCGTGATGGTCGCGCCCCCCTGCTCGAGGACCGCGATCTCGCCGTCGTGAAGAAAGATCACGTCGCGGGTCGACGCCAGCAGCGCGGGGATGTCGCTCGCCGCGAGCATCTCGTTGTCGCCGACTCCGATCACAAGCGGCGAGTCCTGCTTGGCGACGACGATGACACCAGGCGACCGACCGCTCACGACGGCGATGCCATAAGCCCCTCGCACCTTCCTGAGCGACGTACGCACCGCCTCGACGAGGCTTGGCGGCTTCCCACCTGCACCGGCACCCCCGAGCTCGAGGTTCACGAGGTGCGCGATGATCTCGGTGTCGGTGTCGCTCGAGAACCGCACCCCCTTCGCCTCGAGGTCGCGGCGGAGGGCGACGTGGTTCTCGATGATGCCGTTGTGCACGACCGCCACGTCCCCCGAAACGTGCGGGTGCGCGTTCGCCTCGCTCGGCCGCCCGTGCGTCGCCCAGCGCGTGTGCCCGATGCCCGTCGTCCCCGCGAGCGGCTGCTTGCGGAGCGCCGCGTCGAGGTTCGTCAGCTTGCCGACTGCGCGAAGGATCTCGACCCCGCGCCCCGTATGGATGGCCAGCCCCGCCGAGTCGTACCCGCGGTACTCGAGGCGACGCAGGCCTTCGACCAGGATGGGGGCGCAGTCCTTCGATCCGACGTACGCGACGATTCCGCACATGATGAGGCTCCGGTAGTTCTCGAGGGCAAGCGACTAGGCTGAGAGGGGCCGGACGGAAGAGTGACGCCGGACCGCGCGGGAGTCGAGAGCTCTCGCTCCGGGACTGACGGACCGCCCTGGCGGGACCATTGGGCTCGTTCTGCCTTAGCCCGCCCGGCGGTCCGTCAGTCCCTTCGCTCTTTTTTGGGTTCGTGGGTGGGCTCTTGGGTTCTGGTTTCTCGAACGCTTCGGAAGGGGGGATCGCTTCCCGCGCGTGAAGGGCCGGTTTCGGATGGAGTTCCGCGACCGTGCGGTCGCTCTCGAGGAAGGTGAGCTCATCATCGTGCCGAAGGGGGTGGAGCATCGACCCGTCGCCGACGCGGAGGTTCATGTTCTTCTGTTCGAGCCTGCGGGCACGCTCAACACGGGCAACGTCGTCAGCGAGCGCACCGTCGAGGAGCTCGACCGGATCTGAGCTCGTCGAGAACGACGCGCGGCCGGTCGCGGCTCGTCGAGGGGATTGCTCTTTCGACGAGGCTTCGTGGAGCGGACGAGCCGATCGGCCATGGAGCCCGTCGCCCGCCCCAAACGTCTGCCCCACCGAACGAAGCGAAGGGACTGACGGACCGCCAGGCGGGCTAAGGTAAAACGAGCCCAGCATTCCCGCCAGGGCGGCCCGTCAGTCCCGAAGCGCCCCCCCAATGACCGACCCTCCCGAGATTTCGGCCGGCATACGCCCGGGGGACGTGCTGGTGGGCAAGTACCGGGTGGAGCGCGTGCTCGGGACGGGGGGTATGGGGGTCGTGGTGTCGGCCCATCACCTTCAACTGGACGAGCGGGTCGCGTTGAAGCTTCTCTTGCCGGAGGCGAGGAGCAACCCGGAGGTGGTGGCACGCTTCGCGCGCGAGGCGCAGGCGGCGGTCAAGATCAAGAGCGAGCACGTGGCGCGGGTGAGCGACGTCGGGGTCCTCGACAACGGCGCGCCGTACATGGTGATGGAGTACCTCGAGGGGCGCGACCTCTCCGTGTGGCTCGCCCGGGAAGGACCGTTCCCCATCGAGCTCGCGGTCGATTTCGTGCTCCAGGCGTGCGAGGCGCTCGCCGAGGCGCACTCCCTCGGCATCGTGCACCGCGATCTCAAGCCCGCGAATCTCTTCTGCATCCAACGCTCGGACGGCCAGATGGCCATCAAGGTGCTCGACTTCGGCATCTCGAAGCTGACGACGGCGCGCGCGTCGCGCCACGACCTGACGCGGACGCGCACCCTGATGGGCACCCCGCTCTACATGTCTCCGGAGCAGATGCAGTCGGCGAAGAAGGTCGACGAGCGGTCCGACATCTGGGCGCTCGGGGTGATCCTGTACGAGCTGGTGAGCGGCGGACCGCCGTTCGACGCGGAGGCGGTGACCGACCTGGCCATCAAGGTCGCGACCATGCCGGCCCCCTCGCTGCGAGAAGCGCGCGGCGACGTCCCGGAGACCCTCGCCCGGGTCGTTGCGAAGTGTCTCAAGAAGGCGCCGCAGGAGCGGTTTCAGACGATCGGTGAGCTGGCCCTCGCGCTGCAAGAGTTCGCCCCCGCCCATGCTCGGCTGTCGGTCGACCGAGCGGTGGCGACCTTGCGACGGGCAGGGGAGGGCGGGGGCGCGTCGTCTCCGTCAATCGAGATCGCGATCGCGGGAGTTTCTCGGGCGCTGCCGCCATCGACGGTGCGCGGCGCCGAAACGCACATCACCACCGATCGCCGAGGCGCCCGCGGGCCGTCGGGTAAGAGAGCGCTGGGGCTGATCGTGATCGGGCTTGCCGCCGTCGGCCTCGGGCTTTGGCTCGTCGCCCAGAACGCCACGACGCGGACCCGCATCTCCGCGGAGGTGCCCGCCGCGACCCCGCCGGCCGACACGTCGACCCGCGCGACCGTGGCTGCGTCCTCGCCCGCGACTCCTCCTGCCCCTGCTGCCCCTCCTGCCACCGGCGTCGCCCCGGTCGTCGATGTCGCGCCGAGCGTCGCGCCGCCGACGAGCTCCGCGCGCGCCCATCCGGTTCGGCCGGCTTCGCGCGCGGCCCCCCGTCCCGACTGCGATCCGCCGTACGACGTCGCACCGAACGGCACCCACGTCTTCAAGAAGGACTGCTTCTAGTGTCTGGGCGGGCCAGGTGAGAAGAGCTCACGCGCCTCAAGAACCGCCTGGGTGAGGGTGAGTGTGCCCCCTTCGACGACAGCCGATGCGAACGCGCCTGGCTCGAGGGCTGCGCGGAGCTCCGCAACAGTCACCTCCCGTTCGTCGCGATCCATGTAGTCCAGCGGGAACCCTTCCAGACCCCTATCCGCTGCCCCGAGCAGCCGAGCGCCGGCCCGCGCACGGCCCGTTCTGGCCGCCACGGCGGCGAAGATGTTGAGGGTTGCTGGGAGCAGTCGAGTGTTTCCGACGCGGAGGACCAGCCTCGCCGCCTCGACTATCAACTCTGCTGCGGCCGTTGCATCACCGAGCCGGAGACGGCAGATGGCGAGGTTAGCGGAGGACACCGCGATGCGGTAGAGATCCCCGAGCTCGTCTCCGAGCGTGACCGCTTCTTCGTACAGCCGCGCGGCATCCGCAAACTCGCGGCGGAGCCGAAGCAGCTCGCCGAGCCAGTTCACGACAAAAGCGATGGCCGTAGCGTCCCGAGCGGTGCGAAGCAGGTGCAGCGCCTCGCGAGCCAACTCTTGCGAACCCTCGTAGTTGCCTCTCTCGGCCGCGACCACGCTGCAGTGGAACGTAGTGAGACCAAGGCGGCGGCTGTCGCCCAGCCGGCGCGCCAACGCCAGCATCTCGTCGCGCGTAGCGTCACCCGCAGCCAGGTCCCCGGCATTGAGCGTGTCCCAGCTGATCACTTCCATCGCGTCGAGCAGCGTGGGCAGATCGTCGAGTCCTCGCAGAATGACGATAGCCTCGTCGGCGCTGACGCGGGCAGCCGTGACGTCCCCGAGCACGGACCGCGCACTCGCGAGGGCGACGAGCGCACGCGCCCGTCGGGTTGGCGAGACCTCGTGAGCCCTCGGAAGCGTCTGGGCGATCCGATCTGCCATCTCTTTCGCGCGTCCGCGCATCCTGCCGGCGGGTGCGAGAACGACTCCAAGTCGGAGAGCCGTGTCGGCGTCCACGCGCTGCTCGGCCCACACAAAGACGTCCCGGAAGTTGAATATCTCGCGTTCGAGCCGGCGGAACCACGCCGCTTGACCCGAGCCGATGAGCGCCGTGCCCCCCTCCTCCGCGAGCGTCAAATAGTAGGCTGCGTGCAATCCGCGCAGGCGGTCCTCCTCACCATGCGAGCGTAGCTCCTCGGTCGCGAACTCCCTGATGGTCTCGAGCATATGCACGCGAAGCTCGCCATCGACCTCCTCACGGGAGAGCAGGCTGTTGTCGATAAGCGCCTCCACACGCTCGATCGCGCCCGCGTCGCCGAGCACCTCCGCGATCGCGTCGAGGGAAGCTCCGCCGGTGAACACGGCAAGTCGGCGAAAGGTCACGCGGTCCTGCTCGCCCAGGAGGTCGTGGCTCCAGGCGATGGTCTCGCGCAGCGTCCTCTGGCGCGCCGGTTGATCACGCCGGCCGCCCGTGAGGAGCGCGTTTCTACCGCCAGATCCCGCAAGCCGCTCCAGGATGGCGTTGGGGCTGAGGAGACGCGTTCGCGCCGCCGCGAGCTCGATCGCCAGGGGAAGACCGTCGAGGCTGGCGCAGATCCCGGCGACGGCCTCGGCGTTCGCCGGCGTGATCGCGAAGTCGGGTCGCACAGCCTTGGCCCGGTCCACAAACAGGCGGACCGCGGAGTATGTCTCGATCTCCCCCGCGAGCGGCGTGTGCTCCCGCGGCGGAGCCGAGAGCGGTGGTACCGCGAGCTCCTGCTCTCCGTCGAGACGCAGCGCGCTACGACTGGTCACGATGACGCGCAGGCCGGGAGAGGCGGCGAGCAAGTCCGCCACGTCGGGCGCAGCGTCCAGGATCTGCTCGAAGTTGTCGAGGAACAGCAGGAGGTCCCGCTCACGGAGGTACGTGTGCAGTCGCACGACGAGATCCGACTCGGCCTGTGCGATGCCAAGCATCGACGCGATCGTCGGCAGGAGGAGCGCGGGCTCTCGCAGCGGTGCGAGCGCGACGAACCAGCCGCCGTGTGCGTGCCCTTCGGCGAGGTCGGCAACCAGCTGGTGAGCGAGCCGCGTCTTGCCGGTGCCTCCGGGCCCCGTAAGCGTCAACAGTCTCACGTCCGACCTTCGCAAGAGCAGCACGGCCGTTTCCAGCAGTGCGGCGCGCCCGATCAGCGGCGTCGTGAGGGCAGGGAGATTGCCGGCGCGCAGCTTGGCAACGCTAGCGCGCATGGCGCTCGACGCCTCAGCTCGTGGCAGACCGCGCAGTGCCTCGAGCAGCTCGGTGCCATTCGCGTACCTCGCTCGGCAGTCCTTCTCGAGGCAACGCGCGACAACGCGATCCAGCTCTGTGGAGACCTGGGAATTGATCTCGGATACGCGCTTCGGCGAATCGCGACTCGCCGCGAGCATCATGGCGATCGCGGTGCCGCCGCCGAACGGCCGCTCACCGGCAAGCATCTCGAAGAGCATGATGCCGAACGAGAAAATGTCAGTACATGGGCTCACCTGCGCGCCACGCGCCTGCTCGGGTGACATGTACGCTGGCGTCCCGAGCACGTGGCCTGCCTGAGTAAGATGTGCCTCGGTCTCCGCAGCCCCCAGCGCCCCCACGTCCGCGTCTGGCTCATCGCCCAACGTCGCGATCCCGAAGTCCAGGATCTTGACCTCATCTTCGCGGGTGATCATCACGTTCTCTGGCTTCAGGTCGCGATGAACGATGCCTTTCTCGTGCGCTCGGCCCATGCCGCGCGCGATCTCCGTGGCGATCCGCACGCATTCCGGAACGGACAGCCTTCGCTCGAGCCGTCCGCGCAGGGTCTCGCCGCTGACGAGCTCCATGGCGATGTAGACGTGACCATCCGCCTCGCCAACGTCGAATACCGTGGCGATTGTCGGGTGCGTCACCGCCGCAGCAGAGCGCGCTTCTCGGAGGAACCGCTGTCGCCGATCCGGCTGCTGCGCAACCGAGCCGGGCAGCACCTTCAGCGCCACCTGGCGACGAAGCTTCTCGTCAGTCGCGCGGTAGACCACCCCCATGCCGCCTGCTCCGAGCTCAGCTTCGACGCGGAAGTGCGCAAGCGAACGTCCGATGAGGTTCTCCATGGTGGCCCTGGACAAGCTAACTCAGGGCCGCGGAGGGGGCGACGCGAGCTGTGATCAGCAACCGCTGGGCGTGCACGACGCGGTTCCATTCGAACAGCAGCAATCGTCCTGACTCGCGCACGTGACAGCGGTGGGTCCGTTGCACCAGCATACAAACGCGCCGGGACAGACCGAGTCGTTGCCGCTGCTGTTGCATGCGCACGTCTGGTCCGCGCCGCAGCACACGACCTTCGGCGGGCCGACCGCGGGGCGGCAAGCCGGGAGGCGGCCTCCTCCGCACGAGACGAAGCACTGCGGACCCGCATCGACGCCCGCGTCGGGTTTGCCGGCCTCGGGCTTGCCGGAGTCGGGCTTGCCTGAGTCGGAGTTGCCTGAGTCGGACTTGCCGGAGTCGGAGTTGCCTGAGTCGGACTTGCCTGAGTCGGAGTTGCCTGAGTCGGACTTGCCGGAGTCGGAGTTGCCGGAGTCGGAATTGCCTGAGTCGGACTTGCCAGAATCAGGTTGGCCCGGGTTCCCAGAATCGTGCGCCGCCGGTGCGTCACGGTTGCCCCCGTCCCCCATCGACCCGCCGTCGCCGCTGCAGGTCGGCATGGGGATGGGCGCGCTCGTGGGCGAGCACGTGTAGCAGGCATAACAGCTCACGGTGTCGGTGCAGGACTCCAGGCAGGAGGGGGCCGAAGTGCAGGAGAAGTTTGTTTTCTGTGCCACGCACTGCATGAACTGAGCATCGGAAAGCACCTCGGAGCAGTCCCCGTTGAGCGCGCTCGTTCGAATGTCGCACACGTACTCGCCGGAGTGGCACCCGAGGATGTCGGTGCCGTGAAAGTCGCTGTTGCACGCGTTGCACATCGGGTTCTGCGTCTGGATGCCGTACTGCTGGAGCAGCGTGGCGCGCTGCGTGTCCGTGCCGTAGCTGAAGATCGAGCACTGGTGGGTCGTCCCAAACGTGCAGGCCATCTTGTCGGACGTGAGCGAGTAGCCGGGGAGGCAGTAGCATGCTTCACCGTTGCCGGCCGGACCCACGGCCATGAAGTCCCCGCACTGGAACTCGCAGTAGCTACCGCCGCCGCCGTCGGCCGCCGAGGGCGCGCATATTACGCCACGCGACAGCGTCGACCCCCAGTTCGTCCCGCTCGGGTCGGCGCCGAAAGGTTGGTACATTTCAGGAACGCCCAAGCTGTAGCTCGTCGCCGCGAACGCGCTGCAATCGTCGATGGATCCGCACGGCATGGAGCACGACTGGGCGGCGCCCGTCCCGCTGCAGGTGAGTCCGGGCTGACAGGCTCCGCCAGCGCTGCAGGCCTCTCCCAGGCCTCCCACGCCCACCGCGTGTTGCAGGCCCGCGTCGGTGCCTCCGCCATCCGCGGCGGGTCCGATACTCGAGGCTTTGGAGGAGCACGCCGCGATCCCCACGACGACCAGCGCAACCGACAAGATGCCGCTTTGGCGACCGGTCCTTGCCATTTCTTGCCTCCCGTTTCGGCGGAGCATGGTTGAGCTCCCAAACACTGTCAAGGGAACGGGGCGCATCGCTCACCATGGCCCGCTCGTCCAGTAAACGTACGATGCGAATATCTGGCGGCGAACAGGAGACGCCTGTGAGAGAACGGACGCTCATGAGGAGTGCGACCGTTCACCGTACAAGCGCTCTGGTGGCCGGTTTGGCCGCGGCGCTCGCCCTGGCGTGCACGACCCTCATCGACTTCCCCGACCTCCCCGACTTTCACGAAGGAGGGGTCGCGGACACAGGGGTTACTCCGCGCCACGACGGGGGCCGGCCAGACGCGACGACGATGGTCGGGAGGGACGCCGCAACGGAGGCAGCGTTCGACGTGGGGAGCGGTAGCGCGTCGAGCTCGGCGAGCAGCTCGAGCTCGGGGAGCGGCAGCGAGTCGGGCTCTGGCAGCGGGTCGGGCTCGGAGAGTGGCTCGAGCGCGGCGAGCAGCTCGAGCTCCGCGAACGTCGTTCCTCCGCCGAGCTGTGCGGTCGCGGACGCGGGCACCTCGAGCTGCGGCGCCACGTCGGAAAGCTGCTGCGCGACGGCGCCGGTGGCATCGGGGACGTTCGACCGCGTCTACACGAGAGGAGACGCGGGCGTGGCGGAGGCGGGCGCTCCGGCGGCCATCAGCTCCTTCCATCTGGACAAGTACGCAGTCACCGTCGGTCGCTTCCGCCAGTACGTGAACTACGTGAGCGGGATGCAGGGCAACCCACCGATCGATGGCATGGGGAAGCACGTGCACCTGAATGGTGGACAAGGGCTCGTCAACGACGCGCCCGGTGTTCCCGACGCCGGAGTCGTACACGAGAGCGGCTGGGACTCGCTCGACTGGGGCAAGTACATCGTCACGGGGCCCTCGCCGTCGGTCCGATCCACCTGGAACTCGAACCTGGAGTGCACGCCGCCCGAAGGGACGTGGACCGCTACGCCTGGGGCGAACGAGAACCGGCCGATCAACTGCGTCAACTGGTACGAGTCGTACGCGTTCTGCATCTGGGACGGCGGGTTCCTCCCCACCGAGGCCGAGTGGGAGTACGCCGCGGCCGGCGGGAGCGAACAGCGCAAGTATCCGTGGGGCACGACCTATCCGGGGACGGGCACGCAGTTCGCAATCTACAACTGCAACTATCCCTCGAGCTCCATGTTGTGCCCACTCGACGGCGGCAACCTCGCGCCGGTCGGGCTCGCGGCGATGGGGGTGGGAAAGTGGGGGCAATTCGATCTCGTCGGAGACGTCTACGAGTGGACCCTCGACTGGTACGCGCCCTTTGGAGCGTCGCCCGTCGTCAACGACCCCGCCTACCTCACGCCGTACACGACCATGGCGGACGGCGGGCCGGCATTTGCCAGCCGCATTCGCCGCGGGGCGACGTTCAACGACAATGGCACGAGCCTCCATCCCTGGGTCCGCACCACGCAGATCAACCCTACCGGTCCGACGGCCCGCAGTGTGACGCTCGGCGTCCGCTGCGCGAGAGGCTTCTGAGTGACCGTTCGACGCGCGGGCGCGCTTGTCACGACAGCGCTCACGGCGCTGCTCGCGTCGTCGGTCGCGCACGCCGACCCGACGAAGGATCAGTGCATCGACGCGAACGCGCGGGCGCAGGACCTGCGGCGCGAGGGGAAGCTAGGGGCCGCGCGCGCAGAGCTCGGCGTGTGCACCGCGCGCTCCTGTCCGAAGGCGGTGCGAAGCGACTGCATCAAGCGGCTCGACGAGCTGGAGACCGCGCAGCCGACCATCGCCTTCGAGGTCAAGGACGCGACCGGCGGCGACGTTATGTCGGTGAAGGTGACGGTTGACGGAGCGCTCCTGGCGCCGTCGCTCGCGGGGACTGCGATCCCTCTCGATCCCGGCCCGCACACGGTGACGCTCGAGGCGAACGGGCTCGCCGCGGACACCCGCACGATCGTGATTACGGAGGGGCAGAAGGGGCGTCGCGAGCGAGTCGTGCTGGGGGCGCCCCCCGCGTCGGTGTCGCCGCCCGCCTCGGGTCCGGCCCTCTCGGGCACGACGAACGATCACCGTCAGGGGTGGGGCACACAGCGGATCGCCGGGGTCGTGACGGGAGGGGTCGGTGTCGCAGGGCTCGCGTTCGGGGGTGTGCTCGGCGCGCTGACGCTCGCGGCGAAGAGCAAGCAGGTGAGCGACTGCGAGAGCGCGACGGTCTGCGCCAACCCGGGGGGCGCGCAGACGGACCACTCCCGAGGGGAGACCGACGGCACCTTGGCGACCGTCGGGTTCATCGCAGGGGGGGCGCTCGTCGCTGCGGGCGCCGTGCTGTTCTTCACGGGGCAATCGTCGACCGATCACCCCGCGGGCGCCGGACTCCTCGTCCTACCCACTGCGGGACCCGGCGGAGGAGGAATGCTCCTGCGCGCGGAGTTCTGACCTGTGAAGGGTGCTCGTCTGCGCGAGCATCGTTCGCCCGAAACCTCTCCCCCACCAAAAGCGAAGGGACTGACGGACCGCCGGGCGGGCTAAGGCACAACGACCCCAACGTCCCCGCCAGGGCGGTCCGTCAGTCCCGGAGCGATCTACTGCGCGACCGCCAGCCGGGCCTCATGCGTCGCGTTGTGATACGCGACGAGGCTAGCCTCGGGCTGCGCCACGGTGTCCTGCACGCCGGCGTGCACCAGCTCCTGCAAGATGCTCGCGCGTCGCGTCGCCGAAACGATGAGCCAGAAGTCACATCCGGGAGCGGCCGCCGGGGACGACGGATCTCCTCCGCACGTGGCGAGGACCTTCTCCTCGAGCGCGAGAGCCTCCTTGGCCTTCCCCTGCTCGATGAGCACCCGCGCTTCCATGTGCTGGACTGCAGGCTCGCTCCTCTGCGCGGCGGGCGAGTCGGCCAGCGTGCTCCATGCGAGACCGGGCGACTCGGCGTCGAGGTACGCGCGGGCGAGCTCATTGCGCGAGGCGACGTCGGTGGGCTGCGCCGCGACGCGCGACTCCAGCTGCTCGACGTGCTCGCCCGCGGTCGTCACGACCGGACGCTCACGCCCCGGGAGCGACCCCATCGCCAGGATCGCCGCACCGAAGACCACCCCACACGCGCCTCGAATGCTCATACGTCCCGCCTCCTCCACACTCACCCGTACGCCTGACACGAGAGATTAACAAAAGTTCCCGCGTTCCGCTCGTCCCCCGTTCGGACGACGTACGAACGCACGACGACGCACATGTCATCCCGCGAGACGCTTCGCGATTCCGCAGACTTACGACAGGTCTCCACTGTAGGATGCCGTCATGAGAGCGCTCGTCACCGGCGGAGCGGGGTTCATCGGGTCGCATCTGGTCGAGCGGCTCCTGGGGCTCGGGCACGAGGTTCGGGTCGTCGACGACTTCTCCACAGGGAAGCGCGAGAACGTCGCGCCGTTCGTGAAGGAGGGGGGCAAGCTCGAGGTCGTCGAGGCCGACATCCGCAACGGCTGGAAGATGCGCGAGCTCGCGGACGGATGCGAGGTCATCTTCCACGAAGCTGCCATCGTGTCGGTCCCCTACTCGGTGGAGCACCCGCAGGAGACGCACGACGTCAACCTGCAAGGGACGCTCAACGTGCTCGAAGCCGCGCGTCACGCCAAGACCCGACGCCTCGTCTTCGCCAGCTCCGCAGCCGTCTACGGCGACGCGCCTGGACTCCCGAAGCACGAAGGTATGCTCCCAACACCGATCGCCCCCTACGGCCTCGAGAAGCTCACGAGCGAACACTACCTCGCGATCTTCGCACGCCTTTACGGCGTGGAGACCGTCTCGCTCCGTTACTTCAACGTCTTCGGCCCGAGGCAGGACCCTTCGTCGGCGTACTCGGGGGTCATCAGCATCTTCGCCGAGCGCGCCAAGCGGGGCGACTCGCTCACCATCTTCGGCGACGGTCTCGCGTACCGAGACTTCATCTACGTTGACGACGTCGTGCAGGCGAACCTCCTCGCCGCCGAGACGCCGGGCATCTCCGGGCGCGCGTTCAACGTCGCGCGCGGAGCCAAGACCTCCATGAACGATCTCGCCGCGATGATCGGTCGGATCGCCGGGCGTGAGCTCGTGGTCAAACACGAAGCCGCGCGGGCGGGAGACATCACGGAGTCCATCGCGGACATCTCGCGTGCGCAGAAGGAGCTCGGCTTCGCGCCGAAGGTCGCGGTGGAAGAGGGCTTGCGACGCCTGATGGCGTGAACGCCTCAGCGTAGGCTCAGGGGGCGGGAGCACGCGCGACGATCGCGTCGACCCAGTGGAGGTGCGTCGACCGTGGATAGGCCTCATGGAACCGCTTCGCGCGAGCCGCCGCCCCAGCCTCGTTCCCCGTGCGCTGAAGGGCGTCGATGGCGATGACCTCCGCGTGCTCGCGCATCGGCCCGCGGGGGAAACGCCGCGCGTCCTCGTCCGCAAGCACCAGAGCCTGGGGTGGGTCCGACACGAGGGCGACCTGTGCCTTCTCGAGGAGCGCAATCTCGGCCTCGCCGTCCTTCGGCGAGAGCGGAACGGCGGGCGGCGCCGTCGCATCGAGCACGGGGCGCGCGAGGGTTATCGGCCGTAGGCCTTTGCTAGGGGCGCTCGGGGCGCTCGGAATCGGGGGGACCGCGAGCGCGAGGTCGTCGTCCTCGGATGCGTCGGCACCGTCCGTAGCGCGGGCGGGGATACCGTCGGAGGAGGCATCGTTCGTCGCGGTTGCGGAAGACGAGGCGCGGGGTGGAGTCGGAGCGCGCGGCGGCCTTCGACGGTCGACGCTCCGTAAGCCCATCGTCACGGTCGCGGCCACCACGACGAGGGCGGCTAGCAGCGCGCCGATCTTCCGTGGCTCGAGGTTCATGGTCTGCGGAGACAGGTCTTGCCGCGGTGATACGCGGGCGACGCACTCTAGCGCTCCGGCTGACGCATGATCCACCGACGGTGACCTGGCTCACCACTACGATACTCTCCGCCCGTGCCCGAGCCGACCACGGAAGCGCCCCCCATCGAGCTCACCGGCGTCTGGGCCCACTACGCGAGCGACGGCGCCAAGACCGCTCCCGTCGAAGCCGCGCTCGAGGACGCCAGTCTCGTCGTTCACGCGGGGGAGATCCTCGCGATCGTCGGCCCGAACGGCGCAGGGAAGTCCACGCTCCTGCGAGTCATGGCAGGGACGCTGACGCCGGACCGTGGAGACGTTCGACTGTTCGGGACGTCGCTCGCCACCCTCGAACGTCGCGAGGTGGCGCGTGAAGTTGCGTTCGTCACGCAGGGCGAAGAGATCCGCTTCCCGTTCACCGTCCGTGAGGTCGTGCTCATGGGCCGCGCTCCGCACCAGGACGGATGGATGCGGCCGACGGACGAGGACGCACGCGTCGTCGAGGAGGCGCTCGCGCGATGCGACCTCGGCCCGCTCGCTCATCGGTCGGTCGATCAGCTCTCGGGGGGTGAGCGAAAGCGGGTCGCGATCGCCCGCGCATTCGCCCAGACGTCGCGCGTGCTGCTCCTCGACGAGCCGACGGCGTACCTCGACATCCGGCACCAGGTGGCCCTGTTCGAACGGCTCCGAGAGGAGGCGCGCGATCGAATGAAGGCGTGCGTCGTCGTAACGCACGATCTCCAGCTCGCGGCCGCCCACGCGTCGCGCGTGCTGCTCGTGAAAGGAGGACACCTCGTGGCGGAGGGCTCCGTCGACGAGGTCCTCACCGAGAAGCGACTCCGCAGCACGTTCGACTGGCCCATCGACGTTCGGCAGGTCGATGGTGGAAGTGCGAGGGTATTCGTTCCGCGACGCGAGACTGACTCAGGCATTGGAGCCGTGCCTCGCAAGCCTTAATTGACGGCAGACCTCGTGCGGGCGTATAGCCCGAGGCCATGCGAATCGGTGCGCTCCTCCTCGTTGGCCTGGGTCTCGTCTCTGTCGCGGCTTGCACGGCAACCACCTCTGCCGACGAAGTCTGCATCTCTGGTGGCGGCGTCTGCGTCGACACGACCGACCAGGCCGGCTGCGGCGAGTTCATCAGCGGTCTCGCCTGCGACACCGGTCAGATCTGCTGCACCCCGAGCGCGGCGTACAGCACCGACGGCGGCGCCACGCAGACAAGCACGTCCACGAGCTCTTCCGCGACGACCGCTGCCGACGCCGCCACCTCGGGCTGAGCCTCTCGCTTAGAGCGCCTTCTTGACGAGCGACTCTAGCTCGTCCGCGTCCGTCATCCCTTCACGCACGGCGATCACCTGGCCCGTGCGTGAGATGACGACCAGGGTAGGCATGGCCGAAACGCCGTAGTCCGAGGCGGCCTCTCCGCCGGTATCGAACGCAATCGGGTAGCCGATGTGGTGCGCGAGCGCCCAAGGGCCGGCGAGGCCTGCACGATCCCCGGTATTGATGCCGACCACGGTGAGGCCCTGATCGTGGAACCGGTTCGCGACGCCGTTCACGATGGGGGCTTCGGCGCGGCACGGGCCACACCAGGTGGCCCAGAAGTCGAGGATGACCGCATTCCCCTTGAGGTCCGCGAGGGCGACGGACGTTTGCCCCCGGGTGCCGTTCGCGACCACGGGGAGTGAGAACGCCGGAGCGGGCTTGCCGACGAGAGGTCCCTGCGTGCCGGCCAGCGCCCCACCGGCGAACAAGCGGGGCAAGAGCGCGACGCCGGCGATGAGACCGATCGCGACGAGCGCGGTGCCGAGCCCATCACGTGACCCGGGGGCCTCCGCGCGATCCACCATGGATGGGCCATAGCACGAGACGCGCAGTGAGGCCGCCGCGCGCGGAGCACAGCTCAGGCGAGGGTCGACAGATCGCGGAGGCTGGCGCGGTCGCGGGCTTCCCGCGCAGCGAGGAGCTCGTGCGTCTTCGGAGCCGGGAGGTGCACATGAAAGAGAGCGCCTCCGAGCGCTTCGCTGGCGCCGACGTCGATTGCACCTCCGTGCTCGACGATGATCTTCTTCACGATCGCGAGTCCGAGCCCCGTGCCGTCGGCCTTCGTCGTGAAGTACGGGTCGAACACCCGCCCACGTCGCTCCAGCGGGATCCCCGGCCCGTCGTCCTCGACGAGCAACGCGGTCCCGTCTCCGTCGACCCGTGCGCTCACGCGCACGTGCCCTTTGATGCGCGTCGTCTCCTCCGTTGCACCTCGCGCGTCCCGCGAATCGGCAGGCAGAGCCTCGCTGCCGCGCACCGCTTGCACCGCGTTGCGCACCAGATTGACGAGCACGCGCCGGAGCATCTGTCGGTCGATCGACGCCGGCAGCGCAATCTCCGGGACGACCCAGGTTACCTCTACGTCGGGAGTCGCGAGCGGCTCGAGCTCTCCGCTCCCGTCGACCCCTTCGGACGTGAGCTCGATGTGCCCGAGCTGCTCCGAGCACTCGCGCATGAAGTCCCGAAGGTCCGCGTGCAGCAGCTCCGCTTGCGGGAGGCGCGCGAAGTTGGAGAAGTCCCCGACCAGACGTCGGAGTGTGCCGACCTCCTCTTCGACAATCTCGAGCGTCGTATCGAGGAGCGAGCGGAAGCGCGGGTCGTCGCCGGAGTACTTCCGATGGCACTCCTGCACGGCGAGCTGGATCGGCGTCAGCGGGTTCTTGATCTCGTGCGCCAGGCGCTGCGCCATCTCCTGCCATGCGCCAATGCGCTGCAGGAACTCGATGCGCGCACGCGAGGCTTCCATCTCGCCGAGCATGCGATTGAATGTGCGTCCAAGCTCCGTCAGCTCGTCGGACCCGGTCTCGGGAACGCGAATGGCGAGGTCCCCCTTGGCGACGAGGTTGATGGCGGCCGCGAGGCTGCTGATCCGGCGCGTGACGCTGCGCGCGAGGAACGTCCCGGACACGAGCGTGATGAGCATCGTGATGCCGACGAGGATGGCGAAGACGAAGAAGTAGGTACGGTAGACGGCGCCGCGCGAGACCTCGAGGTGGTGGTAGGCCTCGACCACGTTCTTGGTCGTCTCGAGCTCTTCGACCTCGGCGCGCGCGACGGTGAACGTGGCGACGAGGTTGGGGGCGTCGGGGTCGGTCGAAAGGGGGCGGATGACCTCGAGGCTGCGCTCTGTCTGCTCGTCGACCGGGCGTCCGCGGTCGCGCTTCGCGATCGTGTGACCGGCGGGGTCCTGCACCTCGAGCGCCGCCAGCTCGGGGTAGCGAACGAAGAGCAAGCCGAGCTCATCGCGGATCTTCGCGGCATCGAGGTCGCGTACGCCGACGCGAAGCGTCTCGTCGGCAGCGAGCGCGTCCGTCTGGTGGCGCATGTCGGCTTTGATGAGGTTGACGTGGGCCTTGTAGACCTCGAGACCGTGATCGAGCTGCGCCCCGACCTGCGGGTTGAACCACACCGATGCCGACCAGGCCACGAGCCTCTGGCCAAGGACGACGGCCGCCACGAGGGGCACCAGCGACGTGATGAGCAGCGCGAGCACGAGACGGCGCTCGATCTTGCCGGAGAACATCGCCACGGGGTGAGCTTAGCGTACGCGTCGAAAAATCACGGCCCCCACCACAGCATCTCGTGCGCGACCCTCTTCCCGTCGACCTGCAAGAGCACGCGCAGCTTCTCCCCATCGACCTGCAGCAGCGGCGCCGGGAACGAGTCGGCGGGGAGGTGCGCGCTCTTCTCGAAACCCGCGGCCGTGAGCCAGAAGAGGTACGCCCCCCCCTCGCCCGGCCCGAACAGGACGACCATGCGGCCGTCGCCGACCACCAGGAAGTCGAGCGAAGTGAGCCGCATCGCTTCGAACCGCTCGGCAGACGGGAAGTCTTCCCCGAGGTCTCGTATCTCCGGCAGGTGGGCACGGAGATGCTGGTGGAGGCTCGCGTAGCGGACCTTCGCGAGGCGAGGGATACGGCGGTCGGCATTCTCCACGACGCGCGCGAGCCCGCCCGGCTCGAGGCAGGGGATCTCGACGTGCGTCCGATAGCGGTCCGCCAGCGTGATGGCGGGAACGCTTGGCACGTCCGGCGAGGCGGGCGCAGGGTCGGCGAGCGACTTCACGAGCCACTGGAGAATCACGAGCTCGGCGTTGCCGGCGCGCGACTCGAGCGAGACGACGCTCTCCCAGAGGGGCCGCCGCACGCGCCACCGTCCGTGGTGCTGGGCGACGACACACGCGCCGACGTAGGCGGCAGCGTGCACGATGACGTTGAAGAGCTCGTTGTCGGCGGTGCCGGCCTTACCCCGGCTCGCCCACGTGTCGCGACGCGCGGCGGTGACTGCGACGCTCAGCCGGTGAACGCTCGCGTCCGAACGGTCGAGGCGCGGGTCGTCCTTCCCGAACAGAGCGGGAGCCATCGACTCGAAGACGCGCGCCGCATCCTCCAGGTGCGCGAGGACGGCAGGGTTCTCGGCGGGGTTCGCGTCGGCCCTTCGGGCAAGCGCGAGGTCACGTCGCGCGTCGTCGGGATACAGAGGCCAGAGGTAGCGCTCGAAGAGCGTCTCGGCGGTGAGCGCGGGCGGGACGACCATCGGGGGTGTGCGTAGCACGAGACTGTCCGCGAGAGCGCCCGGCCAGGCTATCGTGCCTGACGTGCTCACAGCGGACGTGCGCTTCGAAGGATGGACCGCGGAGGACTGGCAGCGCTTTCTGTCGCTCTGGGAGCCGCAGCGTGCCCCCAGCACGACGCATGACGAATCGCCCGAGAAGGCCACGGGCGGGCTCTTCGTGGTCCACGACGGCGTGAAGGTGCGGAAGCTCCTCCATACGACGCGCGGACGGCTGCCGCCGGACATTGCGTGGCCGACCCCGCTCTCGACCCTGGCCGAGTCGCACCAGGCGTCGTGGGTCCTGGCGGGGCAGCTCGGGGCGCTCGACGAGGTGATGGAACGCTTCGGGGCGCGCGCGCGGCGCACCGACGATCTCACCCGGCAGGCTCTCTCCCTCGTCACGATCGTCCGTGAGATGACGGCCGAGGGGACGCTCGAACGCTGGCCCCGCCGCCTCGCGAGCGTACCCACGCCGACCGAAGGAATGATCGAGCGCGCGCTCGACGCGGTGTGCGCGAGCGGTCGGGCGATGGTGCTCGGCATGTTCAAAGACGGCGAGCTTTGGACGGCGTTCGTCGGACGGCGGCGAGGCGCGGGGTTCGACGTCATCGCGGGGCCTGACGAGCTGCGTCCGGCCATGGGGGTCCTCTCGGGGGACTGGCGGCGTGACTACAGGCACCTGGTGCACGCGGTCGAGGAGCGGTACGCGCCGCTGGCGGTCGGTTGCTTCGGAGAGGTCGACTCGTTCCGCGCGCTGCAGGTCGACGCGCGCCCCGGGGCCTGGAGCCGCGCGGCGCTGATGCGGGAGCTCGTGATCTCCCCGGTGCCCGCGGCCGTCGGCTTCGCGCTCACCTTCGACACGGCGCGCTTCGCCTACGCGAGCCTCAAGGTCGTCACGAGCCGATTGGACCCGCTGGGGCTCGTCGAGCCGATGCTTCATGCGGCAAGGAAGCGCCTCGGGGCGGCCGCGGGGAACAAAGACGTCGAGAGCGTCCTGGGGTTCGACCCGCTGGCCGCGCTGCGTGCGCTCTTGAAGCGCTAGCCGCCGCTCGCGTCCGACGCCTGCGCAGCATCCGATGAGCCCGCATCCTGCACCGTCGCAGTCGTGCCCGCGTCCATGGCGGGGTTGCTCGGCCCCGCTTCGAGACACAGGTCGTGCCGATTGATGGCCGCGAGCGCCTTGGCACAGAGCCGATTGGTGCCCGAGATGTCGTCACCCTGTGGGAACGGAGGGCAGGCGCCCGTGATGTAGACCCCGCTGTCGTACGGCGGGACGACGCACGTCGCGTCGCAGCTCGCGTCGACGTACGTGCCCCCGAGAACGTCGATCACCTCTCCCGGATTCACGCAGTCGAGCGTCGCGTTGTACTGCCCCGCAATGAACGGATAGGCCTGGATGGCGTTACACGCGAACCAGAGGCTCGCGGCCGAGACGACCACGATTGCGGAGCGGACGAGCGACCTCATAGGAGCGGCTCGAGGCTCTTGATGCGGAGCTCGGCGAGCTGCTGCGGGAGCGCATGGCTCGGCGCGTCGGTCATGAGGTCCGACCCCTTCTGCGTCTTGGGGAACGGGATCACGTCGCGCAGGCTCTCGGCCCCAGACAGGAGCATCGCGAGCCGGTCCATGCCGACGGCGATGCCACCGTGCGGCGGGGCGCCGAAGCGAAGAGCGTCCAGGAGGAAGCCGAACTTCTGCCGGGCCTCCTCTGCCTCGATGCCGAGCGCGCGGAAGACCTTCGCCTGCACCTCGGGGTCATGAAGCCGAATCGAGCCGCCGCCGATCTCGAACCCGTTGAGCACGAGGTCGTAGCGGTGGCAAAGCACCTTCCCCGGGTCGGTCTCGAGCATCCCTACGCATGCGTCGTGCGGGCGCGTGAAGGCGTGGTGGGCGGCAGCCCAGGTCTTCTTCTCGTCGTCGTACTCGAACAGCGGGGGGTCGACGACCCAGAGGAAGTTGAAGTGCCCGCCGTGACCCGAGTCGGGGATGAGCCCCATCTTCTTCGCGACGTGCACGCGAAGGTTCGCCATCACGGTCTGCACGACCGACTCCTTGCCGAACTGGAAGACGAGCAGGTCCCCTTCCTTGGCCTCGGTCTTCGCGTTGATCGCGGCGCGCAGCTCCGGCGTGATCGTCTTGGCGAGCGGCGACTGCGTCCAGTTCCCCTGCCCGTCGACCTTGGCGCGCGCGAGCCCCTTCGAGCCCATCTGCTTCACGAAGTCTTCGAGCTTGTCCGAGTCGGCCCGCGAGAGGTTCGCGCTGGCCGGGATCCGCATCGCCTTCACGATCTCGGTCGGCAGGTCACGGCGGTACTGACCCCCTGTGAACTTGTCGGCGATCTCCTTCCAGAACGGGATGCCTCCGCCGCCGTGCTCGATGACCGCGTCCGTCAGGTCGACGTGGGGGAGGTCGAAGCGTAGATCCGGCTTGTCGTTGCCGTACTTCGCCATCGACTCCTCGAACTTCATCTGCGGGAAGCGCCCCGACGGGTACTTCTCGTGCAGATCGATGCCGAGCACCGTCTTCCAGATGCCGAAGATGAGCCCTTCCATCGTGCGGAAGATGTCGTCCTGGTTCACGAACGACATCTCGACGTCGATCTGCGTGAACTCGGGCTGGCGGTCGAGGCGAAGATCCTCGTCGCGGAAGCATTTGACGATCTGGAAGTACCGGTCGAAGCCGGCCACCATGTAGAGCTGTTTGAAGAGCTGCGGGCTCTCGGCCAAGGCGAAGAACTTCCCCTGGTGCATGCGGCTCGGCACGAGAAAGTTGCGAGCTCCACCCGGCGTGTACTTCACCATCACCGGCGTCTCGAGCTCGAGGAACCCCTGCTCGTCGAAGTAGCGGCGCGTCGTCTGGTTGATGCGGTGACGCACGCGCAGGGTCTTCTGCAGGGGGGCGCGGCGCAGATCGAGGTAGCGGTACTGGAGGCGCTTCTCCTCCGACGTGTCGATCGAGTCGGACAGCTCGAAGGGCGGGGTGTCGGCCTTGTTGAAGACGGTGAGCTCGATGACGTGCACTTCAATCTCGCCGGTCACGAGGCGCGGGTTCTTGTTGGCGCCGCGGCTGATGACGAGCCCTCGGATGCCTACCACCCACTCGCTGCGCAGCGCCTGGGCGGCCGCGTAGGCTGCCTTCGGCGCGTCGCCGTGCCCCTTGCGGTCCGGATCGAACACGAGCTGCGTGATGCCCTCGCGATCGCGAAGATCGACGAAGACGCAGCCGCCGTGGTCGCGGTAGCTCGCCACCCACCCGAAGAGCACGACCTCCTTCCCCTCGTCCGTGGCCCGCAGCTCGGCACAATGGTTGGTGCGTTTCAGCTCGTCGATGAACCTGGCCAAGTCGAACCTCCGTAAGAACTGAGAGGCGCCGGAGAGTAGCCCAACTCGGGCCCGCTCTGGCATGGTCACGCCGGCAATGGCGCGAGAGCCCCCTTCGGAGTCCCCCAGAGCTGCCTCCTGGCGCGACCGGGCGTGGCTCCTCGGGAGCGCCCTCGCGCCGGCATTGCTCGCGGCGCGCCATGTCGCGTCGTACGCCGGCGACGGTCAGGACGCGCGGATCGTGCGGACGGTAGGGCTTGGCTACGCGGGGGGATTCCGAGCGCTCGATACGTGGCTCGCCGCCCTCTTCGCGGCGGTCCCACTGGGGACCCGAGCCTTGCGCGCGGAGCTCTCCGGGATCTTCCTCCTCGCGGCGACCGCAGCGCTTGTCTTCGCGATCGTACGACGCACGGTGGTCGCAGTGACGGCGTCGCCCGCGTGGAGCTCGATCGTCGCCGCGCTCGCCTCCGCCTCGGTGTCGCTCTCGTACCCGTTTCAGCGCGAAGCGACGGCCGCTGGCTCGAGCCTCGCGGGGGTGGTTCTCGTGCTGCTCGCGCTCCTGCTGGCGACCGAAGCGTCCCCTTCGTGGCCACTCGTCGCAGGGCTCGTCGCGCTGTCTCTGTCGTACGAGCCAACTGTCGGGATCTGCGCTGCGGCGATCGTCATTGCGGCGCTGGTCGCAAACGTGAGCGGCGCACGCGAGAGCTCGCCGGATGCTTGCTCCCCCTCGCCCCCCTCGCCCCCCTCGCCCCCCTCCCGCCTGAACGTCGTCGCGTCGGTCGTCCTCGCGTTCGCGTGCGGCCTCGTCCCGTTCCTGCTCGCGATGATTCGCAGCCGCGTGAGCCCGATCTCCACGAGCGCGCGGCTCTTTGCGCTCCGTGCGGCCGTAGCTCCCCACATCGGCGCCACCGGCTCGGGCCCGCGTCACGCGTTCGCTCTGCTCGAGGGGGAGTTCGGGGGGATCCTGCTGATGCTCGCGGCGGGGGGCTTCGTGTGGGGGCTCCTCTACAAGCGCGCGCGCCCCTGGAGCGTCCCCCTCGCGGCTCTGACTACGGTGGCCTGTCTGGGGCTCGCCATCGAGAAGGGCGCGTCCCCGGACGCATGGAACGCGGTGGGGCTCCTTGCGATCGTCGGGGTCGTAGCGTGCGCGGCGATCGCCATGCAGGAGGGGGTCCTGCGAGTGGCGCGCGCCAAGCTGCCGCTCGCCTCCGCAAGCGCCGCGATGATCGTAGTCCTCGAAGCGGCGTTCCCCGCCATCCTTCTCGACGAGGGGCTCACACGCGTGTCGGCGCGCCCGACCCACGCCACCTCTACGTGGGAGGACACCGCCTTCGCCGGGCTCCCGAGCGGCAGCCTCCTCCTGGTGTCGGCCCCCAGGCTCTACGCGCGTCTCCTCGCCGCAAAAGCCAGCGGGGAGCTCCCCGCCGACTTCACGGTCATCCCGACGTTCGACCCCAGTAACGAAGCCTCCGCGTCCGCCCTCATCCGCGACCCACGCCTCGTCCCACTGTTCCGCGACATGGCCCTCTCGGGGATCCCTGAGGAGCTCTCTCTCTCGACCCTCGCCACGGCGCGGCCGCTCGCGATGGCGACCGACCCTCGCTGGGATCGCAACCTCACGCGTCATCTGATTCCGACGGGCCTTCTCGCGGCCTTCGAGCCGGAGCCGCGCGGCGGAACGGACCGCAAGCGCGCGCTCGAGGCGTTCGAGCCGTCGCGTATGCGACTGGAGAAGGATCTCGGAACCCCGCTCGAGCCCGCCCTCGGGTCGCTCACGGCGAGCATCCTGCTCGACCGCGCGGTGTCCGCCGCCCGCACCGGGGAGCAGGAGGTCGCCCTACGCGCTCTCGATGACGCAGCTGCCTTCGCTCCGAACGACGCGCGTGTCTCCCGGCTGAAGCAGAAGGAGATGAGCGCCCACGGCCCGGTCGACGTCCACGACCTCGTAGGCGAGGGGCTCGCGGGGGAGGCTCCGTAGGCCCCCACTCAGCGGGGTCCATCACTCGACGAGAGGCACGACGACGTCGCTCCTCTCGCACAGCTGCCCTGCAGGAGGTCTGACGTCGTCGCTCCTCTTACAGCGCCGCCGCGCCGAGCCCACCTGCGGCGTTCACCGCCGACGGCCTCCTCGATGTCGTGGTCGCCGGTTGACTCCGGTCCGCGGACCCCGCACACGTGGCGCGTGTCGACAGCGTGCCGGAGGATGAAGGGGTGTGTCTCGCTGGTGACCCTACTCGCGTGCGGCTCGCGCACCGACATCGATCTCCTCCGCCCCGGCGGGCTCGACGCGCGGGTCGATGCAAGCGTCGTCCCGGAAGGCGGAGTCGCGCCGTTGCCTCCGACGTGCCCCTCCTGGACCGCGACGGCGGCGCCCGCGCAGGTATCGAGCATCGCCTCGATCGTCGACGTGGAGACCGCCGTCGCGGTGCCAACCGGGGTCCTCGTCGGGTACGCGGACATCCAGTTCCCGCCGGTGGATCCCAACTGGCACGGTCGCGTCGTGAGCTTCGGTGACGCAGCGCTCGGTCCTGAGCAGACCTACTTCACTCGCGCTGGCGGGAGCGTCGGGTGGACTGCCATCTCGTTCGCGCAGGGGTTCGGCCGTGCCGCGGCCGCTGCGGCTGACACGAGCGACGGCGCTCTCTTCGCTGGGATTGACCCGACCGGCGACCCCTCGGGATCGGTCTCGCATGTCGGCACGGGCGAAGTGAAACATCTCCTCGCGACGCCCGGAGGGTTCACCGCGCTCACGAGCCCCTTCAGCTTGGACGATAGCGGCGACAATCCGGGGCCGGTGTCCATCGCCACGCTCGATGGCGCCGGCAATCTTCAAGCTTCTACAGTGCTCGTGAGCGCCACGCCCGCGCTCCAGTACTACACGCGCGTCGCGTACTCCGATGGCACGTTCGCCCTCCTCTGGACGACCCAGTCGGCGAGCGAGACCGTCATTCTTCAGCATTTTTCGAGTACCGGCTCACCCCTCGCTCAGCCAAAGACGCTCCAGCCGCCTGGCGCGAACGGCTTCGCGCTCACGGCGGCTCCGACTTCGACAGGACTCTTGCTGGTGTCGACCGACGGGACGGGCATGAAGCTCCTCGCGAGCCCGTTCGATCGAGACGGCAATCAACAGGGGGTCGCCACGATGTTCGCGGAGGCGTCTTCGAGCGTCGACGAATTCGCGCTCGCGGGGGCGCCGGGCGGAGACGTGCTCGTGGCGTGGTTCGACAGCGGCGCGGGCACCGGCGGTGAGACGCAGGTTCGGGTAATCTCGGTCGCAGCGAGCGGGAGCCCCGAAGGACCAGCCACGACGATCGCCTCGACGATGGCGGCCGAGAACTCGAGCCTGGTGGCCGTCGCAGCTCCAGGTGGCGCGATGGTATTCTACGACGACGAGGCGCAAGGCTCGATCGAGGTCTTCGCCGTTCCGCTGAAGTGTAGCTCCTTCTAGAGCTCCGCGAGCGGCCTCTACGGCGACCCCACGAGGCCCGTCACGTCGTCGGTCACGACCTCCTGTCGCGCGTCGTACGCGCCCGAAGTCGTCGCGCAGCTGGCGAAGGTGACGCCCTCGACGTGGCGGAGGTAAAACCCCCAGGCTGGGAGATCCCCAAACATGTTCGACTCGGGGTACTGGTTCGGCGTCGCCTCGGGCGGGCTTGCCGGGACGGTGGCGAGGGCGCCGTCGAACGTCACGGCGACGTTGCTGAACGAGAGGTTCGTGATGGGATAGGTCATCCCGTCATAGATGTTGCCGGTAATGAGCGAGCCCTGGTGCGGGGAGTTTGGCCAGCTCGCCGTGGAGCCCAGGATGTCGGTGAAGGAGACGCCGCCCAGGCTGCCCAGCTTGGGGACGTCGCCGACAGGGTGCGTCGTGTCCTGCTGCGCGAGGTAGAGGAAGAAGGCCGCCCCCGTATTGGTGAACTGGATCCGCTCGTACGATACGTCGCTCACGTCCGACCCCTGGCGAGACTCGACCGCCATCGCGGCGTACTGCACGTTCTTTACGTAATCGTCCTGGATGGTGACGTGGCTGAAGGCGCCGTAGGAAGCGGTGCCGAACTTGATCCCGTTCGAGCCGCCGCTCCCCCCGTAGCCGCTGAAGATCGAGTTCGTGATCGTCAGCCCGTCGATGCCGCGGCGCACGCCGCTCTTGGGACAGATGGCGTCGTCGCCGCTGCTGACCGCGCACTCGTCGACCGTGAGGTCCGTGCCGTCCACGAGGTCGATGCCGTCGTGCGTGATGCCGCTACTCTGCACGTTCATGTTCTCGATGAGCACGTGGTCTGTCTCCATCGTGACGAGGCCCCACACGGCGCCGTTCGTCATGTAGAGGTTGTGCACGTGTACCTGGTCGGAGAGGACCGACCACAGGAGGAGTGGACGCGTCGCCTCGACCCCTGAGAACGAGGTGCCCTGCCCGTCGATCGTGCCTCCACCGTCGATGGCTAGCTCCGTGACGTTAGGCGCGTAGAGCAACGCTCGCTGGGTATTCGAAAGCTGGGTGTTGCCGGTCGCGGGCGTCTCGGTCGGATAGTCGGCCGCGCTCGCGCTGCCGAGCAGCGTGGCCGACGAGTCGATGAAGAAGGTCATGTTGCTGGCGAGCGTGAGCGTGCCGCTGAGGAACGTTCCGCCCGAGAGCAGGACCGACCCTCCCGTGCCCGCCGCGGACGCGATCGCCGCCTGGATCGCAGCCTCGTCGCTGGTCGTGCCATTCCCCGTCGCGCCGAATGCGCGTGCGTCGAAGACCGGTTCTGGCGGGGCGCCGATGAACGTCGCCTCGTTGTAGACCTTGACGTTGTCGACCTGCAGTCCGCCCGCGCCGGTCCCGTCTACGTAGAAGCGGACCTCGTCGACGGACGACGTAGACGTCCTCAGCGGCACGCCGTGCTCCATGCGGACGCCGTCGACATAGAGGTCGAACGTCTCCGCGCCGGTATCGACGACGACGCGGACGCGATACCAGGCGCCCGCGACGAACGTCTGCACGTTGGTGATCGTCGCGCCGATGTGCGTCTGGATGTTGCCGTCCTGAAACGACACGCTGGCGACCGCGTTGCCCGCGCCGTCATAGATGTACGGGATCGCCTTGAAGCCGGCCGTCTCCGCGGCCATGACCTTCGCCTCGAAGACGACGCGCCCGTTCTGGCTCGGAAACGTCGTCGACAGGGCCGCGCTCGCGTCGGCCGTCGTGGACGGCTTCACGATCGCAACGCTCTTGTCCGCGGCGAAGGGCACCTCCTGGACGACCACGGAGCCGCTCGTCGCGCTCGTCGCCCACCCGCCCGAGGGGGCGGCGCCCGTCGCCATCTCGTTGAATTTCTCGTAGAGAATATACGCCCCGGTCGTCGCTGCTCCGCCCTCCGCGCCGCCATCGGTGCCACCTTCGGCGCGCTCTGGAGCGGCGTCGATCCCGACCTCCATCGCGCCGTCCCGTGCGAGACTTGCGGACTCGGCTCCGGCGTCCATCGCGGCGTCGCGCGGGCTCGGAGCGGGGGTCTGCCCTTCCACGTCTGCGTCGTGCACCGCCGGTCCGCCGTCGTCGCGCTTCGAGCCGACCGCCCCTCGGTCCGAGCTGGCGTCATTCGAGACACTGGCCCCGGCGCCATTCGAGACAGAACCCGCTGCCCCGCTGGGCCCGCAATGCGCCGCCAGCCCGGCCATGAGCACCGTGATGGATAGCGTCTTCGTGGTCATGAGAGACACCGCTCTTCCCCTTCGGTCACGGTTCAGTGGATGGCGAGGGTGAAACGGAAGAGCACCTCGCTCGCCATGGGGGTCATGTAGCAACGCGACGCCGCCGAGCCCCTCTCCCGACCGTCAAAAGCTTCTGCGCGACCGTCATCTTGTGGCGGCGAAGCGCGTAGAGTGTTCCGGATGTGCCCCGCGCCACGCGCCACCGCCTCCGGGGGCTTCCGGGTGGAGCAAGGCTCAGACGTCGTCAGGGGGCCGCGTGCCGAGACGTGCCCGGCCATTCTCGTACCCCTGGAGGACGGCGCGGTGGCGGTCGAGCTCGGGGGCGCCGCGGCCACGCGCGTCGATAGGACCTCGTTCGCGCTCGTCCCGGAAGGGTTCCGCTACCGCGTCGACGTCCTCGTGCCGATGACTCGACTGGCGACCCTTCCCCTTTCGCCATCGGCGCGGGGGCGCGCGTGCAAGGAGTACCAGGGGCACATCGGCGCGGCGCGCTTCACCGACCTCCTCGGCGTCCCGCGCATCCTGCCCAGGACGCGCTGGGTCGACGAGGTGGTGCAGCGCTACGTGTTCGAGCGGCTCGTGTGCGAGAAGCACGACAGCATGGCGGCCGTCTTCCTCGAAACCGAGATCGCGAAGGAGGTCTTCTTCCTTACGAAGGAGCGCGAAGAGGAGCAAACCCGGACCACGGTCGTGGAGGAAACGGGCGACGTCTCGCGACGGGCGCGAGCCTGGATCGACGAGAACCTCTTCGAGCCGCTCCGCGTCGGCGAGCTCGCCCGTCACTGCCACACGAGCGAGTCGACCCTTCTTCGCGTGTTCCGGCGGGACTTCCAGACGACGCCGGCGACGTACGCGCGAGAGCGTCGTCTCGAGGCGTCCCTGCTCCTCTTGAAGTCAGGTCGGTATACGGTGACGGAGGTCGCCGCGCGCGTCGGGTACGGGAGCCTGCCGGCCTTCACGAGCGCGTTCCGGGGCCGCTTCGGTTCGTCTCCGTCCGCAGCTCGAACGGCGGAGAGCAGCCTGGAGCGGCTTCCGCCTCACGGGACGCCTCCCCGGCGGTGAGAAGCGCGCTACGACGCGACCACGTCCGTCACGCATCGAAAGCCGAGGTCCGGTGCCGGAGAGGTCGCGAACGATCGGTTCCCGGGGTGCCACGGCATGGTGAACTGATCGCGCCAGCGCCCGCCGCGGACGACCTGCCCGCCGTTCTCGTGAGGCGTGGACGTCCACTCCCAGAGGTTTCCGACGCCGAGCCTGTCCG
>Ga0302279_10001395_pt1 | contig 34105 bp, 22 predicted proteins | sample III_Bog_N3_3_FD_194541 | JGI IMG/M metagenome (GOLD analysis project Ga0302279, IMG submission 194541) | Peat permafrost microbial communities from Stordalen Mire near Abisko, Sweden - III_Bog_N3_3 | ecosystem: Environmental > Terrestrial > Soil > Wetlands > Peat | place: Sweden: Abisko...
TCCCCCACTACAACTGCGAGCGCGGTGACGCCTTCCCCGGCATCCGTCGGATCGCTGCGAACACCGGACTGCACCGGAACACCGTCCGCACGTCCCTCCACCGGCTGCGCGACAACGGCTTTATCACCGCCGAGGAGCGGTGGCGCCTCTGCGACCGCTGGCCTGGCCGCGACGCGCATGACCGCAGCAACGTCTATCGCTTCGCGGACGGGGCCACCGGCCAGCCGCTCGACACCACGGCGCTCGCGGTCGCCGAGAGCGCCGCCCGTCGTGACGCCTTCGCCACCGAGCTCGACGCAGAGGAGGAGGGCAGAGCCAGGGGTGGCGCGCAGAAAGCACTCTCCCGGCCCCCTCCGCCCGCCTCGGCGCCTCGCCCTGTCGCATCCTCGGACCCCTATTGGGACGCCTTCGAAGATGCGTTCCGCGCCGCCCACCACATGGCGTACGGCAAGAGCGTGGACACTGGTTCGCTCAAGAACGAAGCGCTCCGCAACGACGCGAGCGGCGCCCTCATGGACCTGGTCGCCGAGTGCGCGGCGTGGGCCCAGACGCGGGGCCTCGATGTCGAACGGCTCGGGGTGGCCGAGGAGCTCACCCGGCGGATGGCACGCGCCTGGTTCACCTGGCCCGGCCGCGACGGCAAGCTCCGCGAGCGCAAGCACCCGATGGGCCTGATGGTCTTCGACCTCGGCCGGCTCGGGGGTGACGCCGTCGAAGGATGGAAGAGGGCCCAGCGCCGCGTGCCGCCGGCAGCCTCGACTCCCGCCCAACTCGAGCTCTCCCCTGACGTACGGCCAGCGCCCCCACCACGACTCGCCGAAGGCTCGGGCCTCGGGTCGGAGCTTCACCAGCTTTTCAAGGGAGGCGCGGACTTCGCGGACCTCCTCAAGCACTTCCCGGGGGAGAGGCGCGCCCGCACGGCGCTCGCCGTCCTCACCCATGGTTCCGCGGCCGAGCCCACCGTGCTCGCTGGCTCCGCGGGACGGCCGCCACCCGAATAGCCACGGCCCCACGGAGGCCCTCCCGAGCGATTGAGCCGCCGCGACCACGGGCGGAGGTGTGCCCGCCGCACGCCCCGTAACCGGCCGTCCGGCCCCATCTCGTCGCCCAGAGGGGCAATTGGCCTCGCGTTGTCACGACGCGTTGTCGGACGGGCGTATGCGCCGGTGCGTCAAGGGCCTCGTTCGGCGACGCACAGTCGCGCGAGAACGTCAACGCTTGATCGCGGTCAGCACGAGAGAATTCCTCGTTCAGCACCGGCGGCAGGAGTGCAACACCTGAAGGAAAATTTCTAGAGAGGGGATCCCCTCCTCATCCCGTCGCATCTTTCCACACATCAGCGGCGACCCCGAAGCGCTCGCGAGGTTGCCCGGTGCCGTCGACCCGGACAGCCAGGCGCAGGGCACCCTCCGTGGCCCGACGCTCCAAAGCCGCATGGGCCCCGAGTGGCCTGCTTCGCCGTAGGGTGTGGGCCCCGTGTGGCGTGTCCCGCGGGAGGCGAGTGGGCCCCGAGTGGTGGGCGCCGCCGAGGCCGCATGGCTCCACCATGGCGGTCCCCCCCAAAGCCGCATGGGTCCGCCGTGGCGTTTCCTCCGCAAGCCGCATGGCGCTTCCCGCGGAAAGCCGCATGAACGCCACGGAAGTCCGGAATCTGCCTTTCCCGCCAGGTCGTGGCAGCCTACCGCCATGGTCTCTGCCACTGGGTTGATGAGCGGCGAGTTGGGTGAGACCGAAGCGCCTGACGTGACGGAAATCACCGCCAAGTCCGCAGGGCACTTCGTGTCACACCCCCTGTTCCCTCGGGACGACGGGCAACCTGAAACCCGGGACATCCGGTTCGTATCGTTCCAGAGGCGACGCGAAGGGGACTCGCCCAAGTTCGCACCGGAAGAGTTCGCGGCGGACGACGTGGTGTCGTGGGCGCAGGTCTACGAATGGTGGGGCGGCGGTCACTACAAGGCCGTGGGCAAGAACAAGAACCATTCCATCATCTGCTTCTACCCGCCCGACCGAGAGTGGGTGGAGATGGAGGGGGAGAGCAAACCGCTCGTGCCGGTGCGCTGCGCTACGGCGTTCCGCGCGTCGCCCCAACCGCCGGCGGCATCGCCGGTCCCGCCGGTCCCGCCGGTCGCCGCCCCGCCGGCTTTGGCGGTCGATGTGGCACCCAACGGCATGGACGCGCTCGTGACGGTGGTCGCGCAGCTCGTGCGCGAAGTTCAGGCCGGGCGCGCGGCGCAGGCGGCTCCGGCTGCGGCGCCGTCGAACGACAGCAGCGTGCTGATGGCCATGATGGCAGGCAACGCCACGGTGGCCGCAGCCAAGGCGGAGGCGGACGGGAAGGTGGCTGTCGCGCAGGCAGAGGCGCAGGCCCGCGCGGCCGAGGCGAACGCCCAGGCGCAGACCCGCGCGGCCGAGGCGCAGACCCGCGCGGCGGAAGCGCAGGCGGAAGCGCAGCTCCGCGCGGCAGAGGAGAACATTAAGCTGATCGTGTCTCTCCTCGCGCCGCGGGCGGAGGCCGCGCGCGCGCCCGCGCCCGTTACTGCTCCCGTCGACTCGACGAAGATGGCGCTCGATCTGCTCGCGGCCATGCAGGGCCTCATGAAGGGATTTCAAGCGCCCGCGGCTCCCGCTCCCCCTCCTCCCCCGACGATCGAGCAGCAGATCGGCACGTACAAGGCGCTGCGCGACCTCGGCGGCGCTGCCGCGGCCCCCAACGAGCTCCAACCCCTCGTCGACCTGCTCGGTCCTGTCCTCGCAGCGGAGGCAGCCAAGAGCTCCGCACCCAGGGAGGCTCCGCGCCCGCCACCCGGTCCCCCCCGCCCGCTGGAGTACGTTCGTGACCTCGGAATGGTGGAAGTGGTGGCCCGCGAGCGCCGACCGCTGGAGGCTCCCCGGTCCACCGTTCAGAGCGAGGCCGACGTCCTCGCCGCGGCGCAGCGCGATCCCGAGTACCGCACGCGGATGCTCCGCGCCCTTGCCGAGACCCCGGGACCGCTGACGTCGGCAGGAGTGGCCCTGGTGGTCGACGCCCCGCCGGCCCCGGTCCATGTCCCGGCCGCGACGCATGCCGAGCCCGTCACGCCTTCGTCCTTGGAGGTGAAGCGAAGTACCTCCGAGGCGATCCCGGACGCTCCAAACGTGGCACCCGTGATCCCCGACCTCGATCGACCGCACCTTCCCGAGCCCCCCTCGACGCCCGCCGAGCCCCCGCGGTCGGAGCCCGCTTCGTCCGCGCCCGTCGAGACGCTCGCCGCGCCCTCCGTCGTCGCGTCCATCGCGCCTGCGCCGTCCGTCGTGCCGTCCATCGCGCCTGCGCTCGAGCCGATCGTGCTCGACGTGCTCGCCCACCAGCGCGCAGAGGCCGAACTCGTGCGGCTCAAGGGGCTTGGACACAACGCCCGGGTTGCCGTGCTCCGCAAGCTGCCCGGTGTGGGTCCGCTTGCGGAGGAGGTCGCGAGAGCGCTGGAGGCCATTCCCGGCAACGCGATGTCGACGATGCTGCCGCATCTTCAACCCTCCACGCTCTCAGCGCTGGCAGGCAAGCCAAACAGAGAGGAGGCCGATCGATGAGAACGCGCAACGCGGAGCTTGGCCAGGGGCTCATGCCCAGGGCCGCCGGCCTGCCCCAGAGCTACCCCCCGGTGTATCAGTCCATGCCGGCGTGGGTCCCCGTCTCCGATGCCTTCGTCCCGCTCCGCGTGGCGCGGTGGCGTTGGTCGGGGCACCCCGATCTGTTCGATCTCCTCGACGCCAACGCCGACGACTTCGTCGATGAGCACGAGCTTGCGCAGGGGCTCGGCCGCGGCGCCCTCGTCCTCCGCGGCGAGACCTCGGGCCCGCTCGACGCCAACGCCTGGGAGGGCTTGCCCGCGGTCTTCCGCACCGTTGACGCCGATCACGACGGACGCGTGACGCGCCGGGAGCTCGAGGAGGCGCTCGGCCCTCATGCCGTGCGCCTCGCGCGCGGCCAGCCCGCCCACGGCCCTGCACTCCCCCCGGGCGCCGCCCACGGATGGCGGGGCCACGCGCGCTGGGTGACCTTCCCCAACCGGGAGGCCAAGGCGGAGTACATGGCCGAGGCGGCGGAGCACGACCAAGAGGACCCGGCGGTCCTCTCGTGGGCCCGGCAGTTCTCGGGCCTGCAAGTCGAGGAACGGGCGCCCGCGATCCTCCGGTTCGTCCAGCGATGCGTTCGGTACGAGCGCGATCCTGGCACCCACGACGCGGCCGGCGTCCGGCACGGCATCGAGCTGCTCGACAGCTCGGCGGTCGGGTTCAACCGCGGGTACGGGGATTGCGACCTGAAGGCGCGGATGTTCGTCGCGCTCTGCCTCGCGTGCGGGTGCCGAGCCAAGGTCAGCCCCGTGTTCGCGGGCGAGAACGGATTCCCTCACGTCCGGGCGGAGGTCTGGGTCGACGGGGGAGAGACCGCCGGCGGCGGATGGGAGGTGGCGGACCCCACCATCGTGAACTCGGAGATCGGCAAGCTCCCGCGGAAGCCGCTCACCGCGTTCCCGCCCGAGCGTGGGGGCGCCTAGCGGGTAAAGCAGGGCGTCGCGCGTGATCATGCCTCGTTCCGCCTGTTGAGCGCATCGGTCCCGGCCGCGGAGAGCTTCCAGGCCCCGCGTACAAGCCTGCTCCAGCAGCCCGGCGTCGATGCACCGCCGAATGTGTGGCAGTGGGCCCCGCTCCGCGCCCAGGCTGGTGCCGGGGCGCGGAGCGCTGACCGCGATCAGCACCGTGCGCCCGGTCCGCAAGGTGACGGTGCCGAAGACCACGCGCAGGGCGTTGCGACCGCTCAGCTTCACCCGGACCGACTCGTCGCGCTTGGCCCAGCCCGCTCTACTCCTTCAAATAGGTCGCCCGATGCCATCGCAAGTACGCCCGGTGCCCGTCGACCAGGCTGGCGACACGCAGCGGTGCATCGAGCCCGATGGCCCTGCGATCCGCTGCGCCCAGCACCGGCGACACGACGATCTCGCCGTCGTCGGCGACCGTGATGAACCCCCGGTCGAACGCCGCGTCGAGGTGCGGCGCGAGCAGGAGCCCGTTGAACACGTCGAGCCGCTCGACGTCGCTCTCGCACCTGGCCCATGCCTTGATGTGACTCGCGCGGAGGAGCTCCGGCACGGCGAGCCCGGTCACCGCGCAGCGCCCTTCCCAGTAGTCGAGGAGTCCGTCACGAAAGAGATCCTGACCCACGCGCTGCACGACGAGGCGCTCGGCTTCGGTGGTCCTCGGTAGCGACCTCGTCTTCTTCTCGAACGCGTGGAGCAACTCGTCCGGGAGGGACTTCGCGAGCTGGAACGCCCGGCGCAAGAAGCGGTGCAGCGACGGGAAGTCGGGGAAAGCCCTGGCCGCACGGGCGCCGGGCGGCAGCGCCTCGCCGGTCGCGTCTCCGTAGGTGTCCAGGGCCCTGGCGACGCCGGGCAGCGAGAGCGCCACCAGGCAACCGACGACGCCGTGCGGCCGGAGCCATACCGTGAGCGGCGCCTGGGTGGACGCGAACGCGAGCCAGCCGCCGGCGCGGGGCAGCTCGCGGTCGAAGCCGTTGTTCACGGCGGCGTCAGAGGTCCTCCCGAAGAAGCCGTTCTTCGGGGGGAGCTCCGTGCAAGGTCAGCCGATGCCACGGTTCGCACAAGACGTCGTTGGGCGGGCGCGTTGTCGTTGTCACAATATATTGAAAAAGTGGCTGGCTGCCGATCTGCTCCAACCGCTTCGCGAGCTGAAAGAGTCGATAATACGGAGAAAGGCCAAGATCGGCTTCGCGCGGACTATCGTGTACGAGAAACGCTGGCAGGTGCGTCTTGCCCTCAATCGACAGCAGAAGTACTGCGATGTCGAAAGCGATGACCTTCAATGAATCGATCGCTGGTGTCGATCGATTGCCACCCATGAGCACCCTGAGTTCAAGCCCCTTCCCAGTGAGATCCGCCCTACCCTCCGCTCCCTCGCCGGCGAGTTCGCGAACGACAGTGTCGAAGTGCCTCGACAGGCGCCCGAACAACTCTGCCTGAAGGCCACGCAGTGCGGCTCTGCGCTCCCGTGCCTCTTCAATTAGTTTGTCTGACGACTCCGCGTCTCCCAGCGCTCGTTCGTGCTGCCGAAGCGCATCGTCGAAGCGCCCGACGTCATCCCCTAGACGACGCGCCTCGTACCAATCTGTCGTTCGCTCCTCCTGTGCGCGTTCGAGGTCCGAGACGAGCTTGTCGATATTTTTCGCCTTCACCTCCAGATCCGCCAGTTCGCGTCCGAGTTCTGGTAGTCTCTTCTTGAACTCATCCAAATCCTTTGAGACGGTAGCCTTTTCCTCGAGGACTTGATCCCTGCGCGCGCGAGCCTCGTCCAGATTGGGCAATTTATGTGAGAGCTTGCAGCCCTCAGCGAGCACCCGATCGATCGGCACCTCACAGACGGGACATGGTGGCACTTCTGCGGAATGAACCGCGCCCGATGCGCCTGGCAACTCAGCGGAAATCTTTGCCAAGAGGCTCTTGGTTGGCTCGATGGCGCCCTCTGTTCTCGCGATCTCGCGCACAATCACAGCGATGCGGTTCCGCAGTTCCTCGCGCTCAGCCCGATGCTGGCGAAGGTCGGCAGCTTCGCCCAGGCTCGTGATCTTTGCTGCGCGAGCGAGGTTGGCGCCGGCGGCCTTGCGCAGGCTCTCCGTTGCGAATCGGCCGGGAAGCAAGTCCTCGTCCTGGAGTCCGAGGGCCTTGACGAGACGGCTCCGACCACGTGCGGCATCCCATGCCCGGTGCCGCGCCTCATCGGTCGCATCCTTGCGGCGCTTCTCCAAGACGGCGACCTCGGCGCGAAGGGCGAGTTCTGTGGGATCCACCGCTCCGATGAACGCGCGAAGCACATCGAGCGTCTCAGTGCGCGACAACGTTCGGACGGGGGAATCGGAGTCGGAGGCCGCAGACCGCCAATCAAGGACGTGGTCGAATCGGCACTCCTGATCACGAGCGAGCAGCGCCAACGCGGCGAGCCACGCGCGTTCCTTCGCGCCCTCTGGCATGATGCTTGCGACCCCCGGCGTCAGGATAGCGGTCGTGATCGCCTCTACCAGGGGTTCGGTGCCAGTGGAAGGGGCGTCGCTCGCGAGAAGTTCTTCCAAACTTAGCCCAGCGACGGCCAGGTGCTTCCGACGATGCCCGATCGGTCGGACTACGTTCCACGTGACGCCGTCGACACGCATCTCTGCACCGACGAGACCCTCCGGGAACCTGCGCCCAATATCGCCACGTTGGATCTCGGGCGCGAAACGGTCCTCACCCAGACAATAGCGAAGGAGCCGGCAGAACAGGGTCTTGCCGCTGCCGTGGCCGAGCGACACCGACGGCTCGCGATCGGCCTCCGCCTCAGCAGGATCGGGCGACCAGATGATGTTCAAGCCCGGCCGAAGCGAGACCTCACGACACACCTGACCAGACTTGCTCCACAGCACGAGTCGGCGGACCCAAAGCCGTGGTTCCGCACTGTCAGGAGCAGGCGTCGCGCTCACTCTCGAACTTGGAAAGAGATCAAGCTGCGGCTTCATTGATCTTCCGTCGGATGGGTTCTGGCAACGCGGCCAGCACGGATTCTACGCCGCGCTGTCGCAAGATGTCGAGCACGAACCCGGCGCGGCCGGCCGGCCAGCCCTCCGTCACGAGCGACGCCGGAAGTGACCCCGGGCTCCAAGTGCGCGCGGCCAAGTCCTCGATGAGACCTCCGCTCGCGCGAAGCTGACGGATGGCCGCTCCCCATGCCCCATCGACGGGATGAATGAGCGTCGAGACGTCGTCGGGAAGCGGGTCGGCCTCCGGGCCCACGACGCGGAGCCATTGCTTGACCGCAGGAGGAGCCAGGGCTGGGAGGAGCCAGCGCGGCTCCAATACGAGTGCCGCAGCAAGGCGGATAGTCTGGCGCGGTGCCCCGGCGCCTGCCTCCTGTAGCAGGGCAGCCAAAGCAACTACCGCCTCGCCGCGCAGATTGGTTCGAGGTCGGTACCAGGCAAGGTCCGGGAGCGCAACAAGGTCCGGCGCGACCGCCGATGCCCGACTCCGCGGCGGATGAGCGACGCTCGGATCGGCCGCGGGCGGGTCGAGGCGCGTCTGGTACGGCTGCCCGGTGCGGGTGGCCTCGGCCATAGTGTCGTAAATCTCGAGGATGACGCGCCTGGTGCGGTATTCGCCATGGGCCTTCTCGTCGTTTCTTCGGACGATGGGGAAGGTATCGAGGATGTAGTCCGCATCGTCGTGCGAGATTCCGTAGAGGTGAAAGAAGGCGGCGTCGAGCTCTGCTCGGAGGAGGAAGCGACGGACGGGGTCCCAGCGGAAGGGCGGACCGTCGTAGCCGACGTCGCGGGCGAAGGATTCGAGATCCCAAGCGGTGTAGGTCAGCTCCAGCACTCGGGGGAGGAGCCAGTCCCTCACACTCACGCCGATGTTCCACGGTGCCTCGACCGCGTATGCCATTGGGGCAAGCACAGGCAGCTGACGCATTGTGAAGAATTTAAGGCTGACTCCGCCGATTTTTTGCCGCGCGCAGTAGTCCAGTACAAAACTGCACAGGTTCGCATAGAGAACGGCAACAAGCTGTGGCTCCGCGGACGGCATCATCAGCGAAAACTTGTCGCCGACGGCAACGCGCGGGATCACTGCGGGTACGGCCGTGCGGACGCTCGACCTTGCGTCGGTTACGTCTCGCCATCCCAAAAGCCAGGCCCGGCTCCACACTTCGGGCAACCGGGTAGCGACCTCACCCTCGTGTACCCAGTACCGTGAAGTAACCATGTAATCGGCGCGCCCGAGCTTATCGTCCGGTACTTGTGGTAGAATGTGCTCCCGTTCGCCCGGCTCAAGAAGCGCAAAGTCACCGAACCGATGGTTAAAGTGATAAACCATTTTCGCTTCGTAGAGTGGCAATACAGACCGTCAGAACCTTCGAACCGATTTCCGACGGCCCGGTGGCCGGTCCTTTTCAGAGCTGCACGTGTACGAAACAGTCCAGAGTCGTTGGACATGTGCAGCATTGCCATAAAGTGCAGGTCCCACGGATTTCCGTCGGACGTACCTTCGCGCCAAAGCACTCCTGCACGACGGTACAAGACGAGATTTAGGTCAGCGTCGCGGCGTGTCCGAAAAACGGGACAAGTTCTCGTGTTGGGGTTTAGCAAAGCAATATCGGCGACAGTGAGGTGATAGACCCGGCTCGGATCCTTTAGAACCGATGGCTCCCTGATAAACGCAGAGAAGATGGGGTTCGTGATCCGTGGCATCGATAGCACCAAGAGACAAAAATTGACGCGATGATCGATCCCCTTAAACAACTTTGCCTCGTTCTCAAAGCCATAGAACGCAGCAAGGTTCCCACGAAGCATCAAGTCCCCGAAATAATCCTTCGTTGTGTCGTCCGTGGCGATTCCTGTTGGTACAATAAATCCTGCGCGTCCGTTCGTTCCGAGTACCGTTCGGTTCTGCTCGGCAAACAGTGCATAGGTGTTAATGTCCCCCCTGCCACAGAGTGGAAATCGTTGAGAGTCACGAACTAGATGACTCTGCCCCTCTGCGTGCCGGCTTGCTGCGCACCAGTCGGCCCAGAGCGCGGGGGCTGTATCGGGAAGTGCGGAGATGAGCTTCTTGCGCACTGCTGCGTTGAGTGCCAGCGCGATCTCGTCGCTACGTGAGGCGAAAAACTCCTGCTCCTGGAGCTTTACACGCTCCCACGGCGGATTTCCCAGTACGACGTCGAACCCGCCGCGCGCGAACACCTGCGGGAACCCGAGATGCCAGTGGAAGAAGTGGTACTCGTTACGTAGCCGTTCGACTTCTTTGCGCAAATCTGACGAAGCTCGACGACCATCCTTGTGCACTGCGCGAAACGTCGCTTCCGTCGGCGCCATATTGCGGAGCGGGCCTGCTTCCTTGCGCCATACGAACGCCGAGCACCATAGGTCAGCGACGAACCGCTCGTGATCGTATGCAGGACTCGTCACCAGGTCTTGCCACTGCTTCTCCTTCGCTTCGACGGCCGCAAGACTGTCATCCATCGCATCGTCAACAGCGCGCGCGCCCAAGCCGAGTCGGACATATGTAGAGGCAGGCGGCGAACCGAAGTCAAGTGTGAGCTTCGTGCGCTCGTTCTTGTTCTGCTTCTTGAGCGCGCTCGCAGTCTTCTTGTCGTCCCCCTCGATCGGAGCCCACGCCTCGTTGGGGATGCCGTTCTTCAGAAGATCCGGGTTCGTCCCGAGCAGCGCATTGCCGCACTGGACGTGCGAGTCTAGGAAGGTGAGCGGCCTCCCCGGCTCCACCGCTTCCATCCAGAGGCTCACCTTGCACAACTCGACCGCCATCGGGTTGAGATCGACCCCGAAGAGGCAGTGCCCCACCACCTCCCTCAACGCGTGCCTGTACTCCGGCGCCGAAGGCGTCGCGTTTACCCGCAGCCGGGCGACGTGCGCCGCGAGCCGCCGTGCCGCCGCAAGCAAGAAATGCCCACTCCCGCAGGCTGGATCGACGATCGAAAGCTCCAGCAGCGCCTCCACGGACCGGCCGGGATTAGCCGCGATCGTCGCCTGCACGACCGGCTCCAGCGCGCTGTCGAGCAGCACCTGCACCAGGCTGTCCGGCGTATAGTAGCTCCCCGAGAGCTTGCGCGCGTTGCCCTTCGTCTCGCCGCCCGTCGCGAAGGCGAACGCGCGTCCGCCCAGGGTGATCTGCGGCACCAGCTCCAGCAGGCTCTCGTAGACGCTCCCTAGCTCCTCCGGCCCCATGTCCCGCCAGTTCACCCGCGCGAGCCCCGTCTCCTCCCGCAGCCACGAAAGGCGGAAGACGCCCAGCAGCAGCGCCCGGTTCTCCAGCCGGGCCGCGTCCAGCGCCGCGCACTGGTCGCTGTCGAACAGCCCGCCGAGCGCCGGCAGGCCGAGACGTGGCTCGCCGCGCGCGGTGCCCCGGAAGACGATCTTCACTCCCTCCCACAGGTCGCCGAACCTGTCGTGCGCGCTGCGCCGCACCGACCGATCGCGCAGCCGGCGCAGGCTGTACCCGCCCGTATAGAGGGCCTTCGCCAGCTCGGGCGTCGGCTCGGGATGGAGCACGCTCCGCTCCTCCGCCACGAGCAGGAAGATGACCCGGTAGACGAGGCGCAGGAGCTGCTGGAAGTAGACCGTCGTCGTGAGCGACCCGTCCTGGAGGGCCGCGCGGAGCGCCTGGTTGTCCGGGTGGCCGAGAAAGCCCTGACCGAACGCGATCAGCGCATCCTCCACGCCGCGCCGCAGGTGCTCGCGCGCCCGCGTGCCCTCCTCGCGGCCGGCGGTGCGCCACGTCTCGAGCGCGCACTCCGTCGGAGCGCCCTCCGAGCTGCCGAAGCGGCTCTCGTGCGCGAGCAGCCATAGCGCCGCGAAGTCGGCGTACCGCTGTTCGGTAAAAATCCGCCCGAGGTCCGCCTCAATCCAGGCTGGTCGCGTGAGGCTCCCGTTGTCCCGCAGGATGCGCAGCGTGACGCCGTCCGAGCAGAGACCCCAGAGCGCGCCCTCGTTCGCGTTGAGGTACTCCTGCGCTAGGCCGAAAGCGCTCCGCCGCCGAGCGCCGTCGCCGAAGGCGGGCGCCGGCGTGTCGAGGCCGCTCCCCGCGGGCGCCACGACGACGGGCACGTGCCCGCCGACGGCCTGGAGCCCGATGGGATACGAGCGGCCCTCGATCTCCACGGGCGCCGTCGCGGCGAGCGTCCCGAAGCCGAAGCTGTCGTGGAGAAATCCCCGCACGAAGCGCTCGGCCAGCGCGGCGCCAGCGGCGCCGGCCGCGTTGCCCGCCGCGAAGTCCGTCCAGTGAGCCTGCGCGATACGCCAGTAGCGTCCAATCTCGTCGCGGAGGTTCAGCCCCTTGAGGATGCGGTAGTCCGGCTCCGACTGCGCGTCCGCTCCGAGCTGCGCCACCCGGGCGAGCCAATCAGGGGAGAGGAGGCCACCTTCGATGGAGAGCGCCTCGAAGGCGATCTGGGCCTCGCGGCCCCGAAGCTTGCTGCGGAGGGTCACGCTTCAACCACCCGCGGAAGGATGACGAAGATCCCGATGACATCCGGCGGGAGGATCGGCTTCACCGCATAGCTGCCTCGCGCACCCGCCGCTTCCCGCACGCGCCGGTGGTCGGCGAGGAGCGCCTGGGCGCGGCGCTCGGCGAAGCCGTCGAGCAAGGCGTCGCTGCCGGCGAGGAGATCGAGCGCCTGGGACATCAGGCGCTCGCGCACGTGCGCCGGCGGATCGCCCGCCGGCGGTGGGACGAGCGGCGCGAGCGCGTCCGCACCTTCGAGGATTGTCGCCGCGCCTGCCCCCGTCCACGCTAGCGCGGTGGCCTCTTCCACGAGGAGAGTCGTGGTCTTGCGGGCCGTCTGCATCACGAGCTGGTGCCGCAGTCGGAGCAGCGCGATCGTTGTCTTGCTCGTCGCGGCAGCAGAGACCCAGCACCCTACGCGGCCGAGGATCCCGGGATCGGCCGTGCCCTCCCCGGCGCTGCCCGCCAGCGAGCGTTCGAGGAGGGTCTCGGCGAGCACGGACACCAGGGGATGGCTGCGCTGCACCGGACGGCACCTCGGTGCGGCGGGATAAGCGAAGTCGATGAGCACCGTGCCGGACAGCCCGTCGGCCTCGAGACGCTCGCGGACGTCTTCGGGCAGCGGCGCGAGCGGGACCTTGTAGCCTCGCCTCAGCTTCTCGAGACCAGCGCCGAGGCGCGCCAGCGCGCGACCCGTGAAGCGCTGAACGTCCTCGCCGCTACCGATCGCGGCCAGCGTCTTGTGCCACTCGGGCAGCACGTCCTCCGGCTTGAGCCGCCGCTGCGCAAACACCGTCCGGTTGCGCTTCATTTTCTCAGCGGCGTCGGTCCACGCCGCGTCCACCGCGCGCGCCTCGACGATGTTGCCGAAGTCGAGCGCGAGCTGCTTCGCCGCGCCGCCACGCGTACGCAGGAAGACCGCGCGCATGAGCGCCTGCGTCAGCGTGTGCCCATCGTCCGGGAGCGGCACAGGGACGCCGAGCTCCGCGCGGATTTTCTCGGCTTTGCGCAGAATCACCTCCAGCACGGCGCCGTCGACCGGGTTGTTCGCACCGTAGATCAGCGTCATCCGCACGACTTCGCGCTCCTGCCCGAAACGATCGACCCGACCTTCGCGCTGCTCGTGGCGCGTTGGGTTCCACGAGAGGTCGTAGTGAACGACGGCGTCGAAGTGGTCTTGTAGGTTGACGCCTTCGGAGAGGCAGTCGGTCGCGACGAGGAGACGCTGCTCCGCGTCACCGAGCAGGTCAGCCTTATCCCGCCGCTCGTCGGACGTCAGCTCGCCGGTGACGACCCCGATCGCGAGGGTCGGGAACTGCTTCTGCAAGTGACGCCCGAGGTAGTGCGCCGTCGCGATGTACCGGCAGAAGACGACGGGGTTGAAGCCCTCGGCGACGAGCTGGACCAGGTGATCTGTGAGGAGCTTCAGCTTGGGATCGCCCGCCTGGCCGGCGAGCTTCTCGGCGCTTTCGATCAATGCCGCGAGCGCGGGATCGTCCGTCGCGACCGGGGGCTCGATGTCGTCATCGGGGAGCGCGTCGGAGGCTCCGTCGAAGATGCGATCCTGGAGCGACTCGTCTTCCTCGGCGTCGCCGAGCCGGGCGCGGGTCCGCAGGGCTTGCTTGGCAGCGGCCGGGCTCGACGCCACGCAGCGCATGAGCGCGAGCGTGCCCCAGAAGTTCAGCCGCTGGCGACGTTCGTCGCTGCCTGCGGCGGTGACGGTGGTCGCGCAGTAGTCGAGCACGGCATCGAAGAAGCGCTCCCAGGCGCCCGTGAGCTGGTACGTGAGCTCCTTGTTCTGACGCCTCGGAAAGAGCTTCCCCTCCCGCCATTCGTCGATGTCCTTCCGGCGTCGCTGCACGAAGTGCCTCGACAGCCGCTCTCGCAGGCGGTCGCGTTCGTCGCCCTCCAGCGCCGGGAGGCGCTCGAACTCCGGATCCAGCAGGCCGAGCAGCCGGTAGAAGGCCGCCTCGTCGCCACTGTGGGGCGTCGCCGTGAGGAAGAGCATGTGCCGACCCGGCGCCGCGGCGAGGCCCTTGAGCAGGTCGTGGCGCTGGTGCCGCCCCTGGCCGGCTGCGGCACAAGTGTGCGCTTCGTCGACGATGACGAAGTCCGGGCAGCGGTTGAGAAATTCGCTCCGCCGGCTCTCGCTCTTGATGTAGTCGAGGCTGACGACCGTAAAGGGGTGCGCGGAGAAGATGCTGTCGCCGACGGGAAGCGCCTTCTCCAGCCGTCCTGCGGCAGCCGCGGTGACCGCCACCGCGCGGAGGTGGAACCTCGCTTCGAGCTCGCCGATCCACTGGTCCACGAGGTGAGGCGGGCAGAGCACGGCGAAGCGATCGATCTCGCCTCGATCGAGCATCTCCCGCGCGATGAAGCCCGCCTCGATGGTCTTGCCGATGCCGACATCGTCCGCGATGAGCAGGCGCACCGTGTCCAGTTTCATCGCCATGAGCAGCGGCACGAGCTGGTAGGCGCGAGGCTCGACCGCGATCTGGCCGAAGCTACGGAACGGCCCCGCGCCGCGGCGCAGCGATAGAAGGAGCGCGTCGCGCAGGAGCAGCGCCGCGTCGTGCCCTGCCTGCTGCTCACGCTTCGGCCGGGGGAACCTGGCGTCCATCACCGGCTCCATCTCGAGGGCGAGGTGGAGGAGAGTCTGGTCTTCCTCCGATCCGGAGATGGGCCGTAGCCGAAGCGTCCCGGCATCACTCCCGGCGAGCACGATCCACTCGCGTCCGCGCGCGCGGACAAGGCTGCCCGGGGTATAGGTCACGGCCGGCACGACCTATCGCCCGAGGCTTTTGGCGAGCCGCAGGAAGGGCTCGTCCCAAGTCGCTTCGGCCACCTCGAAGGGGATCACCGAGAAACCTCGATCTTCGAGCTGGCCGACCACGGCGGCACCGACGCTGCCGATCGCTGCGACCACGTAATGGTCACGCCACACCAGGAGCATGCGCACCTCGCCGACCACGAGCGGCTCGGCATCGGGCCGCGGCAGCTCGATCGTTGCAGCCCGCCGGCGCCACTGCGCCTGGACGGGATCGCTGCCGAGGTCCGCGCTCGGGCTGAGAGGCGGGGGGACTGTCCGGGCAATCTCGAACCCCGAGACCGTCGCGCGCGCGAGGCGGACGAGGATTGCCCTCGCTTGCTCGTCGCGCCGGTCAATCAGCTCGTGATCTGGCTGATTGTAGTAGGACATCAGGCACTTGTAGCAGGCCGCGACGCACGCCGTCCCCGAAACGTCGGCGAGGTCCGAAGCCTCGCCGGGCAGGCTGTCCCGCGCGTCGATGTCGAAGTGCATGATGCGCAGCGCTTCGAGCGCGACGTCCGCGATCATCTCAGGCTCCGCTACGATCCGCGTCAGCACGCCGGCGCCGCCTTCGGTTGCCTCGTAGAGCAGGAAGCCATTGCGCTTGTCGCGGGTGGGCATGGGCTCGGCGAGGATCTCGCCCTCTTCAAGCTGGAACACCGCCTCGATGCCACGAAGCAGTGCGTGTTGCACGGTCGCCAGCGTCGTCTGCTCCAGCTCGTGTGCGGTCGGCTGGAACAGAAGCGCGTTCTTGCGGTCCTGGACGCTGGGCACGATCCACTGCCGCGGCGAGGCCGTCGGATCCTTGGCTAGCTCGGCCTCGTCCTCGTTCGCAGCCCAGTAGCCGGAAACCGGATCGATCTTGAAGCCGAGCTGGGTTCGGTTCGCGCGTCGGCGCAGCCCCTTGTTCAGCCTCGTGATGGTGGCGCCTGGCCCGTACGAGAGTCGCGCGATCTCGCCAGAGCCATCCGCCGCACGGCCAGGCCGGACGTCGAGCTCGTGATCGCGCTCGGCCCATTCGAACGTCGTCTGAAGCTCGAACCCCTGGCGCTGGCGTTCCTCGTCGTTCGCGGTGATCCGCTCCGCCGGCTGAGTAGCGACGTTCTCGATGCGGAAGATGTTCTTGACGATCTCGGCGTCGCCGAGCGATGCCCCGCAGCCGCGGCACGTGGAGGCCGTGTCGTCGAAGTGACCGGCGCCGCAGCCGTTGCAGATGCGAACCGACTGCGTCGGGAGCTGTGCCTGCGCTGTCACGCCCTCCTTGCGGCTGAGCGACAGGAGCGCACGCACGACGCGGTATGCGCGACCCTCGTGGTAGACGAGGCTCCGCGGGCCGAACTCGGAGAGCGCCAGAAAGCGCGGCCGCTGGAGGTAGGTCTGCCGCCCGCGGCCGTCGTTTGTTGCCGGAACGAACGCCATCAGCGGCAGCCGCGGGAAGTTGTAGCCCGGCAAGAAGCCCTCGGTGGCCAGGTAGCGGTATGTGTAGAAGTCGTTCGACTGGCTCGTCCCGCGCTGGAGAAGGTTGAGCTGATCCATGGCCTGCGCATGCCGGCCGCGCGCCGCATCCTTCTCCCGCTGCGGCGCGGAGTAGTTGTCCATCGTCCGCCGAGCTGCGTCGCGCTGGAGCTCCGCGGCGACGAGGAGATCGCGCCACCGATCGAATGCGTCCTCGAAGCGTTTCAGCGCGCCCCGGGCAACCGCTGCGGCGTACACGTCACGCCCGGGGAACCATGGCGCGAGCTCCGGCGTGAGGTCGTCCGCGAGGAGAGCGAGCACCTTGGCCATGCGCCTCGTGGCCTCGGCGAGGACGCGGTCATTGGCCATCGGCGCGCGTACGTCCGGCTTCAGTGGCCGGAGGGGGTCGGGGAGGACGAGGAGCTCCGCGATCGAGGAATCGAGCGGTTTCTCCGTGCACGCGAGCCAGACCGCCTGGAGGTGGCTGTCAACGAGATCGCGGTTGGCGAGATCGAGGAGCGGCGCCCTGACCTCGCCGTGGACCATCGCCTTGGGGTCGCGGAAGAAGTATTGGTCGTGGGGGCTCTGCGACGAGCAGTAGGTGAGCACCAGCGCCGCCTGGCCGCTGCGTCCCGCGCGACCGCTCCGCTGGGCGTAGTTCGCGGGCGTCGGAGGGATATTGCGTAGGTAGACCGCGTTCAACGCGGCGATGTCGACGCCGAGCTCCATGGTGGGCGAGCAGAAGAGGACGGGCAGGAAGCGATTCGCCTCACCGAGCTCGCGCAGGTGCGCTGCGGCCGCGGTCAGCTCCTCACGCTCTTTCGCCTCGTAGCGAAAGCGCTTTTCGCGCACGGCACGCCGGTCTCCATCGACCTGCGCCGTGTGCTCGCGCGCCTCGAACCCGAAGAGCGGGTGCGCCGGCCGCCGGAGCATGCCGGCGAGGTTGCTGTAGAAGTCGCGAAAGAACGCATTCTCGTTGGAACGCTCGGGCTTGACCGTCGGCGTGCTCTTGCGGAAGACGACGCAGGCGTCGTTGAGCTTCCAGCCGATCTGGTTGTCGAAGGGCGTGACCTCTTCGGAGACGAGCCCATGGACGGACGCAGCCTTCAAGAGCGCCTCGATGACAACCTCGAACTCCTTCGACTTGAGCCCCCTGACGATGCCGATGCCTCCCCACAGCTCGGAAGAGCGCAACGTTCTACCGAGCCCGCTCCGAGAGCCACCGCGGACGATGAGATCCTCGTCGCGCAGCGTCAGGCTCCGACGTGGCGACGGCGCCAGCATCAGCCAGCGCGCCTGACGCGGTTTCTCGTCGAGGCTGAACCCCCACGGCGCGCGCAGCCTGCTGTGCGACTGCGAGAGGAGGGTCTCGACGCCCTGTGGATCGAGCACGCTGCTCCGGATCGCCATCCATTTGCGGAGGTGGTCGAGGATCTCGCGGTACACTGCGACGCGCACCGCTGTCGTCGCGGTGCGCAGGCCCTGGGGCGCGTTCGCGAAGAGCTCCTCGTCAGCGGCAAGCGCCTCGATGCCCTGGTACTCGACCTCGACGAGCCCGAGCTGCTCGAGGTTGGGGTTCGTGTAGCGCCAACCACGCCGCTGATCGAACCACACCCGGTACGCAAGCACCTGCCGCAGCGTCCTCTCCGCCTCTTGGAGGTTGAAGCCGCGAAGCGACGGCTCCTGAAGCCATTCCGTGCGGATCTCGGGAGCCGGTCGATCGAAGCCGAGCGCCCGCTGCTGCGCCGCGCCGAGCTCGTCGCTGCGGAGCCCGTTCGGCCCCGCGATCTCCACGGCGCCGAGGAACCCGGCGCGAATCAGGCTGACGAACAGGAAATCGTTGAAGTGTCCGGCCTGGAGGGCCGCGTCCTGCCGGTTGTCCGTGAAGCCGAGCAGCTTGCGCTTGTTGGCATCGAGCCCCGCTGCGTCCCCGTGCATCCAGCGTAGCGCGCTCCCGACGAGGACTGTCGTCGCTGAGCTCCGACCTTCGGCCGACAGCGACGCGAGGCGCGTTCGATCCTTGGCCGCGCCGCCCTGTGTATCCTCGCACCGAACGCAGAATCTGAACTTGCCGGGCAGGAACCACGCACGGATGCCGCTGCCTGCTTTCCCATCGGGCGCGACGTGGAACGGCCGCGCGCGCGCGGCGCGGTAGTGCGGCTTGAGCCGCGGGTTGCCCGCGGCGTCGTACTCGATCCACGTCTCGGGGTAGTCCTCGTCCCGATCCGCGAACGTGAATCCCGGATCCGTCGCGTGCGGCGTGAGGAACCCGAAAATCTCCTCCTCGTCGTTCTCCTCCGGCTCGTCGCTCGCCGTCTCGTCGTCGTCGCGCTTGGGAGCCGCGTCGTCGATATCACGCGCCAGGAAGACGCGTGCGTCGCCCCGGGAGACAAGACGAACCGGGTGATACTCGTGCCCGCACTGGCGGCAAAAGTGAAGCGCGTAGAGGCGCTTGTCCGCGTCGCCGGGAAGGAACTGCTGGCCGTCGACGGTGACGGCCCGCTGCCGAGGGGCCCCGAGCGTCGCATATGCGTGGCCAGCCCCGGCGATGAACTGGTGCAGCTTGAACGCGAAGAAGCTTCGATCGCTTGCGCTCCGCGCCCCCATCCGCTCGTTCTCGGGGACGCTCGACACGAGCAGGAGGGTCCGGAGCGCGGCGTGAGCTGCGCCGGAGTCGCGCCCCGCGTCCCGGCTCAGCTCTGCGACGGCCTCGGACACCGTGAGCGGGCGGGAGCGCACCCACCGCTGATCGACCGGCGAGAAGCATACGCCGAGACGCGTCTCGACCCAGATGGCCAGGGGATGCTCGCGCAGCTCGGCGTTGCTGACGCTCTTCGGGATCCCGGCGTCGATGGCGGGCCCCAGGGCCGATCGGACCGAGACCGCGTCCCGCCCGGGATCGGTGGTGCGTTCGAGCGTCTCAACGATGACGTTGCTCTCCGGGATCTCGGTGGCGAAGAGTCTGGACGCAACCCCTGCGACGACGCGGCACTTGTCCTCCAGCGAGCCCTCGCTTGCCATCGTGGCTGAGGTGCCGACGCATTGGAGTCGGTCCGGCGAGAGCCGCTCGCGCACGCGGCGCACGAGCAAACCCACGTCCGCCCCCTGGCGCCCGCGATAGGTGTGGAGCTCGTCGAGCACCAGAAATCGGAGGCCCGCACAGTTGGCGATGACGCGTCGGTCGAGCTCGTCCTGCCGCGTCATCAGCAGCTCGAGCATCATGAAGTTGGTGAGCAGGATGTCCGGCGCATCCTTCGCGATCTTCTCGCGCTCCTCGCCGGTCTCCTGCCCCGTGTACCGCGCGAAGGTGACGGGTCGCGGGCCGGAGATGTTGCTCAGGTATTTCTGAAGTTCCTCGCGCTGGCTGTTAGCGAGGGCGTTCATCGGGTAGACGACGATCGCGCGCGTCCGCGCGCCCACGCCCGCGCTCTTCTCTGCCAACACCGCGTTCACGATGGGGATGAAGAAGCAGAGCGACTTGCCGGAGCCCGTACCTGTCGTGACGACGTAGCTACCCCCCTGGGACGCGACGGCGATGGCCTGCTCCTGGTGCTTGTAGAGCGCGAGCGGCTCCCCGGCCGTGGCGTCGGCGCTCGCCGGCGTGCGGAATATCTGCGCGCAGCGGGGGTCCAGGGCGCCTGTGGCAACGAGAGCATCGACCGTCGTCGTGCGCTTGTAGTTCGGGTTGACCTGGAGGAGCGGCTCGGGCCAGTAGCGATTCTCCCCGTAGATCGCCTCGACCCGCTGACGGATGTCCTCCGCGTGGATCGTCGTGAAGGAGGTGGCGAACTTCTTGTACTCGCCGACGACCGCGTCCCGGAGCGAGAAGACGTCCATGCTGTGCGCGCTCACCCGTGCCTCCGTGACGGCGCGGCGAGGAGGTGAACGCCGTCGAAGTAGCTCGGCGGGATGCCGAACGTCGGCGTTAGCCGTCCCTCCAGGCACTCTCCGTCATTCATGCCGAAGCCATCGGTCGCGGTCGGTCGGCCGTTCTTGAGGTTCGCGGTCGCGGGCATCGCTGGGCGATGTTACGCCAGATCCGGGCGGCGTTGAACGCGGGCAACGGGTTCCGTGAGAGCTCTCTCAAAGCTATCCGGGAATGTCCCGGCCCAGCGCTCGGGAAGGCTGGACCGTGGGCGCCTGGCGAAGGCGCCGGATGCGGGGGCTGCGATCGCCCCTCCCGCGAACGCGCTCTCATCAAGCTTTGCACCGAAGATGTGCCCCGCACGGGCAGCGAGAGCGAGAGCAACCCGCTCGGCGACGCGCCGCCGGTCGAGCCTCCCGAATTCGGGCACTCCGAACAGCTCCCGTGGCGCGCCGCCTCGATCCAGCGCACCAGCGTCACAGGTCGCTCCCGCGCGGACGCGCCGACCACGCGCGACGGGCTGGTGCGCCTCCGCATTCCGCCCCCCGTCTCACCACGCCCGTACGCGGCGAGCGTCATCGCCATCGCCATCCCACCCCCGCTCCACCACTAGCCCGCGCGGGCCGACGACCGGGACCTCTCGGTACGCGCGGCAGCGGTAGCGTCGCAGCGTGCTCGACAGCTCGGCAGTCGGGTTCAACCGCGGGTACGGGGACTGCGACCTGAAGGCGCGGATGTTCGTCGCGCTCTGCCTCGCGTGCGGGTGCCGAGCCAAGGTCAGCCCCGTGTTCACGGGCGAGAACGGATTCCCTCACGTCCGGGCGGAGGTCTGGGTCGACGGGGGAGAGACCGCCGGTGGCGGATGGGAGGTGGCGGACCCCACCATCGTGAACTCGGAGATCGGCAAGCTCCCGCGGAGGCTGCTCACCGCCTTCCCACCCGAGCGTGCGGGCGCTTAGCGGGTAGAGCCGGGCGTCGCGCGTGACCATGCCTCGTTCCGCGTGTTGAGCGCGTCGGTCCCGGCCGCGGAGAGCTTCCAGGTCCCACGCGTACCGGCCTGCTCCAGCAGCCCGGCGTCGATGCACCGCCGAATGTGCGGCACGTGTGTCGCGGCGACCCTCCCGAGGATGCCTCCGGGGGCCGCCGCAATGCACTCTGCGAGGACGAACAGGTTCAGGTCGGTGGGCACGGGGACGCGGGTCGTGTCGTTGGCCGCGCGCTTGGTGGTGCTGGACATGGGAAGCTCCTCGGTGTGTTGGCGTGGGACCGTGGGCCCGTCTCCGCGCCCGGGCTGGTACCCGGGCGCGGAGCGCTGACCCGCGATCAGCCGTTCCGCGGCAGCTCCTCCGCGGCGACGACCCTGCCATCGGATTCGTTGACGATGACGAACGTCCCATCGTCACCCCTGCAATCGAGCCACTCGAGGACGTCGGTGAGGGGCATGTGCTCCCCGGCGGGAGCCGACGGGACGGCGTAGCCGACGTCGGCGCGCCAGCGGATCGTGTAGGGGCCGTGGGCGGGGGCCGTGGGGGCCACCGCGTTGACGACAGCCTCGATCTCCGCGGCAACCTTGCGGTGGTGGTCTGCGAGCGTCTGTGCGTCCGGGAGGCCGGCGATGCGGTCCGCCATCTCTTGATCGAGCACGTCAGGCGCCAGGTCGGTGACGACGCTGGAGAAGGTCTCCTCCGCGTCCGCGGCTTGGACCAGGAGGAGGCCCGCCTGCTTGAGCAGGGCGAGCGCGCCGCCGGGCGCTGCTGGAGCCACGGGAAGGTCGGACGGGTCGGCGACCGCCTCGACGTGGGCTCTCCACGGGACTTCTTCCCATCTGTCGCCGTCCGGTTGCTCGCAGTCTCGGTCAGTCATGCCGCACGAGAATTCGCTCGAGTACGTCGTCTGGAAGCTCGCCATCCGCCCGCACCCGCTGGTGCATCGCGGCAGCGTGGCGAGGAGAGTCGTCCACAGCGCGCGATAGTCCCCAGCCCTTACGAGCTTGCTGACCACGGCCGCGCCGGGCACGAACGGCCGGGCGCCGGGGGCGACGACGTGCTGAGCCTCGTGCTCCTCCAGAAGGGTCTCCACCATGTTCATGGTCGCCTCGTTCCCATCGGTCCCGGGGATGACCACGGTCCCGTCGCGGTCGTCGACCACGGTCGCATCGCCCGGCGAATGGGCCCTGAGCATCGCCCCTGGCACGTCATCAGCTCCGACGCCGCGGGCGAGCACCTTGCCGTTCTCCATCACGGTGTAGGTCGCCTCCGCGTCGCCCGCGCATACGGAACACATCTCCTCCTCGTCCGCGGGGGCTGCGGTGGTGGGGTCGGTCGGTTTCGGCGGCTTGGTATGGATCGACATGGCTGTGGCTCCTTGGTGGCGGTGGATGGTCGTGGGCCCGTCTCCGCGCCCCGGGGTGGTCCCCGAGGCGCGGAGCGCTGGTCCGCGCTCAGCCCTTCGCGCTCCCCGTGTAGAGGGCGACGGCTTCCGCCAAGGGGAGGAGGTTCAGCACCTTGGCGGCCTTGAGCTTGGTGGCGAGGTCGGGCATGGCCAGCCAGGTCTTCAGAACATCCGCCTTCACGGGCTTCGTCTCGAAGATCCCCGGTTTGCCAGCGACGGTGAAGAGGATGCGCCGAGACATCGCCCTCTTGACCTCCTTCTCAAGGAGGTGCTTCTCCAGAAGGTGCTCGATCAGGGTCTCCCCGGTCTGGGCGTAGGTGAGGAACCCCGTTGGATCCGTTTCGTCCGCCATGGTGCTGGTGACCCGCGGGAGCGTCGCCGCGTAGGTGTCCAGCTTCTCGGCAAGACGGTGGGGCTCGATGTGCGTTGCGCCACCGTGGCCGGTGTTGCGGGCGGAGCCCTCCCTCTTGCCGCCGATGTAGATGTCGGCGGAGAAGCAGTGGGTGTCCTGGGACGCGAACGCAGCGTGCTTGACGTTCTTGAGGGTGATATCGATCGGGGCGTCGAGGGCGGCGGGGGCGGTGCCGGGCATGAAAGTCTCCTTGGTGGCGGCCGCCTTGGCGGTCGTGTCCGGCTTGGCAGAGCGCTCCGTGATGTCGCCGAAGGTCGCCCGCACGACGCGTCGCGCAGAGGCGGCACTCGTGAACGTGCGGTCGTCGCAGTGGGGGCCGACGCTCCACGTCGTCGACTTCTCGCCCGCGCCCATCGGGTAGTAGAGCCATACGCGCGTCGCCTTCCCGAAGCGGGTGTCGATGCTCTCCAATTTGAACGCGACCGGCGTTTCCACCGGCACCCGCGTCGCCTCGTGTGCGGCCTCGTCGCCGTGTGCCTTGATCCAGGCAGCGCGCGACGCGGCGACGGCGGCGCCATCGTAGTGCGCGACGACGGGCGGCGCGTCCGCAGGGGCCGGGACGTCCGTCCCGCTGACGCGCCACCAGCCAGCGAACTGCTCTCCCTCGGGGACGAGCCCCGAGGACGTCACCCGGAGGCCGCAGTCAACGAGCGCATCGTGCGTCCGCTCAACCTCGGCGAGGCTGATCTGGAGGGGCGGAATGAACTTGTCTGTGGTGAGGGTGACCGGGCCGCGCACGTGCCAGTCGCCCGGCAGAGTGTCGAGCCTGGGGAAGTTTTTCGTCGTCATCGTCATCTCCGCAAGGTCGGGGGCAGCGATGGCCCGCGCCGACGACGAACCGCGGCCAGGGCGCCGTCGCCGTTCGTGGGGAGGAGTGAGCGCTTCGCCTGGCGACGCGGCGCGTCGGCGTGGCTTCTTGCCTCCCGTCGCGGCTTCCGCCGTCGACAATGGGAAGATAAGACCGCCTTAAGCGGTGTCAATAATAATTATTGACATCTCTTCGTGTGGCCATCGGCCGACGGGCAAGCGCCGGCGGGGAGGCGAGGGCGTTCAGGTTGCGGCACCGTGACGGGAGCCGCTGACGACGCCCGCCTCCCCGAGCGCCTCCGCAGCGCCGAGCTCCTCCCCCTCGGCTCGCGCCTCCGCCGCCGCCTCGTCCTCGACTACGCCTACCGGGCAGGTGATCGGTGTCGCCATCGAGTGCGTGCGCGGAGCGAGCCCCATCCTGCCCAACCCACCCCGCCGCCCCGGCGGGTAAATCGTTACCAGCCACGCGCAGTGCGTTAGGCTCAGGCCCGCCGTCGTGGGTTTTCTCTTCGCCTTCTTCTTCGGCGCGTCGGCCGACGTCGACGTCGACCCCCGATCCCGTGCTCATGGACTCCGCCGACATCGCCAAGTACGCCAAGATGGTGCGCGGCGTGCTCACCATGGCCGGCCCTCAACCGCGCCTGCGCATCGGCCTCCTGTTCCAAAAGCTGGGGCTCTCCAAGGAGGAGACCGACGAGGTCATCGCCGATGGCCTCGCCAACGGCGTCCTCCACGCGGAAGGCCACATGCTCCGCGAATCGGTCTCGACGACGGGGTAGCCCGCCTAGGCGCCGCCCCCATCCCGCCTACCGCGGATCTGCTCTTGGTCGTAGGCGATCTTCATACGGAGCGCCGCCTGGTCCGCGCGCTCGGCGGCCATCTCGCGCAGGACCGTCCGGCGGGCCTCCGGGATGGATCTCCCTTCGCCCATGGCGTGCCCGACGCGGTAGGCGAAGACCGGATCGAGGGAGGCGATCCTCCGTGCTGGCGGTGCAGATGTACCGTGCATGGCCCGGAAGCGTGCCCCACTCGCAGCGCGCGCGCAACCGCGCGCCCCGCGACGCGGAGGAGCTCGTCACGATGGATGCAACGAACGACATCAGGGACCGCCGGCTCAAGCTGCGCCGGGACGAAGACGCTGCGAGCGACCACGAGCCCAGCCTCCGTCAGCTCGCCGCCGCGAGCTGGAGCGTTCTCGCGGGCGGGCGAGGCCGGCGCGGCGTCGGACATCTCCAGCGAGCGCGCGCCGGTGCAATCAGGTAAGCGGCTCGTCCCATGCATTGCACGCCGTAAGACGCTCGAAATCAGTATCGTTCCTCCGAATGACGCGCCGGATGCGGTCGGCGGGAATCGACTCTTGGACATAGCCTTCCATTCCGGGGTCGTGACCTGTCCCGATCTCGCGCCGATGCAGGAAGCAGCGAATGAACTGCTCGCCGATGTCGGCGAACGTCTCAATGGCCCTCACGGGAGCGGCTACTTCCACGATGCATGCGGTGCCACATGCGCGAAGGGTTGGGGCAACCGCTGAATCTTCCTCATGGTGAATGTAAAGGGCCTCTCCACCCCAATACGTCAGGAGGCGCCAAATTCCCGACTCATCTCGAAGCGCGTCTGTCGTGAAGATGAACCAGGTCATGCCGGTGCGCCGCTCAGGAAGATTGCGGTCATCGACTCGATTTTGTCCGAGGAGACGCTCACCGATCGCCGACGAAAAGTCGCCCGCTGCGAGTCGTCGTTGTACGCGCTCGTCGGCCAGCTCGACGCTGAGCGGTCGCAGGCCGGTGCTACGGATGACTTGAATCTCGTCCTCACACAAACGCGTGCAGTGATAGCCGATGAGATCCGCTTCGGTGAGAAGCTCGGTGCTCGCGGCGACGATGCCATTCCGGTCGTCGTCGTACGGGTTGGATGGGGGGTGGTACTTGAAGGACCTGTCCTTCTCTGCGAGCCGATCGATGCGCTCGCGCTCGCCCTCGAATGCCATGAGAACGGACAGACCGTCGTCGAGGAGTTTGCGAAGGTCTGACGGCCACGTCGTCTCATCGTCGAGGGCGATTGGCATCCCGTGAGGGTACCGGGTCACGGTAGCGTCGCGCAACCACCCGGCCCGGCCGGTGCTGAGCGAGGTCCCCGTCGAGGAGAGGCGACGGGCCCTGCGTCGGCGCCGGGCGTGATCAACACGCCGGCGGCTTGGGGATGGGCACGGCGGCGGTGGCGACGCCAGAGCTCCCGGCCCGCGCCGAGCCCGAGGAGACGGGGGACGAGGGGCTCTGCCGCGAACCTCTTGGGGAGCGGGATTTTCACCATCGCGGGCGCCGCTGGCGGCCCACGGTGGCTACTCCACGGGCTCCGCCCCTGTGTCGGGACGCTGAGCGCGCTTGTACGCGAGGGCATCGCCGGACCTGCGGAACGCCGGCATCGATCGCGGGTGAAACGGCCCGGTGCCGGGCCGAGTGACCCGACCTGCTCGCGGCGCCGCGTGATCACCGCGCTGTTTCCCCTTGATCCGCGAGCGGCACCCTTGTTGCTCTCGCCGATCCCTGACGCGGAGGCAGTACCCCCGCGCAAGCGGTACCACCATGGCCCTCCTCTACTACGAGAACCTCGATCTACAGCGCCCCGAGATCGTGCTCCGGCAGGTCGACCACGGCCTGCGCGACATCGCCGGCTACCTGAGCCGATCCATCGACTACCTCAAGAGCCACGCCGTCCTGCGCGCCTCCTGGAGCACGCTCGGACGGGCCGAGCTCACCGACCTCTCGGCGGACGAGCGCGCGGCCGGCGTCTGGGTCGAACTCGACGATTCCGAAGACGCCCGCCGCGACGACGAGGGGGCGCTTGCCGCCTTCTTCGACGACGATGTCCGCAGCGTCTACGACCGCGTGGATCGTCCCGATGGTCGGGATGGGGTGACGCGCTTCGACCTCGCGAGAGAGCACCGCATCGACGTCCACGATCGCGACCCGCGCCGGCAACGACTCTGCCTCGGGCGCGAGCCCGAATCGAGCGAGATCATCCTCGTGCCGGACACCTATACCCTGCGCAAGCAGCTCGACGCGGTGCGGGCACTCAAGAATGCGCCGCACCCGGCCCACCGCCCTCTCCTCGACCTCTTCCAAGGGCACCGCCACGTGGCGTGGAGCGAGGTCGTGCCCGAGCCCATCAAGGAGGAGGAGTGGATCCTCCTCCGGCCTGAACAGTCCAGCGCGACTTTGCGCCCGGGCACCGAGGAGCAGCGCCGGTTCGTGGAGATGGCGCTCGCGACCTCCGACTTCGCCGTCCTCGAGGGACCACCGGGATCGGGGAAGACGACGACGATCTGCGAGCTCATCCTCCAGGAGCTCCGCCGGGGTCGGCGTGTGCTCCTCTGCGCGTCGACGCACGTCGCCGTCGACAATGTCATCGAGCGCCTCATGAAGGAGGATCAGCCGGCCCGGGACCAGGTCATCCCGGTGCGCATCGGCGATCGCAAGAAGATTTCCGACAAGGTGAAGCCGTGGCAGCTCGAGACGCTTCAGAGGACCGAGAAGGATCGCCTCCGCAAGTGGCTACGCGCGCAGGCGCGCCCGACGCGCTCGCAGAGGACGCTGCTCGAAGCGCTCGACCGGCCCGGGAGCGACGTCGTGTCGCGGCTCATCCTCGACTCGGCGAACGTCGTGTGCGGGACCACGATCGGCATCCTCAAGCACCCCGACATCAAGCGCAGTCTCGATCAGGAGCACCTCGGACGGGTGCCAGTGTTCGATCTGCTCATCGTCGATGAGGCCAGCAAGACCACGTTCCAGGAGCTCCTCGTCCCCGCGCTCCTCGCGAAGAAGTGGGTCATGGTCGGCGATCCAAAGCAGCTCTCGCCCTACGTGGAGGAGGATCACCTGGCTGCGAACCTCGACGCGGCCGTGCCGCGCGCAGAGGTTCGCTCCGCGGCGCTCGACGCGTTCGAGGTCGAGCGCTTCCTGAAGGCACCGGCCGATCCCGGGAACCGGCACCTTGGCGCGGTCGTCGTGGCCACCGCCGACGCGTTGGAGCGCGAGGTCTACCGGATCGAGGGGGCGCGGCGTGGTGTGCCGGTCGTCGATCTCGACGCGGAGCCTGCAACCGACGGCTGGTCGCTCGCGCTCGCAGGCGTGGTGATCGGCAGCGAGAACGCGCTCCGGCGCCGCCAGCGGGATCTTCCGCTCGATCTCGCGACGGTGCGCGGCGGCGACGAGCTGGATCGCCTTCGCGGGCAGGCGCGTGTGCGGACCGACGGCGACGACGAGCGAACCTGGGGGAGCGAGGTCGGCTGGCGGATCGCGCGCAGCTACGAGAAGCGCCTGCTCTACAGCGGCACCGAAGCGGGTGCGGAGGGCGATCCGCGGTTCCGCGAGGCGCGCGATCTAGTGCCGGCGGAGGAGGCGCTGGCGCTCGTGGGCATGCGCACGAGGGAGAACGAGTCGGCCAGGGATGCGGTGTGGCGCGCCGTCGATCGCGTGCGGCGTGTGGCGCTACCATCGGTGCTCGAGTCGCTGCAAAGTGGCTTCGAGCGTGGTGCCCAGCAGCGCCAGGGGACCGCGATCTCGGATGGCTTGCCCGAGCGCGTGCTCCGCGAACGGCACGTGCTCCTGACCTACCAGCACCGCATGCACCCCGAGCTCTCGCGCTTTCCTCGCGAGCACATCTACGATCGCGGCGCGCTCCTCGACCCCCCGGACATGGCCACCCGCCGCGCATGGCCCGACCCGCTCTGGCCGGTGCGCGCCCTGTGGATCGACGTCCACGGACGGGCCGACGGCACCCGTAACGAGCACGAAGCATCGGCCATCCTGCGTCAGCTTGAGCGCTTCCGGATCTGGGCGCGCACCCACGGGCGACCGGACGGGAAACCTTGGGAGATCGCTGTGCTCACGTTCTATCGAGCGCAGGAGAAGCTCCTGCGCCAGACGCTCCGCAAGAGACTCGCGCAGCCCGGCGCCTTCGATCGGTTCACCCTGGGGCCGAGCGAGGCACCGCAGGCGTTCATCGATCTCTGCACTGTCGATCGATTCCAGGGCCACGAGGCCGACCTCGTCATGCTCTCGTTCGCGCGCACGGGCGGCGTGGGCTTCCTCGACAGCCCCAATCGCCTCAACGTCGCGCTGACGCGTGCCCGCTACCAGCTCTTGCTCGTGGGGCGCCGGAAGAACTTCGCCGAGCAGCGGCGCTCGCAGCTCCTCAAGGTCCTCACCGACATCCCCGTCACCTACGACCTCCAGGCTTGACCATGTCCAGACCGAAGAACCCGGATTCGTGTCCCCTGGTGATCGATCTCTCCCGAACTGTCACCGTGAAGTGCTTCCACGTCGTCGGCGAGGTCGGCTTCGCGACACGGCGCGACGATATTCGCGCCATCGTCCAGCTCGGCATCGAGCAGCGCGGCCGGCTCACCGCGCCCGATCTGTGCGACCATCTCCTGGGAGGCAAGCCGCCGGTGGTCGGGGTCCGCCTCCTGGAGATGTGCGAGCGTCTCGGCCTGGTCGAGTGGGACGGCCCCCCGCGCCGTCGCGATCGTGGCGCGTTGCTCACGGACGAGGGTCGCGAGGTCGCCGAGAGCGGGGACGTCTTCGTGCCCGAGCGCGGCACATGGACGATCTGGGTCACGGACGATCCGCTCGTCCCGCCGGAGGAAAGGCTGCTCAGGCTCGATCCCTTCAAGGAGCCCCACGCCGCCCATGATTTGAAGAAGGATCCGTCGCGCGCCGAGCGCAACATCGTCCAGCTACCAGGCTGGATCGAGGATGCGTGCGACGTACAGGGGGTCCCGTGCTGGGGCGACAAGCGCGCGGTGTCGAACATCGAGCTCGAGCCGAAGGCCGAGCAGGTCGAGCCAGGCGCGCGCCTGACGCTCACGCTGCGCATCGTGCCCGGCGAGCCGCCCGCGGTGCGGCTCCATGGCGACGTCGCCGAGCGCCGCAACGATCGCGTGCTCCCGGACGCGCCCGCACCGGGCTTCGAGGAGGTGTGGCGAGCGAGCCTCGGCCCGCAGGCGGCGGCGTGGAATGGCCGGAGCCTCGCGGTGCGCTTCGCGGACCTCGACGACACCGGGCGCGAGACCCTCGAGCAGACCATGCGCTTCCCCGGTGTCTCGCTTCCGAGCCACGGGGCGTTCGGGGCTTTCGACGTACGGCGCGTCCCGGTCCGGCCGACGAGCGACGCGGATGCGTCGGCGTGGGCCAACTGGCTCCTCGTGCACGGGACACACTCCTACGTTCGCGCCGCGGACTACCGGCGCCGTTGCGACGAAGTGCGCGCACGCTTCGAGGGGTACCGGGTGGCGATGAAGTCGCAGGCCGAGCTGGCGGCGGCGGTACGACTGGCGAACGGCGAGCGGCCCGGGCGCGCGTACTGGCACCTCCAGGCGCCGCTGGATTGGGACCTCGAGCCGCGAGATGGGAGGCTGTGATGAACGAGCGACAGCGCAAGATGTCGGCGGAGATCGATCACCGGGGCGATCCGCTCGGCGCGGCCTGGGTCCCCGGGAAGTCCATGCGGCCGAGACCCGAGAGATGGCAGAACGGCGTCTGCGCCTCGGGCCGAGGCCGGGTCGCAGCGAACCGCGTCGTCGAGGCCATCCGCCGGGCGCGCGAGACGGTCTTCGTGTCGAGCTTCCTCGTGTCCGACCAGGAGATCGCGCGGGCGCTCCTGGAGGCGGCGCGGCGCGGAGTGCGCGCCTACGTTCTGCTCGCGGCGGAGCGCGTGAAGAAGGAGCCGAAGGGTGACGAGGATTTCGACCAGCGCATGTACGAGGCCGAGAAGAAGCTCCTCCTGGAGACCGCCGGGTACGCGCTGGTGCGCAGCGCCGGCTTCTTCCACGCCAAGGTGGTGCTCGTCGATGCGCCGGCCGGCGATGGCTTCCTCCTCACCGCGAACCTCACGACCGAGGCCCTGGAGCGCAACGAAGAACTCATCGTGGAGCTCGCTCCGGAGCAGCAGGCCGCGGTCTATCGCTGGCTATCGTTCGCGTTCTGGGAGCTTGCCGAGAACGAGATGCCGGCGCCCGGCGCCCTCGAGCGCATCGGCCCCGCCGGCTGGGTGAAGCCACCGGCGTCCGCGCCCAGCGCCCCGGTCACCGCACCCGGCTCGACGGCGCTCCGTGAGGCGGCCTGCGGGCTCATCGAGCATGCGCGGCAGAGCCTCATGGTGGCCTCCTTCGGTTGGGCAGACGACCACGCGGTGGTACGGCGGATCATCGAGCGCGCGCGGCAGGGACTGCGCGTCATCGTGCTCGCGCGGCCGAGGCCCTCGGCCATGAAGGCGCTCGTCGCCCTCCGTGAGGCAGGAGCCACGGTCCTGGGGTTCCCGTACTTGCACGCGAAAGCCATCTGGAACGATGCAGGAGAGGCGATGGTGATGTCGGCAAACCTCCAGGTACACGGGTTGGACGACGGGTTCGAGGTCGGTGCCGTACTGGACGGCGCACGCGCCGATGCGGTCGAGGCGGCGCTTGCTGCGTGGGCCGAGGACGCGCCCTTCTCCCTGGAGACGGGGCTCCGGGTCGGCGATGTCCGCGGCAAGGTAAAGCTCTGGAGCGGCCGATCGCTTGACGACGCGGAGATCGAAGAGGTGCGCGAGGTCGATCTCGGCCGCGTCGTGGTCCCCTCTGCCGACCGCCTCGACGCCACGCCGCCGTTGCCCCCGCATCGCGCCGCGAAGCTCACGCACCGGACCGTCGCCCGATGGGTGGCGGAGCTGCCGCCGCTCGATCCCAAGGCGCCGGCGCGGTAGGGACGATCTCATGAAAGGCGGGGACCGCGCGACACTGCTCTCTTGGCACTCGGTCGGCGGCGGTGTCGAGGTGCTCGGCAACGCGCTGGCATTGCTACGCGAACGAGATGTGCACATCAGGCGGGTCGTTTACCTCGTCGAAGAGCGGTTCACGATCGACACCGGCGCGCTGCGCGCTCAGGCGGGCCGCGCGGAGATCGAGGTGCTCCCGATGCCGCTCGACGACCCCACGCGGCACGAGATCATCTACTCGCTCGTCCGCGATCTCGTCCTGCCGAAGCTCCGCGGCTGCACGGCGCTCCACATCAACGTGTCGCCCGGCACACCGGCGATGCACGCCGTCTGGCTCATCCTGCACGCTGCGGGCGCGTTCCCCGCGGGGACGCGCCTGTGGTCCTCGCAGGTCGACAAGCGCTCCCGGACCACGCGGATCGATCCCGTCGAGTTCGAGATCCGCACCTACCTCGCGGAGATCCGCCGCATCGAGCGGGATCGTCCCGAGCGCGCCGCCTACGATCCCGAGCCTCGCTCCCCGGCACGACGTGCTGCGCTCGACATGCTCCGCCGCTTCGCGCGAGTCCCCGGCGCGCCGCTCCTCATCCTCGGCGAGCGAGGCACGGGCAAGACGACGCTGGTCGAGACCTACCTCGCGCCGCTCAAGCAGCGCAGCCTCGTCGCGCTCGCGTGCGGCACGCTGGATGGTGCCGACGCGCGCATGGCCGAGAGCGAGCTCTTCGGCCACGTGAAGGGCGCCTTCACGGGCGCGGACAAGGCCCGCGAGGGGCTGGTCACGCGCGCGGACAAGGGCGTGCTCCTGCTGGACGAGGTGCAGGATCTCCCGAAGCCGCTCCAGCGCAAGCTCGTGCGCCTGCTTCAGGACGAGCGGCGTCGCTACCGGCCGGTGGGCGCCGACGAGGAACGCGAGGCCGACGTGGACGTCGTGTGCGCCTCGAACCTCCCGCTCGAGACGCTCCGCAAGACGCTGGACGCCGATCTGTTCGACCGCATTAGCCTCCTCACCGTGCACGTGCCACCGCTCCGCGAGTGCCGCGAGGACCTCCCGGACGACTATCGCCGCGTGTGGCGCTCCCTGCGTCGCGACCGCTCGCAGCCTGACGAGGCGCCTACAACGCGGCCGCTGCTCGATGCTCTCCTCTCCGCGCTCCTCGGCGGAAACCTGCGCGACTTGCAACGGCTCGCGCTCTTGGTGATGGCCTACTGGCCGGAGCTCGGCGAGGCAGCGGTCACGCCGGCGCTGGAGGCGTGGCAGGCTCGGGCCGACGCAGCGCCGCAACTCGGCACCGGCATGGGCGAGGGCACGCGGACGGCGCGGATCATCGGCTTCCGCCGGCGGCTGGCCGTCTGGGCGAAGGAGACGTGGGGGACGTGGGAGCAAGCGGCGCGCGCTCTCGCGTGTGACGAGGCGACGCTCCGCAAGGACGCGGCCCATCGAGATCGAGCTGTTCGTGGCGGCTCGGGGCGCGGTGAGAATGGGTAACGCGATGCCATCGCGAAGAGCACGGCGAACGTGTAAAATACGGATCACGCCGGGCGTTTTGGATCGAAGCGCGCGTGGGACCCGTTGCCCGCGCTGTAGCTGCGGGGCGCCGCACCGAGAGGATCCTCAATGGCCCCCCCAACGAGCAAGCAGGTCACCCGCCGCTCCTGGGCCAGATCGCAGCCTGCCTTGATGTTCAGTGGTGGCTGGTCTAGCGTCTCGGCGCATGGACATCGCGAAGATCATCCATGACCAGTGGTTCGAGCTTCGGGCCAAGGGCCGCTTCGACGGCATGCTTCCGGGTGCGCGCTCGTTCAGGACGCTGACGACCGAGGGGGAGCCCTGGGGCTACGAGACGTACGAGCACCGGGTCCGGAGGCGCGTCACGATTCCCGGCAGCGGGCCCGAGGGAGGCGACGGCGTCGCCGGCCTTGTCGAAACGTATTTCTCGGAGCGGCTCAAGACGGCGTCGAGTATTGGCTGGGGGCTCAACCTCCACGTGCATGTCGTCGAGGTCGACAACGAAACGGTGCAGGTGGCGCACCTCGCCCAGCTCGTTCGCAATGTTGCCGCGATCCGCCGCGCCCTGAACGACATCTCGGTGTGGGAGAACCGTGAGCAAGGCTATCTCCACCGCCACGCGTACGTTCACGGGGTCCTCCTGGGCCGCGTGGTGTCGAGCGATGTCCTGATGGCCAGCGCCCTGAGCGAGAGAGACCCCTGCCTCTACTGTCCGAAGATTTCGGTCGGATGTGTCTCCGTACACCGCACCAAGGGCGTGATCGTCGAGCGCATGGAGCCGCGCGGCAAATACTCCACGGAGCGCGACGGTCACCGTGAAGAGGCGCAGCGCACGCTCGACGAGTTGCTCGGGGCGACTCCACTGTGGTCCGAGTGGGCTCACGCACGCAGGGAGGAACAGGCGGCGCCATGCACCAACGATCGGCCCTGCCCCCGCTGCCGAGCGGATCAGCGTGAGGTGTTAGCGATCGCGAAGAAGCGCGGAAATCTGGTGAAGGAGGCGGGGGCCGACCAGCGTGACGCGTGGGGCGGGCTGGTTGGAGTGGTTCGCGGTGCCGTCGAGGGCGAT
>Ga0302279_10001402_pt1 | contig 33980 bp, 32 predicted proteins | sample III_Bog_N3_3_FD_194541 | JGI IMG/M metagenome (GOLD analysis project Ga0302279, IMG submission 194541) | Peat permafrost microbial communities from Stordalen Mire near Abisko, Sweden - III_Bog_N3_3 | ecosystem: Environmental > Terrestrial > Soil > Wetlands > Peat | place: Sweden: Abisko...
TGGCGCGTCATCGACGCCGAAGGACTCGTCCTCGGCCGCGTCGCCACCGTTGCCGCATCGTTGCTTCGTGGTAAGCACCGTCCCTATTTCGCCCCCCACCTCGACACCGGTGACTTCGTCATCATCATCAATGCCGACAAGGTCGTCGTCACCGCCAACAAGGCGAAGCAGAACTTCCACTACCGCCACTCGGGATATCCGGGCGGTCTTCGCTCCACGTCGTGGCAGACCCTCATGGACACTGATCCCGAGGCCCTGGTCTTTGAGGCCGTCAAGGGCATGGTGCCCAAGAACCGTCTCGGTCGCGCCCAGATGGGCAAGCTCTTCGTCTACGCCGGCGCCGAGCACCCGCACGCCGCCCAGCAGCCTTCGCAGTTCGACACCTCGGCGATCCGCCGCGGCTAAGGAGATTTGATCGTGACCACCCCGCTGACCCAGTCCACCGGCCGCCGCAAGGAGGCCGTCGCACGCGTACGGCTTCGTCCCGGCACCGGAACGATCACCATCAACTCGCGCGCCTTCGATAACTACTTCACTTCAGCGACGCACCGCCAGATGGTGATGGAGCCAATGCGTCTCACCGACACCGTCCAGACCTATGACGTGGACGCCACGATCGAGGGCGGCGGCGTCGCCGGACAGGCTGGCGCTCTCCGACTCGGTATCGCGCGTTCGCTGCTGGAGCTCAACGAGGAGTTGCGTCCTGCACTGAAGAAGGCTGGCCTGCTCACGCGCGACGCGCGTAAGAAGGAGACCAAGAAGTACGGTCTCAAGAAGGCTCGTAAGGCTCCCCAGTACTCGAAGCGATAGTCGCCATGACCGTGCACTTCGGCACGGACGGCATCCGTGGGCGCGCGTACGAGGAGATCTCCGTCGACCTGGCGTACCGACTCGGTCGCGCAGTGGGCACCGTCTTCTCGGTACCTATCTACGTCGGTTACGACACCCGCGAAAGTTCTCCCGTCCTTACGCGCGCTGTTTTCGCCGGTCTCGCCGACGTGGATGCGCGTGGATTCAATCTCGGCGTCTTCACGACACCCGGCGTCGCGGTTATCGCCCGGCGTCGCGGCGGAGCGGGCATCGTCGTGTCGGCCTCGCACAACCCGTACCACGACAACGGGCTGAAGGTACTGAACGTCGGCGGTGCGAAGCTCGACTTCGCCACCGAGGCCGCGGTCGAGGCCGTACTGAACGCAGCCCCGGGGCCGCGACGCGACACCTTCGATGACGTCAGCGTCGACGGGCACGCCGAACACGAGTACGCCGAGCACCTGCGAAGCCTGGTTCCTGGTGACCTAACGGGGCTGCACCTGGTGCTCGACTGCGCCAATGGCGCGGCGTCGCACGTCGCGCACGAACTCTTCGAAGGAACCGGTGCGCGTGTGACGACCCTGCACGACGCGCCCAACGGCACCAACATCAACTTCAAGTGCGGCTCCACGCATCCCGACGACCTGCGACGCGCCGTGGTGGAACTCGGTGCCGACCTCGGCCTCGCCTTCGATGGCGACGCCGACCGTCTGATTGCAGTCGACGCCAAGGGCAATCTGCGAAATGGCGACGACCTCGCAGTGTTGTTCACCTTGGAGCGGCACGCACGCGGCGAAGTAGGCGGTGTGGTCGTCACGGTCATGAGCAATCTCGGCGTGCACCGGGCATTGAGCGAGCGCGGCGTCGAGATCATCGAGACCGACGTCGGTGACCGCAACATTCTGGCCGCCCTCGAGCAACGCGACTGGAACTTCGGCGCCGAACAGTCCGGTCACCTCATCTTTCGCCACTTGAGCCCCACTGGTGACGGTCTTTTGACCGGCATGCTGGTGGCCGACATGGTGGCGCGGCACGGACCGCTGGCCGAACAGTGCGACGCCGCGTGGCAGCGAGTGCCCCAAGACCTCATCAATATCGCGGCGGGAGAGTATGACGACTTCGCGGTGCGTGAGATGTTCGAAGAGGAATGCCGAGTCATGAGCGTCAAGGACGGCGAGGTTCGCCTCCTCATCCGCCCTTCGGGCACCGAGCCGTTGGTGCGCGTGATGATCGAAGCGCTCGACGAGTCGTTCGTGCAGCGCTTCACGACGCGCGTGCGTGAGCACTTCCTCAGTTAAGCCCCCCGGTCAATTTCTCGGCGCGGGTAGACTCAAGTCATGTGCGGCATCATCGGGGTCGTAGGATCCGACGAGACACTCGCGACGCTGCTCCAGGGGCTGCAGCGCCTCGAATACCGTGGCTACGACTCGGCCGGTATCGCCCTGGTTCGCTCGGGTCACACGTGGCGCGCGCGCACGGCGGCGGGCACTGAATCGGTCGCGGCGCTGCGCATTGAGTGCGAGGATGCCCCCCAGAACTACCGTTCCGGCATCGGTCACACCCGTTGGGCGACCCACGGCGCGCCCGAAGCCGAGAACGCTCACCCCCACCTCGACTGCTCGGGCCACGTGGCGATCATCCACAACGGCATCATTGAGAACCACACCGAGTTACGAGAGGAACTCATCGGTCGCGGCCACGTCTTCACGTCCATGACGGACACCGAAGTGGTGGCGCACCTCGTGGAAGAACTACGTGGCAAGGGACTCGAGCTCCTCGACGCCGTGCGTCACGCGCTGCTACGCGTGCGCGGCGCCTTCGCCATCGCCGTGATGGACGCCACGGAACCCGACGTCATCGTCGCGGCGCGGCGTATCTCGCCGCTGGTGGTCGGCACGGCCCCGGGAGTGAGTTACCTCGCTAGCGACGTGCCCGCCATCCTCGACCGCGCCACCGCGTTCTACGCCGTGAACGACGATGAGATCGTGCGCCTCGGACCCGAGGGTTTCCGTGCGGTGGACCTCGAGGGCGCGCCGGTGCGACTTCGTCAACTGCAGATCGACTGGGACCTGGAGACCGCCGAGAAGGGCGGCTACGACGACTTCATGAGCAAGGAGATCGCCGAGCAGCCCGACGCGGTTCGTGCGACACTGCTGGACCGTCGACGTCGCGACGGCACCATCGTCTTTGACGAGTTGCGGATCGCGGATCAGGAGTTGCGCGACGTCAAACGCGTCGTCTTGGTCGCGTGTGGCACGTCGTTGCACGCGGCGCAGGTCGCTAAGTACGCCATCGAGCGCTGGGCCCGTCTCAGCGTTGACGTCGATATTGCCAGCGAGTACCGCTACCGCGACCCGATCGTCGAGATTGGCACGCTGGTCATCGGGGTCTCGCAGAGTGGCGAGACCATCGACACCATCCAGGCCACTCGCGAGGCCCAGCGTCGTGGTGCTCGGGTCGTGGCCATCTCCAACATCGTCGACTCATCGTTGGCGCGCGAGGCCGACGCCGTGATCTACACCCGTGCGGGTCTCGAGGTCTCGGTGGCCTCCACCAAGGCCTTCGTCGCCCAGGTGGCCGCGCTGGAACTGCTCGCCTTGCGACTAGCGCAATTGCGCGAGACGCTCGCCCCCGAGGAGATCGATCGGCTGCTCGAAGGGCTGCACGGTATCGGTGGACACATCGCCACCGCCTTGTCGCGTCGCGACGACGTGGGCGAGGTGGCCGCCCAGCTCCTCGACGCCCACGATTACTTCTTCATCGGGCGCCACGTGGGCTTCCCCACCGCGCTCGAAGGTGCTCTCAAACTCAAGGAAATCACCTACATGCACGCCGAGGGCTACGCGGCGGGCGAACTCAAGCACGGGCCCCTCGCCTTGATCGAACCCGGCGTCATCGTGGTGGCGGTGACGACCGATGTGAACATGCACGAGAAGATCCTCTCTAACGTCGCCGAGGTCAAGGCGCGCGGCGCGACGGTTATCGCGGTCGCGACCGACGAGGATGATCAAATTGACGCAGTGGCGGACTACGTCTTTCGGGTTCCCTCGACCGATCCGATGTTCACGCCGATGATCGACATCGTGCCGCTGCAGTTACTCGCCTATTCATTGGCGCGAGGACTCGGTCGCAACGTAGACCGCCCCCGTAACCTCGCTAAGACGGTCACGGTGGAATGATGACGACCGTGGCGGTCGGCGTCGACGTCGTCGACGTCGCGCGCTTCACGCTGGCACTCCAGCGCCGGCCACGTCTGGTGGAGAGGCTCTTCACCGCGCGCGAGCGCAGCGACACCAATGATCGCCCCGAACGCTTGGCGGCGCGATTCGCGGCCAAGGAGGCAGTCTTGAAGGCGCTCGGTTCGGGGCTGGGCGACGCGTCATTTCGTAGCATCGAGGTACAGCGCGAACCTAGTGGCGCGCCAGTGATCGTCCTCTACGGCGCCGCTCGTGAATTGGCCGCCGCGCGCAGCATCACCACGTTGCACGTCTCGCTCTCGCACACCGACACGACCGCCACGGCGTTCGTGATCGCGTCCTCGGAGGTGGCGGATGCCGGTTGAGGGCGTGCACCGTCCCGCGTGGGCCGAGATCTCTTCGTCGGCCCTCGCCCACAACATCGCGGTGGTACGCGAGTTGCTCGGACCCACACAGGTCTGTGCCGTGGTTAAAGCCAATGGCTACGGGCACGGCGCCGTTCTGGCGGCGCGAGCCATGATCGACGGCGGCGCGGACTCCTTGGCGGTGGCCATCATCGACGAAGGCATCGAACTGCGCGCGGCCGGCATCACCTCGCCCATCTTGCTGCTGTCAGAGATCCCGAGCGAGACAATTGGCGCGGCACTCGAGGCGGACCTGACGCTCACGGTCGGTTCGCTCGAGGGTGCGCGCGCCGCGGCGAACGTGGCCGCGCAGGTCGGAGGAGTGCACCGGGTGCATCTCAAGGTCGATACCGGCATGCTGCGCCAGGGCGTGGCGCCGCGCGAGGCGTTGCGCGCCGCACGGATCCTGAACGACTGTGCGGCGCTCGAGCTCGAGGGTATCTTCACCCACTTCTCGGTGGCCGATGGCGCGAGCCCCGAGGACCGCGACTTCACCGATCGTCAGATCGACGTCTTCAATCGCGTCCGCGGCGAGTTGCGCCAGCACGGCATCGAGCCGGCCAGTGTGCATTTGGCCAACAGTGCCGGCGTGCTCGGCCACTCGTCGTCCTACGCCACCCTGGCCCGACCCGGGCTGGCTCTCTACGGCTACCTACCCGCCGCGTGGCTGGGTGAGGTGCTCGCCGCCCGCGGGGCGAGCCTTCGACCAGCAATGTCGCTGCGGGCCCAGGTGGTCGCCACGCGTCGCGGCGAGATCGGTGACCGGCCGAGTTACGGGCGCCGTCGTGCACTCGAGGTCCCTTCCAACATCGTGACGGTGCCGTTCGGTTACGCTGACGGGTACCCGCGGCGCCTCTTCGACGCGGGCGCGCACGTGCTCATCAACGGACGGCGCTACCCGTTGGCCGGCATGGTGACGATGGACCAACTGCTCGTCAACTGCGGCGACGACGAGGTGAAGGTGGGCGACGACGTGGTGTTGCTCGGCACCAGCGGTGCCGAGTCGATCACGGCCGATGACTGGGCCGCCTGGGGTCAGACCGTCACCTGGGAGATCCTTTGTGGCATCGGGGCACGCGTGCCGCGCGTGCTTGTCGAGTGAAAGTGGACCTCACCGAGCTGCCCTACTGCGAGGCGTGTGCGCTCAGTCGCACGCGTCAACGCGTCGTCGTCGGCTCGGGTCCCGCCGTCCCCGGGCTCTTGGTGGTGGGCGAGGCGCCGGGCCGCGCGGAGGACGAGGGTGGCGAACCGTTCATCGGCCGTAGCGGGCAGTTGCTGATGCGACTCATCCGCGAAGAGCTCGCCCTCGAGCGCCACCAGTACTTCATCACCAACGCGGTCAAGTGTCGCCCGCCACAGAACCGTACCCCGCGCACCAGTGAGGTCGTGACGTGTCACCCTTGGCTCGAGGCCCAGATCGAAGAACTCTCGCCCTCGCTGATCCTGGCGGTGGGCAACGTGGCGGCCAAGGCGGTCTTTGGTTACGAGGAAGGCATCTCTCGCACGCACGGGCGCGTGAGCCAGTGCGGGCAGGTACAGGGCATCGCGACGTACCACCCGGCAGCCGCGTTGCGCGGAGGTCCTAACGTGGTCGACGTGATGCGCGCCGACCTGCGAGTGCTGCGCTCATTGGGAGCGTGAGTGACCTACCAGCGCGTGTGCACCAGTGACGCCGCGACCCGCGAAGCCGGGGCGCAATTCGCCGCCGTGCTGCGACCGGGTGACGTGGTGCTGCTGTCGGGCCCCCTTGGCGCCGGCAAGACGACCTTCGTGAAGGGAGTGGCGCGCGCACTGGGCGTGGTGGAGCGCGTGACCAGTCCGACATTCACCATGGTGCGCCAGCACGAGGCCCACAACGATCAAGGGATCTCACTCCTTCACCACGCCGACGTGTACCGAGTGGAATCACTGGGTGAGGTGCTCGACCTAGACCTCGGCGAGTTGGTCGAGGAGGCGGGCGTCGCGTTGGTCGAATGGGGCGACCTGGCGGCGTCGGTGTTTGGGCGCGAGGTGCTCACATTGGACTTCTCACTCGACGAGGATGACGAGGACGTCCGTCGCATCGAGGTGGGGGGAGCGATCGACGCGGCACGCGCGAACTCGCTGGGCATCTGGGGCGGCGCGTGAACATCCTGGCCATCGAGACCGCGACGACCGCGTGCGCGCTGGGACTTCGCACTCACGACGGTTTCGAGGTCGGCTGGGTCGTCGATGAGGACCGCCGCCACACCGAGGCCCTCACGCCGTCCATCGCTCGGCTGCTGCGCGAGTCGAACTTACGCGTGCGCGACTTGGACCGGGTTGTGGTCGACCGCGGACCCGGCCTCTTCACCGGTCTGCGAGTCGGTCTGGCCACCGCACTGGGCTTGAGCGAGGGGATCGGCTGCCCCCTGGTCGGGGTCACGTCACTCGAACTCTTGGCCTACGGGTGCCACGAGTCGGGTGCGCGTGGCACCCTGGTGTGCGCCGTGGACGGTCGACGAGGCGAGGTGTTCATCCAGACGTTTCGGCTCGAGGATTCCGTCGTCGAGGTCAGTGCGCCCACGGTGGCGCGTCCGCGCGACGTGGTCATCGAATGGGCCACGAACGGTGCGCCGGTCACCTTCACCGGCGACGGCGTCGAGCGCTACCTTCGCGATTTCGCTGCGGTGCCCAACGGCACGGTCGACGGTCAAACGGTCCCCTCGGTCGCTGCGGCCTTGTCGATCGGGTCCCTGCGTGACCCGGTGGCCCACGTCGATCCGTTGTACTTGCGAGAGGCCGACGCGGTGGCGAACTTCTCGACCCGTCAACGATCGTGAGCGCGGCCGTACCCTTCGCACTTCAGTGGCGCATCCGGGCCGCTGAGCGTCGCGACGTCGGCGAACTCCTCGTCATCGAGACCCAGCAGTTCCCCGAACCCTGGACGAAGTCGATGCTGCTGGGCGAGATCACTAATGCCGAGAACCGTCGCTACACCGTCGCCGAGGAGGCGGGCGTCATTATTGGCTACTTGGGCCTGATGTTCGTGCTGAAGGACGAATTGCACATCAACACCATCGGGACCCGCACCGGCCACGAAGGTCGCGGGGTGGCCACGTCACTGTTGGACGAGGCTTGGGCGCACGTGATCGCACGTGGAGTGGCGCGCGCGACGCTCGAGGTGGCGGTCTCGAACACCCGCGCGCTCGAGTTGTACTACCGCTACGGTTTCGCACCGGTGGGCGTTCGCAAGAACTATTACGAAAAGACCCACGAGGACGCGCTGATCTTGTGGGCCGATATTGCGCCGCGTCCCGACGCCTCGCGCTCGGGCGCCGCAGCTCCCTAGGCTGGGGAGATGGCCCTCGCCCTGGCGATAGAAACTAGCTGTGACGACACCGCCGCCGCGGTGGTGGACTCCGAGTTGCACGTGCACTCCTCGGTCATCGAATCCTCCATCGACCAACATCGCGCGTTCGGCGGCGTCGTGCCGGAGTTGGCGGGCCGCGCGCACCTCACGACGATCGGCCCGGTCGTGCGTCGCGCGCTGGTGGACGCTGGTCTGGACCCGCGGGCGCCGGCCATCGACGTGGTGGCGGTCACCAGCGGACCGGGGCTCATTGGTTCGCTCCTCATCGGCCTCTCGGCCGCCAAGGCCTTCGCATTGGCGTGGGAGGTCCCGTTCGTGGGCGTCAACCATCTCGAGGGGCACCTGTTCGCGCCGCTACTGGAGCGACCCGACCTTGAGTGGCCACTGGTCACCCTGCTGGTATCGGGCGGGCATTCGATGATCGTCCTGCAACACGGACCCGGACAGCACGAAGTCCTGGGTGAGACCATCGACGACGCGGCGGGCGAGGCGTACGACAAGGTGGCTCGCTGGCTGGGGCTCGCCTATCCCGGCGGTCCCGAGATCGACCGACTTGCCGCCCAGGGCACCCCAGGCGCACTCAAGTTGCCGGTGTCGATGACCGGCGACGACTACGACTTCTCGTTCTCGGGCCTCAAGACCGCCGTGGTGCGGGCGACGCAGAAGAATCCCGACGTGTCCCTCGCCGACGTGGCGGCCTCGTTCCAGGCCGCCGTGGCCGAGCAATTGCTGCGAAAGCTGCGCCACACGCTCGAGGCGTACCCCGACGTCAAGGGCGTGGCCCTGGCGGGGGGAGTGGCTGCGAATTCGACGCTACGTCGCGGTGTCGAAGGTCTGGCGGGTGAATTCGGCGTCGCGAGTTACCTCCCGAGTCTGACGATGTGCACCGACAACGCCGCGATGATCGCCGCCGCGGGGCTCTATCGATTCGTCCACGACGGACCAAGCGACTTCGCCCTCGCGGCGCGACCCAATTGGTCCCTGGCCGAGGCCTCGTGAGCGAGCGTTGGATTCCTCTAGACGTCGCTGACACCGACGAGGACCCTTTGGTGCAGTTTCGACGGTGGTTCGACGAGGCCCTGACTGAGATGCACGAGCGCGAGACCATTGCGTTGATCACCGCCTCATCCGACGCGCGACCCAGCGCCCGTATGGTGCTGTTGCGCTACGTCGGTGACGACGGATTCGGCTGGTTTTCGAATTATCAGTCGCGTAAGGGTCGCGAACTCGAGGAGAACCCTCACGCGTCACTTCTCTGGTACTGCGAACCTCTCGGGCGCCAGATCCGTGTCGAGGGCGACGTGCGGCCCATGGACGCCGCCTCGTCAGACGCCTACTTCGCCTCGCGGCCGCGTGGACACCAGATCGGTGCGCACGCCAGTGCGCAAAGTGCTGTCCTGTCGAACCGAGCGCAACTCGAAGAGCGCCTCGCACGCGTGGAGGTTGAGTTCGCGGACCTCGAGGTGCCTCGGCCCGAGAACTGGGGTGGCTTCCTTCTCACTCCGACCTACTTCGAGTTTTGGCAGCACCGCCGCGACCGTTTGCACGACCGGGTGGCCTACCTTCGCGACGGTGTCGCGTGGCGTCGTGAGCGACTGTCGCCCTGAGGCGACAGTCTTCCCTCAAGTGCGCTGATCGCGCTAAGAAACGGGCGCATCACGCCGCCGGGCATTCGGCGCCCGATTGAGGGTGAAAATCATGGTCGCAGGGGGTAGCACCCTTGAAGTACCAGGGTGGTTCGTGGCGTGACCGCGTTGGCACTCGGGGCCTCAGTCTGCTAAATTGGCAGTCACAACGTTTGAGTGCTAACCAAACAGGAGGCAATGCCAATGAAACTGCACCCACTAGAAGACCGCATCGTGGTCCGTCCCAACAGCGCGGAAGCGACCACGGCGTCGGGTCTGGTCATTCCCGACACCGCCAAGGAAAAGCCCCAGCAGGGTGAGGTGCTCGCCACCGGACCCGGCCGTCGCGCTGATTCCACGGGCGAACTGATCACCACTGGCGTGAGCGTCGGCGACACCGTCGTCTACTCCAAGTACGGCGGCACCGAGATCACTGTCGACGGTGAGGACCTCTTGATCCTCTCGAGCCGTGACGTACTCGCCACGATCACCAAGTAGGTCGACATGTCCAAACTGCTTAAATTCGACGAAGAGGCCCGCCGCGGCCTCGAAGCCGGTGTCGACAAGCTCGCCGACGCCGTCAAGGTGACCCTGGGGCCCAAGGGCCGCAACGTGGTCATCGGCAAGAAGTTCGGTGCCCCGACCATCACGAACGACGGAGTGTCGATCGCTCGCGAGATCGAGCTCGAAGACCCGTTCGAGAACATGGGTGCCCAGTTGGTGAAGGAAGTCGCCACCAAGACCAACGACGTGGCCGGTGACGGCACCACGACCGCCACGGTCCTGGCCCAGGCACTCATCAAGGAAGGTTTGCGCAACGTCGCAGCCGGCGCCAACCCCTCGGGCCTCAAGCGCGGCATCGAAAAGGCCGTCAAGGCGGCGGTCGAATCGATCCACGCCCAGAGCCAGCAGGTGAACGACAAGACCCAGATCGCTCAGGTCGCCACGATCTCGGCGGCTGACGCTTCCATCGGCGAGGTCATCGCCGACGCCATCGACAAGGTGGGCAAGGATGGCACGGTCACGGTCGAGGAGTCCAACACCTTCGGCATCGAGCTCGAACTCACCGAAGGTATGCAGTTCGACAAGGGTTACCTCTCGCCGTACTTCGTCACTGACGCCGAGCGCCAGGAAGCGGTGCTCGAGGATGCCTACATCCTCTTCACCAGTTCCAAGATCTCCGCCGTACACGACCTCGTGCCGGTGTTGGAGAAGATCATGCAGTCGGGTCGGGCACTGCTCATCGTCGCCGAGGACGTCGACGGCGAGGCCTTGGCCACGCTCGTCGTGAACAAGATCCGCGGCACCTTCACTTCGGTCGCCGTCAAGGCCCCGGGCTTCGGTGAGCGTCGCAAGGCGATGCTCCAGGACATGGCTGTGTTGACGGGCGCGACGGTGATCTCCGAGGAGATCGGCCTCAAGCTCGACTCGGCCACCGTGGACCTGTTGGGTCGCGCACGTCGTATCGTCGTGACCAAGGACGCCACCACCATCGTCGATGGTGCGGGTTCGCCCGAGGACGTCGCCGGACGCGTCGCGCAGCTCAAGCGAGAGATCGAGGACACCGACTCCGACTGGGACCGCGAGAAGCTCCAGGAGCGCCTCGCCAAGCTCGCCGGTGGTGTGGCCGTTGTCAAGGTCGGCGCCGCCACTGAGGTCGAACTCAAGGAGAAGAAGCACCGCATCGAGGACGCATTGAGCGCCACTCGCGCGGCGATCGACGAGGGCATCGTGGCCGGCGGCGGTACCGCACTGGTACGTAGCCGCGCAGCGGTTGAAGCGTTGATCGCGACGCTCGAGGGAGACGAGGCCACCGGTGCGCGCATCGTGGCTAACTCACTCGAAGCACCGTTGCGTCACATCGCCGCGAACGCCGGATATGAGGGCGCCGTCAAGGTGCGCGAAGTAGCCGACGCCACTGGCAACGTGGGCCTCAACGCCGCGACGGGTGAACTGGTGGACTTGGTGGCCGCCGGCGTCATCGACCCGGCGAAGGTCACTCGATCGGCATTGCAGAATGCCGCGTCCATCGCAGCCTTGCTGCTCACGACCGAAGCCATCGTGGCTGACAAGCCCGAACCGGCTCACGCCGGTGGTGGCGATGGCGGCATGGGTGGTATGGGCGGCATGATGTAACACGTTGCTCACGCAATGTTTGAGAAACCGGGCCTTCGGGCCCGGTTTTTTCATCTTGCACCACTATCGAAGGTCAGGTGCGACTGTCAGACTGGGGCATGGCCCAGCGTGACCTCACTCGCGGACTTACCTTCGACGGCGCCGCCGCGAGTTACGACCGATTCCGACCGCGTTATCCCACCGGTCTGTTCGACGATCTAGCGGGGATCGTCGAACTCGACACTGACTCGCGCATCCTCGAAGTCGGTTGCGGTCCGGGCGTCGCCACTGAGGAGATGATGGCGCGGGGCTGGTCGGTGCTGGCCGTCGACCCCGGTGCGCAGCTGGCCAAGGTCGCGCGCGAGAAGTTCGGCGATGAGCGATTCGCGGTGGAGGTATCGACCTTCGACGAGTGGGACTCGCACGGCCGCCATTTCGACCTGCTGTTCTCCGCCGCGGCCTATCACTGGGTGGCCCCGTCCTTACGTTGGGTCAAGGCCGCCGACGTGCTGGTCGAACACGGTTCGATAGCCCTGGCGGGCAACAAGGCAGTCGCTGAGGGCACCTTCCACGATTTCGGCGTAGTGACGAGGGAGCTGCGTGTGGCGCACGGCGTCGACGATGAGCGCGACACATCAACGCTCGACGACCTGTCGGAGATTGTCGACTCGTGTGGCAACGACATCGGGGCGTTGTGGGAGGCGATGTCGCCCCAGGGATCCGACGTCATCGCGGGGGACCTCTTCGCCGTGCCCGACGTGCGCTTCTACCCATGGTCGACGACCTACTCAACGGTGGAGGCACTCGGACTCCTCGCGACGTACTCGCGCTATCTCGCCATGGATCCGTCGAAGCGTTCCGCGCTCTTCACGCGGTTGGCCGCCATCATCGACGACGAGTACGGCGGGGCGCTGACGCGCCACTACGTGAGCGTGTTGGCGGTGGCGCAAAGAACCGGTCGTTAGCCGACACCGCGACGCGCCGAGGGGGGCCGCGAGTACCGGGTGCGCTAGATTCTCACCCGTGGCCGACGATTCGACGACCTGAGCGACTGATTGAACCTAACTGTTGAATGTCCGTCGTGTCACGAACTGAATCGTCCAGGGACGAAGGAGCGCGCGTTGCGGGGCGGAGCTTCCTCGTCACCCCGAGTTCGACGTCGATCCCGAGCTCAAGACTTTCGATGAGGTGCAAGAAGAAGCCGAAGAGGAGCGCGTCGAGGAACAACCCAACCTCGAGTTCGAACACAAGTTGTTCGGATCCTTCAGCCTCTCCACACGTAAGAAGCACCCATAGTGGTCTCGCGGTCCCTCTTACCGATTGAGATACCACGTGTCGAGGCTGCACTGACAGGTGACGAAGCCCGCGACGAAGTCATTTATGGCGTGTGTGTCGTGCTCCGAGTCCACTCGCCGTCGGACCTAGCGTCGAGTGACGCGGGGAGGGTCACTCGACGCAACTCGCGAGAAGTCGATCCTCAAGTGGCGTCACGTGAGATGGCGCTTCCCTCGAGGCGGTTGATCAGTCTTCGTTGCTCGCCTCGACGGCGAGGTGGGGCACGATGCGGTCTAGCCATTTGGGCATCCACCAGTTGGCCTTGCCCAAGAAGTGCATCATCGAGGGCACGAGCACCGTGCGCAGGATGAAGGCGTCGAGCAACACCGCACCGCCGAGTCCGATGCCGAATTCGGCGATGATGCGCTCACCGCCGAAGGCGAAGGAGAAGAACACGCAGATCATGATCAGCGCTGCGGCGGTGATCACGCGTCCAGTGTTCGCCTGGCCGTGGACGATGGCCGTCTCGTTATCACCGGTGTTGACCCACTCCTCGTGCATGCGAGAGACGAGGAAGACTTGGTAATCCATCGAGAGTCCAAAGAGGATGGCGATCATGATGATGGGCAGATAGGACTCGATCGGCCCCGAACCCGAGCCGATGAGCGAACTGCCCCAACCCCACTGGAACACTGCGACGACGAGACCGAAGGATGCGCCCACGGCCAACAAGTTCATCAGCGCTGCGACGAGCGGGATGAGGACGGAGCGGAACGCCACCATCAACAACAGACATCCCAGCAGCACGATTACCACCAGGAAGAGCGGAATTTTGGAGTCGAGGATGCCGGAGAAGTCATCGGAGAGAGCGCGTGAACCGCCGACGTAGATGGCGGTGTGTGACGACGACGTCGCCGCGGGCACGTAACTATTGCGAATGGCGTCGATGAGGGTGGTCGTCGTACGCGACTGCGGACTGGACTTGGACACGACGGTGATGAGAGCGACCGTCTTGGCGGCGTTGACGGTGACGGGACCGACGAATGCGACGTCGGGCGCGGTACGAAGTGTGGTGGCCAGTGAGTCCATCGCCGCGATGTCGGTAGTGGGATGTTGCAGGTCACCTACGACCAGCAACGGTCCGTTGGAGCCGGGACCGAAGCCCTGCGCGAGAAGGTCGTACGCGATGCGAGTAGTCGAACCCGAGGGATCCGAGCCCTGGTCCGAGATCCCGAGGTTGAGCGAGAAGACCGGCAGAGCGATCAGGACAATTGCCACTACCGACGCGAGTGACAGGGAGCGAGGGTGACGGCCCACGAAGAGAGCCCAGCGTTGCCATCCGCCTTCGACGATGGCGGGTTCGGGACCTTCGGCGGCGAGGCGGCGGCGTTCGCGGCGGCTCAACACGCGAAACTTCTGGAACGCCAGCAGGGAAGGCAACAGGCTGAGTGACGCCAACATGGTGATCAAGACGGTGACCGCCGCAGCGATGCCCAGACCATCAAGGAACGAGAAGCCCAGCACCAGCATCCCCAGTAGCGCCACGCACACGGTTGCGCCGGCGAACAACACCGCGCGGCCCGACGTGTTCACGGCGGTGACGATGGCGTCTTCGACGGTCATCCCCTGGCGGAGATTCTGGCGTGACCGCGTCACGATAAAGAGGGCGTAGTCAATACCGACGCCCAATCCGATCAGCGAGCCCAGGATGGGGGCGAACTGGGCGATGGAGAGCCCGTGGCTGAGCAGTGTGGTGGCTCCCGAGGCGATGCCGATAGCGAAGAGCGCGACGCCGAGGGGCAACAACATGGCCCACAGAGATCCGAAGGCGAGGAACAACACCACGGCCGTGAGGAGAAGGCCCACGCCCTCTCCCGGCGAACCCTTGGGCGACGACAATTGACCGAAGGCGTTGCCGCCAAACTCGACCTGCAGAGTCGACGAGCGTAGTTTTTCCGCGGCGTTCACCACCGCTTTGACGTCCTTGGTGGGGATCAAATTCGCTTGCTGAACGAAGGTGACCGTCACGTAGCCGATCGCCGGATTCAGTTTCGAGAAGGAGATGGGCGACACCACGCCCACGTCGGCGAACGTCTTGAGGTTGTTGATCACCGGGTTAATGGTCGCGGCGTCGCTCGAGAGTTGTCCCGTCTTCGCGTGGAACACGATCTGGTCGGCGTCGCCCGAGGCCTGGTGGAAACCCTTCTCGAGGAGTTGCAGAGCGTGTGTTGAGTTGGTTCCGGGCAAGCTGAAGGAGTTTGAATAAGCCGTCCCAGCGGTTTGGGCGGCGACGTTGACGCCAATGATCAGGACAATCCAGATGACGAGGACGAGCCAGCGTCGACGGACGCTGAAACGAGCGAGAGATTTCACGGTGTAGGGCTCCTAGGGGGTTGGGGTCCGGGTAACGGGGCGGTTGCCAAGTGGCGCAGCACCCCACATTAGGTGACCCGCGACCACGCCCGTTCGGTCGCGGGGATGGCCCCCTAGGGTCTTCGTCACTCAGATGGCCGCCGCCGCTGCCACCGGTCGGCGTCTGGTGAGTCCGCCCGTCGCGAACGCGGCCAGGCGGTCAATGGCGTCCAGTAGATTGGAGGCAATCACGTTCAGCTCAGAGCGCGGTTTCACCCCCGGAGGACTCCATGGCGGAAGTAGAAATCGGTATCTATAAGTCGGCTCGTCAGGCGTACGGCTTCGACGACATCGCGATCGTGCCTTCTCGGCGCACGCGTGACCCCGAAGATGTCGATATTTCCTGGCAGATCGACGCTTATAAGTTCGAATTGCCCGTTTTGGGCTCGGCGATGGACGGTGCGATCTCGCCCACGACGGCCATCGAGATGGGGCGCCTCGGGGGGCTGGGCGTGTTGAATCTCGAGGGTCTGTGGACCCGCTACGAGGACCCGACTCCGCTCTTTGACGAGATCCAGACCCTGGAGGACGACAAGGCGACTGCTCGCATGCAGCAGATGTACCTCGAGCCCGTGAAACTCGAGCTCGTTGCCGAGCGCATTCGCCAGATGAAGGCCGCTGGCATCATCACCTCCGCCTCCGTGACGCCACAGAAGACCGACTGGATGGCCAAGACCGTCCTCGACGCGGGACTCGACATCCTGGTGATCCAGGGCACCGTGGTGTCGGCCGAGCACGTCTCCAAGACGGTTGAGCCGTTGAACCTGAAGAAGTTCATCCGCGAGTTCGAATTGCCCGTCATCGTCGGTGGCTGCGCGAGCTACCAGGCCGCGCTTCACTTGATGCGCACTGGCGCCGCCGGGGTGCTGGTGGGCGTGGGACCGGGCAACGCCTGCACCTCACGCGCCGTGTTGGGCATCGGTGTTCCCCAGGCAACGGCCATTGCCGACGTCGCGGGCGCGCGCATGCGCCACCTCGACGAGACCGGCGTCTACGTGCACGTCATCGCAGACGGCGGCATGTCCAAGGGTGGCGACATCGCGAAGGCCATTGCCTGCGGCGCTGACGCGGTGATGATTGGCTCACCGTTGACCAGCGCGATCGAGGCGCCAGCGCACGGATTCCACTGGGGTATGGCGACATTTCACCCGACGCTGCCGCGCGGGACGCGCGTGCGCACCAAGGTGCGCGGCACTTTGAAGGAGGTGCTGGTCGGACCGGCGCACGAGAACGACGGGCGCCTCAATCTCTTCGGCGCGTTGCGTACTTCGATGGCGACCTGTGGGTACGAGACGCTCAAAGAGTTCCAAAAGGCCGAAATCATGCTGGCGCCCTCGTTGCAGACAGAGGGCAAGCAGCTCCAGCGCGCCCAAGGCGTAGGCATGGGCCATTGACGGTACTCGTCGTCGACTTCGGGGCGCAGTACGCCCAGCTGATTGCCAGACGGGTGCGTGAAGCGCGCGTTTTCTCCGAAATCGTCCAGAGCACCATCTCAGCGCAGGAGGTTCGCGCCAAGAAACCGTCGGCGATCATTCTCTCCGGCGGACCCAAATCGGTGTACGAGGTGCCGGCCCCCTCGTTGGACCCTGCCATCTACGACCTCGGCATCCCGATCCTGGGTATTTGTTACGGTGCGCAGCTTATGGCTCTTCAGTTGGGCGGCGAAGTGGCTCACACCGGTGGTGGGGAGTACGGGCGCACCGAACTGACCCGCCAAGGTGCGAGCGTCTTGATGGACGAATGGCCCGAGGCCCAGTCGTGCTGGATGAGCCACGGCGACGCGATCGCCAGCGCCCCCGCTGGTTTCGTCGTCACTGCCTCCTCCCCGCTGGCGCCGGTCGCGGTGATGGAGGACGCCGAGCGTCGACTCTACGCCGTGCAATTCCACCCTGAAGTCGCGCACTCTGAGCGTGGCCAGGAGTTGCTCGAGAACTTCTTGCACCACGTGGCCGAGATCCCTCCGACGTGGACCAACACGTCGATCATTGACGACCAGGTCGCGGCGATCCGCGCCCAAGTCGGCACCGAGCGCGTGTTATGCGCATTGTCGGGCGGGGTGGACTCCGCGGTCGCGGCCGCGCTCGTCACCAAGGCGATCGGCACTCAACTCACCTGCGTGTTCGTCGACACCGGCCTCATGCGCAAAAACGAGGGCGAACAGATCGAAGCGACCTTCACGCGCCAGTTCGGCGTGCGCCTCATCCACGTCAAGGCCCAGGATCGCTTCTTCGACGCCCTGGCCGGGGTCACCGATCCCGAACGCAAACGCAAGATCATCGGCGAATTGTTCATCCGCGAGTTCGAGGCGGTGGCGCGCGAACTCACCGAGGGCGACGAGAGCCCGCGCTTCTTGGTGCAGGGCACGCTCTACCCCGACGTGATCGAGTCCGGATCGGGACACGCAGCCAATATCAAGAGTCACCACAACGTGGGTGGTTTGCCCGAGGACCTGTCCTTCGACCTGATCGAGCCGCTTCGGAGTCTGTTCAAGGACGAGGTTCGGCACGTGGGTGAGGAATTAGGCCTACCGGCAGAGATCGTCTGGCGTCAGCCCTTCCCCGGACCCGGACTGGGCGTGCGCATCATCGGCGAAGTGACGCGAGAACGCGCCGAGATCCTGCGCAACGCCGATCACGTGGTCGTCGATGAGATCAAGAAGGCTGGCTTGTACCGCGAACTCTGGCAGAGTTTCGCCGTGTTACCAGCAGTGCGTACGGTAGGGGTCATGGGAGATGGACGAACCTACGCGTACCCGATCGTCATCCGCGCCGTCACGTCCGACGACGCCATGACCGCCGACTGGGCGCGCTTGCCCTACGACGTCATCGAGTCAATCGCCAATCGGCTGATTCGAGAAGTGCCGGGTGTGAATCGCGTGGCTCTCGACGTAACGTCGAAGCCGCCGGGCACCATTGAGTGGGAGTGAACCGGCGCTCGTTCTCTGATGACGCGTTGTGGGGCAACGACTCGAGGGACGCCACACCCGCCCTGGACCCCGACAGCCTTCTCGAAGGTCTGACCGAACCCCAGCGCCGGGCCGTGATCCAACGCGGGGGACCGTTACTAGTGGTCGCTGGCGCCGGGTCGGGCAAGACGCGCGTCCTGACGCGGCGCATCGCGCACATTCTCGCGACGGGTGACGCGCGGTCCTATGAGATCATGGCCATCACCTTCACCAACAAGGCCGCCGACGAGATGCGCCGTCGCGTGGTGGATCTGGTGGGCGCCGACGCGAAGAACATGTGGGTCTCGACCTTCCACTCAGCGTGCTTACGGATGCTGCGCGCGCACGCCGAGGTGCTGGGGTACCAGCGTGGCTTCACCATCTACGACGCCGGCGACGCCGAGAGCGCGGTCGAGCGCATCATGAAAGAGCTCAATCTCGACACCAAGCGCATCAGTCCGCGCAGTGTGTCGGCGGCCATCTCGGCGGCGAAGAATGAGATGCTCTCGGCGCAGGGCTACGCCGATCGGGGTACTAGCGATGACCCCAACCATCGTCGCGTGGCCGAGATCTACTCCTTGTATGAGGCACGCCTCAAGCTCGCCAACGCGATGGACTTCGACGATCTATTGCTCAACGCGGTGGCGATGCTGCGCGCCGACGCCGGTGTGCTCAGCGCGTACCAGCAGCGCTTCAAGTATCTCTTGGTCGACGAATTCCAGGACACGAACGGCGTGCAGAACGAACTCGTGATGATGCTGGCGGCACTACACCGCAACCTGTGCGTGGTGGGTGACTCGGATCAGTCGATCTACCGTTTCCGCGCCGCGGACGTTCGCAACATCTTGCAGTTCGAGGAGCGCTTCCCCGACGCCGACGTGGTCATGCTCGAGCAGAACTTTCGTTCGACCCAGACCATTCTCGACGCCGCTAACGCGGTCATCGCCAAGAACGCCTCGCGTCACGCCAAGAACCTCTTCACTGATCATGGCGCCGGTGATCGCATTCGGCTCTATCGCGCCGGCGACGAATACGACGAGGGTCGCTGGGTGGCGACCGAGCTGCGGCGTGCACGCGTCGAAGCGGGTGTCGAGTGGAACCAGATGGCAATCTTCTATCGCACCAACGCTCAGAGTCGCGTACTGGAAGAGGAGATGTTGCGCGCAGGGATCCCCTATCGCGTGATCTCCGGTATGCGTTTCTATGACCGCAAGGAGATCAAGACGGCGCTGGCTTACGCGCGTCTCATTGTCAACCCGCGCGACGAGGCCAGCGCACGGCGGGTGATCAACGAGCCCAAGCGGGGCATCGGAGAGGCGGCCCAGGCCAAGCTCGGGGTGTACGCGGCACAGAACTCCCTCTCCTTCGCCGAGGCCGCCTACTACGCCAAGGCCGCGGGGCTCAGCGCCAAGGCGTTGGCGGGGGCCGAGAAGTTCGCCTTCATCATGGATGAGCTGCGTGCGATGGCCAACGACCTCACCCCCCGAGAGATGATCGACGCGATCGTTCGCGAGACCGGCGTGGGTGATGCGCTGCGCGCGGAGAATTCCGACGAGGCCTACTCGCGCCTGGAGAATCTCGGTGAACTGGCATCGGCCGCTTCTCAGTACGACACGCTCATGGACTTCGTCGAGCGCATGGCATTGGTCGCCGACTCCGATCAACTCGACGGGGGAGCGGGGGCGATCTCGATGATGACCCTGCACGTCGCCAAGGGCCTCGAGTTCCCCCTCGTCGTCATCACCGGACTCGAGGAGACGATCTTCCCGCATCGTCGCGCCCTCTCGGACGACGCCGAACTCGAAGAGGAGCGACGGCTGTGTTACGTGGGCCTGACGCGAGCAATGCGACACCTCATCCTCACCCACGCGTGGAGTCGCACGATGTGGGGTCAGCGTACTGACGCGCTGCCCAGTCGATTCCTCCAGGAGATTCCCGCCGAACTCGTTCACGACCTCTCGGCGTCGCTGCCCATGCGTCGCGCGACCTTCACCAGTGATGAGGACGGCTTCGTCGGTCGCGGCAGCGACTTCACGTCCGGCAAGGCTTTCGGGGCCGGGACGGCACCGCCGGTGCGTTCGACGGGGGCGGAGAACCTGCAGCTGAGCGTCGGCGAGCGGGTTATCCATGATCGATACGGACCCGGCGTGGTCACCAAGATCGACGGCAGCGGCAGTCACGCACGCGCCGCTGTCGCTTTTGATGAATACGGCACCAAACAACTGGTTTTGGCGATGACCCCGTTGCGACGGGCCTAGGGTTCTTAGTCATTTATTAGTGCTTGTTGAGACGCCACAGAGTGTCGCGAGAAGGACCTGTGTAAAATTGGGCCTTCATGAGTAATGAAGCGCCACCGCGCACTCAGTCGCGCCCGCAGCCGGGTCCCACCGTGCGGGCACCCTATCGCCAGGGTTCTCGTCAGGGTCCTCGTCGCGGTCCTCGCCACGGGGCGCGTCGTCTGCCCGCCTACGTGTATTGGCGTCGGCGCGTCATCGTCGTGCTCGCGGCCATCACCCTCGTCATGGTCTCGTACTACGGCATCACACTCGGTTTCGCCCTCAATAATCCGTCCTACGGCGCTGGGATACAGGCGCGCATGGCCGAGTGGGGTCGTCAACACGGCTTCGGCGGCATCGTGACGTGGGCCGAGACCGAGTACAACAAGTTGCACCCGGCCAAGGTCGGCGGCACGGCGAACACCAATCAGATCGGCAAGGGCACCGTCACTGTGACGGTGACCGGGTCCCAACCCCTGCCCGTGCCCGCCAACCTGAAGACACCGGCGGCGGTGCCCTTCGTTGGTGAGGGTGTCTGGAAGCCCGCGGGTCGCTTGACGGCCACGGGCGTCCCCGCGGTCTACGAGACCTTCATCCGGCCCGACGCGATTCACACCAGCTACATCGTGGGCGTGGCGTGGATGGACCCCAAGATCCTTTCCGCGCAACTGTATTCGGGTTCGAGCATTCCTGGCGGCGGTCCCTTCACTTACTCCGCGCCCATCACGTCGGCCGCGTCGACCTCGGTCGTCTCGGTCTTCAACGCGGGCTTTCGAATGCAGGACGCCAACGGCGGCTACTACACGGACAACAAAATGGTCCTGCCCCTTCGAGTCGGTGCCGCCTCGGCCGTCATCTACAAGGACGGCACGATGACGGTGGGTCAATGGGGACGCGACGTGACGATGAGCGCCAACGTGGCCTCGGTGCGCCAGAACCTGGACCTCATCGTCGACGGGGGCAAGGCGGTGCCCGGCTTGAACAATCCCAACGCCCTCGCCTGGGGCAAGACCCTGGGAGGTACGTTCAATGTCTGGCGCTCAGGCATGGGCGTCACCGCGGACGGCGCCCTCGTCTACGTCGGGGGACCGGCGCTCTCCATCAGCGATCTCGCCAACACCTTGGTGCGTGCAGGTGCGGTGCGTGCGATGGAGCTCGATATCAACTCCGATTGGGTGGACTACGGCACTTTCACCGGTGCCCTGGGCCAGCCGGTCAACGGCTCCAACGGCACCAACCTTCTCTCGACCATGACCTATACGCCCGCACACTTCTTTGCCAACTGGTGGACGCGGGATTTCTTCGTGATGAGCATCCGCCCCAAGTACATGACGGCGTCGACCGCCAAGGGCTAGAACCTCGGGGCTAGCGGTCCATCACCTTGCGCCAGACGGGGCCTGGGAGGTGGCGCAGGATCGCGTACACGTACTTCAACATCGGAGGGCTCCAGATCACCTGATCCCCGGTGGCGAGTCCCTTCATGACGTTCTCGGCCACTTCGTTCACGCCCGTGGTGAAGGGGACTTCGGCGAGTCCTTCGGTCATGCGCGTGCGCACGGCACCTGGTCGTACCAGTTGCAACGAGACGCCCGTGCCGACCAAAGAGTCGGCCATGGCCTGGCACAGACGATCGAGACCGGCCTTGGCGCCACCGTAGAGGTAGGCACTCGGTCGCACCCGAACGCTGCCCACCGAGGACATCACCAGGATCCGTCCGCTTCCCTGGGCGATCAGACGATTGCGCACCTCGGTCAAGGCGGCGACGGGCCACGTGAAGTTGATGATCATCATCCGGGTGGCCGCCGCCACGTCACTCTGGTCGCGGACCTGATGCCCTAAGAGTCCCACCGCCATGATGACCAGATCGACGTGGTCACCAGCCTTGTCGAAAGCGCTTGCCACTGCCTTCGACGCGCTCGTGACATCCTCGGCATCGAAGATCACCGTGTCGGTCTTGGAGGCACCGTAGTCGAGTGCCTCGCGCGCCGCCTCGTCGAGCAGTTGCTGATTGCGCCCGGCCAGTATCACGGTGTGGGCGCGCGCGGTGCAGAGCTTCTTGGTGATGGCGCGCGCGATGTCGGAACTCCCGCCGAGGACGACGACGTTCTGGGGCTGTCCGAAAGCATTTTCCATGGTTACTTTCCTACTAAGTGAAGTCGGCGCGCGAGATCGCTCGCCAACTGGTGTCGGGGATCGACGCGATTCTTGACGGCGAGGAATTCCGGCAGGCGCGGGTACATTACCCGTACCGCCTCGGGGTTGAGCCGCGAGTCCTTGGCGAGGTAAACGCGCCCGCCGGCCTCGATGACCATCTCGTCGAGGTCGTCGAGCACTTCGGGCAGCGCCGCGGGTCCGACCGGCAGGTCGAGCGCCAGGGTCCACCCGGAGATGGGGAACGACAAGAGACCGTGGTTCGCGGGGCCGAAACGTTTGAGCACGGCCAAGAAACTCGGCACGCCCGAAGAGGAGAGGCGCTCGATCGCTCGCACCACGCACTCGGCCTGCGCGTCGGACACGGCGAATTGGTACTGGACGAAGCCCCGTCGCCCGTAGAGGCGGTTCCAGTCGCTGACCCCGTCGAGGGGATGAAAGAACGCGCCGAGCGACTGCTCTTCTCCCTCACGTAATTGGGGGGCGCTGCGGAACCAGACCTCGTTGAAGGCCCGGATGGTGAGGGGGTTGAGCAGCCCGGACGGTGCGTTGAAGGGCACGCGCAGACGAGCGGGGGTCGGAGCCAGCAGCGAAGGGCTCGATACGTCGCGACGCGTCGCGTGTTCGCCGCGAGTCAGGATCGCGCGACCCATGGTGTTGCCATTAGTCATGCAGTCGACCCAAGCGACCGAGTAGCGGTAGTCGTCGTCACCTCCGATCATCGCGGCCATCACGTCGTCGAGGTGCGAGAAGCGCGTCGTGGTGACGAGTACCTTGTCGGTCTCGATCTTGAGCAGACGCATCGTGACGGTGGTCACGATGCCCGTGAGTCCCATGCCGCCGATGGTGGCCCAGAACAATTCGGGCTCCTTCGTGGGTGACACCGTGAAAGCGCCGCGCGGAGTGACCAGGCGCATCTCGAGCACGTGGTCGCCCAGGGAGCCGTCACGGTGGTGGTTCTTGCCGTGCACGTCGGCGGCGATGGCGCCCCCGATCGTCACTTGGCGAGTGCCGGGCGTGACGGGAATGAACCAGCCCAGTGGAATGGTGACCGTCAGCAACTCGTCGATGGACACGCCCGCGCCCACGGTGAGCACGCCATCGCCCGCGATGGCGCCAATGCCGCCCAGCGAGCGATTGTTGAGGACCACGCCGCCGCTCAGTTGTGCGGCGTCGCCGTAACTGCGACCGAGGCCGCGCGCGATGACCCGGGTGGCCTCGGCCAGGTCCTGGGCGACGACGGCCTCAGAGGTAGGGGTCAGGACTTCGCACATGCTCGGAGAGGTGCGCCCCCAGCCGAAGAGGCGTTCACGGGTCACGAGTACGTACCTCCGACGATCAATCCCAGCCATATCACCAGCAGTATCTGCACGGTGCGGTTCTTCAAGAGCAGGTCTTCGGGGGACTCGCCGTCGCTCGACTCGGCGCCGCGCATGATGAACAGGATCGCCAACACCACCGGGACCATCGAGAGTCGGATCGGGATCACGTCGTGTTTGACCGATGAGAGTCCCGTCGAGGACGTGTCGATGGCCCAGAGGCAATATGCCGTCACGACGACCGTGGCCGACAGGGTCAGGGCCGAGTGCAAGAAGTCCGTCGTGTAGTCGGCCAGGACGGCCCGGTTGACTGAACCCACGTGGCGCAACTCGGCCGCGCGTTTACCCACCACTAAGAAGAGCGCCCCGAACGTCACGACGATGAGGAACCACGTGGACACGGGGATGTGCGAGGCCACCGCTCCTCCGTAGGAGCGAAGGAAGAAACCGCTCGCCACGAGTCCGAGTTCGATGATGACCGTGTTCTTCAGCCAGAAGATGTAACTCAGCGTCTCGGCGAGATAGAGGATCAAGATCAGGTAGAAACCGGCCGGATGGCTAATCAGGGCGGGCAAGATCAGTCCCACCACCGCCAACAGCGAGGCCGCCGCGACGGCGGCTCGCCGCGAGAGTTCGCCCGAGGCGATCGCTCGGTACTGCTTCGTGGGGTGTTGGCGGTCAGAGTCGACGTCGCGAAGGTCGTTGACGATGTACACGGCCGACGCCACACAACAAAAGGCGGCGAAGGCGACAATCGTATTGGCGAGGACGGACCGGTGAAAGAGGGTGCCTGAGGCACCCGGTGCCACCACCAAGAGCCCGTTCTTGACCCATTGAGGAATCCGCATCGCCGAGGCGAGGGCCCGTACTGCTCCCCGGGGGCTACCTGGACTACTCACGATAATCAAGGCTACTCGTCCCCCTTCGGCCGCCCTCGAATCACGGGGGTCGCCACCTCACGTAAGATGAATAGTCGTGAAGCGCACCTATCGAGTCGTGGTCGCCAAGCCCGGTCTCGACGGTCACGACCGCGGTGCCAAAGTCATCGCCCGAACTCTTCGTGACGCCGGTTTCGAAGTCGTGTACACCGGGCTACACCAGACGCCCGAGCAGATCGTCGAGGCGGTGGTCCAAGAGGACGCCGATGCGCTGGGCCTCTCATTGTTGTCGGGTGCTCACCTGGTGCTCGTCCCGCGCATCGCCGAGTTGCTCCGTGCCCAAGGTCGCGAAGACGTCGTGCTCGTCGTGGGTGGCATCATCCCCGATACCGACGTCGCTCGTCTTGAAGACATCGGCGTCGCGCGGGTGTTCACGCCTGGCGCGTCGCTGCACGAGATCGGCACCTGGCTTGAGTCAACTCTCGACGCCGTCGCGTCAGTGCCCGATTCGTAAATCTCGCAGTCGTCGTTCCCCTCCCCCCAGTCAGAAAGTAGAAACGCATGGATCTCTTTGAGTATCAGGGAAAGCAGTATTTCTCTCGATTCGGTATCGCGGTCTCGCCCGGCGACATCGCCGACACCGTGGAGGAGGCCGTGGCGGTTGCCGAACGCGTGGGCTACCCCGTCGTCGTCAAGGCCCAGGTCAAGGTGGGGGGACGTGGCAAGGCTGGCGGCGTGAAGTTGGCCAACGACGTTGACGAGGTCCGTCTGCACGCTGGCAACATCCTGGGACTCGACATCAAGGGTCACGTGGTGCATCGCCTGTGGATCGAGCGATCGAGCGACATCGCCAAGGAGTACTACGCCTCGTTCACACTGGACCGCCCGAACAAGACGCACTTGGGAATGCTGAGCGCACAAGGTGGTGTCGAGATCGAGGTCGTGGCCGAAGAGAACCCCGGGGCCATCGCGTTCCTATCCATCGACCCGGTGCGCGGACTCGACCTCGAGACGGCACGGCGCTGGGTGCACGAAGCCGATCTCGACGAGGTGGCGCGCGAACAAGCGGCCGAACTGCTGGTGAAACTTTACGACTGCTACACCACCGGAGACTGCGACCTGGCCGAGATCAATCCGCTGATCTTGACGCCCGACGGTACGGTCCACGCGCTCGACGCGAAGGTCACCTTGGACGAGAACGCGTCGTTCCGCCACCCCGAATGGGAGGAGTACCGCGCGACCGAGACCGAGGACCCGCGCGAGAAGATGGCGAAGGAGAGAGGACTGAACTACATCGGTTTGGACGGTACCGTCGGCATCATTGCCAACGGGGCGGGTCTGGCGATGTCGACGCTTGACGTCGTCAACCAGGTCGGGGGTTCAGCGGCCAACTTCCTCGACATCGGTGGCGGTGCCAACGCCGACGTGATGGCAGCGGCCCTCGAGGTCATCAATTCCGATCCGAAGGTGACAGCGATCTTCGTCAACATCTTCGGCGGCATCACTCGTGTCGACGAGGTAGCCAAGGGCGTCCTTGAGGCACTGGCCCGCGTCACCATCAACGCTCCGATCGTCCTGCGCCTGGACGGCACCAATGCTGTAGAGGGCCGTGCGATTCTGGCGCCGCACCTCAATGACCGTCTCATCACCGAACCCACCATGTTGGACGCCGCTCACCGCGTCGTGTCCCTCGCGAACGCCTAAGGAGCATCATGAGCATCTTTGTTGACGAAAATACGAAAGTCATCGTCCAGGGTCTGACCGGCGGCCAAGGCAAATTCCACGGCCTACGAAATCGCGACTACGGCACCAAGATCGTCGGCGGCGTGACCCCCGGCAAGGGTGGCACTGACGTCGAGGGCATCCCCGTCTTCAATTCGGTGAAGGAAGCCGTCGAGACCACCGGCGCGACGGCGTCGTTCGTTGTCGTGCCGCCAAAGTTCGCTTCCGCAGCGATCCTGGAGGCGGCCGAAGGCGGTATCACCTTTATCGTCTGCATCACCGAGGGCATCCCGGCCCACGACGAGGCGATCACCTACAACCGCCTGGTCGAGGACTTCCCTGACGTGCGTCTGCTGGGACCCAACTGCCCGGGCATCATCAGCCCCGGCAAATGCAACATCGGCATCACCTCGGGTGACATCGCCCTGGCGGGGGGTCCGGTGGGCATCGTCTCGCGATCGGGCACACTGACCTACCAAGCGCTCTACGAACTGACCCAGCACGGCATCGGCCAGACCACCTGCGTGGGTATCGGGGGCGACCCGGTGCCGGGTACCAACTTCATCGACTGTCTCGCGGCGTTCCAGGCCGATCCCGAGACCAAGGCCGTGATGATGATCGGTGAGATCGGCGGTTCGGAGGAAGAACGCGCGGCTGAGTGGATCAAGCACAACATGACCAAGCCGGTCGTGTCCTACGTGGCGGGCGTCACTGCGCCGGCGGGGCGAAAAATGGGACACGCCGGGGCCATCATCTCGGGTTCCAAGGGCACGGCGCAAGCCAAGATGGAGGCGCTCGCCGCGGCGGGGGTGCACGTGTGCCTCAATCCCACCGAGGCCGGTCAGAAGATGGTCGAGATCGTCCAGGCGCTCTAGGCCTTGGCCGTTCGACTCTGCGTCCTCGTCTCGGGTTCGGGAACCATTCTCGAGGCCCTCGTGGACAAGGGCGTGCCGATTGCCCTCGTGGGGTCGGACCGGCCGTGTCGTGGGCTTAGCGTCGCACACAACGCGGGCGTCGAGTCCGTGCTGTTGGACCGCGCCGACTACGGCGGTTTCGGTCCGGACTTCGACCGAGAGCGCTACAGCGCCGACTTGGCAGCGGTGTTGCGCGCGCGCGACATCGATTTGGTGGCCATGGCGGGGTTTGGCACCATCATCACTGCGAGCGTGCACGACGCCTTCCCGGGTCGGGTGCTCAATACCCACCCGAGCTTGTTGCCAGCGTTCAAGGGGTGGCACGCCGTGGCCCAGGCGTTGGCCAGCGGCGTCAAGGAGACAGGCTGCACCGTGCACGTGGCGACCTTAGAACTCGACGACGGGCCGATACTCGCGCAGCGTCGCGTCGCGGTGCTCGCGGGCGACGACGAATCGACTTTGCACGAGCGGATTAAGGACGTGGAGCGAGAACTCTATCCCGCGGTCGTCACTAGGGTGATGGCGGCGCTCGACGAAGGACGTGATGTGTCAACCGTGGCACAGGAAATGGAGAAGGTGTAGATGCGTGCACTTCTAAGCGTCTGGGACAAGACGGGATTGCTCGACTTCGCTCGGGGCCTTGAGTCACTCGAGATCGAACTCGTCGCATCCGGAGGTACCGCACGAGCGCTCGCCGAGGCAGGTATCGCGCACCTCGACGTCGCCGACGTCACCGGGTTCCCCGAGATGCTCGACGGGCGAGTGAAGACCCTGCACCCTCGCATCCACGGCGGCATCCTGGCGAACCGCTCCGAACCCTCTCACATGGCCGCTCTGCGCGCCCACGACATCGACGCGATCGACCTGGTCGTCTGCAACCTGTACCCGTTCTCGTCGGATCCCTCGATTGAACTCATCGACGTGGGCGGCCCGACCATGGTGCGCGCGGCGGCGAAGAACCACCACCACGTGGGCGTCGTGACGAGTCCGGGGCAGTACAACGTCGTGCTCGAGGAGTTGCGCGAGTCGGGCCAACTCTCTGACGCCACTCGCCACGAACTCGCCCGGGCCGCCTTCGCCCACACCGCCGCTTACGACGCGGCCATCGTGGCGTGGATGGACCGCGGGGGAACAATCGGTGCGTCGCCCGAACCGGTCGACGAAGTGGTCCCTTCGACGCTACACCTCACCCTCGAGCGCGCCGACATCGTGCGCTATGGCGAGAATCCCCACCAGATCGGCGCGCGCTACCGCGTGGCCGGCACGACGCCGTCGTACTTGAACCTGTTCGACGCCGACGCCGCGTGGCGATTGGTACACGAGCTCGCGGCGGACGCGCCCGGTCTGCAGGCCGTGGCCATCATCAAGCACGCCAACGCGTCGGGCGCCGCCGTGGCCGCGACGTTGCACGAGGCCTTCGCCAAGGCTCTCGACGCCGACCCCCAGAGCGCCTTCGGCGGCATCGTCGCCGTTGGCGGTGAATTGGACAACGACCTGGCCACGCTGATCGCGGCGGGCCCTCAGGCCGACGTCATCATCGCTTCGTCACTAACCGACGAGGCCATCGCCACGCTGGTAGCGCGTCGCAAGGCGACTCGTTTGCTCAGCGCGCCGTCGCCCGAACCCCTGGGTCGATCGATCCGCACCTTCGGTGACACCGCGCTGGTCCAGAACGCCGACGAGCTCGTGGTCCCGGTGAGTGACTGGCGATGCGTCACCGAGTTGCAGCCCACCGCCGATCAACTTCGTGACCTGGCCCTAGCGTGGCGGGTGTGCGCGCGCACCACCTCCAACGCCATCGTGCTCGCGCGTCACGGCGTGGCGGTCGGCGTCGGGGCGGGTCAACAGTCGCGCGTCGTGGCCGCCGGGATCGCCACCACCAAGGCGGGCGACAAGGCCGTGGGCGCAGCGGCGTCATCCGACGCGTTCTTCCCCTTCGCTGACGGTCTGGACGCCTTGACCAGTGCCGGGGTGACCTCGGTGGTGCAGCCAGGTGGTTCGGTGCGCGACCAAGAAGTAATCGACGCGGCCAACGCCGCGGGAATCGTCATGATGCTCACCGGTGAGCGTCATTTCCGTCACTAGGAGAGATATGGCTGAACTGCTCGACGGCGAGCGCCTCGCCGGGCGCATCAAGATGGAGTTGGCGGACCGCGTGGCGCGACTCGCGGCGTTAGGACGCGTCGTGGGCTTGGGCACCGTGCTGGTGGGTGACGACGGACCCAGCGCCAAGTACGTGGCAATGAAGCACGCCGATTGCGAGGCCATCGGCATCCGCTCGTACCACGAGGAACTCCCAGCGAGCGCCTCCCAGGCCGACGTCGAGGCCGTAATCGACCGCTTGAACGGCGATCCCAACGTGCACTCGATCCTCGTGCAGTTGCCACTGCCGGCGGGTATCAACGAGGAGCAGGTGTTGTTGCGTATCAAGCCCGAGAAGGACGTCGACGGATTGCATCCGACGAATCTGGGCCGCCTCGTCATGGGCACTCCCGGCCCCCTACCCTGCACCCCCGCGGGCATCGTCGAGCTGCTCGCCGCCCATTCGGTGCCGGTCGAAGGACAGCACGTGGTCATTATTGGTCGGGGCCTGACCATTGGGCGTCCCCTCTCACTGCTTTTGGCCATGAAGCGACCGGGCTGCAATGCGGCCGTCTCCGTGGTGCACACGGGGGTTCACGACATGGCGGCACTGACGCGCACTGGCGACGTCATCGTCGCCGCGGCCGGCGTGGCGGGACTGGTGAGCGCCGATATGGTCAAGCCCGGTGCTGCCGTGGTAGGTGCGGGAACTAGTTGGTCGGGGACTAAATTAATGAGCGACGTGGCCGATGACGTCGCCGACGTCGCGGGTTGGATCACCCCGCGCATTGGCGGAGTGGGACCGATGACGCGCGCCATGTTGTTACGTAATGCTGTCCTCGCTGCGGAGAAGGTTCAATGAGTACCACTGACGAATTAGGTCGCGAATACGACGAGCGCCCGTGGGGCAGTTTCACGGTCCTCGATGACGGTGCGCTCGACCACAAGGTGAAGCGCATCGTCGTCACGCCGGGCAAACGGCTGAGTTACCAGACGCACCAGTTTCGCGCCGAGCATTGGTACGTCGTCTCGGGAGTAGCCACGGTCGTCCTCGATGGCACGACCTTCGAGTTGGCGCCGGGTGAGTCGGTCGACATCGCCATCGGCGCGGCGCACCGCTGCGAGAACCATGGAGAGGAACCGGTGGTCTTCATTGAGGTCCAACGCGGCACGTACTTCGGTGAGGACGACATCGTGCGCCTCGAGGATGACTTCGGGCGCTAGTAGATCAGTGCGAATCGACCAACTGCTCGCCGCGGGTCCCACGCGGTCCTTCGAGTTCTTCCCGCCCAAGTCCGACGAGGAGTCCGCCACGCTCTCGGACACGCTGCGCGACCTCGAGTCGCTCTCGCCCTCCTTCGTGTCCGTCACCTACCGCGGCGGACGAGAATCGCGCCAGCGGACCTTTGACCTGGTCACCGACATCGAGCGCCGCGGTCACCTCGTGGCGATGGCGCACCTGATCTGCGTCGGTCACGGCCGCGAGGAGATGCGCGAGATCTTGGAGAACTACCAGCACGCCGGCGTGGTCAACGTGATGGCTCTCGGCGGGGACATCCCCGACGACCCGGACCTCGTAGCATCAGAGTTTCGCCACGCCATCGATCTGGTGACCTTGGCCCGCGACGTGGGGGACTTCTCCATCGGGGTGGCGGCGCACCCGCTCGGACACCCGCGCTCACCGAGTCGCCATAGTGATCGACTGCACCTGGCCGAGAAGCTGCGCCTGGCTGACTTCGCGGTGACCCAGTTCCTCTTCGAACTGGGCGACTGGACCACGCTGGTCGCTGAATTGGGCGAATTGGGCGTGACCAAGCCGGTGCTGCCCGGGATCATGCCCGTCACCACGTTGGCGGGCGCGGGTCGCATGGCGCACATGGGCGCGGCGGTGCCGGCGTCGCTCCTGGCCCGTCTTGAGGCGGCGTCTGTTCGCGGTGGACCAGCCGCCGTGCGGAGCGAGGGGGTGCGAGCCGCCGGCGAGTTGTGTGAGCAATTGCTCGACGCGGGCGCGCCAGGCCTTCATTTCTACACCCTCAATCGGTCCACGGCGACCCGCGAGATACACGAGTCCCTGTACGGCCCCAGAGGGGTCCGACGACCCTAATTGGTCGACGGGGATCACCAAATTTTAGGTCATAGGATGGTCGTCATGGCTGACATCATCACAACAAGCGCCGACGGCGTACTCAACGTATCTGACAATCCGATCATCCCCTTTATCGAGGGTGACGGCACGGGAGTCGACATCTGGCCCGCCGCGCAACTCGTCATGGACGCCGCGGCGAAGAAGCACGGCAAGACCATTGCGTGGAAGGAAGTCCTCGCCGGCGAGAAGGCGTTCAAGGAGACCGGATCGTGGCTGCCCGACGAGACCGTCGAGACGTTCCGCACCCACTTGATCGGCATCAAGGGCCCCCTCACCACGCCCATCGGGGGTGGGATGCGCTCGCTCAACGTTGCCCTGCGACAGATCCTTGACCTTTACGTCTGTCTGCGCCCGGTGCGCTACTTCAAGGGCGTGCCCTCACCAGTGGTGCACCCCGAGTGGGTCGACATGGTGATCTTCCGTGAGAACACCGAGGACGTCTACGTGGGGATGGAGCTCGAGGCCGACACGCCCGAGGTCGAGAAGCTTCGCACCTACCTGCACGACACCTTCGGCTGGAACATCCGCGATCACGCTGGCATCGGCGTCAAGCCGATCTCGAAGTTCGGCTCGGAGCGCCTGTTGCGTGCGTCCTTCAAGTACGCGATCGACCACGGGCGCAAGTCCGTGACCATTGTGCATAAGGGAAATGTCCAGAAGTACACCGAGGGCTACTTCATGAAGCTCGGCTATCAGTTGGTGAAGGACGAGTTCTCCGACACCTTGGTCGGGTGGGACGACTGTGGTGGCAACCCCGGCGACAAGATCCTCGTGAAGGACGCCATCGCCGACATCGCCCTGCAGCAGGTGCTGCTGCGCCCCAAGGAGTACGACGTGATCGCCACGACGAACTTGAACGGTGACTACATGTCTGACGCCCTGGCGGCCCAGGTCGGTGGCATCGGCATCGCTCCGGGAGCGAACATCAACTACACCACCGGTCACGGCATCTTCGAGGCGACCCACGGCACGGCGCCCAAGTACGCCGGTCAGGACAAGGTGAATCCCGGCTCCGTGCTGCTCTCGGGCGTCTTGATGTTTGAGCACCTCGGCTGGCAGGCGGCCGCGGACGACATCATTCGCGCAATGGAAGCCACGATCTCTGAGAAGATCGTCACCTACGACTTCGCGCGCCTCATGGAGGGTGCCACCGAAGTGAAGTGTTCTGAGTTCGGTGCCGCCATCGCCGAGCGACTCTAACCGACCCCGTCAAGGAGAAACATGACCACCCCCGTTCACGTCACCGTCACCGGCGCCGCCGGTCAGATCGGCTATTCGTTGTTGTTCCGCATCGCGTCGGGCCAGTTACTGGGCCCCGACACTCCCGTCGTGCTTCGGCTACTCGAGATCGAACCAGCCATGAAGGCGCTACAAGGTGTCGTGATGGAACTCGACGACTGTGCGTTTCCGCTGTTGGCCGATATCGAAGCCACCAGTGACCTCGACCACGCCTTCGCCTACACCTCGTGGGCACTTCTCGTGGGCTCGATCCCGCGCAAGGCCGGCATGGAGCGTGGCGACCTGCTCAACGTCAATGGCGGCATCTTCAAACCCCAAGGTCGGGCCATCGCGGCCAACGCCGCGAGCGATGTCCGTATCCTCGTGGTGGGCAACCCGTGCAACACGAACTGCCTCATCGCGCGCTCCAACGCGCCAGAGGTGCCGGCCGATCGCTGGTTCGCGATGACGCGCCTCGACCAGAACCGGGCCGAGACGCAGTTGGCGAAGAAGGCGGGCGTACCGGTGTCGCAGGTCAAGAACCTTGCCATCTGGGGGAACCACTCCGCGACGCAGTTCCCCGACTTCGCCAACGCCACCCTGGGTGGCGTCGCGACCCCCGACGTGATCATGGACCACGACTGGTTGCGCGGCGACTTCATCACGACCGTACAGAAGCGCGGCGCGGCGATCATCGAAGCACGCGGAGCCAGTTCGGCCGCGTCGGCGGCTAACGCCGCCATCGACACGGTCGTGAGCTTGACGACGAATACCCCCGAAGGCGACTGCGTCTCGGTCGGCGTGACGTCGAGCGGACAGTACGGAGTGCCCGAGGGGCTGACGTTCGGTTTCCCCGTCGTCGCTGACGGCCACGGTAACTGGTCGGTGAAGGATGACTTCGTGATCGACGAGTTCGCGGCCGAGCGGATCAAGGTGACCACGGACGAGTTGATCGCTGAGCGCGACGACGTTCGCGGCCTCGGACTGGTTTAGTCACCCGCCACCTCTCGCGCCAGGACCATCAACGGCAGTGGGGGAGTGATGCAGGGGTCCATCCCTTCGAAATTGAGGATCACGGTGATGGCCCACGCACCGGCCGGTACGCAGTAGCCGAGTTCGGATTTTGTCGACGTCGTACCAATCAGCATCGGCACCGACACC
>Ga0302279_10001406_pt1 | contig 33931 bp, 23 predicted proteins | sample III_Bog_N3_3_FD_194541 | JGI IMG/M metagenome (GOLD analysis project Ga0302279, IMG submission 194541) | Peat permafrost microbial communities from Stordalen Mire near Abisko, Sweden - III_Bog_N3_3 | ecosystem: Environmental > Terrestrial > Soil > Wetlands > Peat | place: Sweden: Abisko...
AACCTGGCCCTGCGCCAGCTCACGCTGGAGTCCGGCCGGGCTCAGCTCGTCGACGTCGGGTCGGGCAGCAGCGCCGTCCAGCTCCTCGGGGTCACGCTGCGCAACGCGGGCACGGCGGGCGCGACGCTCGACGGGCAGAACATCGGCGTCTCCTACGCGCACGTGTACGGAACGGGGGGGCTCGGCATCTCGCTCTCGGGCGGCGACCGGCCGAGCCTGACGGCGGGCGGCAACTACGTGGAAGACTCCCACCTCCACGACTTCAGCCGCTGGGAATGGATGTATCGGCCGGCCATCGCGCTCAACGACGTGGGCAACCGCGCCAGCAACAACAAGATCCACGACGCTCCCCACGCAGCCATCCTCTACGGGGGGAACAACCAGACGATCGAGCTGAACGACATCTACAACGCCTGCCAGTACACGGCGGACGCCGGCGCCATCTACTCCGGGAGGGACTGGGGGGCGCGCGGCAACGTCATCCGCAACAACTACCTCCACGCCATCACCAGCTTCCTCAGCGACGACGTCAACGCCATCTACCTCGACGATTGCCTGAGCGGGATCCTGGTCCAGGGCAACATCGTCGACGGGGTGGGCGCCTACGGGGTGCTCCACGGCGGCGGGCGCGACGACATCATGACCGACAACGTGCTGGTGCGCTGCGGGCAGGGCGCCCTGAGCGCGGACGCCCGGTGCTTCACGTCGCTGCCGAACGGGACCCCCAACCACACGCCGGGCGATAGCTGGGATCTGCTCGGCAAGCTCGAGAGCGACAAGTACCAGGCGCAGCCGTGGGCCGCGGCGTTCCCGGCGTGCGCGGCGATCCCGGACGACTGGAGCACCATCATCGCGCCGGACGCGGGGTGGCTCCTGCCGCAGGGGAGCGAGTTCTCGCGGAACCTCGGGTCCGGCAACGGCGCCTGGGTCGCGGCGGGAGATGCGTTCGCGCTCCCGGCGTACAGCGGGATGACCGCCAACGTGCCCGACGCCGGGGACGTGTTCGTGGACGAGGACGGGGGGAACCTGAACCTCACCAGCGCTGCCGTCGCCGCCGTGCCCGGGCTGCAGACGGTCCCGTTCGCGAGCATCGGGATCCAGCCTTGAGGACCTGGTGGCGTGGGGCGTCAGGAAGCGTGGGGCTGTCCGGCGGCGGCCCCGCGGGCGCCGTAGCGATCCTCCAGGTAGCGCACGATGGCGCGGGACTCGAGCATCTTCACGCCGTGGGTGCGGTCGACGAGCAGGGGGACCTGCATCTTGCCCGCGAGCTCGATGTAGGAGGGCCGCCGGGGGCTCTCCCGGGCGACGTTGTGGAGCCGGTAGGGCAGCTCCAGCGTGGAGAGGACCTCGCGGACGATGCGGCAGTAGGGCGACGCCTCGTAGCCGTAGAGCTCCAGCAGCTCCTCCGGGCGCCTGGACGGCTCGACGCGGGTACCCTTGCCCCCGCGCAGGCGCGAGGCGAGCCGGGAGGTGAGGTCGGTCACCGTGGTCACGCGGAGCGCGAGAGGGACCTTGTCATCGCCATAGCTGGCGAAGAGGTGGCGCACGATCGCGTCCGACTCGGTGAGCTCGACCCCGGCGTTGGGGTCGATCAGGAGCGGGATGGCGAACCGGCCGAGGCGCTCCTCGACGCTGGCGCGGAAGCGGGTCCCGCCTTCGGGGCAGGGGTGGATGACGGCGTCCAGATCGAGGATCGACAGCGCCTCGCGGACCTTGCGGGAGAACGGGCAGCCTTCCCGCTCGTACAGCTCGAGGACCTTGGGTGGACGCTTGCCGAGGTGGCCGACGAACGCGCCGCTGCCGAGCCGCGCCAGCGTGGCCGCGGTCGAGGACGCGAAGTCCACGGCCTCCGCGATCGAGTGGTCGGGCTTCCAGAACAAGAGAGGATCGAGCGAGGTGCCCTGGATGGTGAGTGACATGCCCGCCCGAGTGCAAGGGCCACGCCGCGGTGCGTCGACCGGCAACCGTCGCGCGTTCCGGGGCTCTTTCGGAGCGCGCGACGCTCCCGTATCGCAAGGTCGCCACAGGAGGCCGGCCGGCATGTGGCAGATCGGTGCCTGCCAGGGGATACGGAAAATTCCCGATCTGCCTTTGATTCCCCGTCGATGATAACCCTCGGTGCTCCGCGCGACGCAGACCCTCCCAATCTCCTGGTGAAGCCGCCGAACGTCATGAGCGAAGCCCCGTTCGCCGTCGTCATTGTCGAGGACAGCCCGGAGGACCTGGCCGAGGTCCGACGCCTGCTGCTCCTGGGCTCTTCGCTTCGTCGCTTCACCTTCACCGCGGCCGCGACCGGCGCGGCCGGGATCGCCGCCTGCCTCGGGGGGACGGACGGGCTGCCGGACTGCGTCATCCTCGACTACTACCTGCCCGACATGAACGCGCCGGAGGTGCTCGCGGCGCTCCACGCCGGCGGGCCGCTCACCGTCTGCCCGGTCCTCGTCCTCACCGGCTCCGCCGAGCGGCAGTGTGGGCCCGACATGCTCCGCGCGGGTGCTCAGGACTACCTGAACAAGGCGTGGCTGAACCCGGAGATCCTCGCGCGCGCGGTGGACAACGCGGTCGAGCGGCACCGGATGGCGCGGCTCGCCCAGGAGCGCGAGGCGGCGCTGCGCCGGAGCGACGAGCGGCTCCGGCTCGCGCTCGAGGCCTCGGACACCGGCCTGTGGACACACGATCTCGCGACCGGCGCCGTGTCCTGGTCGCCGGAGTGCTACCGCATCTACGGGAGGGCGGAGGGTGACCTCGCGGAGAGCTGGGAGGCCTACCTGCAGATGGTCCACGAGGACGACCGCGCGGGAATCCTCGCGGCGGCTCGCACCGCGACTGCCGAGCGGGGGCCCTACGAATCCGAGTTCCGCGTCGTTCGCCCGAGCGGGGAGGTCGTCTGGGTGGCGAGCCGGGGCCGGGCCACCTACGCCGCGGACGGGCGCCCGATCAGCCGGCTCGGCACCGTCACCGACATCTCCCGGCGCAAGCGCGCAGAGGAGGCGCTCCTCGACGCCGACCGGCGCAAGGACGAGTTCCTCGCGACCCTCGCCCACGAGCTGCGCAACCCGCTGGCTCCGCTGCGCATGGGCCTGGGGCTCCTGGCGCGCATCCCCTCCGGGCAAGACTTCACCCGGCTCCGCGTGATGATGGAGCGACAGCTCGGGCACCTCGTCCGGCTCATCGACGATCTCCTCGACGTCTCGCGCATCCGCAGCGGCAAGATGGAGCTCGCGCGCGAGCGCACCGAGGTGCGCGCGGTGGTCGAGGCGGCCCTCGAGATCAGCCGCCCCCTCGTCGACGCGGCCGGCCACACCCTCACGGTCTCCCTGCCCGAAGCGCCCCTGGTGGTCCACGGCGACCCCACGCGGCTCGCGCAGGCGTTGAGCAACCTCGTCAACAATGCCGCCAGGTACACGCCGCCCGGCGGCCGCATCGAGATCACGGTCGACGCATGCGGTGACGAGGTGCGGCTCCGCGTGGCGGACAACGGCTGCGGCATCCCGCGGGCGATGCTGTTCCGGGTGTTCGACATGTTCACCCAGGTCGACCGGACGCTCACCCGGACCCAGGGCGGCCTCGGCATCGGCCTCTCCCTGGTGCGCCAGCTGGTCGAGATGCACGGCGGGCAGGTCACCGCCGAGAGCCCCGGCCCCGGGCTGGGCAGCACCTTCACCCTCCGCCTCCCGCTCGCGCTCCCGCCCTCGCTCGCGCCCTCGCTCGCGACCGACGCGTCCGCCACCGCCGAGCCCCCCTCGTCCCGCCCGACTCCCTCGGGCCGGATGCGGCGCGTCCTGGTGATCGACGACAACGTCGACGCGGCCGACACCCTCGTCGAGATGCTGCGCTTGTTCGGCCACGAGGCGCTCGCGGTCCACGACGGCACCGCGGCCTTTGCGGCGGTGCGCGGGCGGCCCCCCGAGGTGGTGCTCCTCGACATCGGTCTCCCGGGCATGGACGGCTACGAAATAGCCCGCCGGCTCCGCGCCGATCCCCACCTGGAGGGCGCGGTGCTGGTCGCCCTGACCGGCTGGGGGAACGAGGAGGCGCGCCAGCGGTCGTACGACGCCGGGTTCGATCACCACCTGACCAAGCCGGCGGATCCGAGCGCGGTCAACGAGCTGCTGGCGCGGCTGCCGCCGGCCCTGGGGGGCTGAGCGGGCGGCTTCCGCCGGCGGGGACCGGAGCGCGTAGCGGCCCGCCGTGACGATGTGCCTCTTCTCCGGCTCGGACATGCTCGCGTAGAACAGCCGGGCTCCGCTCGCGTGGTGATACCGTGGCGGCATGATGCGTCTCCGACGGTCTCCCGCGCTGGCCGCAGCGCTCGCCGCTGCATTGCTCCTCTCGACGGTCGTGCCGACGGCCTGCTCCAAGAGCCCGCACGCGAGCGTCGTCGGTGCCGACGCCGGGACCGACGGCGGCCCGGACGCGAGCTTCGGCGGCGGCGGCGGTGGCGGCGGCAGCACCGGGGATGCCGGCGCCTCCGATGGCGGCTCGATCGCGTGCGTGTCCAACGCGACGGCTTCGTGTACCTGCGCCGATCCTGGCGCCGTGGGGATCGCGCAGTGCCTCCCCGACGGCAGCGGGTGGCGCGCCTGTGCCTGCGCGACCTACGGCGCGCAGATCGCCGTGAGCCCCACCGGCGACGACAGCGCGGCCGGCACCCTCGCCGCGCCCTTCCGGACCCTCGGTCGGGCGCAGACCGCCGTGCGCGCGCTGATCACGGCCGGCCTGCCGAGCCAGGGCGTGGTCGTCTGGCTCCGCGGCGGGGCCTACGAGATCGACCAGACCTTCACGCTCACCGCGAGCGACTCGGGCAGCGCCACGGCGCCGATCGTCTGGAGTGGCTATCCCGGCGAGAGCGCCAGCTTGATCGGCGGCAAGGCGCTGGACCCCTCGGGGTTCTCGCTGCTCACGAGCTCCTCACCGATCTGGGGCCGGCTCGATCCCTCGGCCCAAGGGCAGGTGATGGTGGCCAGCCTGCCTGCGCTCGGGGTCACCGACTACGGCACGCTCCAGGAGCGCGGCCTCTGCAACTCTGGCAACACGGCCGCGCTCGAGCTCTCGATCAACGGCGCGGCGATGCCTCTGGCGCGCTGGCCCGATCCGAGCGATGGCGTGTCGCCGCAGTCGGACATCGGCAGCACCGTCACCCTCTACGGCACTGGCGTCACGCCCGACGTCACCGGCGCCTACGTGAAGACGGGCACGGCCGACGGCGTCTCGCAGTTCGCGCGCACCGGGCTCGTCGGAGGCAAGCAGTACAACCTCTACCGATGGACCGAGGGGACGACCACCGCGTGGTTCCTGAGCACGACCACGGGCGCGGCGTACCCCAGCAACACCGATCCCTGGTGGTATCTCTATACTCCCGATTTCGGCAACATGACCCCCAACAACGGCGCCACGGGCTCTCCGGGCTTCGTCGACCCGGCTGCCGTGATCCACGGCTTCGCGTCGGTGAGCAGCGCGCTGTCGAGCACCCAGTTCGGGTTCGTGAGCACGCGGCCGTCGCGATGGTCGCAGGCCAAGGACCTCTGGGTCCACGGGCTGTTCGAGTACGACTGGGCCGACTGCCACGAGGCCGTGACGGCGGTGGACGCCGCGGGGCAGACGATGACCCTCGCGGCGGCGCCGGAGTACGGGATCGCGGCGCAGGGGCTCTGGTACGCCGAGAACCTGGTCGAGGAGATCACCCAGCCCGGGGAGTGGTACCTCGATCGCACCGACGGGAGCCTGTACCTGTGGCCGCCGGGGAGCCTCGCGGGCGCGAGCATCGTCGCCTCGACGCTCTCCACGCCGCTGGTCTCGATCCAGGGCGCCTCGAACCTGGCCCTGCGCCAGCTCACGCTCGAGTCCGGCCGGGCTCAGCTCGTCGACGTCGGGTCGGGCAGCAGCGCCGTCCAGCTCCTCGGGCTCACCCTGCGCAACGCGGGCACGGGGGGCGCGACGATCAACGGAACCAACATCGGTGTCTCCTACGCGCACGTGTACGGGACGGGGGGGATCGGCATCGTGCTCTCGGGCGGCGACCGGCCGAGCCTGACGGCGGGCGACAACCACGTGGAAAACTCCCACATCCACGACTTCAGCCGCTGGGAATGGACGTACCGGCCGGGCATCTTGCTGAACGACGTCGGCAGCCGCGCGAGCAACAACAAGATCCACGACGCTCCCCACGCGGCCATCCTCTACGGGGGGAACAACCAGACGATCGAGCTGAACGACATCTACAACGTCTGCCAGTACACGGCGGACGCCGGCGCCATCTACTCCGGCCGGGACTGGGGGGCGCGCGGCAACGTCATCCGCAACAACTACCTGCACGCCATCACGAGCTTCCTCAGCAGTGAGGTCAGCGCCATCTACCTCGACGATTGCCTGAGCGGGATCCTGGTCCAGGGCAACATCGTCAACGGGGTGGGCGCCTACGGGGTGCTCCACGGCGGCGGGCGCGACGACATCATGACCGACAACGTGCTGGTTGGATGCGGGTACGCCGCCCTGAGCGCGGACGCCCGCTGCTTCACGTTGCTGTCGACCGGGAGACCCAACTACACGCCGGGCGATAGCTGGGATCTGCTCGGCGAGCTCGAGAGCGACAAGTACCAGGCGCAGCCGTGGGCCTCCGCGTTCCCGGCGTGCGCGGCGATCCCGGACGACTGGAGCACGATCATCGCGCCGGACGCGGGGTGGCTCTTGCCGCAAGGGACCCAGTTCTCGCGGAACCTCGGGTCCGGCAACGGCGCCTGGATCGCGACCGAAGATGCGTTCGCGCTCCCGGCGTACAGCGGGATGGTCGACAACCTGCCCGACGCGGGGGACGTCTTCGTGGACGAGGACGGCGGGAACCTGAACCTCACCAGCGCGGCCGTCGCCGCCGTGCCCGGGCTGCAGACGGTCCCGTTTGCGAGCATCGGGATCCAGCCCTGAGGGCCTCGTAGCGTGGAGCGAAGCTCCTCTCAGAACGTGGTGCCAGTGGCGACGGTGCCGGTCCCGTTGCAGCGGTTCTGATCGACCCTGCACCCGCACATGCTGAGGTTCATGGGGGGCTGCCCGTGAACGGCGAGTGCGCCGACGATCCACACGATTCCTGGAAACCTGATCGCCCCTGCTGCGTACGCGCTCCGGGAACCGGCAGACCCGGCCGCCCAGGAGGATCTCATGCGCCGCGTTCTTGCTCTGTGGGGGATTGCCACCTTCGGTGTCGTCGTGGGGACGATGCAGGCGTGCGGCGGCAGCGGTGGCGGCAGCGGCGGTAACGGCAACGGCACCGGGGGCTCGACCCCCGGCCCTGACGGGGGCACGCCTGACACCGGCGTGCCGGACACGGGCATGCCCGACACCGGAGTCACCGACGCGACCCCACCGACGGATGCGCCGAGCGATGCGCCGAGCGACACCGACGCCGGCTGCCCGGCCGGGTGGCTCGTGGCCCCGGTCGTCGACCCCCCCATCGCCCTGCCCGATGGAGGGGGCGGCGTGCTCATCCACGCGATCGGCACCGGCACTCAGGACTACGCTTGCACCGCGGTGACCGTCGACGGCGGCACGAGCTACAGCTGGGTGTTCACCGGCCCCGAGGCCGACCTGGCCGACTGCGCGATGAACACCATCGGCAAGCACTTCGCCAGTGACGGCGGCCCCGGGGCGCCCGAGTGGATGACGCTGCACGACGGCACCTACGTCATCGGCAAGAAGCTCGCGGCCGACACGCCGGACGGGGGCGGGAGCGCGATCCCCTGGCTGCTCCTCGAGGCGACCGAGCACGGGGGCGGCACCGGGCCGCTCAGCCTGGTCGACTACGTCCAGCGGGTGCGCACCGCGGGCGGCCTCGCGCCGAGCACCGGCTGTGACGCGACGACGGTGGGGACGACGTCGAACGTGGCCTACACCGCGGACTACTACTTCTTCGGGCCTTGAGCTGCGTCACGGCGCGCTCGGCTCGGCGGTCAAGGTCTTCAGGAACGGGACGAGCGCCCACTGGACCGTCTCGCCGAAGAGCGGGAGCCAGGGCTCGCGCGGGCCGGCGCTGGAGGGGTCGCCCGCGGGCACGCCGCCCTTCCCGTAGGCCTCGGTCACCGCGGCGAGCGAGCCCTCGGCGCCGCCGTGTCCCCAGTGCGAGAGGTCCGCGACGCCCCGCAGCGGCGGGGTCCGGAGCTGCCCGAGCAGCGCGTCCGGTGCGTCGTTGCGCGGCGCGGGCCTCGCGTCCGGATCGTCGCTCCACGGCCCGTCGGCGCGGAAGGGGCTCGCTCGCCAGGCCGCGACGCCCGCGAGGCGCCCGCGATCGGCCGTGCCATCGCGCCGGCCGGTCGCGGTGCGGGTGTCGTGGAAGGCGTCGTCGGTGAGCCGCGGACCCCAGTGGCACTGCAGGCAGCCCGCGCGGGCGAACTGGAGGAGGCCGTAGCGCTCGAGCGGATCGAGGGCGTCCCGGTCTCCCCGGAGGTAGGCATCGAGCCGGTTGGGCTTCACCGTGAAGGTCCGCTCGTAGGCCGCGATGGCCTTGCCCGCGTTGACGAAGACCTGCGTCGCCGCGTCCCGGTCCCCGGCGCTCATCGCCTCGAACGCGGGCTCACCCGGCTTGCCCTGCGCGGGCCACCCGCTCGTCTCCGGCAGCGGCGGGTCGGGGAAGGCGCGGGCGTACCCGGCGCTGTGCGCGGAGGCGATGCGCTGCGCCACCAGGACGCGCGAGCCGCCCATCTCCCGGGCATCCTCGAGGGGGCCGAGCGCCTGCGCCCACAGCGTGTCGGCCCGCCCGTCCCAGAACTGCCAGCGCGCGTGCGCCGCGAGGCCGATCGCCGGGGTGCGCCGGTCGCCGATGCCAGCGCCCCGGGCGACGGCGCGTCCGTCGGACAGGCCCTTCGCCGGATCGTGGCAGCTCGCGCACGCGACGCCCTGCGAAGGGGAGAGGCCGAGGTCGAAGAAGAGAGCACGGCCGAGCGCGCGGGCCGCGGGAGCATCGGCCACCGCGTTGGTGGGATCGGGCGGGGGCGCGGCGGGGAGCGTGGTCTCGGTGAGGAGGTCCCACTCGTTGCGACGGAACGCGCCGGCGACCAGGACCTCCTCCGGAGGCGGAGGGGCGGGCTCTCCGTCGAGCGTGGCGAGCGCCGCCTCGATGCGCCCGGTGAGGTGCTCGGGCGCAGGGTTCGAGAGCACCTCGGCGACGCGCATCGACCGGCGATCGACGAGCACGAAGAGGGGCAACGGCGCGCCGCGGCCCTCGAGCAGCGCACCGAGCGAGACGCCGGGATCGGCGGCCACGGCCGTTCCGCGGAGCGCGAAGGCCTGCTGCCAGGCCTGCGCGTCCTCGGGGCGCGCCGGCGCGTTGTCGCGGTCGCCGAGGATCACCGAGAGCCGCTCCAGCCGGTCCGGTCCGCGGCCCGCGGTGATCTCCCCCTCGTGGGACGCGTACCACCGGCAGGTGCCGCACCACAGGCCACCGCTCACCTCGACGACGAGGAGGGAAGCCGGCCCTCCCGGCGGCGCCAGGTAGTCGTGGAGGTGAACGGCGCCGCGCGCGCCCGAGGGGAGCGCCCCCTCGAAGGCGAGGTCGGGGAGGACCCCGCCGCGGACGACGCCATACGGGCCCTCCGGGTAGGCGGACGCCGGGCGACACGCGGCCGCGGCGACGGCGAGCGCTGTCAGGGCGACGCGGGCGAGGCTGGCGAAGCGCGCGCTCACCACCCGCCTCAGGTGCCGGGCAGGACGAGCTTCCACACGGCGGCGCCGACCGCGTAGGCCGTGTGCGCGTCGACGAAGCGAAAGCGATTGAGGGGAGACTTCAGGGCCGGGTCGACGTCCCAGGTCATCCCTCCGTCGAAGGTGCGGTAGACGGGCAGCGTCGGGTCCTCGGCGGCCATCCACCCGACGTCGTCGCTGATGAAGCCGACGCCGATCGCCGAGTAGCCCGCGCCCGCCGTGGGGAGCGCGGGGAGCGGCAGCTCCTGCCAGGTCGCGCCGCCGTCCGTGGTCTTGGCGAACGTCCCGGGCCCGCCCGCGGTGTCCTGGACCGCGGCGTAGCCGACCTGGGTCGAGGGGAAGCTGAGCTTCCAGCACAGGCTCCCCTGGGTCTTCGACGTGAAGACGGGGTTGTAGGTCGCTCCGCCGTCGGTGGTGCGGAGGATGGCGCAGGCCGTCGCGGCCGCGTTCATCCCGGCGACCACGCCCTCCGTGATCGAGGTGAAGTGTGCGTCGATGACCATGCTGAAGTACTGGCCGAGATCCGTGGCGACCCAGCTCCCGCCGCCGTCGCTCGACCGGAGCAGGTGAGCGGGGCCGTTGGCGCGTCCGACGCCGACCAGGTGCGTCGCGTCGATCGCCGAGAAGTTGCAGACGCCCTGCGCCGCCGAGCCGGTGACGGTGGTCACCGGAGCCCACGTCCCGCCCCCGTCCGACGTCTGGTAGAGGAGCGTGGCGTCGGTGATCGACGCCGAGAGCCCGGCGCCGATGTTCCCGGCGAAGCCGTGCAGGGCGTCGGTGAACAGGAGCGCTCGGAAGTACGTGCCCGGGTGGGTGAACGCGCTGCTCCAGGTGTTGCCGCCGTCCGTGGTGACGAGGATGGCGGAGCCGGGGCCGCTCGCGACGAAGCCGTGGTTGGCGTCGAGGAAGAAGATGTCGTCCTGCTTGGCGCCGCCTCCGACCGTGGGCCCGTTGGCGAGCTTCACCCAGCTCGTCGCCTTCACCGCCGCGATGTACGGATCGGGCGCGGCGCCTCCGGTGCCCGAGGCGCTGCTGCTGGTGCTGGTGGTGGTGCCGGTGCCGCCGGTGCCGGCGGAGGTGCTGCCCCCGGTCCCGCGGGCGGCCCCGGGCGACCCGCAGCTCGCCAGCGAGACCAGGCCGGCGGCTACCGAGGAGACGAAGAGCACGGCGCGCCCGGTGGAGCCCGGGCAAGACGAGGAGAGAGCAGGGGTCGAATCCATGCGCGCATGCTTGTTTCGGGGGCGAGCGCCCGCCCAATTAAAATCTGTTAAAGTCCCGCGCCGGTCCCCGGGTCGGAGCGTGAAGTGTCCGTTCAGGTGAGCCTCGCACCCCACGTTCCCCCTCGACCGGCCCGATTGCCGCGCCACCGGGCGCTCGTGGGCCGGGAGGCGGACCTGGCGCGCGTCGTCTCCGCCGTCGCGGCCGGCGAGCGCCTGCTGACGGTGCTCGGGCCGCCGGGGATCGGCAAGACCAGCCTCGCCATGCACGCGGCGGAGGTGCTCGGCGCGGAGCTCGCCGGGGGCGACGGCGCGTGCTTCGTCGACCTCTCCAGCGCCGCGACCGAGACCGACCTCTGCTTCGCGGTGATCTCGGCCCTCTCGGGGGGCGCGCGCGACCTGCCGGCGGCCACGCCGGAGACGGTGGCGCTGCTCCTCGAAGAGCGCGGCCGCACGCTCCTGGTCCTCGACAACCTGGAGCAGCTCATCTCGGCTGCCGGTCGCGTCCAGGACTGGTGGCGGCGCGCGCCCGAGCTCCTGGTGCTGGTCACCTCGCGCGAGCGCCTCGGTGTCGAGGGCGAGCACGTCGTGGAGCTGATGCCGCTCGGCTGCCCGGCCCCGGGGGCGACGCCGGAGGAGGTGCGGGCGTCGGAGGCCGTGCAGCTCTTCCAGGCGCGCGCCGCGGACGCGGGGGCGCGGCCGTCCCCGGACCTCGAAGCCATCGCCGCGCTGGTGCGGCAGCTCGACGGGATCCCCCTCGCCATCGAGCTGGCCGCGGCCCGCACGCGGGTGCTCTCGCCCGCGGATCTCGCGGCGCGCCTCGGCCGCGGAGAGGACGCGCTGGGCGCCGCGCCGCGGCGATCCCGGGAGAGGCACCGCACGCTCGGACACGCCATCGCCTGGTCCTGGGGGCTGCTCACCGAGGACGAGCAGACCGCGCTCGCCTGCTGCGCCGTCTTCCCGGCGAGCTTCGGCGTCGCCTCTGCCGAGGCCCTGGTGAACGCCGCGCTCGAGGCGGCGCCGCCCGGCTCCGCGCCCGCCCCCGGGAGGCCGCGGTCGTCCGCGGTCGATCTCCTCGCCGCGCTCCGGGAGAAGTCGCTGGTCCACACCACCCAGGACGATCGCCTCGCCCTCTACCGGAGCATCCGCGAGTTCGCCGCCCACCGGCTCGGCGAGCACCCCCTCGCGGCGGTGATCCGGCTCGCCCACACCCGATCGCTCGCCGCCCTGGCCCACGCCTTCAACACCTCGCGGATGCTCCTCGACCGGACGCCGGACGCCTCGCTGCACCCGGCGGTGCGGCGGGAGACGGCCGATCTCCTCGCGGCGCTCGCGCACGCGTCGACCCTGCCGCCCTCGCACGCCGCGCTCCGCGCCGAGCTCGCCGCCGCGGTGGCCTTCCTCGGCGCCATGCCCCCCGACGGGATCGACGGCGCGCTCACCGCCGTGCTCGCCGAGGCCGAGAGCCTCGGCACCGCGGAGATCGCGACCGTCCTCCTCGCGCGGCAGAGCGTGCTCAGCACGGTGGGCCGCTTCGAGGAGTCGCTCGCCCAGGCCGCGCGGGTGACCGACCTCCCGGGCGTGTCGCCGGGCATGGCGTGCTTCGCCTGGGTCATCGCGGGCGTGCTCGAGCGCGTCCGCGGCGAGATGGAGGCGGCGTGGAGCTACCACGAGCGGGCCGCGCGGATCCTCGACGGTGGCACCGCGTTTCCCCGGCTCGTCGGCGTCAACACCGCCTGCATGGGCCGGCTCCAGGGGGACCTCTCCCACCCCGAGCAGGCGCGCGCGCTGAACACGCGGGCCACCGAGCTGTGCGACCGGCTGGGGGACCGCTGGCTGGCCGGGCTCGGCCTCGCCAACCACGCGCAGCTCGAGCAGGAGGAGGGCAACTTCGAGCGCGCCGAGGATCTCCTCACCCGCGCCGTCACCCGCTTCCGGGAGACGGGGGAGCCCCACTACGAGGCGGTCTACGCCGCGATCGGCGGTGGCCTCTACCTCGAGTGGGGCAAGCACGAGACGGCCCGGGAGTGGTTCGCCAGGGGCGAGGGCACCCTCGCGGCGCTGACGCAGCCGTTCACGCGCGTGCTCCTCCACGGCGGGCGGGCGGCGCTCGAGGCCCTCACGTCGCGCGGGGCCGAGGCGGCGGCTCACCTCGAGCTGTGCCGCCGCCACGCCGCGCGCTCGCCGAGCGCCGTCGCCCGGCTCCTGGTCCTCCTCCACGAGGGGACCGTCGAGGTCTCCCGCGCTCCCGCGGTCTCGGCGCGCCCCTGGCGGCGCCGCATGGACGAGATCGCCGTCGGCGACTCGCCCGAGGCGACGCTGGTGAGGTCCAACATCGACGTCCGCTTCGCGCGGCGAATGCTCGAGCGCGCGCTCGCGATCTCCGGCCCGGACCCCGCCGCCGGCGTCGTCCTGCGCCTGCCCAGCGACGCCATGGGGTTCGCGCTCGAAGGCTCGGCTCCCGTCGATCTGGCGCGCCGGGGCGCGCTGCGCCGCCTGCTCGCCGCGCTGTGCGAGGAGCGCCGCGCCCACCCGGGTCGGAGCATGCCCATCGCGGCCCTCACCGCGCGGGGCTGGCCCGACGAGCGCATCCTCGTCGAGGCCGCGTCCACCCGGGTCCGGGTCGCCATCGCCACCCTGCGCAAGCTCGGTCTGCGCGACGTCCTGCTGACGCGCGACGACGGCTACCTCCTCGACCCGGCGATCCGCGTCGAGGTGTCCTGAAGCGATCGCGCCCCCGGCTGCTACGCTCGCGCCGATGCCACCCCGCCGCGCGGCGCTCGCCTCCCTCCTCGCCGTCCTCGGCTGCGGGCACGCGCCCCCGTCCTTGCCCGTGCCCGCCGCCTCCCCGGCGCCGGTCGAGTACCGCTACCGCGTCGCCGCCACCGCCGGCGCCGCCGAGCTCTCCGTCGAGGTCGAGCTGCCGCCCGGCGGGGCGGTGGCGCAGACCTGGGTCGCCGATCCCACGCTCCAGCCCTTCGTGCACGATCTCGTGGCCGGATCCGCCGGCGCCCTGCGCGCGGTCCCGGCGTCGGCCAAGGGCTGGGCCGTCCCTGCGTGCGCGGGCGCTCCCTGCCAGCTCCGCTACCGCGTCCTGCTCGGGGAGGCCGCGCGGGCCCTTCACGACTTCAACGGCGCGCTGGCGCAGCCCGGGGGGATGCTGGCGCCGCCGTCGGCGTGGTTGCTCAGGCCCGAGCTGGTCCACGCGCCCTTCGCGCTCGCGGTCACCGCGTCGCCCGGCGAGAGCTTCGTCTCCGGCCTGGCGCTCGCGGAGCCGGGGGGCCGCACCTATCGCGGGGACGTGGGGGCGCTCGACGACACGCCGTACGCGGCGTTCGGCCGGTTCACCGTGGCGCGCCACCGGGTCGAGGGAGGAGACATCGACGTCGCCTTCCTCGGCGGCGCGCCCACGCCGGCGATCGAGCGCTGGGTGGACAGCGCGCTCGGCGCGCTGGCCGCCTATTACGGGCGCTTCCCCATCGAGCACGCGGCGCTGGTGGTGCGGGTGTCGCCCGGGAGCGGCGTCGACGGCGGGCACACCATGGGCAACGGCGGCGGATCGGTGCTGATCTCGGTGGGGGAGGGGAGCAGCGCCGCGGTGCTCGCGGACGACTGGATCCTGGTGCACGAGCTGGTCCACGTCAGCTTCCCCGACGTCGCGAGGCCGTGGCTCGAGGAGGGGCTGGCCACCTACCTTGAGCCGGTGATCCGCATCCGATCGGGGCTCTGCGACGCCGACGAGCTGTGGCGCTCGCTCCTCGAGGGCCTGCCCAAGGGGCAGCCCGAGGGGGGCGACGGGGGCCTGGACGTCACCGACACCTGGGGCCGCCGCTACTGGGGGGGCGCGCTGTTCTGGTTCCTCGCCGACGTCGAGATCCGCACCCGCACCGGCGGCGCTCGGTCGCTCGACGACGCGCTCCGCGCCGTCAACCGCGGCGGCGGCAACGTCGGCAAGCGCTGGGATGCCGACCGGGTGCTGGCGATGGGCGACGCGGGCGCCGGCGTCCCGGTGCTGGTGCCGCTGCGCAAGAGGCTGGGGAGCGCCGCGGTGCGGGTCGACCTCGACGCCGTGTGGCGGCGCCTGGGAGTGTCGCTGCAGGGAGGGCGCGTCGTCTACGATGACGCCGCCGCGCTGGCGTCGATCCGGCTCGGGATCATGGGGCGGGGGGTGGGCGGGCCGGGGGGCGGCGCTCCCCCGCGGTGATGGCTCGCGGTGCGCCCGGAGCTATGATCGCCTGATGCGCGGTCCGAAGGCGGGGCCCCCGGGTCGACCGGGGGACGGGAGCAAGGTGATCTCCATCGTGGACGAGCTCGAGCGCCGCCGCAAAGCGCGCGACCGCGAGCGGGCCTCGTCCATGCACCTGCGGGAGCTGGAGGCGAACCTCGAGCTCATCGATCACACCGCGGCGCTCAAAGATCTGCAGCTCGACGCCGAGATCGAGCGGCTCGGCGCGCTGACCCGGGAGGGGGACGCCTCCGAGGCCCGGCTCCAGCAGGCGGCGATCCGCGCGACGCGGGCGCTGCAGCGCTGCCTGCGCGGCGATCCCGACGCCGGCCTGGCGGAGTGGGCGGAGATCGTCGCCGAGGTCCCCGGCCTGGCGCACACCTACCTGGTCCGCGCCCGCTGGCTGATGCAGTCGGACCCCGCCGCCGCCCTGGCGGACTACGACCGCGCCGTCGCGGCCGAGCCACGCAACGCCACGGCGTACTGGCGGCGGGCCGACTGTCACCTCGCGCTCGGCGACCAGGACCGCGCGCTCGCCAACTACCGCCGGGCGGTGGCCCTCGATCCGTCGCTCTTCGACGCGTTCCACTCCATCGCCAAGATCGCCGCCGCCCGCGGCGAGCACGCCGACGCGGTCCAGGCCTACGACCGCGCCATCCACCTTGCGCCCCGCTACGTGGACTTCCACCTCGGCCGGGCCCAGTCGCTCGAGCAGCTCGAGGACTTCGACGGGGCCGCCCGCGACTACAGCCGCATCCTCGAGCTCGACCCCTCCCGCAACGACGCCCGCTTCTACCGCGTCATCGCCGCGCACCGGGGCGGGCACCTGGAGCGCGCCGTCGACGACATGACCCGCTTCGTGGAGATCGAGGGGGACGACCACCACAACCACCGCATCCTCGGCAAGATGCGCCTGGAGGCCGGGCACCACGCGCTGGCCGTGGCGTCGCTCACCCGCGCGCTGGAGATCACCCCGGACGAGCCGCTGACCCTGGTGCACCGCGGCCGCGCCCACACCGAGCTGGGCGACCACGCCAGCGCCTTCGCGGACCTGGACCGGGCCGTCGCCCTCAAGCAGGACGAGCCCGAGATCTACCTGCTCCACGCCCGCGCCGCCGCCACCGTGGACCACGTGGAGGTCGCCCTCGCGAGCACCTCGCGCGCCATCGAGCTCGCGCCCGATCACGCCCTGGCCCACGTGATGCGGGCCGTCTACCGCGGGCACCTCGCCGTGGCGGACGAGGCGCGCGAGGCGATCATGGCCGACCTGGACCGCGCCGTGGAGCTCGAGCCGCACAACCTCGCCTTCCTCCGTCATCGCGCCGAGTACCAGCGGGAGTACGGCTCCGTGGCGGCGGCGCTCTCGGACTTCGAGCGGGCCCTCGCCATCGCGCCGCAGCTCGCCCCGCTCCACTTCGGCCGGGGCTACTGCAAGAGCCGGCTCGACGAGGAGCGCTACGACCTGGACCCCGACTACGAGGAGGACGACGCGGAGACCCGCGCCCGCTGCCTCTCGGCCGTCGTCGACCTCGAGCGGGCCATCGAGCTGGGGCTCTGCACCGAGGACCTCTACAGCGAGCTGTGGAGCGCCTACGGCCAGATCCCCGACGCCCAGGCCGAGGCGCTCCAGGCGCTCGACCGCGGCATCGAGGCCCTGCCCGATCTTCCGCTGCTCCACGTCTTCCGCGAGGGCATGCGCCGGAGCCGCGGCGATCTCGCGGGCGCGGACCAGGACCACGCCCGCGCCCTGGAGCTGGGCTTCCGGTTCGCGTCCAACGGAGGAGAGGCGCCCCCCGCGCCCCTCACCCCTGAGGCGCCATCCCCCGGATGAACATCTCCACCATCTCCCACGGCATGTCGTTGGGCAGGTTGAGGATGGGCAGGTCGATGCCGAAGCTGCGGCGGCGGCGGAGCTCCTCGATGCAGTGGGCGGGATCGCCGGAGATGGTGAGCGCCTCGATCATGCGGTCGGGCACGGCGGCGGCCGCCTGACCGCGGGTGGCCTTGTCCTGGTAGAGGTCGGCGATCTTCTTGCAGTCGTCCGCGAAGCCGAAGCCGCTGAGGAGCTCGCTGTAGAAGTCGCCCATCCCGCCGATGTAGAAGGAGATGATCTTCTTCGCCATCATCCCCCCCGCCTCCAGCCCGAGGGGCAGCGCGGTGGTGAACGGCGCCGTCACGATGGTGCTCGGGTCGCGCCCGATGCGCGCCGCGCCGGTGGCGATCCAGGCGCGCCCCTGGGCGAGGTGATCGTACGGCCAGAAGGTGGGGATCCAGCCGTCGGCCAGCTCCCCGATGGACTCGATGGCCTTCTGCTTGAGGGCCGCCACGTAGATGGGGAGGGTGCGGCGCACCGGCTTCATCTCCAGGGTGAAGGGCCGGTAGGCGGCGTTCTCGGCGCCGGCGTCGCTGAGCTTGCCGCCCGCGAGCAGCGTGCGCACCACCCGGATGACGTCGCGGGTCTGCGTCAGCGGCTTGGCGAAGCTGCGGCCGTGGAAGCCCTCGACGACGCGCGGCGCGCTGGTGCCGATGCCGAGGATGAAGCGCCCCTCGCTGATCTCGTCGATGGTGGCCGAGCTCATCGCGATGAGCGCCGGCGAGCGGCTGAAGACGTTGACGATGGCGGTCCCGAGCTTGATCCGCTTGGTGACGAGCGCCATCTCGGTGAGGAGCTGGAAGATGTCGTAGCCCCACGCCTCGGGGACCCAGAACGAGTCGTAGCCGAGCTCGTCGGCGAGCTGCGCGGCGCGGACGTAGAGCTTGCGGTCGTAGTTCTTCCAGAAGGCCAGCAGGCCGATGCGCTCGGTCATGGGGGGTGATTCCTCATCCGGGGGGTGGGTTCGAGTCGAGCGTCCGGGCGCCCGGGGCGGGGGTCAAGTGCTCGAAGACCAGGGCTCGCAGCGCGTCGAACGCCTCGCGCTCGAGCTCGATGCAGTCGCCCTCGCCGCCCTCGACCCCGAGCCCCTCGCCCGTGTCGGAGGCGCGCGCCGTGGTCGCCAGCTCGATCTCTCGCCCGCCGCCGCGCCCGCTGCTGCGCACGCGGAAGCGCCGCTGGCGCCAGGCACCGAGGCGGCCCGCGTAGACGTCGACGAGGCGCTCCCTGACCTCGGCGCCGGGGACCAGGACGCGGGTGCCGTAGCCGCGGCCCCACACGCGGAGCTCGCCGCCCGCGGTGAGGTCGACGGCGATGCCGCGGGCGTGGGCGCCGCCGCGCCGGTAGCGCCCGTTGAGCGCGAGGGTGAGCAGCGCGGGCAAGGCCAGCCCGAAGAGGAGCGCCACCCGGGCCTTGGCGCCGCGCGAGCGCGAGAGCTCCTGCTCGGCGCGGAACGATCCCTCGTCCTCGAGGGCGACGTGGGCGCCGACCGCCGAGCCCACCACCACGGCGAGCGCCAGGCAGAGGAACCAGACCGCGAAGATGCGCGCCTGCCGCCCCGTCTCCCCGGGCACGTCGAGATCGGCCTGGGCCTGGAAGACCGGCTCGCTTCCGGGGCTGCTCGAGGGGTCGTCCATGCGGGCCGGGAGGCTATAGAGGACGATCCGGGGGGCGGCTACCGGTCCAGAACCTACTCTGCCACGAGCCCCAGGAAGCCCGCGTCGAGGAGCTGGAGCACGGCCTTGGCGGTCTCCAGGTCGGTGCTCTGGCTGTGGTTGAGCACGGTCGCGAGCTGGTCGTGGTTGTAGGCGAGCTGGAACACCTCGAGCTCGATGGGGGAGAGCTTGCCGAGCTTGGGCTCGAGGGGGCGCGGCACGTAGAGCGACGCGCCCAGGTCCGGGAGCCGATCGCGGATGGCGTTGAGCTCGTCGATCTGACGGAGGCCCTCCATCAGCAGCTCCTGGACGCTGGCGCTGATCTCGCCGGGGAGGGGGCGCTCGTCGAGGGGGTCGAGGTCGAACGACCCGTGGGCCCAGGTGAGGATGCGGAAGATGCTCTTGAGGGGCGGCACCTCGCTCAGGTCGTTGATCGAGGCGAAGACGACCACGCCCTTGCGCAGGTTGATCCGGCCGACGTCATCGTCGGAGCGCACCACGAGCTGACCGCTCTTCTTGGACGAGCCGAGGAGCTGGAGCAGGTCGGGGAGGGGGATCTCGTCGATGGAGCCCGTCATCGTCCGCGTCTGCGCGGCGCGGGCGGCGCTCGGCATCTCGGCGCGGCGGGGCATGGGCGCGGTGGGGTCGACCGAGACCACCTTGAGGATGCTGGTGCCGATCAGGACGCGGTCGCCCTCCTTGAGGGAGGCGCGCGCGATCTTCTCGCCGTTGACGAAGGTGCCGTTGGTGGAGCCGAGGTCCTCGATGAATATCTGGGACTCGCTGCAGGACAGGCGCGCGTGGCGGCGCGAGACCATGTCCTCCACCAGCACCATGTCGAGGTCGCTCGAGCGGCCCACCACGATCTCCGCCTGGAGCCCGAGCGGGTACTCGCCGCCCTGGTACTTCCCCGAAATGAAGCGCAGCGCGAGCTTTTGCGGCGAGACGGCCTTGGGGGCGGGGCTTTCCATCGGCGAGCGGGTTTCAATCATGCACGCTCGGATCCTTCGGGGTCAACCGGCGCAGGTGGGATCGATGCCCTGCGCCGTCGAAACACGCTGGGGCGGTCGGCCTTGGCTCGTTCCCGGAGGGGGCGAGCACAGAGCCTGGTGAGCCTCCCCGCCTACCGTGATAAGGGTGCCGCGTGAAGAGCCTACCCGGTGATTCCCTGGGCATCCACCGCGTGCTGGCCCCCCGCGGGGCGCTGCCCCAGCCCGCGGAGACGGTCGATGCGAGCGGGGAGACCGTCTACGAGAGCGAGCTCGTCCTCGCCGTCGAGACGCTCAACGTGGACGCGGCGAGCTTCCGCCAGATGGAGGAAGCGTCGGGGGGCGACCTCGATGCGGTCGGCCGCCTGGTGCTGGAGACCGTCCGCCGCCGGGGCAAGCAGCACAACCCGGTCACGGGCTCGGGCGGGATGCTGCTCGGCACGGTGAGCTCGGTGGGCGAGCTGGTCCGGGACCGCGGCTTTCAGCCCGGCGATCGGGTGGCCACCCTGGCGTCGCTGTCGCTCACGCCCCTCTCGCTGGTGCGGGTCCGGGCGGTGCGGCCGGTGTCGGCGCAGGTCGACGTGGAGGGCACCGCCTACATCTTCGCCTCGGCGCCGCTGGCGAAGATGCCGGCCGACATGCCGGAGCGCCTCGCGCTCGCGGTGCTCGACGTGGCCGGCGCGGCGCCCCAGGTCGCGCGGCTCTGCCAGCCGGGGGAGACGGTGGTCGTCCTCGGGGCCGGCGGGAAGTCGGGGCTGCTCTGCGCGGCGGAGGCGCGCCGGCGGGTCGGCCCGACCGGGCGGGTCATCGGCCTCGAGTCGTTCCCCCGCTTCGCCGCCGACCTCTCGGCGCTGGGGATCTGCGATCACGTCGTCGTGGCCGACGCCCGCGATCCCGTCGCCGTGCGCGACGCCGTGCTCCCCCGCACCGACGGCCGCGGCGCCGACCTCACGCTGTCGTGCGTCAACGTCCCCGGCGTGGAGATCTCCGCCATCGTGGCGACCCGGGATCGGGGCAAGGTCTACTACTTCGCCATGAGCACCAGCTTCACCGCGGCGGCGCTCGGCGCCGAGGGCATCGGGCGCGACGTCGATCTCTACATCGGCAACGGCTACGCCCACGGCCACGCCGAGCACACCCTGGCCCTGGTTCGCGATCACAAAGCGCTCGCGGCCCTGCTCGCGTCACGCTACGGCTGAGCCCTCGCGCCGGCGCTCACGATGGCGGCGCCAAGGGACCCTGCGATGACGCACACGTACCTGCCGCAGCCGATCCTCGACGTCGCCCGCGAGCTCTCGCTCCCCGAGGACAACGTCATCGTCTGCGGCCGCGGCAAGGCCAAGATCGAGCTGCCCGCGCTGGCCAGGCTGGAGGCCGCGCCGGCCGGCGCGGGTCGGCTGATCCTGGTGTCGGCGATCAACCCGACGCCCGCCGGCGAGGGCAAGACCACCACCTCGGTGGGCCTGGCCATGGGGATGCGTCGCCTCGGCAAGCGCGCGGCGCTCTGCCTGCGCGAGCCCTCGCTCGGCCCGGTCTTCGGGGTCAAGGGCGGCGGAACGGGGGGCGGTCGCGCCACGCTGGTCCCGGCCGACGACATCAACCTCCACTTCACCGGCGACATCCACGCCATCACCACCGCGCACAACCTGCTCTCGGCGATGGCCGACAACGCCTGTCACTTCGGGCTCTCTCTGGGCGAGAAGGGCCCGCTCGACGCCCGCGCCGTCACCTGGGGCCGCGCCCTCGACATGAACGACCGCGCCCTGCGCAACGTGGTGGTCGGCCTCGGCCGCCGCCTCGACGGCGTCCCGCGGCAGGACCGCTTCGACATCACCGCCGCCAGCGAGATCATGGCCATCGTCGCCCTGGCCAGCGGCTACCAGGATCTCGAGGCGCGCCTGTCCCGGGTGATCGTCGGCTCGTCGACGTCCGGCGCCCCCATCACCGCGGGCGACGTGGGCGCCGCCGGCGCGATGACGGCGCTCCTGCGCGACGCGCTCCTCCCCAACCTGGTGCAGACGGCGGAGGGCGGGCCGGCGCTGGTGCACGCGGGGCCCTTCGCCAACATCGCCCACGGGTGCAGCTCCATCCTCGCCACCCGGCTGGGCCTCGCCACCAGCGACTACACCATCACCGAGGCGGGCTTCGGCTTCGATCTCGGCGGGGAAAAGTTCCTCGACATCAAGTGCCGCGCCGCCGGGGTGTGGCCGCGGATGCTGGTCCTCGTCGCCACCCTGCGCGCGCTCAAGATGCACGGCGGCGCCCCCGTCAAGACGGCGGGCGAGCCCGACCGCGGCGCCCTCGAGCGCGGCCTCTCCCACCTGGAGAAGCACCTCGACACGGCGGCCTTCTTCGGGCTCCCGGTGGTGGTGGCCCTCAACGTCTTCCCCACCGACACCGCGGACGAGCTCGGCCTCATCGACGAGGCCGCCCAGCGCCGCGGCATCCGCGCCCTCCGCTGCGAAGGCTTCGCCCGCGGCGGCGAGGGCGCCCTCGACCTCGCCCGCGCCGTGGTCGACACGGCCGACGCCACCGACGCCGCGCCCCCCGCGCCCCGCTACGTCTACGAGCTCCAGGACCCCCTCCGCGACAAGGTCGAGAAGATCGCCCGCGTGGTCTACGGCGCCTCGGGCGTCGCCTTCGCCGGGAGCGCCCTCAAGGACATCAAGCGCATCGACGAGCTCGGCTACGGGCAGCTCCCGGTGTGCATGGCCAAGACCCAGCTCTCGCTCACCGACGACCCCGCCGTGCCCGGCCGCCCGACCGGCTTCACCGTCACCGTGCGCGAGGTGCGCCTCGTCGCCGGCGCCGGCTTCGTGGTGCCCCTCACCGGCGAGATGATGACCATGCCCGGCCTCCCCCGCGAGCCGGCGGCGCTGCGGGTCAAGCTCCTCGACAACGGGCGGATCCGCGGGCTCATGCAGCACGACGACTGAGCTCGGAACGGGTTTGCCTGCCGGGACTCCGGATCAGAGCAGCTCGAGCTCGATGGTGCCGCGATCGAGGGCCTCGATCGCCACGCGCAGGCGGCCGCGGGCGCCGCAGTGGCGGAGCACGCCCTCGACGACGCCGACCTGGTAGGTCTCGAGGAAGCCGGGGAAGGCGCGGGCGTGGAAGCGGAAGGTGCGGGGGCCGCTCTTCTCCACCAGCACCTCGCCGAAGCTGAGGAACAGCTTGTAGGCGCGGGGGCCGGTGAAGAGGAGGGGCTCGAGATCGCGGCCGAAGACGCCGAAGAGGGTCTTGCCGACGAGGCTGGTGGAGACCGTGTCGAACGCGGTCTGGCCGATCCGGCGCAGCCCCTCGCCGAGGGGCTGCTTGGGGTACACGGCGAGCGCCACGGCCACGGTGAGCCGCAGGTTCTCGGCCATGGGATAGTCGCGGAAGACGACGTAGCGCCGCTCGGGGAAGCCGGCGAGGTGGAACAGCTCGCTCGGCGAGATGACGGTGGCGCCGAGGCGGACGAGGTCGAGGAAGAAGATCCCCTTGCAGGTGGCGTCGGGCGGCAGGAGCGCCAGGTGCGCGTCGACGTCGACGGGCGCCTTGAAGTCGGGCTCACGCAGCGGCGGCGGGGCGCCGGGAGCGCCGATGCCGCTGGCGAGCGTGCGCATCCACCCCTCGACGGGCTCCGCGGGCGGCGCGGTCCGCTGCGGGGAGACCTGGGTCGGCGGACCCGAGAGGCCGCGGGGGAGGAGGGACGGCGGATAGCTGGGGGCGCCGGGAGCACGAGGGATGATGCTCACCGGCGGCAGGCTCGATCGCCCGATCGGCGGCACCGAGCTCGCCCACTGGGCGACCTTCTCGGTGAAGGGCTCCACCGGAGGCCAGGGTCGGCTGGAGGTCCCGTCGGCCGGGGCGCTCGGGGCACCTCCCATGGTGACAGGGCTCGGCTGGGTGTACGGCGCCGGGGGCATGCTCGACGGGTACTGGAGCGGCTGGCGCGCGCCGGCGAAGTAGGCCAGCGCCGCGGCCGCGTCGCTCATCGTGGGGAAGCGATCGGCCGGGAGCTTGGCCAGCGCGCGGAGCACCACGGAGGCGATGTCGGCCGGCACGGCGGCCGCCGCCGCGATGGGCGCGGGCTGGGCGGTGAGCACCGCCGCGAGCTGGGCGATGGGATCCTCCGGGTGCTCCCAGGGGAGCCGCCCGGTGAGCAGCTCGTACGCGAGCACCCCCCAGCCGAACTGATCGGCGTGGCCGTCGATGTCCTCGCCCCGGATCTGCTCGGGCGCCATGTACGCCGGCGTCCCCACCAGCCCGCCCTGGGAGCTGAGCGTCACGTACCCCGTCGCGTCCCCGCGGGGCAGGCGCGCGATGCCGAAGTCGAGCACCTTGACCAGCCCGTCGTCGCGGACGATGACGTTCTCCGGCTTGACGTCCCGGTGCACGACGCCGGCGCGGTGGGCCGCGGCGAGCGCGCCCCCGATCTCGACCAGCCAGCGGGCGCGCGTGCCCAGCGGCACCGAGAGGTCCCCGACGAAGGCCCGCAGGGAGGTGCCGGGCACCAGCTCCATGACGATGAACGCCGTCTCCCCGGAGCGGTCGGCGTCGAAGATGGCGGTGGCGTTGGGGTGGAGGATCGCCGCCGCGGCGCGCGCCTCGCGCAGGGCGGAGGCGACCGCCTCGCCGGCGTCCTCGGACGCGACGGGCTCGAGCACCTTGATCGCCACCGAGCGCTCCAGCCGCGGGTCGAACGCGCGGTAGACCTTGCCCATCGCGCCCTCGCCGACGAGGGCCTCGATGAGGTAGCGATCGAGCATTGCTCCAGGCTCGAAGGTCATTCTCGGGACCCCCTCTATCACGGAGAGCCCTCAGCCGGGGGGTTGCCGGGCGCCCGCCCTGGGGCCGTTCGCGGGACGCTCTCGGGCGTCCCGCAGGATGACCGTCGCGGGACGCTCTCGGGCGTCCCGCAAGATGACCGTCGCGCTTGGGTCTTCTGTCGAGCGCGCCGCGGGCCTATGGTGGGCCGGAAGACGTGCCCACGATCCTCGTCGTCGACGACGACCGCACCATCCGCGACGGCCTGGTCCGCACCATCGCGGGCGCGGGCGGGCTCACGGCCCGCGCCGCCGAGGGCGTGGTGGAGGCGCGCGCGGCCCTGCGGCGCGGCGGCATCGACGGCGTCCTGCTCGACGTGCGCCTCAAGGACGGCGACGGCATCGACCTCCTCGCCGAGCTGCGCGTCGCCTACCCGGGCCTGCCGGTGGTGATGGCCACCGCCTACGGCGACAGCGAGCGCACCATCCACGCGATGAAGCTCGGGGCCTTCGACTACGTCACCAAGCCCTTCGATCTCGACCAGCTCCTCGACTGCCTCCGCCGCGCGGTCAAGGCGCCCCCCGTCGCCGCGGCCCCCGCCGGAGGCACCAACCCCGGCGACGCCGAGGGCCCGGCGCTCGTCGGATCGAGCGCGCGCATGCTCGCGGTGTGGAAGGCGATCGGCCGGGCCTCCACCTCGATGGTCTCGGTGCTCATCACCGGCGAGAGCGGCACCGGCAAGGAGCTGGTGGCCCGCGCCATCCACGAGCACGGGGCCCGCAGCGGCGCGCCCTTCGTCGCCGTCAACATCGCCGCGCTCCCGGCCACGCTGGTGGAGAGCGAGCTCTTCGGCCACGAGAAGGGCGCCTTCACCGGCGCCGCCTCCCGCCGCGAGGGCCGCTTCGAGGCCGCGGCCGGCGGCACCCTCTTCCTCGACGAGATCGGCGACCTCGATCCCGCCCTCCAGACCAAGCTCCTGCGCGTCCTCCAGGAGGGCACCTTCGAGCGCGTCGGCAGCCAGGAGGTCCTCCGCTCCACCGCCCGCATCGTCGCGGCCACCTCGCGCCCCGTCCTGCCCAAGGCCCCGGGCGCGACGCTGCGCGAGGACCTCTTCTACCGCCTCGCCGTGCTCCACCTCGACCTGCCCCCGCTCCGCGATCGCAAGAGCGACATCCCCCTGCTCGTGCAGACCTTCCTCCGGCGCCTCCCCGGCCCGCGCCGCGCGGTCTCCGAGAGCGCCATGGCCCGCCTCTCCGCGTACTCCTGGCCCGGCAACGTGCGCGAGCTCCACCACGTCCTCGAGCGCGCCGCGGTGATGTCGACGTCGGAGGTGCTCGACGAGGGCGACTTCTCGCTCTCGGACGGCCACGAGGGCGCGTCGCCGCGATCGGCGCGGGAGCACGCCCCCGAGGGCGAGGATCCCGAGGACCTCAACCTCAAGCGCGCCGCCGACGCGCTCGAGCGGCGCCTCATTCTCCGGGCACTCGAGCGCGCCGGGGGCAACCGCGCGGAGGCGGCCCGGCTGCTCGGGATCGGGCGGCCCAACCTCTACGCCAAGATGCGGGAGCTGGGCGTCGGGCAGCCCTGACGCGCGCTTGACCGGCCCCGCTCCTGGTCCGAAGGAGCGGGGATGGCGCCGCCGCTCTATCTCCAGCAGACGACCGAGACCGGGCAGTTCACGCTCTGGTGGTTCCTGCTGCTCGTCGCGGTGGGGTTCCTCTGGATCATCGTCTACCTGGTGAGCCGGATCGGTCCGGGGGGGCCGTGGATGCGGCACTGAGCGTCCGGCTGGACGGCCGCTTCGATCGCTAAATTACCGAGCGAGATTCTCGAGCAGTGCTGGCATTGCCACCCGCACCGCGACTGTCAGGGAGCGGAGCCTCGGGAGGGCACCCAGGCTTGGTGCCATCGAGGCCTCCGCTCGCTGACGCTGCGCGATGCGGGCTGCCGTTGCACAATCGTGCACGGTGATCAGATCACCGCCCGCATCTCCTGCACCAGCGCGATCATCGTCAGCCCCGGCGACGCGTTGCGCTCCAGGCTCACCACCGCCCGCGCCACTGCCTCGTAGCGGCGCGCCGCGGTGGCCGCCGCGTTCGGCGCCGCCGCCACGTCGTGCCGGGCGCGGCGGGCGAGCACCGCGGCGAGCGCGCGCAGGTCCTCCTTGAGGGCGCCCTTGTCCTTGTCGCCCGACTCCGAGAGCACCACCGCGGGCCCGAGATCGCGGGCGGCGACGGCGTCGAGCACCTGGGTCACGAAGGCGTCGCGCGCCGCGGTGCGCTCCTCGTCGCTGAGCTCGAGCGCGAGGGAGGCGCTGCCGGCGGCGAGCTCGACGGCGAGCTCCTGGCGCTCCTCCGGGACGGCGGCGGCGCGCAGCACGTTGCGGACCACGTCGTCGGGCAGGGGGCCGAAGCGGACCGGGAGCGTGCGCGAGCGGATGGTGTTGAGCAGGCGGTCGCCGCGGGAGGTGAGGAGGATGAAGTGGGTGCCGGCGCGCGGCTCCTCCAGGGTCTTGAGGAGGGCGTTGGCGGCGCTGACGCTGAGCTCCTCGGCGCGGCGGACGATGTAGACCCGGGCGCGGCCCTCGTGCGGGGGGTAGGCGGCGTGGGCGAGGACGATGGTGCGGATCTGGTCGACCGAGATGTCGGTGAGCTCGGGGCGGGAGCGGCCGATGGTCTCGGGGGGGTAGAAGTTCTTCTCGACGATGGCGACGTCGGGGTGGAGCGGCGAGTGCGGCCGGTCCTCGGCGAGCTTGACCGCGCGGACGCAGGCGTCGCAGCGGCCGCAGCCGAGGGGATCTCCGCCCACACAGACCAGGGCCTGGGCCAGCGCGAAGGCGCACAGCTCCTTGCCGGTGCCGTCGGGGCCCTCGAAGCGGTAGGCGTGGTGGACGCGGCCGCGGGTGAGCGCCGCGCCGAGGGTCGCGAGCGCCGCCTCCTGGCCGAGGATGTGCGAGAACGGCACGGGTCCGGCGTAGCACGAAACCGCGACGGACGGGGAGACCCCCCCACGCCCGCCCGCTATGCTCGGGGCCAATGGACGCTCGCGTCGATTCGAAGCTGCGCAAGAAGGCTGACTGGCTCCTCCGCCGCGCCGAGGGAGCGCTCCTCCCCGAGACCGTGCTCGAGCGCGAGGGGCGCCACCTCGATCCCCCGGCCGCGCGCCTCCGCCTCGGCCAGCTCGCCGCCGAGCACCCCGCGCTCGACCTCGGCCCCCGGCTCGAGCGCCTCGACGACGCCACCGCGGTCCCTGCTCGCCGCCGCGAGTACGTGGAGCGCTTCGGCGCCGTGGGCGTGCGCCGCTTCCGCGCCCCCGGAGAGGTGGCGGTCTACTGGCTCCCCGTCGAGACCTTCCCCCGCCACATCAACAACGTGTACCTGCTCGTCGAGCCCGGCCACACGCTGCTCTTCGACGTCGGCTCCGGCAGCGAGACCTCGCGCCGCGATCTCGACCTAGGCTTCGCGGTGGTGCGCGCCGCCTTCGACGAGGGCGCCCGCTACGAGGACGTCGACACGGCCATCGTCTCGCACGCGCACATCGATCACTTCGGCGGCGTCGGCGACCTCAAGATCCGCACCGGCGCCCGCCTCGCCGTCCACGAGCTCGACGCGCGGGTGCTCTCCTGCTTCGACGAGCGCATGGTCATCGCCGCCAAGGACGTGGAGATCTTCCTCCGCCGCGCCGGCGTCGCCGAGGCCGAGCTGGCGCAGATGCTCGCGCTCTACCTGCGCTCCCGCGACTGGTTCAAGCCGGTCGACGTCGACCGCGCCCTCCGCGACGGCGACCTGGTCGGCAACGGCCACCGCGTCATCCACACGCCCGGCCACTGCCCCGGCCAGATCTGCCTGCTCGTGGGCGACATCCTGCTCACCAGCGATCACGTCCTGGCCCGCATCACCCCGCACCAGTTCCCCCAGGCCATCACCCCCTTCGGCGGGCTCGAGCACTACTTCCACTCGCTGGAGAAGGTGAGCCGGATCTCCCCCGTCAACCTCGCCCTCGGCGGCCACGAGGAGCCCATCGGGGATCTCCGCGCCCGCGTCGACGAGATCGCCGCCTTCCACCGCGAGCGCCTCGCCCGCGTGCGCGAGCTCTGCCAGAGCCCGCATACCGTCGCCGAGGTCGCCGCCGCGCTCTTCGGCCCGCAGGAGGGCTACGGCGCCATGCTCGCCATCGAGGAGGCGGGCGCCCACGTCGAGTACCTGCACGCGCTGGGCAAGCTGCGCATCGCCAACCTCGACGAGGTCGCGCGGGCGCGGGATCCGGTCATCCGCTACCAGCGGCGCTGACCACGCGGGCGACGGCGCTGTCCACGGCGTGGGCAGCGCGAGCCGAGATCCAGCGGGATCGCGGCTGGCACCTCCCTTGCGAGGACCTCGGGCATGATCGCCACGATCGCCTACCGCGACTCCCTCGAAGGCCTCCGGATCCGCTACGCGGAGCTGCTCGCCGAGCGCACCCAGGACCCGTCGCTGGCCGGTGCCTCCCGCGTCTTCGGCGCCCGCACCGGGCGCATCTGGGCCGGCAACACCGGGATCGCCGGCGCCGTCCTGCTGGCGCTCGGCGCCCTCGCCACCCTCGCGGTGCCGGGGCTCCCGCTCACCACCCTCCTGCTGCTCTCGTGGCCGGCCATGCTCGGCGCGGGCGCGGTCGGCTGGGTCCTCGCCGAGCGCCGCGTGCGTCGCGAGGGCGCGCCGCGGCCGACCGGCGACGTCCGCACCGACCTGGCCCGGCTCCAGGCGGCCCTCCCGGCGTCGGCGCTCCGCGACCTCGCCGTCGATCGCGAGCGCCGCAGCCTGGCGCGGCCGATGATCGCCGTCGCCCTGCTGGCCCCACTGACGATCCACGCCGTCGTCTACCTGGGCTTCGGGGGAGGCCTCGCGGCCTTCAACAACTGGATCGGGCTGAGCCTCCTCTGCGTGGGCCATGCGCACTTGGCCCTCGCGTGGGGTTGCCATCGGTTCGCCCGGAACGCGGCGTCGCTCACCGGCTACGCGCTGGAGCAGGCGGGGCGCCGCGCCCAGTGGCGCGCCTTCGGCTTCGCGGTCCTGTTCGCGGCGCTCCCGGGCGGCGTGCTCTACCTGATCCCGCCGATCCTCACCGCGGCGACGGGCCTGCTCTTCAACCCGATCCTGTTCCTGAAGATGACCGGCACCCTCGTCGCCGAGCGCGCGGCCCTCGGCTGAGCGAAGGGGTCAGCCGTCGCCTGGCGCGCCGATCGGCGCCGCCAGCGGATCGAAGTACACCTCCGCCACCGACAGCTCGCAGCCGATCGAGAGCTGCACCACCCCCGGCGGCCTCACGTCCCGCAGCGTCCAGCTCCCGTCGTCGTTGCGGCAGTAGTGCTCGACGAGCGGCTCGTGCTGCGCGACGAGGAGGTAGTCGCGCAGCGACGGGATGCGCCGGTAGTGCGCCGCCTTTGCGCCACGGTCGTACGAGGTGGTGCTGTCGGAGAGGACCTCGACGATGAGCACCGGGTTGACCACCGTGTTGGCGTCTTCGGGATCGTGCTCGATCGCGCCGCAGACGACGCTCACGTCCGGGTACGCGGCGAGCCCGGTGGCCAGGACGCGGACGCGCACGTCCGAGGTGAGCACGCGGCACGGCCGCCCGCGGAGCATGCCGCGGAGCTCGCCGATCACGTTGGCCGCCAGCGCACCGTGCTCGATGGTGCCGCCGGCCATGGCGAAGATCTCGCCGTTCACGTACTCGTGCTTGAGGTCGCTCGCGGTCTCGAGGGCGAGGTACTCCGCGAACGTATGGGTGAGCTTGCGCGCCGGCTCGGCCATGCGCGCATCATCGCACATCTGGGCGCCCTCAGCGCCGAGCCCGGACCGCCTTCTTCTTCGCCACCGGCGCCGCCTTGGCCCTGGCCACCGGCTTCTTCTTCGCCTTGGCCTTGGCCTTCGCCTTCGGCGGCGAGACCGGCCTCTTCTTCTTCACCGGCACCACCACCTCGCCGCCGGGCTTCTTCTTGATGGGCGTCCGCGACTTGCGCATCGAGGTGCGGCCGGTGATGGTCTGCTTCTTCGCCGCGACCTTGGCGACCGGCTTCTTCTTCACTGCCGCCTTCTTCACCGGCGCCGCCGCCTTGCTCGCGCGCTTGCTCGCCGGCTCGGGCGGCGGGAGATCCTCGTCCCGCACCTCGCCGCGGGAGATCCGGTAGAGATCGTTGCAGAGGTCCTCCAGCCCCTCCCGCGTCGCCGCGCTGATCAGCCGCAGCTTCAGCCCGGCCTTGGCGAAGAGCTCGCGCAGGGCGGGGTAGGCGTCCCTGACGTCGGTGAGGTCGGCCTTGGAGAGCGCCAGCACCTCCGGCCTACGGGACAGCTCGGGGCTGAAGGCGCGCAGCTCCTTGCGGATGGCGCGGTAGTCGGCGAGGGGCTCGCGGCCCTCGCCCGGGTCGAGCGTGATCAGGTGGAGCAGCGCCCGGGTGCGCTCGACGTGCTGGAGGAAGCGGATGCCGATGCCCTTGCCCTTGCTGGCGCCGGGGATCAGCCCGGGGATGTCGGCGATGACGAAGCTGTTGCCGCCCAGGCGGGCCCCGCCGCCGACCGCTACCACGCCCAGCATCGGGGTGAGGGTGGTGAACGGGTAGTCGGCGATCTTGGGCCGCGCGGCCGAGACCGCGGAGACGAACGTGCTCTTGCCCACGTTGGGGAAGCCGATGAGCCCGACGTCGGCCATCACCTTGAGGGCGAGGTCGAGGTCGCGCATCTGGCCCGGGTCGCCCTTCTCCGCGCGCCGGGGGGCGCGGTCGATGGGGGTGGCGAAGCGCAGGTTGCCGCCGCCGCCCTTGCCGCCCTTGGCGACGGTGATCTCCTGGCCGTGGACGGTCACGTCCGCGAGCAGCTCGCCGGTGTCGTGATCGCGCACCTGGGTGCCGACCGGGACCCGCTCGACCCGGTCCTTGCCGCCGTGGCCGTGGCAATCGCTGCCCTGCCCGTGCTCGCCGCGCTCGGCGGTGAGGATGCGGATGTGGGTGAAGTCGAGGAGGGTGGACATGCCCTCGTCCCCGACGAAGATGACGTCCCCCCCGCGGCCACCATCCCCGCCGGCGGGGCCGCCGAAGGGGATGTACTTCTCCCGGCGGAACGCGACGGCGCCGTTCCCGCCGTCTCCCGCGATGACCTTGACCCGGCACTGGTCGACGAAGCGCATTGCGGGGCTCTTATCACGAGTTTCCGGCGCGGCCCCGTCTGGTTGCGGCGGGAGGGGGCGGAAGCCGGGGTCGACGGCGCCGGAAGCGGGGGGTGGCGAAGGGGACGCCGGGCGGGCGGGGCGGAGGTATTGCCCGCGCCGTCCGCTCGAAGACGGGCCACAATGGCGCCCGTCCAGGTACAACCCCCGCAAGGAGGGAACGCAACGTGGCCGCCCGCATCCTCATCATCGACGACAACACCAGCCTCGCGGCCAACCTCCGCGACGTCCTGGAGGGCACCCGCGAGCTCGACGTCGAGGTCCGCCTCGCCCCCGACGGCCGCACCGGCCTCGCCGCGGCCGAGCGCGACGGCTTCGACGTCGCGGTGGTCGACATCAAGCTGCCGGACGCGAGCGGCGTGGACCTGATGCGCCCCCTCCGGGCGGCCTCCCCGCAGGGCGAGATCATCCTGGTCACCGGCTTCGCGACGGTCGACACCGCCATCGCGGCGCTGCGCGCCGGGGCGTTCGCCTTCATCCTCAAGTCGTTCCGGCCCGAGGAGCTGATCTCCACGGTGGCGCAGGCCATCGAGAAGATCGCCCTCAAGCGCGAGCGCGAGGAGTACGAGCGCCGCTACCGCGCCCTGGTCGACGCGGCGGACGTGCTCATCGTGGGCCTCGACGCCGCGGGGCGGGTCACGCTCTTCAACGCCCGGCTCGCGGCGCTCACCGGGATGGTGGCCGAGTCGGTGATCGGGCAGCCCTTCGCCGAGGCGTTCGTCGACGAGGCCGACCAGAAGCGGCTGCTCCACGCCCTCGCCACCGCGCTCGCGGGCGACGTCGCCGCGGAGATCGAGGCCGGCCTGCGCGACCGCGTCGGCGCCATGCGGCGGGTGCGCTGGCACCTCTCGGGCGTGCGCGGCGCGCCCAGCGACAAGGCGCTGGTGTACGGGATCGGCATCGACATCACCGAGCGCCGCGCCCTCCAGCGGCGGGCCGCCGACGCGGAGGCCCTCAACGCCATGGCGCCGCTGGCGCTCGGGCTGGCGCACGAGATCCGCAACCCGCTCAACGCCGCCGTGCTGGAGCTGCACCTGCTCGGGCGGGGCATCGAGCGCCTCCCCGACCCGGCGGTGCGCGAGCCGATGAAGCGGCGGGTGGGCATCGTCGAGGCGGAGATCAAGCGGCTGGAGCGGCTCCTCACCGACTTCCTCGAGCTGGCGCGGCCCCGGGCGCCGCAGCGCGAGCCCGTCGACCTGGCGCGGGTGGCGGGCGACGTGCTGGAGCTGGAGGCCGAGGCCATCGCCGGTCACCGGGTGCTGGTGACCCGGGAGCTCCTCCCCGACTGCCTCGCCGTCGGCGACGTGGAGAAGCTCAAGCAGGTGGCGCTCAACCTGGTGGTCAACTCGCTCGACGCCATGCCCGAGGGCGGCACGCTCTGCGCGAGCGTGGGCGGCGACGCCGGCGAGGTGTGGCTGTCCATCTCGGACACCGGGCCGGGGATCGACTCGAGCATCCTGGCGGAGATCTTCGATCCCTTCTTCACCACCAAGGCGGCGGGGACGGGGCTGGGGCTGGCGATCGTGCGGAAGATCGTCGACCAGCACCAGGGACGGGTGCTCGTCAACACCAAGCGGGGCGAGGGGACGACGGTGAGGGTGGTGTTGCCGAGGCTGGCGGCGAAGGAAGCGGGCTGAGGGGACGCTCCGACCTCGACGGATGCGCGGCCTGTGTCGTGCGGCAGGGCGACGCGACGCGTCGTAACCAGCCTGCGAAGAGGCTCCGGGTGAGGGAGAAGAGGCGCGGGGTGAGGGAGGGAAGGCTCCACGTCCCCGCGAAGAGGCGCCGGGTGAGGGAGGGAAGGCTCCACGTCCCGGAGGAGAGGCGCGGGGTGAGGGAGCGAAGGCGCGGGGTGAGCGAGCGAAGGCGCCGGGTGAGGGAGGGAAGGCTCCACGTCCCCGCGAAGAGGCGCCGGGTGAGGGAGAAGAGGCGTCGGGTGAGGGAGGGAAGGCTCCGCGCGCCTTCGCGATCACCCCTCCTCCAGGATCCCCAGCCGCACCAGCTCGGGCACCCGCTTGACCCGAAACTCCTCGACCTTCTGGGCGAGGATCCGGCGCCGTTCGTCGGGATCGGTCACCCGCCGATCCCCGTCGTGGAGCTCGAGCGCCTCGCTGCCCACGAAGGCTCGCAGCCACGCGTCCCTCTCGGCCGGCTCCACCGCGGTGAGCAGGTGCAGCGCCGTCGCCTGGAGCGTCGTCAGCGCGATGCCGGTGCCCGCGAGGGGCGAGGCCAGCGCGATCAGGTTGGCGCTGGCGAGCCGCTGCTCCAGCATCATCCGGTTGTGCGCCAGGGGGACGCGGTACCGGCCCGCGCCGGCCACCGCGGCGAAGGGCGCCGAC
>Ga0302279_10001408_pt1 | contig 33910 bp, 25 predicted proteins | sample III_Bog_N3_3_FD_194541 | JGI IMG/M metagenome (GOLD analysis project Ga0302279, IMG submission 194541) | Peat permafrost microbial communities from Stordalen Mire near Abisko, Sweden - III_Bog_N3_3 | ecosystem: Environmental > Terrestrial > Soil > Wetlands > Peat | place: Sweden: Abisko...
CTGACTTTCTGCGTATCCCCTCCGACATCCGGCGCATGGATATGGATGACAAGAACCGCTTCGAACGGCTTCGCGAAACGCTGGGCGAGCATTGCGGCATCATCGAGCTGGCCCGCGTCAACGAGGACGACGCGATGCGCTGGACCGTGGCCACCGCGCAGGAGGCCGGCGTGCGCATGGAGCCCGACGCCTCGCGCGAACTGGTCGATGCGCTGGGCGCGGACATGATGATGATCGCTTCTGAGCTCGAAAAGCTGATGCTCTACACCCTGGGCCGCGGCCGCATCACGCTCGGCGACGTGGAGACCATGGTGCTGGGCGCCAAGCAGCGCTCGCTCTACGAGCTCACTGACGCTATCAGCGCGCACGATCGCGCGCGCGCGCTTGCGCTGCTGCATGGCCTCTTGAATAGCTCGGATGCCGGCGAAGACGCGGCCATCGGCCACCTCTACATGCTGGCGCGCACGTTCCGCCAGATGCTGGTGATCCTGGAGAAAAATGTGCGCGACTCGCGCGCCATCTGGCAGGCGCTATGGCAGGGCTTCCGCATGCCGCCGTTTGCCGCGGACGATCTGATCCGCCAGGCTCGCCGCTACAAGAGCCGCCGCGCGCTCACCCACGCGCTCCGCCTGGTTGCACGCGCCGACCTGGAGCTGCGTTCCTCACCGCCCGACAAGCGGCTCGTGCTCGAGCGGCTTGTGTATGAGCTCGCCTCCGAGCCCAAAGCCGCGCCATCGCTGTTTGCCGTGCAGCTCTCCTTCGAGGTGTAAGTTCCGAGTTACTTGACGCTCTCGTCCAAGACAGGATGGGCAAGGAACTGAACGATGGGGTCGGCCTTGCCGTCGAGGTCGAAGATCACAATCTCGTTCTCGCCCCTTTTCAGCCAAGGTGCGGGCAGATACAGCGTCCCTTGCGGGCCAATATCCCAGAACCTGCCCAGCGCCTGTCCATTGACAAACACCTCGCCTTTGCCCAGTGCGCGCATGTCAAGGAATGTGTCCGCGGGCTCATCCACATGAAATCGCGCCTGGTAGAAACAGGCTCCCGTGCATGGGGTCGAGTTATAAGAATGCGAAGCCACGTTCTGCATAGGCAGTGGATAGATCTGCCAGCCGGTCAACGGCGTGCCCGCCAGAGTTACCTGGTGCGTAATCCCGGCGCGCTCGAACTGTAACTGGCGTCCAAAGTTCACCCGTCCGGAATTTTCGACAAGTATGTCCAGCCGGGTGTTATCGTGCGTTATGTTGATCGGCAGGGAAGACTGGTCCAGTCGGCGGTCGAGCGTGCCCGCCTCCTCCCCATTCAGATAGATTCGCGCATAACTGTGGAGCTCATCCAGCTTCAAATCGCCGCTCTGCGCCTTGGCAATGTTCGTTCGGTACAGAATATAGCCGTAACTCTGGCCGACGTCTTCCATGGATAGGATCTGGGATGATGTTATCGGTTGTGGCAGCGTGCCCCAGAGGGAAGCAGCCTGCGTAAATTCAACTTCATGGAGTTTGTGCGGAACAATCGGCGCCGGGGGATCGGGAGGTGTAACTCCAGTAACTTTTCGGATAACATCGCGAAAGAGGAAGAACTTCTGCCGAAGTTCGCCGCTTTCGCTTACAGGCACATCGTAGTCATAACTGGTAACATCGGGCCCATACTTTCCAGTGTGGATATTCGCGCCATTCATCCAGCCAAAGCTTGTTCCGCCATGAAACATGTACAGGTTGACCGAGTAGCCCTGCCCCAGCATCCACGCCAGTTCCTTCGCTTCGGCGGGCGCATCTGAAGTGTTATGTTTCTCGCCCCAGCGGTCATACCATCCGTCCCAGTACTCTCCGCACATGCGCGGCGCATTCGGCCGCAGCTTCGCCAACTTGGCAAACTCCGTCTTGGCATCACCGGTGCCGAAGTTGATCACCGCGGGCAGCTCGGGCAACGAGCCATTGGGCAACTGATCAGCGCCGTCGGCGGTGTAGAGCATTGCACGCGTGAAGCCGGAGTCAAGCAGCAGCTGGTGGATCTGCTCCATGTACTGGTGGTCTGCTCCAAACGATCCGTATTCGTTCTCCACCTGGACGGCAATAATTGGCCCGCCACTTGCGCTTTGCAGTGGCGCCAACTCCTTACCCAGCCGATGCAGCCAGCGAGTCGTCGCAGCGATGAATGCGGGATTTGACGTGCGCACTTCCATGCCCGGGTCTTTCAACAGCCAAGCCGGATAGCCGCCGAAGTCCCACTCCGCGCACACATAGGGGCCGGGCCGCAAAATCACGAACAGGCCCTCCTGCTGCGCCTCGCGAACAAACTCCGCGATGTCGTTCTGGCCGGAAAAATCAAACTTGCCCGGCTCCGCTTCATGCTCGTTCCAGAAGACGTAGGTCTCCACGGTGTTGAGGCCCATGGCGCGCGCCTTGCGCAGCCGGTCGCGCCAATAAGCACGCGGCACGCGCGCGGAATGAATGGCCCCGGAGATGATCTGGAACGGCATGCCATCGAGTTCAAAGTGATTGCCAACGGCCTTGAGCACGTGGGCTCCTTGCGGCGTGGGTGCCTGTGCATTGCCATGGCGCGGCGCTGAGGCAAACAGTAGGGGCAGAAGGAGCGTGAGGGTAATGTGCATGCGAAACAGTTTCATAGGTAACCAATCCTGGGCAGTTAATTTCCGGATGGCGCGCCGCGCGGATGACTCCGGCACCAGGCATCAGGGCTGTGGTTGAACGTCCAGCGTGAGCACCTGGAAGGGTGCGAGCTTAAATGTGTGTGGCTGGCCCGCGACCAGCTTAACCGCGGACTGCTGTGAATCCGCGGCCCACGGGCTGTGCGCGCTGAACCGCTGTGCCGCTTCGGAGGGCAGCTCGAAGGCCTGTGCCGGATCGAGCGTGATCTGCTGCGCCTGCGCGCTCGGATTGCGCAGCGTAAGAATTGCGTGTTGCGGTGACCACGCGGCCCAGCCATACACTTCCAGCCATTGCGGATCGCCACCCACCCAGTGCGTGTCCACCAGCGTCGCAGCGTTCGCGCGGGACCACTTCGCCGCCTCGGCCAGCACGTCCCAGTCAGCTTTCGTCAGCAGAGAAGGCGTGATGTACATCTCCTGCAACTGCGTGCCGGTGCCAAAATAGGAGCGCACTTCGTTTGCGAAATCCTCGTCCGATGCCGTTGACAGATGCGGCGCCTGCTGCGCGAAAACAATGCCGTGCAGCATGAGCGAGTTGAGCGGAAACAGCCGCCCTCGCTCGACGATGTTTTCATAGGTAGCGCCGTCGCGATACGTGATCCAGCGCTCGCGATCCGTGCCCACGCCGGCAAACTCTGTGTCGTCACCACCGCGCCAGATCGAGTCGGCATAAAACAGCCAGAAGGGCGAAGGCCATGTGCCCGTGGTCAGGTTCACATACAGGTCGGGCTTCAACTGGCGCAGGTCGCCGATCAGGTGAATGGCCGCATCGAAATCTGAACTGAAGGCGCTGCCCTTCACCACCTGGTCCACGTTGCCGGTGCCGTCGAACTTGAACTGATTCACGTCATACTGCGTCACCATGTCGCTCACGGCTTTGTGAAACAGCGCATAATACCTGGGCCCGGAGAGCGCCAGTCCATCATCCACAATCTCGTAGCCGTCGCGTTTTGCCGTGGCCACGCGCGCCAGCTTCGCCGCCTCGTAGCCACCCCACGGAGAGAGCCACACGCCCGGTGCGGTGCCATACGCGGCGGCGGCCTTGGTCAGCGGCGCAAAACCGTCTTTGAAGTCGGGACGAATCTTCCACAGATCATTGGTGTCGTCCCAGCCATCGTCAAACAGGAACGAGTCCAGGGTCACACCGCGCTTCTTATTCAGCTCGTCGCCGATGGCGTGGATGCGATCGACAGCTTCCTGCTGCGTGTAGGGGTTGTTGTAGCCAATGTCGAACCAGCTGTTGTAGTGCAGAAAGCTGCGGTATGGGTGCGCACGCTCGCGCTCGATATAGGTGAGGAACGCGCGCCGCATCTGCCCAGCCGGAGCCACGCCCACCACCGATGAAAACTCCGCCGTCTGACCGGCAGCGATGGGCACGCCGCTATCGAGTTCGCTTACTCCGCGGTCACCCACTACGCTGCTGATGGCGAGCGGCGATTCAAAACCAAGAAAGAAGTTGCCGTCCACCAGCGGCGATCCCTTCACGCTTCCGGCAACAGAGACGCCGGGAGCCCGCACATCGATCATCGCCACGCTGCTCAACGGCAGCTGTGCGTTGCCGGCGCTGACGGTCAGCGTCTGCCGGATGTAGTGCGAACCCTGGCGCAGCGTGATGGCCCATTCAGCCTTGAATCCGCCAGATGGATCGGCCAGAGGATAGTGAATCGTCACGCCGGCCAGCCGGTCGGCCGCGCGTGAGGCCGCTGGGTTTGGCGTCAGCCGCTCCACGGTGGCGCTCCCGGTGACGCGCAGGTCCGAGGCGCGCACCACTCCCGCGCCCTTCAGCTCAATCGAGAACGGCTCGTCCAGCGTGAGAGACGCATTTGCTGCTCCGGCCGGCGGCTGTTTGTCGCGGATCGTGACCGGTCCCAACCGCCCATCACGGATCTTCCACGTAGCAGCGATGCTGCGATTCTCAAGCGTGCCGCCCGCGCCTTCGTTCAACAGGACGACCGGATCGCCGGGCGCACGTCCGGGCGCGTTCTGTGCGGAAGCCGCGCGCGGGCCAGGGGCAGAGAGCCATGCGATCAAGAAAAATGAAGTCAAAATTGCACGAGATTGCGCCAGCCGGACTCCCACTTGTCCCTCCTCTTGCAGGGATCAGTGTATCTGACTTGCGCATGGAATCCGTCACCGGATGCCCGCAGACCGCGATCGGCAGCCGCGGGCAGTCGATTGATGACGGCGCGGGATCAATGTATCCCGTGCTCGTTAAGCCACTGGCTATATTCGTGATCCTCTTTTTGGATGTGGTTGGTGAGCCAGTCGCGGAGGAAGTTAATCAGATGAAGGTTGAGCGTGATCTCTCCGCGTTTGAAGCGCGCCGAGTAGTCCTCGACCTGCTTCAATAAATCGGCGTGCAGTTTGCGATGCGCCGCCAGACCCGGGTATTTCGATGCAGTGAGCATTCCTTCTTCCGCCGTGAAATGCGTACGGGTGTAGTCGACCAGCTTGGTCAACAGCGGCCCGGTCATCGTCTGCGCCTGGCCCTTCATCATCGCGCCATGCAGATCGTTCAAAATGTCAAACAACACCGAGTGCTGCCCGTCGAGTGACTTTACTCCTACCGAGTACTTCGTATTCCATGCCAAGAGTGCCATTGATCTTCTCCTGTGGAGTTGTCCCGCAGCTTCGCTTATCGGATGAGCAGGCGAAAACATGAGCTGGACTGAGCCGTGTCCGGTGCAGTCCTGTTGAGCTTGAGCGCGCGCCGGCATCCTAGTCGATGCCATGCGCGTTGAGCCACGGCCCGTACTCCTGATCGGGCCCTTCAATGTGCTCGAGGAACCAGTCGCGCAGGTAAGGGAGCAGCTGATGCATTTCCACAACCTCTCCATATTGCAGCCGGTGCGCTGCCTCCATGCCCTGCGCCAGCAGCGAGTGGTGCAGGTGGCGATGGGCGGCCAGTCCGGGGAATCCGGTCTGTTCCATCAATTGCTCTTCGCTGGCAAAGTGCATCCGCGCAAACTCGATCAGCTGGTCCAGCAGCTGGCTCACCTGCTCCCGGCTCCCGCCGCGTACCAGCGCCAGTCGCAACTCGTTCATCGCGTCCATCAGGATGCCGTGCTGATCGTCCATGGCGCGGACGCCCACGCGGCAGGCGTGGTTCCAGGTAAGTAAACTCACATGAGCCTCCGCTTCTGTTAGCGCTTCTTCATTGCTCCAGCCCTTATCGGTGAAGAAACACTCATGCAGTAGCCCAAACTTGCCGCCTCCGGTGACCAAGGTTTGGAAGGTCCGGGAATTGTCGGTTTCGCCTACTCCAGAATCACTTCCGGCTCGGTCACCGATCCTGCCGGGTGTGCGCGCGTGGTCAAGGTCACGGCCGCGGCCAGAATCAGCGCGCCGCCTGCCCACGCATACGGCCCCAGGTGCTCGCCCAGCAATCGCACGCCTAGGTAAGAGCCCAGCGCCGGCTCAATGTTCAGGAAGACCCCGGCGCGCGAAGCCGGCACGTGGTGGATGCCCCAGTTCCACAACAGGGTCGTGGTCGCCGTGCAGAATAAGCCGCTCACCGCCAGCGCAACCCACGCCGTCGCGCTCACGTGTGCGATTGGAAGCCCCGCATAGCTCTGATGCGTCCATGGCGTCAGCAGCGGATTCAGCATCCACGGCCCCAGCACCACCACTGTCAGCATCGCCGTGCCCGCCAGAATCGAGTACGACGTCACCACCGGCGCGCTGTGGGTTTCCATCAACTTTTTGCTCAGCAGAATCCACGCCAGCGCCGTCACCAGCGAGGCCACCACCAGCAGGTCGCCGGCCAGTGAAGGCTCTCCATGCGTCGCCGGTCCGCGGCTTCCGCCCAGCACAATCAGCGCCGCGCCCGCTGTTGACCCGGCCAGCGCCAGCCAGCCCACCCAGTCCAGCCGTTCCTCTGCAAAAAGCGCCGCCGCCGCAGCCAGCAGCACCGGCATGGACCCTACCATCAGCGCCGCATGGCTTACCGTGGTCAGCGCCAGCCCGTGGAATTGCAGCAGAAACTGGATCGGAATCCCAAACGCCGCGGAGATCAGCAGCGTCCGTGTCTCACCCGCCGTCAGCCGGAACCGTTTGCGATTGGCCGCAACCAGCGGCAGCACACCCACTGAGGCAAACAGGAACCGGTAGAGCACCATGTGCTCCACGCTCATTTCGTTCAGCGCCAGCCGTCCCCAATAAAACCCCGTGCCCCACAGCGCCCCGGCCAGCGCGCAGGCTCCATAGCCCAGGAGGGCGATTCTGCGGCTGATTGTCCCCTGCGACTGCATCCTACTCTACTGTCGCACACGGCAAAGACCGCTGGCTCTTGCCCAAAACCGCGCTCGATAGGCGAGAATAGGGAGCAATGTTGAAGAGGGCACGATTCCAGTCGGGCCGGCCCGGCCCTGCACGCGTCGCGAAGCTGTTTCCCGCCCCGCTGGCCGCGGTGGCGCTGAGCCTGTCCGTGCTTGCCCTGTGCGCGCCCCACGCCGCGCAGGCGCAGGGCAGCGCCGCCTTTCCCGCCGACCCGCGGTCGCAGCACAACCACCGCGAGCGTCCCCTGCCCGACCGCCTGCCCGACAAGCCCAGCATCCCGCCTTCGTTCCGCATTCCCATCGCGGCGCTCGGCTTTTCCGCTCCCGGCGCCCTCTACCTGGGCCAGCGCAACACCATGGCCTCGCTCGACTTCATCGGCGAAGACCGGCTCCTGTTCACCTTCCGCGTGCCCGGCCTCATGCACCGCGACGCGGGCGAAAGCGAAACCAATTACGAGCGCCAGATCCGCGCCGTCGTGCTCGCCCTGCCCGCCGGCACCGTTACTGCCGAGGCGCTCTGGACCGTCCACGACCGCGTCCGCTACCTGTGGATGCTCAACGACGGCCACTTCCTGCTCCGCGACCGCGACGGCCTCTCCCAGGGCGACGCTGCGCTCAACCTCAAGCCCACCCTGCGCTTCCCAGGGCCACTGGTGTGGATGGAGATGGACCCCTCGCAGCAGTTCCTGGTCACCAACTCTCGCGAGCCGGCTGCCGCTCCCGAGCGCCCCGGCGATGTGCCCAGCCCGCAAAGCGCGCAGACTCACCTCTCTGTCGATGGCCAGGCGCCGGGCGTGCCCGACATGGTGGTCCGCATCCTCGAGCGCTCCTCCGGCCAGGTCAAGCTGGTCAGCCGCACCCGCTCCTCCGTCCACCTGCCCATCAACTCGGAAGGCTATCTCGAGAGCCTGCGCGGCGACGGCGAGCAGTGGCTGCTCAATCTCAATTTCTTCTCCGGAGGCAGCAAAATTCTCGGCCGCGTGACGTCCACCTGCTCGCCCAGCTACGACTTCATCGCCCAGCGCGAGCTGCTGGTCACCGCCTGCGTCGGCCTGGGCGGCAACCACAAGCTCGTTGCTCTCACCACTGACGGCCGCCGCCTGTGGGAGACGGAAACCTCCCCGCAGGCCATCTGGCCGCTCCTGGTCATCTCTCCCGACAGCTCCCGGCTGGCGCGCGAAACCCTCGCCGTCAACCACGCCATCAACGCCTACTCGCCGCTCGACTCCGACGACATCAAGGGCCAACTGGTCCGTGTCTTCGACTCCGCCACCGGCAAGGTCGCCCTTGAAACTGCGGCCAGCCCCGCGCTCGACGCCGGCGGCAACGTCGCCATCTCCCCCAGTGGCCGCCGCGTCGCCGTCATCAACTCCGGCGCCATTGAGGTCTTCGACCTGCCCGCGCCGCCCGTGCTCACCGCGCCACCCGCCCTCCCGCCAACCATCCAGGCCGCCCACTGAGCGTCATCGCTCCCCGGTTGGCTCCGGCCACTCTCAGCTCGCCAGTGCGTTGTCCGAAGCACGCAGTGCGCAACGGGGTTCCTGTTTCTCGAGGGATTCAGGAACCCCGTCACTGCCAGGCCCGACAGTGTGGCGCGCCATTCATGTTACGCAAGCCTTAAAAAAAACCTGAGCAAGACTGCTCAATTCGTGATTCTTTACTAAACTAGGGGAAATCTTCATTTCACCGCGGTAGAACGATATGGTCCAACAGTGCTTTGTCAGGAAAGGTTCGGATCCTCCCGCTTGCGCCGTTCACAACGTGCCACTCAAGCGGCAAGATAGTTCCCAGAACTCTGTTACCGCCTGGTTCGGGGATTTCACTTTCCTGGTGTGTCCCGTTAGTGGCCAGGTAGTCGACGCTCCGGAGAATCGCGGGTAGGCCTTCGAGCAGCCGGGTGGTCTCATCTGGCCAACCCAAAAGCCGGGGGACCCACAGCCAAATCTGCCGCTCTCACCAGGTCGATCAGGCCTCGCTGCCGGAGTCCCCCGCGAATCCCTCAACCGGTCTTGGACTCTTGAAGGCTGATCCGCCCCGGCATCTCGAACCGCTTGTGGCCACGCAGTTTGCAGGGCTTCCCTCGTCGAGTCCAGTGATCGCTTGATGTGTAGATTTGATCACCAGAGTGAGGCCCCAGGGTGAGAAACTTTCCGGGCCGGGACATTGCGCCTCGAGCGCAGCAGGCAACCGGCTGCCTGGCGGCGCAGGAACTTTCTGACCCATGGAGAAACGATGACGGGAAACAAGCACAACCCCGAGGGAAACAGCAGCGACAGCGGTGAGCCCGATCCCGGACCCTATTGGCGGCGCATGCACCGCGACTGGCGTTTCTGGGTCGGCGCATTGCTCATGGCCGGCGCCCTCGCCGTCTATGTGCTCAGCGGCGACCTGGCCTGGGTGCCAATCGCGCATCGTTAAGAACAGCCTGTGGCGGCGCAGTGCCGCGGCGACGCTGCGCAACCCAGGGGGGCGGCCGGGTGACCATCAAATCGAGACCGTGTAAACTGGGCGACGGGAGATTCTTTCTTGTCCACGGCCGTCCTCCACTACACTGCTGCGGCGGCTACCGACCGCGGCCGCAAGCGCCCCTCCAACGAGGATGCGTTCGGTTTTTCCGTGGAGCATGGCGTCTACCTGGTCTGCGACGGCATGGGCGGCGCGGCTGCCGGCGAGGTGGCCAGCTCGCTGGCCGTCGATGAGATGCTCCGTTTGCTGAGCGCCGGCGCGGAGCGGCAGGCCGCACCGATGCCGCTGCTGGCCGAGCAGGCCATCGGCGCCGCCAACGAGGCCATCTTCTCCCGCTCGCAGCGCAACTACAAGCTCAGCGGAATGGGCACCACGCTGGTGGGACTCATCGCGGAGCAGCGCAGCGCCTGGGTACTCAACGTCGGCGATAGCCGATGTTACCGTCTGCGCGCCCGCACGCTGGAACAAATCACCCACGACCACTCTCTGGTGGAGGAGCAGGTGCGCCTGGGCCGCATGACTCGCCTTGAAGCCCTGCGCTCGCCGCTGCGCAACGTCATCACCCGCGCGCTGGGCACGCAGAGCCGCGTGTCTCCCGATATCTTTGAGCTCGACGCCGAGCCAGGTGACCTGTTCCTGCTCTGTTCCGACGGCCTGACCCGCGAGCTGACCGATCCGCTGATCGAATCGTTGATGCGCACCGACCTGCCTCTCGATCAGCTCTGCGCCCGGCTCGTCGAAGCCGCCAAAAAAGCCGGCGGCCGCGACAACATCACCTGCATTTTGGTTCGCGCCAGCGAGTAGTCGCTTCTCACCAATCCAAAACTGCCTTATGCATCCGGCTCACAAGCGCCGCGACGAGTCGCGAACCACGAGCGTCGGCGTCAGCAGCAGAGTCTTGCGGCGCACCGGGCTCTTCGCATGCACCAGCGCCAGCGCCAGCTCCGCCGCATGCCTGCCGATTGCCGCGCTGTCCTGGTCGATCGAGCTCAGTGGGACGCGCAGAAAATCCGAGTAGAGCACATTGCCGCAGCCCACCACGGCAATGTCGTCGGGGATGCGCAGGCCGGCGTCGAGAATGGCGCGCATCGCGCCCAGGGCAATCGGATCGTTGAAGCAGAAGATCCCATCCGGAATGCGCTTCAGGCCGAGCAGCCTGCGCGTGGCCTCATAGCCGCCCGGCGCGCCGCGGTCATCGCCCGAAGCGCCGATGGAAACAATGTGCCCCGCGAGCGGCGCCCGGCTCGCCGCCGCAAGTGCCTGGCGGAAGCCCGCAAGCCGACCCAGCGCGGTGCTGGTTTCCGGACCGCGAATGTGCGCGATGCGCCTGCACCCTTGTTCGATTAAGTGCCGCGTTGCCAGCAGCCCTGCGGTCTCGTCGTCCACGCCCACAAAGTTCGCGGCCAGCCCCGCAAAGCGACGGTCGATCAGGATGTAGGGAGTCTGCCGCCTTTCAATGCGGCGAAAGGTTTCCACGGAATCCTGCGCCGAGGCGATCAGCAGCGCATCCACGCGCCGCGCCAGCAGCTGCTCAATCTCTTGCCGCTCCAGTTCGGGGTCTTCTTCTGAAGATGTGATGATCAGGCTGTAGCCCCGGCCGCGAATCGCAGCCGAGATGGCCTTGGCCACGTGCGCGAAAAACGGATGCAGCAGATCGGGCACCACCAGCCCAATCGTAGAACTGCGCCCGGTAATTAGTGCCCGCGCCGCAAAATTTGGCTGGTAGTGGAGCGCTTCCATGCGCTTGAGCACGCGCTCGCGCGTGGCCTCGGCAATGTCCGGGTGCCCGCGCAGCGCCTTGGAGATGGTCACGGTGGACAGGCCCATGTCGTGCGCAATGTCTTTCATGCGCACCGGTGCAGCCTTGCGCGTCTTCAGCTGCGGATTGGCGCCGCCCGGCGGAGTCTTCATGGTCGCCCTTTACCGATAACTATATCCTGCCGCCGGGGTTTTCCTGTTGACACCCCCGGGCCGCAGGCGTATTCTTCGCTGATCATAGTTACCGATAACTATCTCACCGTGGGGAGCTGAAACGGAGAGCTGAAATGGGCAATGGAATCCACATCGCGGCGGCCGCAATCGATCCCGCATCGGTCCCGCGGCGACGGCTCTCGACCGGGGCCGTTATGCCGGCCATCGGCCTCGGTACGTTTGGCTCCGACCACGTTTCCCCCGCGCAGGTGGCCGACGCGGTGCGCGGCGCTGCCGCGGCCGGCTACCGCCACTTCGACTGCGCCTCGGTCTACGGCAATGAGCCGGAAGTGGGCGCGGCGCTTCAGGACATCCTCGCCGGCGGCGTCAAGCGGGAAGATATGTGGATTACTTCGAAGCTTTGGAACGACAAGCATAGCGAAGACGACGTGATCGCATCCTGCCGCAAATCGCTCGCTGAGCTCGGGCTCGATTACCTCGATCTCTACCTCGTGCACTGGCCCTTTCCCAACTTCCACCCGCCCCACTGCGACGTTTCCTCGCGCAGTGCCGATGCCAAGCCTTACATCCACGCCAGCTACATGAAGACCTGGCGCAGGATGGAAGAGCTTGTCGATCTCGGCCTGGTGCGGCACATCGGCACCTCCAACATGACCATCCCCAAACTCAGGCTTCTGCTCGCCGACGCGCGCATCAAGCCCGCGGCAAACGAGATGGAGTTGCACCCGCACTTTCAGCAGCCGGATATGTTTCGGTTTGTCGTCGAGCGCGGCATTCAACCCATCGGCTATTGCCCCATCGGCTCGCCCGGCCGCCCCGAGCGCGACCGCACGCCGCAGGACACCGCGCCCACCGAGGATCCGGTGATCATCGAGATCGCACGCCGCCACGGCATACATCCCGCCGTGGTCTGCATCAAGTGGGCGGTGCAGCGCGGGCAGACGCCGATTCCGTTTTCCATCAACAACTATCGCGCCAACCTCGCGGGCGTCGTCGGCGATCCGCTCAGCGGCGAAGAGATGCGGCAGATCGCGGCACTCGATCGCAACTGCCGCTTGATCAAAGGCCAGGTTTTTCTTTGGAAAGACGGCCAGACATGGGAAGACCTGTGGGACATGAACGGCGAGATCACGCCGCCGTAGTATTGGCTCCGTTCTGCTTGAACCCGTACTGAAACAGTGCAACCGCACCAGGAGAATCGAACGATGAGCCAGACCATGACCGCGGCGTTTCTGCCTGGCGACAGCACGGTTGAGATGCGCACCGTGCCGGTGCCGTCGCCCGGTCACGGAGAGGTGTTGCTACGCGTCAAGGCCTCCACCATCTGCGGGTCGGACATTCGCTGCATCTATCACGAGCATCTCGGCAAAGGTCCCGAGGGCTATCAGGGCGTGATCGCCGGCCATGAGCCATGTGGGCAGATCGTCGCTGCTGGCGTGGGTTGCAGGCGATTCAAGACCGGCGACCGCGTGATCGTCTACCACATCTCCGGCTGCGGCGTGTGCAACGATTGCCGCCGCGGGTACATGATCTCCTGCACAAGCGAGCGGTACCGCCGCGCCTACGGATGGCAGCGCGACGGCGGCATGGCCGAGTACATGATCGCCGAAGAGAAAGACCTGATCGCGCTGCCCGATGAGCTCTCTTATGCCGATGGCGCGCAGGTGGCGTGCGGCTTCGGCACAGTGTATGAAGGCCTGACCAAGATCGGCATCGACGGCAACTGCGCCGTGCTCGTCACCGGCCTTGGCCCGGTTGGATTGGCCGCCGGCGCCCTCGCGCGCAAGCTGGGCGCAAACAGAATCATCGGCATCGATATCGTCGCCGAGCGAATGCAGATCGCGCTTGACCTCGGCCTCTGCGATGCAGTGCTCGCCTCGGGGCCGGACAACGTCGCCGAAGTGAAGGCGCTCACCGGAGGCTTTGGCGTGGAGCGCGCAGTCGATTGCTCAGCCAATGCAGCAGCGCGCTCCACGGCCATTCGCGCCACGCGCAAATGGGGCAAGATCGTCTTCCTTGGCGAGGGCGGAACGGTCGAGATCAATCCTTCACCCGACATGATCCACGATCAGAAAACATTGTATGGATCGTGGGTCACTTCGACGTGGCTGATGGAAGAGCTGGTCGAGCGGCTGGTGCGCTGGCGCCTGCATCCAGCCGACATCATCACGCACCGGTTTCCGCTGGAGCGCGCCGGCGAAGCCTACGCGTTGATGGCCTCGGGCAAGTGCGGCAAGGTTGCAGTCTGTGCAGATGAAGAATTGAGATAGCCTTCGAACAAGAAAGATCTATGAGCGACTCGCTGCACAATACGATCGAGTGGCAAGACCGGCTGGATGCGCTCGTGCCCCTGTTCGGCCATCGCAACTGGATCGTCGTCGCCGACGCTGCATATCCTGCGCAGTCGCGTGCGGGCATTGAGACGATCGCTGCCGCAGCGGATCAGATCGATGTCCTGCGCACCGTTCTCCATGCAATCGAAAGCAGCAGTCATGTGCGCGCCAACATTTATCTGGATCATGAGTTGGAATTTGTTGCGGAGCAGATGGCTGCCGGAGTCACGCATTACAGAGATGAACTGCCCGTTCTGCTTCGGAGTGCGAACATAACCCGGCTTCTGCATGAAGAAATCATAGACAAACTCGATCAGGCCGCGCAGATGTTTCGCGTCCTCATTATCAAGACGCAATTGACCATCCCCTATACATCGGTCTTCTTTGAGCTCGATTGCGGTTACTGGGATGCGGATGCAGAACGGCGCTTGCGTTCGACCATTGCAGCCGCAGAGCCAAGACCAGCACCATAGCCGGCGAAAACCATCGCGCCGAGGCTTGAATCAACACGCAGCACGCACCCGGAAAGGAAGATGAGTCCAATGGCAGTGAATCGTCGCGAGGTACTTCAAATGTTGGGCGGTGCGTGCTCCGCGCTTGCCGTCTCCAAAGGCCTGCGGGCCCAGGCATCGCCCGGCACGGTCTACCTTCCCACGCGGAAGTCGCTTGAGGGTTACAGCATTCCGGACTGGTTTCGCGACGCCAAGTTTGGCATCTGGGCGCACTGGGGTCCGCAGTCGGCCATCGAGCGCGGCGACTGGTACGCGCGCAATATGTATATGCAGGGCTCGGACCAGAACCTCTACCACTGCGAGACGTACGGCCACCCGTCGAAGGTCGGATACAAAGACCTGGTGAACAACTGGAAGGCCGCGAAATGGGACCCCGATCACCTGATGAGCCTATACAGAAATGCCGGCGCAAAATACTTCTTCTCGATGGGCGTGCATCACGACAACTTCGACCTGTGGGACTCGAAGTACCAGCGCTGGAATGCCGTCAACATGGGCCCCAAGCGCGACGTCGTGGGCACCTGGCAGAAGGCAGCGCACAACCAGGGCCTGCGCTTCGGCGTCAGTGAGCACCTGTGGATCAGCTACAAGTGGTGGGCCACCAGTCACGGCTCGGATGCGACAGGATCGCTGGCGGGCGTGTCCTATGACGGGGTTGACCCGCAATATACCGACCTCTATCACGATTCCAATAGCGGCCGTTTCGGCGACCGGCTCGACTGGAACGACGACGACATTCCCGACGCGTGGAAGCGCCACTACGTCGATCGCATGACCGACCTGATCGACAAGTATCAGCCTGACCTGCTCTACACCGACGGTCATCTGCCCTTTGAAGACTACGGCCTGAAGGTGGTCTCGCATCTTTACAACGTGAGCGCGCAGGCCAACGGCGGGCGCGCTGAGTCCGTTTACACCAGCAAGGACGGCCTCGATTGCGAGATCGGCTCGTGCCTGCTCGATCACGAGCGCGGCGTCGCCGACGGCATCGCCAAGAATCCCTGGCAGACCGACACATGCATCGGCCAGTGGCACTACAATCGCGGCGAAAAATACAAGACCGCAAAGAAGGTGATCGACATGCTCACCGATATCGTGAGCAAGAACGGCAACCTGCTGCTCAACTTCCCGCTGCCCAATTCAGGCGAGCTGGACTTTGAAGAGATGGAGGTGCTCAACGGAATCACCGCGTGGATGACGGTGAACAGCGAGGGCATCCACGGCTCGCGGCCGTGGAAGATTTACGGCGAAGGCCCGGCGACGAAGGTGAAAATCGAGTCCGGCAACTTCAATGAGGACAAGCAGACCGATCTGACGGCCGAGGATATTCGCTTCACCGTCAAGGACAGCACGCTCTACGCCTTCGTGATGGGCCGGCCCCAAAAGGCCGCAGTAGTCAGCGCGCTCGGCTTGGCCAGCGACCAGGCACCGGGGCGCATTCGCAACGTGGAGTTGCTTGGCTACAAGGGCGACCTGAAGTGGAAGCAGGATGAATCGTCGCTCTGCGTCGAGATGCCTCAAGAAAAGCTCTCCGACATCGGCATCACGCTGAAGGTGGCGCTGGCATAGCCCTGGTCGACGCAGTAATCGCTGAAAGCTGAACGGCCGGAATGAGTTCGATGTTCATCGCATGTGCGATGCCCGTTGTACTCATTCCGGCCGTGCTTGTTTTGCACAGTCTGATCGCTGCCGCGTTCATCCAAAGCATGTACGATGAACAAAGACTGATGATGAAAGAAACAAGAAATCTCTCCCCGGAAATTCTCCTTCACATAGCTCAAACCCTCAATCTACCCATGCGCGGCATCGTTGCAGTGATCGAACTGCTCGACGATGGCGGAACCGTGCCCTTCATCGCCCGCTATCGCAAAGAGGCGACGGGCAATCTGGATGAAGTGCAGATCCGCGACATCGAAGAAAAGCTCGCCTACTTCCGCGACCTTGCCGATCGCCGCGAGACCATCCTCGCCTCCATCGCCGAGCAGGGCAAACTGACCGATGAGCTGAAGGAGCGCATTGAAGCCACGCTCGACAAGAACGAGCTCGAGGATCTCTATCTGCCCTACAAGCCCAAGCGCCGCACCAAGGCCACTATCGCGCGCGAAAAGGGCTTGGAGCCACTGGCGCGGTACCTGTGGGCGCAGCAGAGTTCCGTTCAGCCGTTGGAGACGTTTGCCGCGAGTTTTGTGCATGCAGAGCTGGGCGTGGCCACAGTGGCGGAGGCGCTCGAAGGCGCGCGCCACATTGTCGCCGAGTGGATCAGCGAACACGCCGATCTGCGCAAGGCGCTGCGTCAGCTTGTCTTCGACGAGGGTGTTGTGACCAGCCGCAAAGTGATGGACGCGGTCGACGAGCAGGAAAAGTTCAAGATGTACTACGAGTACAAGGAGCCGGTGAAGGCCATCCCCTCGCATCGCATGCTGGCCATCCGCCGCGGCGAGGGCGAGAACGTGCTTTACTTCCTCATTGACGTCGAGCCGGAGCGCGCTATCGGTATCATGCAGCGGCACGTACTCGGCCTGCGCGGCGACTGGACGCCGCAGCTTGAGCTGGCAATCGACGACGCCTGGAAGCGCTTGCTCAACTCTTCCATCCAGGGCGAGATTCGCCTCGAGTTGAAGAAGCGCTCGGACACTGAAGCCATCAAGGTCTTCCGCGACAATCTCTACAATCTTCTTCTCTCGCCGCCTGCCGGGCCCATCTCCGTTCTCGGCATTGATCCTGGGTTGCGCACCGGATGCAAGGTTGCCGTGGTCGATGAAACCGGCAAGCTGCTGGCGCACGACGTGCTCTATCTGCATACGTCGAAACACGGCAACGCCGAGGCCGCGCCCAAGCTCGAAGCTCTGCTGCGCAGGCACACCGTGCGCGCCATTGCCATCGGCAACGGCACGGCTTCGCGTGAGACCGATGCGTTTGTGCGCGACTTTCTGCGCGAAAAAGGAATCGCGGACATCTTCTCCGTCACAGTGAGCGAGTCGGGCGCAAGCGTCTACTCGGCCTCTGACGTGGCGCGCCAGGAGTTTCCCGATCTCGACCTCACCGTCCGCGGAGCCATCTCCATCGCGCGCAGACTGCAGGACCCGCTCTCGGAGCTTGTGAAGGTCGATCCCAAGTCGATCGGCGTGGGCCAGTATCAGCACGATGTGGACCAGCGCCAGCTGCAGGAGTCGCTCGAAACCGTGATCGAGAGCTGCGTGAACAAGGTGGGCGTCGACCTGAACACATCGTCGTGGACGCTGCTGCGCTTTGTCGCCGGCATCACCGAGCGCTCCGCGTTGAACATCGTCAGCCATCGCAATGAGAAGGGCAGCTTCCGCTCGCGCATGCAGGTGCTTGAGGTGCCGGGTATCGGCCCCAAGACATTCGAGCAAGCGGCCGGCTTTCTGCGCATCCGCAACGGGGACAATCCACTGGACATGACCGCCGTGCATCCGGAGTCGTACCCCGTTGTCGAGCAGATCGCGCTGCTGATCGGCGCTCCGGTGGAGCAGATCATCCAGCGGCCGGAGCTGCTCGAGCAGGTGGACAAGAGCCGCCTCTCTGCCGGTGCTTTCACCGTGAACGACATTCTCGCCGAGCTGCGCAAGCCGGGCCGCGATCCGCGTGACAAGTTTGTCGCGCCCAGCTTTCGCGAAGAGGTGAGGGAACTGGCCGACGTGCAGGCGGGCATGGTGCTTGAGGGCGTGGTCACAAACGTGACCAAGTTCGGAGCCTTCGTCGACATCGGCGTGCATCAGGATGGGCTGGTGCACATCAGTGAGCTCTCCAACCGCTATATCAAGGAGCCTTCGGAAGCGGTGAAGACGGGACAGATTGTGAAGGTGAAAGTGCTCAGCGTGGATTCAAAGGCAAAGCGCATCGCGCTTTCCATCAAGCAGCTCACCGCGCCTGCGGCGCGTCCGCCTGCGCGACCGGCAAAGTCCGCGCCAAAGCTCGAGCCTACGATGGATGAAAAGCTGGCCGCGCTCTCAACAAAGTGGAAGGTGCGATAACGGACAAGCATATTCTGGAATTGCGCGGCTGAGTACGGACGGAATCCGCCCGAGGTGAACGAGTGAAATTCGGTGTGAATCTGTTGATCTGGACGGCGAACTTCGATGCGTCGCATCTGCCGCTGTTTCCGCGCCTCCGCGCGGCTGGATTTGACGGCGTGGAAGTGCTCATGTTCAAGGGTCGAGACTTTGCCGCTGGCGCGCTGCGCAGCGGCCTGGCCGACACCGGCATGGAATCGACCATCTGCTCGGTGATGGTGGACGGGCTGAGCCTGATTGCCGACGACGCCGCCGTTCGTGCGAAAGCCGTGGAGCAGCTGCGCGAAAACATCGCTGTCACCGCAGATGTGGGCGCCAGGATCATCGCCGGACCCATGTATGCGCCTGTTGGCTACCTCGCCGGCAGGCGCCGCACCACTGACGAGTGGCAGCGCGCCGTCGATTGCTGGCAGCAGCTCGGTCCCTGGCTCGCGCAGCATGGCGTCACTGCTGCAATCGAGCCGCTCAATCGCTTTGAGACTTTTTTCTTGAATACGGCCGGCGACGCGGTGCGCTTCTGCGATGAAGTCGGCCACCCGAACGTCGGCATTCTCTACGACACCTTCCATGCCAACATTGAGGAGAAGAGCATCGCCGACGGCATCCGCACCGTTGCGCGCCACCTCAAGCATCTGCACACCTGCGAGAACGATCGCGGCACGCCCGGCAGCGGCCACGTGGAATGGGACGCCGTCTTTGAAGCAATCCGCGCGACCGGCTACGACGGCTGGCTGACCATCGAGAGCTTTGGCGCAAACATTCCTGAGATCGCCGCTGCTGCTGCCATCTGGCGCGATCTGGCAGTCACGCCCGAGGCGGTGGCCTTCGACGGGATCGGCTTCCTGCGCGGCATGGCGGGCAAACTCCCAGGCGGGTGATGATCGCGCGGGTGCGCGGGAATGCTTAGACCAAAGCCACGTCTGCTAAGCTGGTTTCGCTTGCCGGGAGACGGCGTGAGCTGGAGGTTTGTGATGAAGTTTTCAAGCTGGACTTGCTGTTGTGTGTTGGGTTTGAGCGCGCTGGCGGCTGCGGCGCAAATGGGAACCAAGGACGCGAATGCGCCCGCAATCGGGACGATAGCCACGCCGGCCGCCGCCTTCGACTCGGAGCTCAGCGTGATTGAGGGCGAGATGATGAGCGCGGTCAAGGCCATGCCCGCCGACAAGTTCGCTTTTGCACCCAGCGCGGCCATCTTCAAGTCAGCGCAAAAAACGGAGTTCGCCACCGTCCGCACCTTCGCGCAGCAGGCCACGCATGTAGCCGAGGCCAACTACTTTTTCTACGGCATCGTCAGCGGCATCAAGCCCGATGTGGATGTGAAGGCGATTGAAAAGCTCACCGCCAAGGACGACGTGGTGGCCGCGCTGGCCGGTTCCTTTGCCTATGCGCACAAAGCCATCGCCACTATTACCGTTGCCAATGCATTCGAAGTGATCAAGTCGCCCGAGCCCGGATTCCAGACCCGCGGCACGCTGGCCACTTTCGGTGTCGCCCACGGGTTTGACCACTACGGCCAGATGGTCGAATACCTGCGCATGAACGGGATTGTTCCGCCCGCCAGCGCCAAATAGCCACTGCGCCACCTGCGGTGGGGCAGACGCTCGCCATTCGCTCGCAGCGGGTTTGTGGTCTCCCATCCATTTCACAATGAGAGTGAAATGGATGGGGCACCGGGCGTCCCGATTCAGGCCGCGCCTGCGCAAAATTTTTATCCTGTGAACTCCGGGGGGACTGCCCAGCCTTACCGTCGTGCGCGTATGATTGCAGCGCCGCGGTCCCGGGCGGTTTCCTGCTTTCTGGCTTCCCCATTTATCCGTTGGGCGTCCATTAGCTCACCGGAAGCCCGAGGCAGCAAACGCGTCCGGCTGCACCCCGAACGGCCTAACTACGTGGAGGAAATCAACATGGCGACAGCAACTGCACTGCATCCGGGCAAGCTCAGCGAGACGGTGAGTTTTCGCCCCCGTTACGGCAACTACATCGGCGGCCGGTGGGTCGAGCCCGCGTCCGGCCAGTATTTTGAGAACATCACCCCGGTCACCGGCAAGACCTTCTGCGAGATTCCCCGCTCCAACGCCCAAGACATTGAGCACGCCCTCGATGCGGCCCACGCCGCGCGCGCCGCCTGGGGTCACACCAGCCCCACCCATCGCGCCAACATCATGATCCAGATTGCCCAGCGCATGGAAGACAACCTGGAGCTGCTGGCCCTGGCCGAGACCTGGGACAACGGCAAGCCCATCCGCGAGACCATGGCCGCCGACATTCCGCTGGCCATCGACCACTGGCGCTACTTTGCCGGCTGCATCCGCGCCCAGGAGGGCTCCATCTCGGAGATCGACCACGACACCGTGGCCTATCACTTCCATGAGCCGCTCGGCGTCGTCGGCCAGATCATTCCCTGGAACTTCCCCATCCTCATGGCCACCTGGAAGCTGGCGCCCGCGATCGCCGCCGGCAACTGCGTGGTGCTCAAGCCGGCCGAGCAAACCCCGGCCAGCATCCTTGTCTGGGCTGAGCTGATTGGAGATCTGCTCCCCGCGGGGGTGCTCAACATCGTCAACGGCTTCGGCCTTGAAGCGGGCAAGCCGCTCGCGTCCAGCTCGCGCGTGGCCAAGATCGCCTTCACCGGCGAAACCACCACCGGCCGGCTCATCATGCAATACGCCAGCCAGAACCTGATTCCGGTCACCCTCGAACTGGGCGGCAAGTCGCCCAACATCTTCTTCGCCGACGTGCTCCAAGAGGACGACGACTTCTTCGACAAGGCCATCGAGGGCTTCGTGATGTTTGCGCTCAACCAGGGCGAAGTCTGTACTTGCCCCAGCCGCGCCCTCATCCAGGAGAGCATCTACGACCGCTTCATGGAGCGGGCCCTCAAGCGGGTCGCCGCCATCAAGCAGGCCAGCCCGCTCGATCCCTCCACCATGATCGGCGCGCAGGCATCGAGCGAGCAGTTGGAGAAGATTCTCAGTTACATCGACATCGGCAAAAAGGAAGGCGCGGAGGTGCTGACCGGCGGCGGCCGCGCGCATCTGGGCGGCGACCTTGAAGGTGGCTACTATGTGCAGCCAACCGTCTTCAAAGGCAACAACAAGATGCGCATCTTCCAGGAAGAGATCTTCGGGCCGGTTGTCTCCGTCACCACGTTTAAGACCGAGGCCGATGCTCTCGAGATCGCCAACGACACACTCTACGGCCTCGGCGCCGGCCTGTGGAGCCGCGACGCCAACCGCTGCTTCCGCATGGGCCGCGCCATCCAGGCCGGCCGCGTGTGGACCAACTGCTACCACGCCTACCCGGCGCACGCGGCCTTCGGCGGCTACAAGCAATCCGGCATCGGCCGCGAAACGCACAGTATGATGCTCGACCACTACCAGCAGACCAAGAACCTGCTGGTCAGCTACAGCCCCAAGAAGCTCGGCTTCTTTTAACCACCCGCGGCGGGCTCGCTATCCGCTCGCACGGGCTGGGTGCCCCCGGTCTCGTCCGCCGCGGCGGATGAGACCGGGGAAACCTCGAACATCCTGTGAGTCCCCTTCTCTCCACGAGACATGGGGCAGTGACTCATACACCCCACGCTCGCGCATTCGGCATCTTACCTGGACAGAGGAGACACTCATGACCCAGGAAACAAAGCCGACGAAGGTGCATCGCCAGGAACTATCGGAAGGCGAAGCCGCGAAGGAAATTACCAACGATTCGCTCGGTACTGTCGATCCCGCCGATTCGACCGGCCTCGATACCGATGAGCAAGCTGGAAACGATCCTGCCGGCACCGAGAAAAAGCAGGAGTACGTTCGCGTGAAGGGATAACCATGTCCGATTTGCCGGATCAAGTGCTGGCCACCGACCTCGCCATTCATCTGACACGCGTCCTGCGCGAAAAACACGGCCCGCTGATGTTCCATCAGTCCGGCGGCTGCTGCGATGGCAGCTCGCCCATGTGCTATCCGCGCGGTGAGTTCCTGGTCGGCGACTCCGACGTGCAACTGGGCGAGGTCGACGGTGAGCCCTTCTACATGAGCAAGAGCCAGTTCGAATACTGGAAGCATACCCAGCTCACGCTTGACGTGGTGCCCGGCCGCGGCGGCATGTTCTCGCTCGATAACGCCGAGGGCGTGCGTTTTCTCATCCGCTCGCGCATCTTCGACGACGCGGAGATCCGCGACCTGCGCGCCGCCGGCCGAATCTGAGCAGGTTGTCCACTCTCCTTGAAAGCCACACGCCGCATTTAAACTAGATCCAGGCAGCTCGATCCGCTCTTCTGGAGCCTCCCCCGCTATGAAAGAAGCCGTTATCCTCTCCGCAGTCCGCACCCCGGTGGGCAAGTTTCAAGGTTCCCTGCAATCTTTTGCCGCGCCAAAACTGGGCGCCATTGCCGTCCGCGAGGCGGTGCGCCGCGCCGGGCTTGAGGCCGCGCTGGTGACGAGCGGCGACTCCGGCGAACCAGCCGCCCCGCAGTTTGAAATCACCGACTGCATCATGGGCTGCGTTCTCCAGGCCGGGCTCGGGCAAAACCCGGCCCGCCAGGCAGCCATCTACGGCGGGCTCTCCAACCAGGTGGGCGCCTTCACCATCAACCAGGTCTGCGGATCGGGCCTCAAGGCAGTAGCTCTGGCTGCACAAGCCATCGAGACCGGCAATGCAGAGATCGTCGTCGCCGGCGGCATGGAGTCGATGACCAACGCGCCTTACCTGCTGCCTCAGGCGCGCGCGGGTTACCGCATGGGCAACGGCGCAGTGGTCGACTCGATGATCAACGACGGCCTCTGGGAGGCCTACAACGGCTTCCACATGGGAGTAGGCGCGGAGATGATCGCCGCCAAATACGGAATCACGCGCGAGGAGCAGGACGCCTTCGCAGCCGAGTCGCACCAGCGGGCTGCGGCGGCCAGCGCTGCCGGTGCTTTCCGCGCCGAGATCGTGCCGGTCGAAGTGCCGGCCGTGAAAAAAGGCGCGCCTGCGACGATCTTCAGCGCCGATGAAGCCATCCGCCCAGAGACCACCGTCGAAGTGCTGGCGCGGCTCAAGCCGGCCTTCCAGGAAGGCGGTACGGTGACCGCCGGCAACGCGCCCGGGATCAGTGACGGCGCAGCGGCGCTGGTGGTGGCGTCTGCGGACCGGGCGCGGCACCTCGACGGGAAGCCGATGGCGGTGATTCGCGCTCAGGCCACCAGTGGCGGCGCGCCGGAGTGGTTTGGCCTGGCGCCCATTGAGGCGGTGCGCCGCGTGGCTGTGCGCGCAGGCTGGCTGCTGGACGACGTGGACCTGTTCGAGCTGAACGAGGCATTCAGCGTGCAGGCGCTGGCCGTGATCCGCGATCTGGGCCTCGATCCCTCAAGGGTCAACGTGCACGGCGGGGCCGTCGCCCTCGGCCACCCCATCGGCGCCAGCGGCGCTCGGGTGCTGACCACGCTGCTCTACGCCATGGAGCGGCACGGCAAGTCGAAGGGCATTGCCGCCCTCTGCCTGGGCGGTGGGAATGCGGTGGCGCTGGCGGTGGAGCGGGTCTAACCTGCGCGTCTAACTGTCCGATATCGAACACCACGGCGGCGGAAACGGTCACTCCATTCCGCGCCCCACCGCTCCAATCCATCCAAAAGCGCTTTCTTTTCAATGAGCAACTGACGCCCTCCTTTGGCACGGCAAGTGCACTACCCTGGTGTGATGGATATTGCCCGCCCCGATCTGAAGAAGAAGAAGATTCGCCAGTACATTGTCTGGTCTGGCGTTGCTGCTGTGCTGTTGACTGTCGCCGTCATCGGAGTTTCGCGCCTTAAGCCGGCCGCGCCCACCGTCGACCGCTCCACCATCTGGCCGGACACGGTCAAGCGTGGCGACATGCTCATCACCGTGCGCGGCTCGACCGGAAGCCTGGTGCCGCGCGAGGACTCCATCGAGCTGATCCCCGCGCAGACCGACGCAACGGTGGTCCGCATCATCGCCCTGCCCGGCGCCAAGGTCACGCCCGACACCGTGGTGATGGACCTGAGCGATCCGCAATTGGAGCAGGAGCTGCTCAGTGCGCAGTCGGCGCTCAAAGGCGCACAGGCCGACTACAAGAGCCTGCAGGCGACGCTGAACAGCACGCTGATGGACAAGAAGATTGCCGCCGCGCAGGTCAACGCCTCCTACACCCAGGACCAGCGCCAGGCGCAGACCGACGAGGCTCTCTACAAGCTCGGCGTGGTCTCCGGCCTGGTGTCGAGCGCATCCAAAAACACCGCCGACCAGCTGACCGCGCAGAAAAAACTCTCCGAGCAGCAGCTCGACGTGAATGCCAAGGCAATCGAGGTGCAGTTGTCCTCCGCGCAGACCAAGGTCGATCAGGCCAAGGCACAGCTCGATCTCTATGAAAGGCAGTCGGACGCTCTGCATGTGCGCGCCGGCATCTCCGGCGTGCTGGCGCAGCTGCCCGTGCCCTTGCAGGTGGGCCAGCACGTGACCGCCGGAACCTCGGTGGCCAAGGTGATCCAGCTCGACAAGCTCAAAGCGGCCTTGCAGGTGGCCGAGACCCAGGCGCGCGACATCCAGATCGGCCAGCCCGCATCCATCGACACCCACAACGGCATCATTCCCGGCCACGTTTCCAGAATCGATCCCTCCGTATTGAACGGAACGGTCACCGTTGACGTAGCACTGGATGGGCCTTTGCCGGTGGGCGCGCGCCCTGACCTGAGCATTGAGGGGATCATCGAGGAGCAAAACCTGCACGACGTGCTTTACGTGGGCCGCCCGGCGCTGGGCAATGAGAACTCCACGCTAAGCCTGTTCAAGATCGATCCGGACGGCAAGGGCGCGGTCCGCGTGCCGGTCAAGGTGGGCCGCGAATCGGTCAACAGCATCCAGGTGCTCGAAGGGCTCAAGGAAGGCGACCAGGTGATTCTCTCCGACATGTCGCGCGAAGACGCCGTGGACCGCATACGGCTGGAGTAAGCAGGGACCAAGGACACAGGGACTACGGACTCGGTGGCGCAGCCACCAACCGCCGGCGCTAACCACTCATCACTAACCACTCACCACTGACGCAGGGGGACAGCATGGCCAACGACAAGCTGATTGAGATTGAGGACCTGACCAAGGTCTTCTACACCGACGAAGTGGAGACGCACGCGCTCTCCGGCATTCACCTCACCATCTCGCGGGGTGAGTATGTGGCCATGTCCGGCCCCTCGGGCTGCGGCAAGTCGACGCTGCTGTCGATCCTTGGCCTGCTCGACACGCCCACCGGCGGCCGCTATCTGCTCAACAACAATCCGGTTGAAAACCTGAGCTTCGGCGACCGCTCGCGCATTCGCAACCAGGAGATCGGCTTCATCTTTCAGAGCTTCAATCTGATCGGCGACCTCACCGTCGAAGAGAACGTCGAGCTGCCGCTCACCTATCGCGCCGGCATGCCGTCGGCCGAGCGCAAGGGGCGCGTGAAAGACGCCCTGGAGCGGGTGAACATGGCGCACCGCATGCGGCACTATCCGGCGCAGCTCTCCGGCGGTCAGCAGCAGCGCGTGGCCGTGGCACGTGCGCTGGCCGGCTCGCCCTCCATCTTGCTGGCCGATGAGCCCACCGGCAACCTGGACTCGAAGAACGGCGAAGCGGTCATGCACCTGCTCGCCGACCTGCATCGCGAGGGCTCCACCATCTGCATGGTGACGCACGATCCGCGCTTCGCCAAGCACGCCCAGCGCGAGGTGCATTTGTTCGACGGAAAGGTGGTCTCGGAAGACGAGCTCAAAAAGCTCACCGAAGAAGTGGAGGCCTGAGCCATGCCGTTTGAGGGCGCCATACACGACATTCGCTGCGCAATGCGCAGTTTGCGCAAGTCTGCGGGCTTCGCGCTTACCGCCGTCCTGACGCTCGCCCTTGGGATCGGGGCGACGACCGCGATCTTCACGCTGGTGTACGACGTTCTGTTAAGGCCGCTGCCCTACACGCACCCTGACCGGCTGGTCCAGATGGAAGAAAGGGTGGCCGAGTTCCGCGATATTTATCCTACGCTGCCGATGAATGCCAACCATTTCGTCAACTGGGAGAGCAACAGCCGCACCCTTGAGTCAATGGCAGTCATGCAACAAAACTCCATGCCGCTCGGCGCCGGCGGACACCCCATCCAGGTCGACATTCTGAAGGCAACGCCGGGAATTTTCTCTGTCCTCGATGCGGCTCCCGAGCTGGGCCGCGCTTTCACTTCGCAGGAAGCGCAACCTGGGCGCGATCGCGTAGTCGTCCTGATGAACGATCTGTGGCGCAATCAGTTTCAAAGCGATCCCCGGATACTGGGCACAACGATCACGCTCGATGGCTATCCCTACACCGTTGTCGGCGTCATGCCGCAGTCGTTTCGCATGCCGGTCGTCGATACCTTCGCCGACCCAACCTCGAATAGAGCCCACCCCCCGCAAGCGCTCGTGCCCTTTGCCTTTTCAGCCGACCAGCTGAAAGAAGCCATGGGCGACTTCAACTACTTCGGGCTCGCCCGGTTAAAGCCCGGGGTCTCTGCCGCACAGGCAAATGGAGAGATCGATTCACTCGAGCGCGCCATCTCTGCCGGGCTCCCCGCCGACGAAAAGGCAACCCTTTCGGCCGTCCTGACGCCCCTCCAGCAGGCCTTGGTCGGCAACAATCGAACCCCCTTGCTGATCCTGCTCGCTGCGGTCGCGGGATTGCTGCTCGTCGGTTGCGTCAATATCGCGAATCTCCTTCTGGCTCGCGCAGCAGGCCGCAGGCGGCAAATGGCCGTGGCCGCGGCGCTTGGGGCCAGCCGCGCCCAGATGCTGCGCATGGCGATGAGCGAGACGATGGTGCTCGCCGTTGTTGGCGGTGCGCTCGGCATCTTGCTCGCCGCCATCCTGGTGCCGACGATGCAGCGCTATCTTCCGCCAGCGCTGGATTTTCGCGGGCAGCTGCATGTCGACTGGATGGGAGCAGGCTGCGCGCTTCTTCTGGCCGTTGCCGCGACACTGTTCGCAGGCGCAATTCCAGCCTGGATCGGCTCTCGAACCCAGCCGCACGACGTGCTGCAAAGCGATTCGCGGCTGGCAAGCGAATCGCGCAGCAGCAAGCGTCTGCGTAGAGTGCTGGTCGCCGCGGAAGTTGCCGTCAGCGTCGCCCTGGTGCTGCTCACCGGTCTTCTCACCACCAGCCTGGTCCAGCTCATGCGCCTCGACCGCGGCTTCGATGCGGATCGAGTCATGACCGCCTCGGTCGATTTACCCTCCAAGTCGTACTCCGATCTGCAGCCCCGCGCCGCGTTCTATCGCCAGGCACTTGAGCGTCTGCGCCAGCTGCCCGGCGTGGAAGATTCCGGCCTGACCAGCGATTTGCCGCTGGCCGGAGATCAGTGGATCGACATGATTCGCGTCCCCGGCGACGCGCGCCCCTTCATGCAGCTTCCCACCCAGCATTTCCGCTGGATCAGCCCCGGATATCTGGAAGCGCTCCATTTGCCACTCGCCGGCGGACGGTACCTGAGCGCGGGCGATGAAGGCAAGCAGTACGCGCTGATCTCGGAATTGACAGCCCGCAGGCTTTGGCCGGGCACCAATCCCATCGGCCGCCAGTTCAGCCGCGCCGGTGTACCTGAGGCGTTATTTACGGTAGTCGGCGTAGTGAAAGACGCGCGGACCGTCTCGCTGGCCAGTCCTGATCCGATGATGGTGTACATGCCCTACTGGTATCGCTGCGATGGCGCGGCCAACCTGGTGGTGCGCACCCGGCAGGATCCGGCAACCATGGCAGATGCGATCCGCAAGGCTGTTTGGAGCGTGAACTCCGAGGTGTCGGTGCCCACGGTGCGCACTCTGGGGGGCGTTGTTGCGGACTCGGTGGCCAACCGCCGCTTTGAGATGGATCTTCTCGTGCTGTTTGCCGTCAGCGCTCTGCTCCTTGCCGGACTCGGGGTGTATGGTGTCGTGACCTACTCCGTCGTCCAACAGGAGCGCGAGATCGGCTTGCGCATGGCGCTGGGAGCGCAGCGGACAAACATCTACGGCCTGGTGCTGAGGGATGGCCTGCGTCCGGTTCTGGCGGGCGCGCTCGCCGGAGTCGCCGTTGCGTTTGCCTGTGCGCGGTTGATGGCAAGCCTGTTGTTTCAGGTGAGCCCGTACAATCCTGCGCTTGTGGCCGGCGCGGTCTGTGTGCTGTTGGCTGTGGGAACTGTTGCCTGCCTATTGCCCGCGCGCCGCGCCGCATCCATTGAACCCATGACCGCACTGCACAACGAGTAGAGACCTGACCAGGGAGGCACGATGGGAACGTTCATGCAGGATCTGCGCTTCGCGCTGCGCCAGTTGCGCCGCGCACCGGGCTTCGGCCTTACCGTGGTGCTCACGCTGGCTTTGAGCGTGGGCGTGGCCACGGCCGTCTTCTGCGTCATTGACGCAGTCATCCTGCGTCCGTTGCCCTTCGCCAACCCGGAAAGGATCGTCGCCGTCGAGGCCACCGCGCGCGCCGGATACACCCAGCCTGCCTCATGGCCCAGCTATCAGGATGAGGCCGCGCAACTGCACACCTTCGCAGCCCTGGCCGGGTACAACGACTTCAAGAAGATCACCATCGATGGGCCCGCAACCGGTCCGCTCTCGATCGATTGTGTGCGTTCTACAGATAATTTCTTCACCGTCTTCGGCGTCCGCCCCCTCATGGGCCGCACCTACCTGCCCGGCGAGCAGCAGGACGGCAAGAACGAAGTCGTCGTGCTCAGCTTCGACGCATGGCAGCGCTACTTCAACGGTGATACATCCATCATTGGCAAGGCCGCCAAACTCGATGGCCGCGCCTTCACCGTCATCGGCGTCATGCCCGCCGGCTTCCGCTATCCGCTCAACATGCACAATGCGGTTTATATCCCGCGCCTGCTCGATGAGAGCTGGATGAGCCGTCGCGGCGCGCACTGGCTGCGCACCGTCGGCCGCATCCGAGACGGCGTCACGCTCGACCAGGCGCGCGCCGATCTGAAGCAAGTCTTTGGCGACATCGGCCGCGCCTATCCGGACACCGACGGCGGCCGCATCGTGCAGGCCGTCCCGGTCGCCGAAAACGCCAACAGCAAAAGCAAGGGCCCGCTGTGGACGCTGCTGGGCGCGGTGCTCGCGGTGCTCGCTATTGGCTGCGTCAACATTGCCGGCCTGCTCTTGGCCCGCGGAGTCAAGCGCGAGCGCGAGATGGCCATGCGCGTTGCCATCGGCGCCGGGCGCGGGCGTCTGCTGAGCCAGGTCCTGACTGAGGGCCTCCTGCTGGCTGCCTTCGGCGCGCTCGGCGGCATGCTGCTGGCCGAGACCATGCTGCAGCTCATGCGCGCATTTCTCGTTCACGCCCTCGCCCGCGGCGAAGATATCCACATGAACTGGCCGGTGCTCGCAGCCGCGGTTGCCGTGGCCGTCCTCACCAGCGTGGCCGCGTCGCTGTTTCCTGCCGCGCGCCTCTCCGGCATCGACCCCAACCGCGCGCTCAAATCCGGCGGCAGCGCGGGCACCGAGCGCGGCCAGACTCGCCTGCGCTCTGGATTTGTAATAACTCAGGTCGCAATCACGCTCACGCTGCTGGTCGTCTCCGCGCTGCTCATGCGCGTAGTCACGCGCTATCGCCACGTCGAGCTGGGATTCGATCCGGCGCACATTCTGTCGGTCAAGCTCGGCCTCTCTCCGGCGCGGTACCAGGGCCGCGACGTGATGGCCGACTTCTACACGCCTCTTGAGGAACGCATCAGCCACCTTCCCGGCGTTACAGCCGCGGGATTCATCAGCGTGCTGCCCATTGAAGGTTGGGGCGTCAATGGCGATGTGCACATCGCCGGCCAGCCGCCCTATCCGCCCGATCAGGAGATGCTCGCCGAGTCGCGCTTCATCAGCACCGGCTACCTGAGTGCGATGGGCGTTTCGCTGCATCGCGGGCGCAGCCTCTCGCACAGCCTCGATCCGTCTTCAGACGTGGCCGCCACCGTGCTGGTCAACGACGCATTCGTCAGCAAGTTCATTCCAAAAGGCATGGACCCCGCTGCTCAGCTGATCGACGACAGCGATAAAAAAGAAAACTGGACGCGCATCGTCGGCGTCACCGGCAACGTGCGCCAGAGCCTCTACGAGCCACCCATGGCCGAGCGCGACTGGCTCATGGATGAGATTCCCGTGAAAGATCAGCTGGACAACCTGGCCAACATGACGCTCATGGTGCGGACCACGGGCGACCCCCGGCAGGTGATCTCCGCCGTGCGCGCCGCCGTTCACGATCTCGATCCCACCGTGCCCTTCGACGAGCCCCGCACCATGGCGGAGGTGATCGCCGAGACCCTGGTCTTCGAGCGCATGGAGAGCTGGCTGTTCGGCATCTTCGCCGCACTGGCGCTGCTGCTCGCCCTGGTCGGACTCTACGGCCTGGTGAGTCACGAGGTCGAGCAGTCCCGGCGCGACATCGGCGTGCGCATGGCGCTGGGCGCCACCCGGCCCGGCATCCTCGGCATGGTGCTTGGCCGCGTCACCCTCATGCTGGCCGAGGGCTCCGCGGCCGGCCTCGTGCTCACCTTCACCGCGCGCAAGCTCATCGGCATGGTCATTTATTTCGAGGCGCAAAAAGAGGCAGGCGGATTTCTGCTCCTCGCCCTGCTGCTGATTGTCGCCGGCATGCTGGCCGCGCTCATCCCCGCTGTCCGCGCCGCGTCCATTGAACCCATGCAAGCCCTGCGCGCCGAGTAAGCCAGTTGACCGCCAGATCGAACGGAGAACCCGAGCCATGAACGCATTATTCAACGACATCCGCTACGCCCTGCGCCAGTTGCGCAAGTCGCCGGGGTTCACGCTCACCGCGGTCATCACGCTGGCGCTCGGCATCGGCGCCAACACGGCCATCTTCACGCTGGTCCACGGCATTCTGCTGCGCACGCTGCCGGTCGGCGATCCCGCGCAGCTCTATCGCATCGGCGATAACGATGACTGCTGCGTGGAAGGCGGTTTTCCCGGCGACGCCAGCGACACCGGCGACTACACCATCTTCTCCACCGACCTCTATCGCTACCTCCGCAATGCCACGCCGGAGTTCGAGCAACTGGCCGCCGTGCAAGCGGGCGGCGCTACCTGGAGCGTGCGCCGCGGCGACGCCACGGCCAAACCGTTGAGTGCGGAGTTCGTCTCCGGCAATTATTTCGCCACGCTGGGTATCGGCCCCTTCGCCGGCCGCGTGTTCTCCGACAGCGACGACACGCCGTCGTCCGCACCCGCCGCAGTCCTCAGCTACAGTTCCTGGCAGGGTCAATATGCCTCCGATCCCTCGATCGTCGGCTCCACGGTCTTCATACAAACCAAGCCATTCACCGTGGTCGGCATCGCCCCGCCGGGATTCTTCGGCGACCGCGTGAACGACAATCCACCCGATTTCTGGCTGCCCATCGAGACTGAACTCTACATTCGCGGCGATCAGGCTATCTCCCATCATCCGGAGTCAAACTGGCTCTACCTGCTCGGCCGCGTGCATCCAGGCGCCAACATCGGCGCACTGCAAACCAAGATCTCGGTCGCACTGCGCCAGTGGATCATGAGCCGTCCCACGCTCACCGTCAACGGCGGCGCAGCACTGGTGCCCAAGATGCACGTCGTGCTCACCCCGGGGGGCGGCGGAATCCAGAACCTGCAGCAGGAGTCGGGCACTGGGCTGAAGATGCTGATGATCCTCTCGTCGGTGGTGCTGCTCATTGCCTGCGCCAACATCGCCAACCTGCTCATGGCCCGCAGCACCGCGCGCCGCGGCGATGTGGCCCTGCGCATGGCGCTCGGCGCCCGGCGCAGCCGCGTTACACGGCAGATACTCACCGAGAGCGTTTTGTTGAGCATCATCGGCGGCCTGGCTGGTCTTGCTGTCGCCTTCGCCGGCTCGCACTTGATCCTTGCTCTCGCGTTCCCTGACGCGAAGAGTCTGCCCATCGACGCCGCTCCATCGCTGCCCATACTCGGCTTCGCATTTCTCGTTTCGCTGCTCACCGGCATTCTCTTCGGAACCGCTCCGGCATGGCTCTCCTCGCACGCGCAACCGGCCGAGGCGCTGCGCGGCGTCAATCGCTCCACGCGCGACCGCTCCTCGCTGCCGCAGAAAGCGCTGGTCATCTTTCAGGCCGCGCTCTCGCTGGTGCTGGTTGCCGGCGCCATCCTCATGACCAGGTCGCTGGGCAAGCTGGAACACCAGCGATTCGGCATCGCCACCGCCAATCGCTACGTCGTGCATCTCGATCCCGCAGGCGCAGGCTATACGGTTGACCGCCTGCCCGGTCTCTATCGCCAATTGCAAGATCGCTTCGCTGCGCTGCCCGGCCTCAGCAGCGTCGGCTTGGCCGACTATAGCCCGCTTGAAGGCGACAACTGGGGCGAGTGCGTCATTCAGCAGGGCCATCCCCAGCCGCGGCCTGGCGAGCGCTGCGGCTCCTCGTGGGATCGCGTCAGTGCCGGCTTCCTCGATTCCGTCGGCGTGCCGATCATGCGCGGCCGCGGCTTCACTGCACAGGACACTAACGCCGCTCCGCAGGCGGCCATCGTCAATCAAACCTTTGCGAAGAAATTCTTTCCCAATCAAGATCCCATCGGCCAGCACTTCGGAATCGACAAGGCGAAGTACTCCGGCAGTTGGGAGATCGTGGGCGTGTTTTCCGATTTCAAACTGAACAGTCCCCGCGAAGATGTGCGTCCGGTGTTTCTGCGCCCAATCACGCAACAATATGCGGGCTTCACCGAGCCGGAGATGGTCGGCGGAGAAACCCGCTCCATGTTCATCAACGCCATCGTGCTCACCTTCAACTCTCCGCAGCCCAATGCCGACGCGCTCATTCGCCAGACCATGGCCGGCGTCGATCCCAACCTGACTGTGATCGATCTGCGCACGCTTGACGCGCAGGTCGCCGGCAACTTTACGCAAGACCGGCTTGTGGCACAGCTTTCCACACTCTTCGGCATCCTCTCGCTCATCCTCGCTTCGGTGGGGCTTTACGGCGTCATGTCCTACTTTGTCGCCCGCCGCACCAGCGAGATCGGCATCCGCATGGCCCTTGGAGCTACGCGCGCCAGCGTGGTGGCCATGGTCATGCGCGGCGTGCTCTGGCAGGTGGTCATCGGCCTGTTGCTGGGCATTCCCGCCGCGTTCTATGCGGGCACCTTGATGAAGAGCCTGCTTTATGGCGTGGTCAATTCCGATCCCTGGGCCCTGGCCGGAGCGCCGCTGTTGCTGGTGCTGTGCGCCGCGGTCGCTGCTTTCATCCCTGCTCACCGGGCCGCATCCATTGAGCCCGTACAGGCACTGAGAACTGAGTAGGCATTTTGAACCATCGCGCACCAATGGGTAGTTCCACGAGGTAGACCACAGATGAATTCGCTGCTCAACGACATTCGTTATGCGCTGCGCCAGTTGCGCAAGTCGTCGGCCTTCACGCTCACCGTGATCATCACGCTGGCTCTCGGCATCGGCGCCAATGCCGCCGTTTTCACCCTCTTCGACCAGGTGCTGCTCCGCATGCTCCCCGTCGAGCGGCCCAAAGAGCTGGTGCGCTTTGAGTGGAGCGGCGCCTTCGCCGGATCCATGAGCAGCTTCGGCGGCGACACGCCCGGCCATCTCAACTTTTTCTCCTATCCCATGTACAAGGACCTGCGCGATCAGAACCAGGTCTTTCAGGGCATTCTGGCCGCGGACAAGATCGGTGTCGGCATCTCCTGGCATA
>Ga0302279_10001409_pt1 | contig 33900 bp, 23 predicted proteins | sample III_Bog_N3_3_FD_194541 | JGI IMG/M metagenome (GOLD analysis project Ga0302279, IMG submission 194541) | Peat permafrost microbial communities from Stordalen Mire near Abisko, Sweden - III_Bog_N3_3 | ecosystem: Environmental > Terrestrial > Soil > Wetlands > Peat | place: Sweden: Abisko...
GCGGCACATCTGGCACGCCGCGCCAGCGACTATGGCGTCGTCATCGACGGTGCCGTCGGCGTGGACATGCGGCGGGTGAAGGCGCGGAAAGACGCGATCGTCGAGGCCAAGCGCAAGCGGGGCGAAACGTCGCTGCGGACCGCCGAGAATTGCGACCTTATCCTTGGCCACGCCCGGTTTGTTTCGCCCCATGCGGTTCGCGTCGGCGAGGCGGTGCTGGAAGCCGAACGCCTGTTCATCAACGTCGGCGGCCGGCCCGTGGTGCCGCCGATCCCCGGGCTGGCCGCGTCCGGCTACCTCACCAACCACTCGATTCTGGATCTGGAGGAGCTGCCGCGCCGTCTGGTGATCTTCGGTGGCAGCTACATCGGCCTGGAGTTCGCGCAGGTGTTCCGCCGCTTCGGCAGCGAGGTTCTCGTCATCGAAGGCGGCCCGCAACTGGTCCCGCGCGAGGACCCCGAAATTGCGGCCGCGATCCACGGCATCCTTCGCGACGAGGGGATCGAGATCTTGTTGGACGCGAAGATTTTGCGGATGGAACAACGCGGCGACCACGCGATTGCCGCGGAGATCGCCCGGGGCGCTAGCACCATGACGGTGGAGGGGTCGCACCTGCTGGTCGCCACAGGGCGACGGCCGAACACCGACGACCTCGATCTGCCCGCCGCCGGGGTGCAGACGGATGCGAAGGGGTTCATCCAGGTAGACGATCACCTGCGGACCAGCGTGCCCGGCATCTGGGCGCTGGGCGACTGCAACGGCCGCGGCGCCTTCACGCACACGTCGTACAACGACTTCGGAATCGTGGCGGATAATCTGCTGGACGGCGGGACGCGCAGCGTGGCGGACCGGATTCCGGCCTACGCGCTGTACATCGATCCGCCGCTCGGCCGCGTCGGCGTCACCGAGACCGAGGCCCGCCGGCGCGGCAGGCCCTTGCTGGTGGGCAGGCTGCCGATGACCCAGGTCGCGCGCGCGATCGAGAAGGGCGAGACCCAGGGCCTGATGAAAATCGTCGTGGATCGCGAAACGCAGCGCGTTCTGGGCGCGGCGATCCTCGGCACCGGGGGCGACGAGGTGATCCACGTCATCATGACGGCGATGTACGCCAACGCCCCCTTCACGCTGTTGCAGCGGGAGATGGGGATTCATCCGACCGTTTCGGAACTGATTCCGACGCTGCTGGAGCAGCTCGAAGCCGTATGACCCGGGCGCCGATGCAGGGCCGGCCGGCGCCCGCGCCAGCCGCCGGCGGCGGGACGCGGGGCCGGGCAACGACCAATCGCGGCGCACTGCTGTCGCGTCGCGCGCTGCTGGGCGCGTCGCTCGGTGCGGCAGCCTGGACGGTCGGCGCGGCGGGCGCAGGGCCGCTGCGGGTGGGCTCGAAGCTGGACATCGAGAGTGCCCTGCTCGGCCAGATGATGGTGCTGACGCTGGCGGCCAAGGGCGTGCCGACGGCCGATCGGCTGCGTCTCGGCACCACGCGCATCGTGCGCGCCGCACTGCTTGCCGGCGAGATCGACGTGTATCCCGAGTACACCGGCAACGGCGCATTCTTCTTTCACCAGGACGGCGATCCGGTCTGGAAGAATCCCCTGGCCGGCTACCAACGCGTGCGCGATCTCGACAGGCCGAATGGCATCGTCTGGCTGCGCCCGGCCGACGCCACCAATGCCTGGGCGATCGCCGTTCGTGGCTCGGTCGCGGCGGCCAACGGTCTTGCCACGATGGCGGATTTCTCTCGCTGGGTCAGGCAGGGCGGAACCGTGCGCCTCGCGGCCTCGGCGGAGTTCGTCCAGAGCCCGGCGGCGCTGCCCGCGTTCGAAACCACCTACGGTTTCAAACTGAGGGACGAGCAGCTTCTGGTGCTGGCCGGCGGCGAAACGTCGGCCATGCTGCGCGCGGCAGCCGAGGGTATATCGAGCATCAACGCCGCCATGGCCTACACCACCGACGGTGCGATCGACGCACTGAGCCTTGCGGTCATGCAGGACACCGAAGCTGCGCAGATCGCCTTCGAGCCTGCTCCGGTGATCCGGCAAGAAGCGCTGGCCCAATACCCCGACGTTCCGGCGATCCTGGCACCGGTGTTCAGCTCGCTCGATGTCGGCGAGCTGCGGGCGCTGAACGAGAAAATTCAGGTGGAAGGCCAATCGGTTGCGCAGGTCGCACAGGACTATCTGGCGGCCAAGGGTCTTGCGGGTTGACCGGCAGGTCCGGCCGGCGATCGTCACAGCTTTCATGGAATCCGGTGCAGGCGCTGTTGGTCGCCGCGGCGGTCACGGGCGCAGCGTCGCTTGGCTTCGTTGCTCATGCGAAGAACCGGCTGCTCTCCGGTGCACCGGTCGGATTTTGGGCCGCCGCAGACATGTCCGATGCAATCGCGCCGGTTCTGTTGCTTGCAGCCTCGGGCCTCGTGCTCGCCGTCGTCCCGCTGCCGCGGCGCCTGGCGCTGTATTGGCTGGTGCCGCCCGCAGCGGGGGGCGTGATTGCCGGGTTGAGCTGGATCGCCGGCCGGTGCGCCGATGCATTTGCCGCGTCGTCGCCGGCGATGGCGCGCACGTCGCTCGGCGCGGGCTACTGGCTGGTGGTGGCGTGCGCGCTGCTGGCCGTGGCGGACGCGGCCGGCCGGTTGCGCCTTCGAGCGCTGCCGGCGCTGCTTGCCGGTGCAGCTTCGGTGCTGCCGCTCGCCGTTCTGATCGCCGCCGGAGCCACCGACCAGCTTTCGATCATGCGCGAATATTTTGGCCAGCGCGCGGCATTCCTGGCGGCTCTGCTGCGGCACGCCGAGCTGGTCGTGTCCGCCATCATACCCGCCTTGCTGATCGGGATTCCGCTGGGCATCGCGGCGCACCGGCGGGAGCGCATGGCACGGATCGTGTTTCCGGCACTGAACATCGTCCAGACGATTCCGTCGCTGGCCCTGTTCGGACTGTTGCTCGCGCCGTTGTCGCGGCTGGCCGAGGCGGTGCCAACGCTCGGCCGGATCGGCATCGGCGGCGTGGGGGCGGCGCCTGCCGTGATCGCGCTGGTACTGTATGCGCTGCTGCCGATCGTGCGCAACACGGCGGCGGGCCTCGCGAGCGTGCCTGCCGGCGTGCGGGAGGCTGCGCGCGCGATGGGCATGAGCCGGCGGCAGGCGCTATGGCAGGTCGAGGCGCCACTGGCGCTGCCGCTGGTCCTGGCCGGTGTTCGCATCGCCGCGGTGCAGGCGGTCGGCCTGGCGAGCGTCGCCGCGCTGATCGGTGCCGGCGGCCTGGGCGCGATCATGTTCCAGGGATTGTTCGCCGATGCGCTGGACCTGGTGTTGCTCGGCGCCGTGCCGGTCGTTCTGCTCGGCATTGTGGTGGACGGGTTGATGAAGGCGCTTGCCGCTGCGAGTCAACCGGGGCCCGCATGATCACCTTCGACGGCGTATCCAAGCTGTACGGCGGGACGAAGGCGGTGGATGGGCTTTCGCTCGCGGTGCAGCCGGGCGAGATGCTGATGCTGGTCGGATCGTCCGGCAGCGGCAAGTCCACCGCGCTGAAGCTGGCCAACCGGCTTGAAGACTGCTCGATGGGAACGATCCGGCTGGACGGAGACGACATCAGCCGGATGCAAAGGGAGGCGCTGCGCCGCCGCATGGGCTATGCGATCCAGTCCGTCGGCTTGTTCCCGCACTGGACCGTCGCCCGCAATATCGCCACCGTGCCGCGCCTGCTGGGTTGGCCGCGCGCGAAAATCCTCGACCGGATCAGGGAACTTCTGCTGCTGGTGCAGCTCGATCCGGATCGCATCGCCGGGCGGTTCCCGCACCAATTGTCGGGCGGTCAGCAGCAGCGTGTCGGCGTCGCCCGCGCGCTGGCGGCCGATCCGGATGTGTTGCTGATGGACGAGCCGTTCGGCGCGCTGGACCCGATCACCCGTGGTGTTTTGCAAACCGAGCTGCTGCGCATCCATCGGCGCACCGGCAAGACCATCCTGTTCGTCACCCATGACGTGAACGAGGCGCTGACGCTCGGCAACCGGATCGCGCTGCTCGATCACGGCAGGCTGGTACAGGTCGGCACCCCGCTGGAACTGCTCACCGCGCCGGCAACCGCGTTCGTGCGCGCGTTTCTTGGCGGCGACGACTATGGACTCAAGCTGCTGGCGGTCGAGCCGGTGTCGTCTCGCGCGCGTCCCGGCGAGACCGCGCCCGGCACGCCGGTTGCCGGGTCCGCGTCCTTGCGCCACGCGCTGTCGGAGATGGTATCGCGCCGCACCGATTGCCTTGCGGTGGTCGATGACGGGGGCGCTCCGCTCGGGGTGGTGAGGCTGACGGACCTGATCCGGGCATGAAAATCGGCCGCGCCGTTCGCGTCCTGCGCGATCCGCTGCCCTGGCTGGCCGCGGCGCTGGTCGCGCTGGCGGCTGGCATGACATCGCTGCGGCCTCTGTTTGCAATCCTGTTCCCGGACCTGCAGCGGCCTGTCTACGACCAGGACAGCTTCCTGGCGCTGCTGGCCGACCATCTGTGGCTGGTGGCGGTTTCGAGCGGGTTGGCGGTGGCGTTCGGCGTTGCGGCGGGGTTGTTCGTCACGCGGCCCGCCGGGCGCGACTTCCGCTTCCTGTTCGACACGCTGTTCGCAGCGAGCCAGACCATCCCCCCGGTCGCGGTGCTGGCGCTGATGGTGCCGATCCTGGGCTACGACGCGCGGCCCGCGGTGATCGCGCTGATGCTGTACGGGCTGCTGCCCGTTGCGCAAAACACTGTCGCCGGGTTGGAGTCGGTGCCGGCCGCGCTGACACAGGCCGCGCGCGGCATGGGCATGACCGGGTCGCAATCGCTGCTTCACTTGGAACTGCCGCTGGCCGCGGGCGCGATCGTGGCCGGCATCCGGACCTGCGTGATTGTTAACACCGGGACGGCGGCGATCGCCTCGACCGCCGGGGTGAAGACGCTCGGCCTGCCGATCATCGTTGGGCTGGCAGGCGGAAATATTGCGTACGTGGTGCAGGGTGCGGTCCTGGTCGGGCTGCTGGCCGTGGTGTTGGATCTCGGCTTCGACCGCCTGGAGTTGCTGTGTAGGGCGGATCAGCGAAGCGCCATCCGCCAGTGCCGCCAGCCGCACCGCAAGAGGCGGAAGACGCTTCGCTTTTCCGCCCTACGACAGGGGGACGGCTCGGGGCCGTGATCGCGCCCGGCCGCGCGCTCGGGTTCTTCACGCGGCGGCGATTGAGCCTACGAGTGCATCGTCTTCCCATCGAACAGGTTTTTCTTCCTTATAACGTAATTATACTTTTTCATCCGATTGCTCTGGTCGTGGGTCGAAGCTATGTTGTTGTTGCCCGCGATGACGCCAAGGCATCCTGTTCTCTGGATTGGTGAGGTTGACCATGGACCATTGGTCTGAATTGGAAAACGTCGTTACAGATGACGGCGATGTAATGACCTTGCGCGAAAGCGGCGGGGAATTCGAGATGCGGTTCAATGGCTGGGAACTCATGTCGAGTCGAAGCTCGCTGTCGGAGGAAACTTTGGCGCGGGTGGCTTGCGAGCATTTGGCACAAAACGCCCCAAGGATTCTCATCGGTGGGTTGGGAATGGGATACACGCTCCGGGCAGCGCTCGATTCGCTAGGCCCGGACGCACGAATCGTCGTGTCGGAGCTTTTTCCCGAGGTTGTCGATTGGAACCGCGGGACTCTGGCCAGCCTGACCTCTCGCCCGCTCGACGACGATCGCGTTTCGGTGTGCATCGGCAGCGTGGTGGATGTTCTCGCCACCCACCGGCTCAGCTTCGACGCCATTCTATTGGACGTCGATAATGGGCCCGAAGCGCTGCTCTATGAACCGAACCGGGTTCTTTACTCCGTCGCAGGCATGGAACTGATAAGAAGCGCCCTCGTGCCAGACGGCATACTCGGCGTCTGGTCGGCCGATCATTCGCCGGGTTTCGAGGCTGTCCTCGACGCGGCCGGTATGACGTGGCGACGGGTGGATGTAACCTGCGGTACGCCCACGCGGGTCCCCGGGCGTGGCGGAGGCCGAGGAGAAGCCGCTGGACAAGTAACCGTTTGTCAGGATAGCAAAAATCCCGAGCACACGATCTACCTGGCGCGCACCGTTCCCCATCCGCCATGCGCTCGTCCTTGATGGATTGGCTCCCACGGGAGGCTTTCGATAACGCTGCCTCGGTCCCTGGCCCGCCTCCTCGCCTGGCCGGTGTTGAGCGCCAGCCCGGGACTGGAGGCGGTCACCCTCGACGAGATTGAGGCCAGGGTCGCATCGGACCTGGGACGGCGATTCTCCGGCGCCTTGCTGCAAGACGCGGAGCGCGCCTGGGGAAAGTTCGCGGTGCTGCCGGGGGTGCTCGCCGCGCTCTCGGTACCGGAGGCGTTCGATTTGCCGGTGCCAGACGGCGAAGCGCGCTTCGTGCGGTCGTCCCGGCGGCGCACAGAGATCATCACGATCAAGCCCATCATTTCGGCGGCGCAGATTGAAAGCCCGTTCGCCCCGCGCGCGGTGCGTCCGGGGCTGGCCACGACCGAAGGACCGCGCTGGGACCACCTGGCACGCTTGCCGAGCCTGGTCGCGGCGGAAGTCTTCGGCCTGGAGTATTGCGTCGATGGCGCCTCGCCGTTCGCGCACGCCTTCGTGCCGCGATACCTGATCGGCGACATCGTTGGACGCCGGCTGCGCAATGACTGGGATATCGCGATCGAAACGGCATTCGCGCAGAACGCCAAGTTTGTCCGCGACACGCTGACCGACGTTTTCAGCCAGTTTGCCGCGGGCGGGACATGGCAGCAAAGCCTCGCCGACGCGGCGGCGAAGGGCGCAGCGCTCGCCTCGTCCGTCGCCGAGATTGCCGCGTCGCCCGCCGGTTACCGCTGGGAGAGGACGATCGCAACGTCCGGCGGAAGCGTCGTGCTGCTCGCCTTCGCCTGGTCGGTTCTCAAGGGCTTGCTTGACCGTCTGGGATACGAATCCGAGCCGGCCGGTGTTGCGCTTGCCACCGGACTGATTCAACGCGAGGGGCTGAAACCGTGCGTCGGCCGGAGTCGGCCCTCAACCGAGACCGTTCGATCCGAAGAACGATACTGAAGCGCAGGACCCCGGATCTCCCATCCCTGGCCGTCGCAACGCTTCCGCGTCAAACACCCGAGCTGGGAGGCGTATGCGGGAATCCCGCCCGTGCGGTTCCGTGCGGGGGGGGGCGCTCAGCGATGAGCGTCCCTACCGCGATTAAGACGGACCGCTCAAGTCAAAAGCTGCATTGGGCATGCGAGTTTATCACTTTTTGTTGGGACTTTATACTGTTCATTGTCGTGCCGCCATAGTTTTGTTAAAATTATGTTACGCTGCAAGGTAGGCATATCCCGCCAGAGCAAACGCCTGACTCCACCCCAGCATCCGGTTCTTTGGGCGACGTCGGTTCCGCCGGGTCGGCGTTTGGTTGCTGCACGTCAAGATCATTCCATCGTCGCGTTGGAGGTCCCCAATGACCGCGTACAGTTGGCTGTTCCCCATCCTCGGCAACTGGTTCGCGACGACCGACTGGAGCCCGACCGGACTTCCCGGCGCAGCCGATGACGTGACGATCGGGGCGACCGGTGCCACCTACACGGTGACGATCAGTTCGGCGGAGGCGGCCAAGACGCTGACGCTGGCCGCGGCCACAGCCACGCTGGCGGTCGGCAGCACCCTGACCTTGGGCAGCGCGACCTCGGGCGGGACGCTGACCCTGTCGGCGGGAACGCTGGACCTGAACAGCGGCGGCACGATCAATGGCAACGGTGGCACGATCGTGGTCAACGGCGGCACGTTCGTGCCCGCCGGCGGCACGCTGAGCGCGGTGACGTATCAGGGCGATCTGAACCTGAGCACCTCCGGAGCGGCGCTGACGCTGACGAGCGGGGTTACGGTGACGGGGGGTGTGTCGCTCGCGGCCGGAACCCACCTCACCGAAACCGGCGGGACCGTGACGATCAGCGCAGCAAGCACAAATGCCGGCGATGTCGAGGTCCTGAGCGGCGGAACGCTGATCTTGAACAGTGACTTCGCCAACAGCGGCACGTTCGGGATTCACGCCAACACGACGCTCACCGTCAACGGCGGCTTCGCTAACAGCAGCGTGCTCGATGTCGATAACGGCGCCTACGAGGGCGGCTGCAGCCTGACGATTAGTGGCACGCTGACCAACACCAAGACCGTGCAGATCGGCAACGTCTACCTGGGCGGGGCGGATACGGTGACCCTGGGCGGGTTGGTCAATGGCAGCGGTGCCAGCTTCACTCTGTACGGCTCGGCTAGCCACGTGGCGACGTTGACCGCGGCCGGCCCAGCGACAAATGCCGGCACGCTAACCATCGGCAGCTATGCCGTGCTCGACATGACCGGCGGCAATGCCTTCACGCAGACCGGCGGGACGACGAACCTCTACGGCACCCTCACAGCGGCCGCGATCAATATCGACGGCGGCACCCTCGCCATCGACACCGCTTTCACCAACGCCAGCACGCTCGTGGCCGCCGACGGGGGCTTGATCGATTTCAGCTCCGGCAGCCTGACCAACCTGTCGGGCACGACCCTGACCGGCGGCACCTATGAAGTGGACGCAAGCTCGACGCTGAAATTCGCCAGCAGCGTCACGATCGCCACCGACAATGCCACGATCACCCTCAAGGGCGCCGGCTCGGTCATTCAGTCCGGCACAACGTCGATCAACGCGCAACTGACCTCGATCGGCACGGCGGGGACGCTGAACCTGCTCTCGGGCGCCAGCTTCACCACCATCACGGGATTTATCGACGACGGGCTGCTGAACCTCGGCGCCGGCACCTTCACCGCCGGAGGCCTTGGGATCGCAGCCACCGGCATCGTCCAGGGCTACGGCACCGTCGCCGGGTTCGTCTCCAACGCCGGAACGATCGATGCCGTCGGCGGCGCGCTGACCCTGACCGGCGCCTATTCCGGCTCCGGACTGTTCGAGGCCGCGTCCGGCGCGACCCTCGATCTCACCACGGGCGGTGCGCTGCCTGGCGCCACGGGCGGAGCGGGCACGCTGGAGCTGTCCGGCGCCACGCCCTACACGATCTCCAGCGGCCAGACCGTTGCGATCGCGACGCTGGCGATTGATTCCGGCACCACGCTCTCCGGCGCAGGCACCGTGGACAGCGCCGTCGTGAACGGCGGCACGCTGGATGTGTCCGGCGGCACGCTGATCATCGCCGGCGGGCTGTCCGGTTCGGGCACCGATAAGGTGGAATCGGGCGCGACCCTGGACCTGACCGGCGGCGGCGCGCTGCCGGCGACGATCATCGGCTCCGGCACACTGCAACTCGACAGCGGAACCTTCACCGACACGCTCGCGCAACTCGCGGGCATCGGCGCGGTGGTGGTGGATGGCGGCGCGACCCTTGACCTGACCAGCGGCGGCGCACTGACGGGAACCATCACCGGGGCAGGCGCACTGGAACTCGACCACGGCACGTTCACCGACAGCGGCACGCTTCTCTCCGGCTTCGGCGCGGTGATCGTGGGCGCCAGCGGCGTGCTCGGCTTCAGCAGCGGCAGTTTGAACAACGCCACAGTCGTCTCGGGCGGGACGCTGAACGTCTCCTCGGGGGGCGTCGCGAGCGCCACGGCGATCTCCAGCGGCGGGTGGGAGACTATCCTCTCGGCAGGGGGCGACAGCGGCGCGGTGGTGCACGCCGGCGGCCAGCAGCTAATCTCGGCGGGCGGCGTTGCGAGCGGCACGGCCATCTCCAGCGGCGGCAACCAATTCGTCTACGCGGGCGGCGTGGCGAGCGGCACGGTCATCTCGAACGGCGGCCGAGAATACGTCTACTCCGGCGGTGACGGTGTCGGGGCGGTGGTGTCCACCGGCGGCAACCTGACGATCCTGACGGGCGGTGTCGCCAGCGGGACGGTGCTGTCGAGCGGCGGCGTGCAATTGATCACCTCGGGCGGCACGGCGAACGGCGTCGTGATCTCGAACGGCGGGCGCGAATACGTCTACTCGGGCGGACACGATGTCGGCGCGGTGGTGCGCGCCGGGGGGAACCTGACGATCTCGGCCGGCGGCGTCGCGAGCGGGGCGGTGCTCTCAAGCGGCGGCGGCCAAACCATCACTTCGGGTGGCGTGGCGAGCGGCACGGTCGTCTCGAATGGCGGCAATGAATACATCAGCGCGGGCGGCACGGCGAGCGGCACGGTCATCTCGACCGGTGGGCGCGAGTATGCGCTCTCGGGCGGTAACGGTGTCGGGGCGGTGGTGCTCGCCGGCGGCAACCTGACGGTGCTGTCGGGCGGCGTCGCCAGTGGGACGGCGATTTCGAGCGGCGGCGTGCAATTGATCACCTCGGGCGCCGTTGCGAGCGGTGCGGTGATCTCGAACGGCGGACGCGAATACGTCTACACGAACGGACGCGATGTCGGCGCGGTGGTGCGCTCCGGCGGGAACCTGACGATCTCGGCTGGCGGCGTCGCGAGCGGGGCGGTGGTCTCGAGCGGCGGCACCCAAATCATCACCTCGGGCGGCGTGGCGAGCGGCACGCAAGTGTCGAGCGGCGGCAATGAATATATCAGCGCGGGCGGCACGGCGAGCGGCACGATCGTCTCGACTGGCGGGCACGAGTACGCCTTCACCGGCGGTAAAGGTGTCGGGGCGGTGGTGCTCTCCGGGGGCAACCTGTCGATCCTGGGCGGCGGCGTCGCCAGTGGCACGCTGGTTTCGGCCGGCGGTGTGGAGTACGTCTACTCTGGCGGCATCGATCGCGGTGCGATCATCAGCAGCGGCGGGCTGGCGTTCATCGTCTCGGGGGGCACGGTCAGTGGCGGCACGGTGATCAGCGGCGCGACCCTGACGGTGTCCTCGGGCGGCGTGGTGCAGGCGAGCCTGACGCTGTCGGGCGGCACCGCGGTGATCTCCGGCACGGCGGCGGCCGGCCAGCAGATCGGCTACGCCGGTCCGGGCGGCGATCTGGCGCTGGGCAACCTGGGCGGCTTCGCCGCGGTGATCAGCGGGTTCTCGACGTCCGATGCGATCGACCTGCTCGGGTTCGGCTACAGCGGGAGCGAAACACGGTCGTTCACGGAAGCGGCGAGCAACACCAGCGGCACATTGTCGGTGGTGGATGGGGCGAAGAACGCGAGCCTGACCTTGCTCGGCAGCTACGTCACCAGTAACTTCGCGCTCTCCTCCGACGGGGGGGCGGGTACGTTCGTCAAGTTCTCCGCCTAAACGGCTTTGGTCACGCCGGCGGGCCAGCGCCCGCCGGCGTGGCGTTCTTCATTCAGTAGCATCCGTAACCAATCGGGCCGTGATGCCAGCGGCGCTCTGATCCAGGGCGCAAACTCGGTCGAGACGGACCGAAAAAGGACGGTACGGAAAGCAGAGATTCCTTTGCCCGCGCAGATCACGTTTACGATTATCGTGCAATCGCACGCGGGGCTCGCGAGCCCCATGCCACTCATCGATTACGCCGTGGAGCAATAATGTGACCGTATACAGAGTGCCGCCCAACAGCTTCTCGGTGACGCTCTATGCTGGCGATGTCATGTCCATCACGTCCGGCGGGACCGCTAGCTTTACAACGGTGTTCGGCGGCGAGGAGGAGTTGTTCTCAGGCGGCACGGCCAGCGGCACGATGGCCAGCGGCACATCGGTGTATAATAATAGCGACGTGACTGTGTACAATGGCGGCAAGGCCATCGGCACAACCTTAATCTCCGACAGTATAGAGGTTGTGTTCTCGGGCGGCACGGCCAGCGGCACCATGGTCAGCAGCGGTGGCTACGAAGACGTGTTATCCGGCACATCCGTTGACGACAGAGTGAGCGACAGTGGCATCGAGATTGTGGTCTCCGGAAAGGCCATCGGCACCACCGTGAGCAGCGGTGGCGCAGTATCCGTGTACAATAGCGGTTTGGCCACCGGTACCAAGGTAAGCAACGGTGGCTTTGAGTATGTGTTGTCCAACGGTATGACCATCGGCACCACGATACGTAGTGGCGGCGAGGAGTATCTGAGTGGATATGGGGGGGTGGCCAGCGGGACCACATTGAGCAGCGGCGGCTGCGAGTATGTGGTCTCGGGCATCACCATCAGCACCACAGTGAGCAGCGGTGGCGTAGAATTTGTGGGGGACACGGCCAGCGGTTCGGTTCTTGATAGCGGCGGGTTCCTCGTTGTACTTCCCGGCGGCGCAGCGAGCGGCACAATTTTGCATTCCGGCGGTACGGTCGTGTCGACCGGAGTTTTTCTGGATCAGCCTCAATCGGGCATCACCTTGTATCCAAGTATAGCAAATGGCATCAGGGTGAGCGGTATCAGAGCATCAGAGTACGTTCTGTCCGGCGGCAGGGCTATCGGCACCACGGTGAGCGACGGCGGCAACGAGTATGTGTTCGGCGGCGTCGCCAGCAACACCACGTTAAGCAGTGGCGGTTCCGAAACGGTGTCCGGCTTCGGCGGTGTCGTCAGCAATGCCACCGTGAGCAGCGGCGGCTTAGAAACGGTGTCCGCCTACGGCGAGGCTATCGACACCACTGTGAGCGCAGGGGGTGGCCAGCTTGTGGCCATCGGCGGCGTCGCCAGCGGCACCACAGTGAGCAGCGGTGGCTCCGAGACGGTGTCCGCCGGTGAGGCTGTAGGCACCACGGTGTGCAGCGGGGGCGTCGAGTACTTGGAAAGCGGCTATGGGCTGGGCGGCTCGGTGCTTTTTACAGTGATTTCGAACGGCGGGCGCGAGTACATCTACGCGGGCGGACAGGATGTCGGCGCGGTGGTGCTCTCCGGGGGAGACCTCACGATCTCGGCCGGCGGCTTCGCGAACGCGGGGGTGGTCTCGAGCGGCGGCGTTCAAGTCATCACCTCGGGCGGCGTCGCGAGCGGCACACAAATGTCGAGCGGCGGCAATCAATTCATCAGCGCGAGCGGTACGGCGAGCGGCACGATCATCTCGAACGGCGGGCGGGAGTACGCCTTCACCGGCGGTGACGGTATCGGGACGGTGGTTCTGTCCGGGGGGAACCTGACGATCTTGTTGGGCGGTGTCGCCAGTGGGGCAGTGCTCTCGAGCGGCGGCGTGCAATTGATCACCTCGGGCGGCACGGCGATCGGCACGGTACTCTCGAACGGCGGGCGCGAATACGCCTACGCGGGCGGACAGGATGTCGGCGCGGAGGTTCTTTCCGGCGGGAACCTGACCATCTCAGCCGGCGGCGTTGCCAGCGGGGCGGTGCTCTTGAGCGGCGGCGCTCAAATGATCACCTCGGGCGGCGTCGCGAGCAGAACGGTGATCTCGAACGGCGGGCGTGAATACGTCTACACGAGCGGACACGATCTCGGCGCGGTGGTGCGCTCCGACGGAAACCTGACGATCTCCGCTGGCGGTGTCGCGAGTGGGACGGTGCTTAGCGGCGGCGCTCAAATGATCACCTCGGGCGGCATCGCGAGTGGCTCGCTGATTTCAAGCGGCGGTGTGGAGTACGTCTACTCGGGCGGCATCGATCGCGGCGCGATCATCAGCAGCGGCGGGCTGGCGTTCATCGTCTCGGGGGGCACGGTCAGTGGCGGCACGGTGATCAGCGGCGCGACCCTGATGGTGTCCTCGGGCGGCGTGGTGCAGGCGAGCCTGACGCTGTCGGGCGGCACGGCAGTGATCTCCGGCACGGCGGCGGCCGGCCAGCAGATCGGCTACGCCGGTCCGGGCGGCGATCTGGCGCTGGGCAACCTGGGCGGCTTCGCCGCGGTGATCAGCGGGTTCTCGACGTCCGATGCGATCGACCTGCTCGGGTTCGGCTACAGCGGGAGCGAAACACGGTCGTTCACGGAAGCGGCGAGCAACACCAGCGGCACATTGTCGGTGGTGGATGGGGCGAAGAACGCGAGCCTGACCTTGCTCGGCAGCTACGTGACCAGTAACTTCGCGCTCTCCTCCGACGGGGGTGCGGGTACGTTCGTTAAGTTTAGTTAACCAAACACAAAGGGCGCGGCGTTTCCGCTTACCCTCGCCCTCGCCCGGTCGGCCGTAAGGCAGAGAGGCGAGGGTGGAGCGCTGGTTCGATAGGCATCCGCCCTACCTCAACGGTCGCCGGCCGGCTAGCAGCAGCTTTGCGTCGGACCGACGGTAAATCGGGAGCCTCAAGGCGCCAGATGCACAACCGGCTGCCCCGTCTCGGCGGTGATCATCTCGGCGACCAGGCGGCGGTGGCAGAACCGCGGGTCGTGCTCGAAGCACAGCAGGCACAAGCGGCCGGTCCGTGCCAGCGCCGTCGCCTGGGCAAGCTCCGCCTGTGCGCGATCACCCTCCATGTGGGCGCGGAAGATGGTCTCCATCCGCTCCGGGTGGCCCGCCCGCGCCGCGTCGCGGCCGGGTTTTGGCGTCCCAAGCCCCTGCAGATGGACGTAGCGAATGCCTCGCTCGTCCAGTCCCGCCGCAAGCTGGCGCTTGGAAAAGCCGGGCTTGCGTGACTGCGGAACCGCGCGGACGTCGATCAGCAGCTCCACTCCGGCGTCGTGCAACGCCGACAGCACCTGGTCGATGGTGCAGCCCTCGTAGCCGATGGTCAGCAGGTCGTCGGCCATCCGCCGATCAGGGTATTGTCAGCGGGAGCGGGTTCATGGTCGGCTGAAGCGGCTGCACACCGCCCGGAGGCGCCAATCCCTTCTGGCGCAGACAGCGCAGCAGCGCCTGCTGCCGGAGATAGCGGACGGTGGTGTCGTCCACTGTGTAGTCTCCGTTGCTGGCCTGGATCGCCGCGTGCACCGCCGGGTCGTCATAGGATTGCCGCTGGCATTGCGCCTGGGGGCTGTTGCCCACGGTGGCCGCCACGGTGCAGCCGCCCAGCAGCGCGGCGAGTGGGGCAGCAAGAAGTCGCTTCATGCGGCATCCACCCAATCCTGGATCAGCCGCCGCGCGATGCTGTCCGCCCGGGGCAGGGCGAAACCGTGCGCCTCGGGGTGGCGAATTTGCTCGCGCGAGAACCAGCGCACGTCGATCATCTCCTCCGGGTCGATGGTGATGTCCTCGGTCAGCCCCTCGCCGGTGAACCCCAGCATGATGCTGCCGGGAAACGGCCAGGGCTGGCTGGAGTGGTAGTACACCGCGCCGACCTGAATGCCGGATTCCTCCAGCACCTCGCGGCGCACTGCCTCCTCCAGCGTCTCGCCCGGCTCCACGAAGCCGGCCAGCGTCGAATACATGGCGGCCTGCGGGAAGCGCCGCGAATGCCCCATCAGCGCGCGGTCGCCGCGGGCCACCAGCATGATCACGGCCGGATCGGTGCGCGGAAAGTGGTGCGTCTGGCAGGTGGTGCAAACCAGGACAGTTCCGGCACTGCGTGGGTCGCAAGCCGCGCCGCAGACACCGCAGAACCGATGGCGCCGCCGCCAGTGCATCAACCCCCGCGCCGTGGCGAGTACTGCCGCCTCGGGCTTCGCCATACCCCACACAACCGAGCGCAAATCCACAAAGCTGCCCAGCGCCGCCGGCAACAGCGGCACCGGATCGTCGGCCAGGCTGATATCGACCGCGAACACCGCGCGATCGGCGAGCAGGCCGAGGAACGCCCACGGTCCGTCCTGCATCCGCAACGCGGCCGCCGCTTCCCCGGATAGATAGACCGCCTCGGGCGAACCGTCGGTCGCCCCGCGCAGCAGGTTCCGGCTGCGCCACACCGGCACGAACAGCGTGTCGGGGTCCGCGCGCCGCCCCTCGATCCACGCGGCATCGTCCCGCCGCGCCGTTGCGCGGTCGAGCGGGCTGGACGAATAGACGTTCGGTCGGCTGGCCAGGATCAGGGTCACGGCGCCATCGGCAGACTGGAACTCCTCGGCGCGACCGTGCCATGCGCGGCGGTGGGCCGCAACGCGCCACCCCACCTTGCTGCATCCCCCCCAAAGCATGATATGCATGCGCCGGGAGGTCGGCGCGGACGGGCGCCTCGCCAACTCGGTCAGGTCCGGAAGGAAGCAGCCGCAACGAGTTTCCGCCCGGGTCGTTTGCTGGCCTCCCACCCGCAATTCCACGAGCCAGGGGGCCGCCGCGGCGGCTGAGCACCGCCCCGCATGTCCGGCCTGTTCCAGGACGATCCCCCGCAGGAGGCCGCGCCGCCGCCGGACGGCCCTGGCCTGTTCGGCGAGCCGGCGCCCGTGGGCCTGTACGGCGGGCCGGCGCCCGCGGGCCGGTTCGGCGAGCCGGTGCCCGCCCCGGTGCAGGCCGCCGCCTACCGCGTGCTGGCCCGCAAATACCGTCCGGCCACGTTCGACGACCTGATCGGCCAGGACGCCATGGTGCGCATCCTGCGCAACGCCTTCGCGGCGGGCCGCATCGCGCATGCCTTCATGCTCACCGGCGTCCGCGGGGTCGGCAAGACCACCACCGCCCGCATCATCGCCCGCGCGCTGAACTGCACCGGCCCCGATGGCACCGGTGGCCCCACCGCCGACCCCTGCGGCGTCTGCGCCAACTGCCTGGCGATCCTGGCCGACCGTCATCCGGACGTGGTCGAGATGGATGCTGCCTCCCGCACCGGCGTCGATGATGTTCGCGAGATCATCGAGGCGACCCGCTTCCGCCCGCTGCAGGCCCGCACCAAGGTCTTCGTGATCGACGAAGTCCATATGCTGTCGCGCAACGCGTTCAATGCGCTGCTCAAGACGCTGGAGGAGCCGCCGCCGCACGTGAAGTTCGTGTTCGCCACCACCGAAATCCGCAAGGTGCCGATCACGGTACTGTCGCGCTGCCAGCGCTTCGACCTGCGCCGGGTGCGGATGGCGGAGCTGTCGCACCATTTCGCCAGGATCGCCGCGGCAGAAGGCGTCGAAGTGGCTCCCGAGGCGTTGGACCTGATCGCTCGCGCCGCCGATGGCTCGGTGCGCGATGGGCTCTCGCTGCTCGACCAGGCGATCGCGCAGGCCGAAGGCGCGATCACTGCCCCCCAGGTCGCCGATATGCTGGGCCTCGCCGACCGCGAGGCGGTGTTCGAGTTGATGGAGGCGGTGATGGCGGGCAAACCCGCCGCGGCCCTCGCCGTCACCGACCGTGCGTATGAGCGCGGCGCCGATCTGGGCATGTTGCTGCAGGACCTGCTGGAGCTGCTGCACATGGTGACCCGGCTCAAGTCCATCCCCGCCCTGCGCGACAGCCACGAACTGCCGGAGGCCGAGCGCACCCGCGGCGCGGCGCTGGCCGACAAGCTGGCGGTGCCGGCCCTCGCGCGCGCCTGGCAGATGTTGCTGAAGGGCGTGGCGGAGGTGGAGACCGCACCAGACCGGCGCGCGGCGGCCGAGATGGTGCTGATCCGGCTGTGCCACGTCTCCGACCTGCCGCCGCCCGGGGAGCTGGTGAAGCGGCTGGCAGCCGGAGCCCAGGCGGCGGGCGCAGGCGTGTCGGTGCCGTCGCCACCGGGGGGGCCACCGGGGGGGCCACCGGGGGGGCCATCCGGTGGCGGGGGCGCCCGCGCGATGGCCGGCGGTGGCGGGTCCGCACACGCACCCGCATTGGCGGCTGCCGCCCCGGCAATTGCCGACGAACCTCGGCTTGGCAGCTTCCGCGACGTCGCCCGGCTGGTGGCCGACCAGCGGGAGGCGATGCTGCACGCCCATCTGCTGCATTCGGTGCATCTTGTGCGTTTCGCCCCGCCGGTGATCGAGCTGAGGCCGCAGCCGGCGGCGCCGCGCGACCTTGCGCCGCGGCTTGCCGCGCTGCTCGCCGAGGCGACCGGCACCCGCTGGACCATCGCGCTGTCCGCCGCCGCCGGCGAGCCGACGCTTGCCGAGCAGGGCAACGCCGCCGATGCGGCCCGCCGCACCGCCGCCGCCGACCATCCGCTGGTGCGCGCCATCCTGGAGGCGTTCCCCGGCGCGACCATCTCAGCGGTCCACGATGCGACCGCCGATGCCTATGGCCTCCCGGCCGAACCCGGGTCGGAGCCCGACATGCCGGACTTCGCCCCGCCGGATGCCGAGCCCGCAGACGACCCCTCGTCCCTATTGGAGTTATCGGAATGAAGAATTTGGCCGGCCTCATGAAGCAGGCGCAGCAGATGCAGTCCAAGATGGCGGATATGCAGTCCAAGCTGGAGGAGATGGAGCTGGAGGGCACCGCCGGCGCCGGGCTCGTCACCATCACCATGAGCGGCAAGGGCGATCTGCGCCGCATCAAGATCGATCCCAAGGTGGCCGATCCGGCGGAGACCGAAATGCTGGAAGACCTGATCGTCGCCGCGCACAACGATGCCAGGCGCAAGATCGAGGCGGCGGCGGCCGAGGAGATGCAGAAGGTCACCGGCGGCATGCAGCTTCCGGCCGGGTTGAAGCTGCCGTTCTAGTGCGGCTCGCCGTTTCGCTTCATCCGGTGCCCGGCGGGACACGCGTCCGGGCACGACGGAGGACCGGGCGGCTGCGGCAGGCGTTTCGTCATGGCAGTGCCTCGCGCGACCATCTACGCCTGCCAGGCGGCCGGAACGGCGGCCGGGTCGGGCACGCGGCTGGTGGTGGCTCGGCGCTGGCGCCCTTGCGCAGCCGCACCAGCCAGCGTTGCGGCGCGGCGTTCGCGCTTGGCCGTGCCCTCGTCCGCGTCCGTTCGCCCAAGCTCGGTCGGCGGCCACGATAGCCGGCCATGGGTGGTCCGGAAGTCGAAGCTCTGATCGGCCTGTTGGCAAAGCTGCCGGGCATGGGGCCGCGCAGCGCCAGACGCATCGCGCTGCGGCTGTTGCAGCAGCCCGAGACGCGCATGCTGCCGCTTGCCGCCGCCCTGGCCGAGGCCGCCCGCGCTGTGCATCGCTGCTCCCGCTGCGGCAATCTGGACAGCCGCGACCCTTGCTCGATCTGCGCCGATCCGAAGCGCGACCATGCGGTGATCTGCGTGGTGGACAGCGTCGGCGACCTGTGGGCGCTGGAGCGCGCCACCGTGCATCGCGGCCTGTATCACGTGCTGGGCGGCACGCTGTCCGCGCTGGGCGGCATCACGCCAGAGGACTTGAACGTGGCGCCGCTGCTGGCCCGCATCGCGGCGGGCGGGGTGCGCGAGGTGATCCTGGCGCTTGGCGCGACGGTTGACGGAGCGACCACGGCGCATTGGCTCACCGACCGGCTGAAGCCGCTTGGCGTGACGGTGACCAGGGTGGGGCAGGGCTTGCCGATGGGCGGCACGCTCGACGTTCTGGACGATGGCACGCTGGCAGCGGCGCTGCTCGCACGACGCCCGTCGTAACCGATCGTGGCCCATGTGAGTCGGTGAAGGCATCCCCGGCATTGCGTAGGGTGACCGGAACGTCGGGTGGATAAGCGAAGCGCCATCCGCCATTGCCGCCCGCCGCACCGCAAGTGGTGGACGGCGCAAGCGCTTGTCCACCCTTGGCACAATTGTCGGCACAGTTGTCGGCCGACCTGCCAGCCGTCTACCGCTTGAACAGCCGCTCCCAGAACCGTGGACTGGCCCGCTTGCCCTGCGATGCGTGCGGCGAGTGCGCTGGCGGGGGCACGGCGCTGCTGATCAGGTGCCGGCCGATGTCGCGCGCGGCGATGCGGGCGCGCTGGAACGCGACGATCTGCGCGGCGGGCTCGTTGAGGCCCTGCTTCGCCAGCGCCTCCGCCCGCGCCTCGGCGGCGGCGAATTCCCCGGCGCGGCGCAGCACGTCGATCAGGCGTATCGCGGTCTCTTCGTCTGCCGGCTCACCCCAAAGCCGCGCGACCTCGCGGCGCAGCGATGCCGCCGCCCGCGTGTCGGCCGCGTCGTCCGCGGCCCAGGCGGCTTGCAGCGTCGCCTCGGCCGCCGCCGGCGCATCGCCAATCTCCCGGCTGATCATCGCCCAGCGCAGGAAGGGGAGCGTCTCCTCCGATACGTCGGATACCAGCGCCTGGTAGGCCTCCGACCGTACCACCGGGCCGGCGCCCGCCGGCAGCGCGGTCAGGTCGGGCGCGGCGGCGTGGCAGGTGCCGCAGGTCTCGATCCAGTCGGGCAAGCTGGAGCGCGTTGGCTCGCCGGGACGCATGTCCAGGTCCGGCGCGATCTCCGGCTGCGGCGCCCGGAACGGCGCCCGCACCGGGGCGCCGCACACGGCACAGTGTACCTGCTTCACTTCGGTCATACCGCTCGCTCCATTTGCAGCGCCTCGCGTAACCGTCCCATCGCCCGCTCCAGCCGTTCCGGCGACTGCGCGAAGCAGATGCGCAGCCAGCCCTCGCCGGCCTGGCCGAATGCAACCCCGGGGGCGACGGCGACGCGGTGGCTTTCCACCAGCCGCTTGGCGAAGTCCAGGCTATCGGTCAGCCCCTCCACCCCGACGAACGCATAGAACGCGCCAGGCGGCGGCGTGTAGCGAATCCCATTCAGCCCCGCGAGCGCCTCGCTGGCAAGGTCCCGGCCTTGCGCGCAATGGTCGCGGAACCGCTCCACGGCGCCCTGGGCGTGCACCGCGGCGAGCCCGGCATGCTGGATGAAGGGGGCGACGCCGGAATGGGTGACCTCGACCAGCTCGCTGATTGCCTCGCGCGTGCCCTCCGGCACCACGAGCCAGCCGAGGCGCCAGCCGGTCATGATCCAGGTCTTGGAAAAGCTGTTGCAGACGATCACCCGGTCGTCGGGCTCGGCGACATCGAGCAGCGAGGGCGCCGCCGGGCTGCCTTCGTAGATGAGGCGGGAATACACCTCGTCGGAGATCAGCCAGACGCCGCGACGGCGGGTGATGTCGAGGATGGCGGCCAGCTCATCGCGCGTGGCGGTCCAGCCGGTGGGGTTGTTGGGCGAGTTCAAGATGAAAGCGCGCGCGCCGTGCAGCAGCGTGTCCAGCCGGTCGAGGTCGAGATGGAACTCCCCGTCCGGCAGCGCCTGCAGGCCCAACTCGGCCACCTCGGCGCCGCGCAGGTGGGCGGCGTTGGCGATGTTTGGCCAGACCGGGGTATGGATGACCACGCGCTGCCCGGCGCGCACGGTGGCCGCGATCGCGATCGCGACCGCCGTCATGCCGGAGGCCACCACCTGGATGCGGGTCTCGGCGACCGGCCGGGCATGCAGGGCGGTGAGGTGGTCGGCGAGCGCGTGGCGCAGCACCGGGACGCCGCGCACATCGGGATAGCGGGTGTCGCCGGCGTCGAGCGCCGCAATGGCCGCAGCGTGGGCGGCTCTGGGGCTCGGCTGGTCGGACTCGCCGAAGCAAAGCAGGTCAACATCCGGGACGGCGAACGCGGCGCGGGCGATGTCGAGAATCCGTGAGCCGGGAACGGTGACGATGTCCATACATGTCATGTGGGGCGGCGTGGCTGGGTTGCCATTCGGCCGCGCCAGCGACGGCGATCTGGCGACATGGTTCCCCGCGTCACCCGCGGACGCTCGCGTGGCACCAGCCGCAAGCGACACGCTGGACCAGCGATTCGGCCATCCCGCAATCCAGGAGCGGCCGGCCCATCAGCGCCGTGCCGCTGGCGGACCTCCGCCCGAAACGTCCCCGCCCGCGCCGGTTGCGGTCTCCCGCAAAGGGCTTAGAGAAGAAGTGGTTGACCGTCGTGAGCGTCCCATCGTGCCTTCGCGGCCGGAGCAATGCTTGACCTGGCGCCTGTTGCCGGGCGGCTCAGTATCTGGAGCAATGAGTGCCGGAGCCCCGTCGGAAGGCCGTGCCGCGAGGCAAGCGCCGCCTGCAATACGCCGCTCTTCCCGTCCGTTTTACGGGCGAAGGCAAGATCGAGGTGTTGCTGCTGACCTCACGCGACACAAGGCGTTGGGTGGTTCCCAAAGGCTGGCCGATCCGTCGTCTCTCACCCGGCGCCGTGGCCGCCCAGGAGGCTTACGAGGAGGCCGGGCTTGAGGGGACGATCGAGCCGGAGACGCCAATCGGGCACTACCGCTATGAAAAGCGCCTGGATGGTGGCAGCACGGTCAGGGTGCAGGTGAAGGTGTTTGTTTTGCGGGTGGTGCGGCAAATGGAGGCTTGGCCGGAACAGGCCGAGCGGGAGACTCGCTGGTTCGCTCCTGAACAAGCCGCCGATTTGGTGGCCGAGCCGGGCCTCGCCACGATTTTGCGCGCCGCCGCCGCCGCCTATGGGCGACCCCCGGCATGAAAACGTCCGGACGGCCCAACATGCTGGTTGGCCTGTTTCGTTCCCTGATGCCGCGTGACGAACGCTTCATCGAGCGCTTTTGCGAGCACTCGCGGCTGATCGTGCCGGCGGCCGAAGCCTTCCGGTCCATGATGTCCGGAGACGGTCAGGCGGAGCGGCATGCGGCTGAGATCGGCCGGCTGGAGCACGCCGCCGACCAGATCACCCGCGACACGGTGCTGGCGATCCATCGCACATTCGTGACCCCCTTCGACCGCTCGCAGATCCTCGATCTGATCACCGCACTCGACGACACGATCGATCTGATGAAGGACACCGGGCGCCGCATGGTCCGCTACGGCGTTGGCTTCACGCCCGAGATGCTCGGCATGGCGGATTGCGCGGTGTCGGCCGCCACCGAGATACGCGACGGCATGCCGCTGCTGGGTTCGATCCAACATAACGCCGCGCGCCTGAGCGCCATGTCGGTGAAGGTGCGGCGCATCGAGGGCGAGGCGGACGAGCTTCTGGACCGCGGCCTGCGGGTGCTGTTCGCGGGAAACACGTCGGCAGGCAACAAGCTGACGGTGGAGAAGGTCTACGACCTGGTGGAGGCCGTGGTCGATCGTTGCGAGGACGTGGTCGATGTCATCGACGGCATCGTCGTCGAGCAAGTCTAGGCCGCCGTCGTTGAACACGTTCGTGGTCGGCATGCCGGTGCTGGTCGGCCTGGTCGCAACCGCTCTGCTGTTCGATTTCCTGAATGGCCTGCACGACAGCGCCAACTCCATCGCGACGGTGGTGGCGACGCGGGTGCTGCGGCCGTTTACGGCGGTGCTGTGGGCGTCGTTCTTCAATTTCATCGCGTTCACCGTGTTCGGCCTGCATGTGGCGGCCACGATGGGCAGCGGCGTCATCAACCCCAGCATCGTTGACCCTTTGGTGGTGTTCGGTGCCCTGGCCGGAGCGATCGCCTGGAACGTGCTGACCTGGCGCATCGGCATTCCGTCGAGCAGCAGCCACGCCCTGGTCGGCGGCCTGCTGGGGGCCGGGATGGCGAAGGCCGGGGTGGGCGCGGTGGTTTGGGGCGGCGTGAGTGTGATCGGCGCGGCCATTGTGCTCTCACCACTTGCCGGCTTTCTGGCAGCCATCACGCTGGTTGTGATCACGTCGTGGCTGGCGGTGCGCGCCACGCCGTTTGCGGTGGACCGGCGATTTCGGCTGCTGCAGTTCGTGTCGTCAGCGCTGCTCAGCCTGGCCCATGGCGGCAACGATGCGCAGAAGACCATGGGGATCATCACCGTGCTGCTCTACTCGCAGGGACTGCTGACCGGCGGGTTCCACGTGCCGTTCTGGGTCGTGTTGAGCTGCCAAAGTGCGATGGCGCTCGGCACGTTGGCCGGCGGCTGGCGGATCGTGAAAACGATGGGCTCCCGCATCACGCGGCTGACGCCCATGCAGGGCTTCTGCGCGGAGGGTGGCGGCGCGGTGGCCCTGTTTGTCGCCACATGGTTCGGCGTGCCGGTGTCCACGACGCACACCATTACCGGCTCCATCGTTGGGGTCGGGGCGGCCAGACGTGTTTCGGCGGTACGATGGGGTATTGCCCGGGGCATCGTCGTGGCCTGGGGCATTACGCTGCCCGCCTCTGCCGCGGTCTCCGCCGCATGCTATTGGCTCGCCAGGCTGTTGGGCGCGTAAGGCGCTGTGTCACGCGAACCGCACCGGGAATGTGCGCCGAGAATTTTCGTCGCAGGGGGATTTATGAAGCTCGTCACCGTCGCCCTGACCGTTGCCCTGGCCGGGTTTCCTTTGGCCGCGCACGCGCAGCAGATCACCGGCGCCGGGGCGACCTTCCCGGCGCCCCTTTATGGCGCCTGGGGTCAGGCCGCGAAACCGGCTATCGGTGTCGGGCTAAACTACCAGGCGCTCAGCTCCGGAGCCGGCGCGACCCAGATTCTCAACCGAACGGTGGATTTCGGCGCCTCCGACGAGCCTATCGATCCGGAACGGCTGCAATCGGGAAACCTGCTGCAGTTTCCGACGGTGACCGGCGCGGTGGTTGTGATCGTCAACATCCCCGGAATCGGGCCAAACCAGCTCAGGCTCACCGGGGACATCATCGGCGATATTTATCTCGGCAAGATCACCCGCTGGAACGATCCCCGGATTGCCGAATTGAATCAGGATTTGAAGCTACCGAGGCTGGCGGTCGTACCAATCTTTCGGGCTGGAAGTTCCGGTACCAATTTTGTCTTCACGTCCTATCTTTCAGCGGTCTACCCGCCGTGGAACGAGCAGGTCGGCACCGGACCCAGCGTGAAATGGAGGGCTGGGTCTGGCGCGAGGGGCAATAACGGCGTCGCCTTGACCGTCAGCACCACGAGAGGTGGCGTTGGCTACGTGGAGAGTACGTTCGCAGCTCAGAACCATCTGGTGACCGCGCAATTGCGCAACAAGGCGGGCAAGTTCGTCAAGCCGACCCGCGCGGCATATGAGGCGGCGGCTGCAAGCGCGGACTGGAAGCGGGCTTCAAACTTCGCGGTAAGCCTGATTGATCAGGCTGGCGAGCAAACCTGGCCTATCGTGGCGGCCACCTTCGTTCTATTGCCAAAAGATCCGCGGGACCCGATGAGCAGCGCGAACGTCATCAGGTTCTTCGATTGGGCGTATTCGAACGGTGGCCACGTGGCAGAGGAACTGGAGTACTTGCCGCTGCCGGCAGACGTGCAGGAAGCTGTGCGCCACGCCTGGAGGGTTGACGTGAAGGGGCCTGACGGAAAGCCAGTCTTCTGAGAGCATTGGTCCGCGATGCAGGCGTGAGGCCCAGAGCAGCGACACACCGAATCTAACTCTGGCGGCGGTCGCAGACTCTGGGGTGACGCCGCCGCAATCAGCTATTCACGCGCCACATACGTATAGAAGCGGATCGAGCCGTCCGGCTCCATCTCCCGATAAACCCCCTGGATCTCCGTCTCGAAGCCCGGGAACCGGTTGGCGGCCGCTTCGAACACGCGCAGATAGTCGATCATCGGCTGCGCCCGCGCGTCCAGCCGTTCGCCCGGTATGATCGTCGCGATTCCGGGCGGATAGACCAGCATCAGGGTGGTGGCGATGCGTCCTGCGATGCTGTCGATCGGCAGGTAATCGACATTGTTGCGCACGAGCTGCCGCACCGCCTCGTGCGGCGTCATCGCCATCTCGGGGAAATGCCGCCTGCGGAACTGCAGACGCTGCAGCGAACTGACCTGACGGTCGCGGTAGAATGCATGCATCTCCGCGCAAAGATCGCGCAGCCCGACGCCGGCATAGCGCGCGGCGTGGCGACGGATGAAGTCGGGCATCACCTCCTGCAGCTTGGCGTTGTCGTCGTGCAGCTTCTTGAACGTGACCAGCCAGCTCAGCAGCGTGCCGGCCTTGCTGGATTCCACGCCGGGAGTCAGCAGGAACAGGATGCTGTTCAGGTCGTTCTTTTCCGGCACGATGCGGTTCTCGCGCAGGTACTCCGCCAGCACCGGCGCCGGCACGCCGTGCGCCTCGTGCTGCCCGGTGGCCCGATCGAAGCCAGGCGTGAGCAGCGTCAGCTTGTTGGGGTCGGTCATCGCGTAGCCCGGCGCGACATGGGTGAAGCCGTGCCAGGCATCGCCGGGATTCAATTGCCACAAGCTGGCATCCGCGGCCAGGTCGTCGGTCGGCACGTTCTCCCATCGCGTGGGCACCGGCTCATCGTTCGCGCCGCGCCACATCACGATGTCCGGCACGAAGGGATCGAAGAACCAGCGCCGCATCGGATCGGCCTCGGTTTCCTCGAACTCGCGGCGGATGGCGCGCAGCTTCTTGCGCAGTTCGACGCCGAGCCGGATCGTATCGTCCCACAGCACCTCCCCCTGGCGGCCCTTCATCATGTGGGCGCCGACATCAAGCGAGGCGAACAGCGGGTAGAACGGCGAGGTGCTGGCGTGCAGCAGGAACATCTCGTTGAAGCGGCGATGCTCCACGCAGCGCGCCTGACCGCGGATATGGCTGTCCCTGATGTGGATCTGCGAGGTCTGCGACAGCCCGGCGAGCTGCTTGTGCGCCGACTGGGTGGCGATGATGCCCGGATGCGAGGCGTTCAGCCCTTCGAGCCCCATTGCGTAGCGGCCCTTGTAGACCGGGTGGAACTTCATGAAGCCGGCCCAGGCCTCGTCGAACATGATGTAGTCGCAGAGCGGGCTGAGCTTTTCCAGGATCAGGTCGGCGCTGATGATGGTGCCGTCGTAGCTGCATTGTTCCACCACCGCGACGCGGAACGGCCGGTCGCGCTGCCACGCGTGCGGATCGGTCACCAGCGGATTGTTCCGGATGCTTTCGCGGATACGCGTCTCGTCCAGCGCCTCGATGTCGATCGGGCCGATCAGCCCGTAGGCGTTGCGGTCGGTTTCCATGAAGACCGGGATGCCGCCGCCCAGGAACAGCGCGCCGTGATGCGCGGCCTTGTGGTTGTTGCGGTCGAACAGCACCAGGTCGCCTTCCGCCACCAGCGCCTGCAGCACGATCTTGTTCGACGTGGACGTGCCGTTCAGCACGAAATAGGTGCGCTCGGCGCCGAAGATGCGGGCGGCTTCCTGTTGCGCCGCCAGCGCCGGACCTTCATGCGTCAGCAGGTCGCCGAGGTCGAGCACGGAATTGTCCAGGTCGTCGCGGAACACTGCTTCACCGAGATGCTCGACGAAGATGCGGCCGATCGGGCTGCGGCCGTAGAAAATGCCGCCGTTGTGGCCCGGGCAGGTCCAGAGCTGGTTGCCTTCCTCCGCGTAGTCCACCAGGGCGCCGAAGAACGGGGTCTTCAGGCTCTCGGCATAGTTGCGCAGGCGACTGACCAGGTTCTTGGCGATGAACTCCGGGGTTTCCTCTGCCAGGAAGACGTAGCCGTCCACGTCGTTCAGCACTTCGACCGGGACGTCTTCCAGCCGCTTGCGACGGACCAGGACCAGGATCGGGACGTCCAGGCCGCGCTTGCGCACCAGCGCGATCAGCGCGGCCGCCTTGCCCAGCACCCCGCCTTTGCCCCAGTCCACGACGATGCAGCCGATCGCGGCATCGGTGCGGATGGCAAGCTCCGCATCGTCCGGCCGGCGGGCGCGCAGCACCTTGAAGCCCAGGTCCTCGACGGCGCCGACGATGTCGCGCAGCCGCTGCCCCTCCAGCTCGCTGTCGTCGAAGGACGGCGCGCAGATCAGGAACTTGAACCGCCGGTGGTACTCCATGGGGAGCGTCTCCTGGGGGCGGCCGGCGGCCGCGATGCGGCGGCAGCCATATCGGCTTCCGTTCCGCCTGTCGAACCGGGCGAAAGTGGCAGTTTCGTGACAGCCGGGAGAGGCGGGTGTGGATCGCGTCATGGCCGCCGGCCGGCCGGCGGCGCAAGCGGGATTGCGGCAGCCATCGCGAATGCCGAGCTGCGCTGACATCCGCAGACGGCCGCGGGGGAAGTTGAAGATACGGTGCGCCAGGAAGTGGCGCGATCCAGCCGGTGGAGGTCCGGCTCGGGTAAGAAGCAGCGCCCGCTCGATAGCGGGCGCGGCTATCGCGGCGCTAACAGAGCACCCGCATGCAGGCCGCCCGTGCACGTTCCAGCCTGGATGCCGTGAGCGGTTCGCCGGCGTGGTAGCGCTCCACCACCGCCCCCAGGTCGCCCGCCTCGTCCGAACCGAGCTCGTGCGGCGTCTCGCGCAGCACCAGCGCGCAATGCACAGCGTCTGCACGCGTCGGAATCCGCAGGTGCGGAAAATCCATGACGTTGTTCCTCCCAGAACCGTGTTGCGGCGAGGATGCCGCCGCTTCCGTTCAACCGCCAGCCACAAACGCTGGAGCACCTCCGGTTGCGCGCCGGACACGAGCGGCCCGCCAGGAGTGGTGGAAAGCGGCGGGGTTGATCGCGGCCGTCGGCCTAGCCGCTGCTCCTCCCCTGCCGCAAAATTCCAACGCGTTTCAAGGGGCTGTGCCACCCAACACGCCAATGCCCAATACGTTGAAATCCTTAGCCATCCACTGAATCGCCTAAGGGAGATCGACAACCTTCGCGGAGAGGTCCGCCAGCACCAGGTAAGGGCGCGGAAACCACGCCCAGTGATCGTCGCACCAGACCAGCCCGTCATAGGTCAGCCCGCCGATCTCCCCCGGTTTGGCGAAGCGCCAGGCGAGCCAAACCCGGTGCGGGTTGAGCCAGCGCGCCAGGCCGCGGTAGCCGGTCGGAAACTGTCGCGACAGAAGGTTCGGCTCGCCCAGCATGCCGGCCGGGGAGACCCATAGGCTAAGCTCGGTCTGCGTATGGTCGGGCGCACGGAACGGCGGCGGCACGTCCCAGAACCGGGTGAAGGCGACGCGGGCGATCTCCACCGCGTCCTCGGTGAAAACCTTGGCATAGTCTTCGGACCGTGGACACAGCGCTGCGATCCGCCTCGCCGCGCCGCCGCCGCGCAGTGCCTCGAGCATCGGCCGAGCCGCGTGCTTTACCGCCTCGGCGGCAACCAGCGCGGCAGCGATGTCCGCTTCAGTCCCTCCGCCGGACGCCGTGGACGCGTCCGAGCCTGCCGCCGGCGGTTCGGGCTGAGCCAGCCGGGCCTGCCATGCCGCCTGCAGGTCCGTCAGGCTGGCCCGGTCCGCGCCTGACACCGCCGGTTCCGCGCCTGACACGGGAACCGCCGCCAGCACCCGGCGCAGCGCGGCCAGCGCCTCGCTCAGCAGCCCCCGAGCAGCGAGCGCGTGCGCGTGCGCCAGCGCCCTCGCGGGGTCGAGCGCCAGCAGGCCGGGCCCCCCAGGCACCGGCCTGGCTTCGGTGAAGACAAACTCCGCCGCCGGCAGCCCGTCAGCCGCGGGCACGCTGTGGCGCGCCAGCAGCCCATTCGCGCCGCGGTCGAGCCGATGGCTTCGGCCGCCGCGGCCGTAGCCGTGCAGGTCGATCACCCAGCGCGCCTCCAGCGCGTCCGCGACGGCCTGTTCCGGGAAGTCGAGCCGCAGCAGCACTTGCGGCCACTCGCCGTCGAGCCAACCGAGCGGCAGGTAGGACGACCGGACATCGGTGGCGATACCGCGCTCGCGCGCCAGCGCGCAGAGCGCCAGGATCTCGAAGGCCACCATTCCGAGCGGTTCGCGGCGGCGCATGTCGCCGTAATAGCCGCGATGCGCTTCCAGCGCCGCGCCGACGGCCAGCGACCAGTCCGCTGCAATCACGCCCTCGCGCAGCAGCGCCGCGAGGGCGATCAACGGGCGGCGCGTCCGTTCCACGTAGTCGGGCTCGGCGATGCGGACTGCCCCCGGCTCGGTAGCCGCCGCCGCGTCGGCCAATGGCGCGTAAGCGGGCTGTCCCTCGCCGATTTCCGCAAGGGCGCGGCACAGCGGTTCCCAGAACAAGTCGGCCTGCTGCGGGCCGCGCGGGCAACCGCGGATCACTGCCGCCTGCCCCAGCCAGCGCCGCGCCGCGCGCTCGCCGGTGATGCAGCCCAGGCTGAAGGCCAGACACCAGCGCTGCGGGTGCATGCCGGCATCGCCCGCAGCCTCGAAACGGATGTCCCGTCCATCGAGCGCGAGGCGCACCGTCGCCCCGTCATGCGCAGCCGCTACACCCGCGGCCGCGCCGAGCGCCGTGCCGGCGGGCAGGTCGGCTCGCACGATCCTGTCCGGTTCATCCAGCAGGCTGTCGAGCCCGGCAAGCTCCGACTGCACCTGCAGCAGCAGCGCCGCCGTATCCCAGTCGAACGGGCGGCCGAGCAGCGTCGCGGCGACGGTGCGGCGGCTGTTGCGCGCCGCACGGAACTCGTCGCGCTCGCCAGGGTCGTGCCGCTCGATCACCACCGCCATGCCGTCCTCCCCGCGTCCACCGAGGCCTTGCGTCCCCTGGGGCCTTTCGCGTCCCCTGGGGCCTTTCGCATCCCCTGGGCCTTTCGCGCCCATTCGCTCAGACGGATCGAAACCATCAGATGGCCGGATCACTTGCCGGGCGGCCTCCGAGGCCGAATGTCGAACTCGTCCACGATGTAGGGTTCAGGCGCACCGGTGGTTCTGTTGATGGGCTGGCGGACCTGATAATAGCGCACCTCCATCGAGCCGGTCTGCAAGGCCGCCAGCAGCTTCTGGCCGTAGTCGCGCTCGGCCTGCGTGGCGCCCCGGCTCGCCATCTCCGCAGCCACCGCCTCGAGATATTCACGGGTGCCCTGCTCCACACGCAACTGGCCGGTGATGTCGCGCCGTGTGATGCGCTCGGCGGTGCCGCCCTTGCATTCGATCACCACGAGCGTGTTCGACGCGGCGCTCTCGAAACCGAGATCGATGGTGTTGGCGCCGGCGGAGGCATCTGCATCGTGCGGCAGCGCCATCGGCCGCGACAGTCCTTGCAGATCGGGCATCTCGGCGGTGAGCTGCCGCCTCGCGAAATCATCGCCGGCGCTGACGCCGAGCAGTTCGGACATTTTGTTTATGCGGCTGTTCGCCTGCTTCAGCGCCGCTTCCAGCGCGGCCTTGCGCAGGCCGGCCGGAGCTGGGCCGCCCGCGGGCTTGAGAGCGTCCTCAATTGCGTCGCGTGCCTTGATCGCCGCGCTGCGCTCCCGCTCCAGCCCCGCCGCAGCGGGTCCGCTCAGCTTGGCGCCCCCGGTAAAGACGCGTTCCATGTCGCTGGGCAGGACGCGGAAGCCGAGATCGGGCTGATCGGTGTTGACCAGGGAAGCGGGCAGGCCGCTTTCGGTGATGAACTTGCCCTGCATCCATTCCGCGCGCATGCGCGCGGCGTCGACCTGGCCGCGCCAGCGGCGTTGCGGGTCGGCGGCGATGAATTCGTCGAGTTCCTGGAAACGCGGCCGGTCGGCGAAGCGCTGGCGGACCAGTTCCCGCTGCTCCTCGCTGCCGGCCATGTTGCGGATTTCCCAGGCCCAGGCACTCTCCGCCGACGTCGCCTCCCGGCGCGAGGCGGCCTGCGCCATGCCGGCCTGCAACAGCTTCCAGCCCTCATCGCTCAGCAGCTTTTGCGCCTGCTGCTCGCGGTCCGTCGCGACCGTCCATTTGGACCATGCACCCTCGTCGCGGCTGATGATGCCGGCGGCGACGGCGATGTTTTCGGCGCTGCCCAGCAGCACCCGCTCCGGGGCGAGCGCCTCCTCCTGACCAAGCTGGATGGCCAGCGCCCGGCGACGGGCCAGGACGTCGAGATCGGCGAGCGTGCCGGTGCGCAACTCCAGCAGGGGATTCCTGGGCGCGGTGGCGATGGCCGCCTCCAGCAGCCTGGCTGCCTCCGGCTCATTGGCCAGCGCGCGCAGCGCCAGCGTCCGGCGTGCCTGCACCGCGTCGGGAACGCCGTGCACCAGGCCGAGATGCGCCGCCAGCAACTCGGCCTCGTTGCGCAGCCGCAGCATGCTGCGCTCCGCCTCGGCCGAGGGCGGCCCGGCGATGCCGCCCAGGCGAGCAGCGGCCTCGCTCGCCTCGATGCCGGCTATCTGGCGGGTGATGGTGGCGATCTGCGCCAGGCGTCCGCGATCGTGCCCGCTGAGCTGATCGATCGGCCCGTTCGCATCCACTTTGCCGCCGCCCGGAGCCAGACGGTCGATCGCTGGTTCGGCACCGGCGGGGTGTGCGATTTCGGTGATCTCGTGAGCGATCGCCTGCTCGACGATGTCCGGCGGATGCCGGCGCGAGATGGTGACCACCAGCTCCAGATCGCCGGCGGCATTGCGCGTCGGTTCGGCGGGGAAGCTGGCCGGAACACCGCCGGGCGTGTCGCCGACGCGGAACGACACCGTGACCAGATCAACCGGCCCGCGTCCTCCGCGTGCCACGGTGATTGTCGGCGGCCCGCCGGCCTGCACGCGCTCCCATTGCACATCCGGCATTGCCTTGGCGGCGGCGAGCCGGTCGAGCGCTGCGGGGACTTCCGCCGTCACCGCCGCGATGTGCGCGGACGTTGGCTCGGCCCCCCCGCGAATGGCGCGGAAGGTCGGCGACGTGGCAATGCCGGCGGCCGCAGGCCCCTCGCCGGTGCCTTCCGGCACGGGCGGCGTGGCGCCTTGGGTGGCCGCCTCCATCCGTTCCTGTTCCGGCAGGACCGGACCGCGGCGAACTGCCTCCGCCACGCGCTCGCGGAACGCCGACAGGCGCTGGCGGATCGCTTCCTCGGTGCCGTCGCGCACCTCAATCTCGTTCATGCGGCGGCCGATGGACTCCTCCACCTCCTCGCCCGAAAGCGTGTCGATGTTGCTCGTGATCCGGGTTACCGGCGGCAGGCGCTGCGGCCCGCCGACCTGCTCGGTCAGGTCGGTCCGATCGCCCTGGAACAGCCGCGCGCCGGCCGCCGCCGCTTCGGCCGGAGCAACGCCCATGGCGCGCGCGTAGAGCGTTGCATTCTCCTCCGTCAGCGGCAGGTAGCCGCTGCGCAGCAGGTCGCGCGCCATGAAGGCGCCCTCGGGATGCTCGCTCAGGAAATTCGCCGTCGCCTCGTTCAGCGCGAAGGTCCGGCCGGTCGGGCGCATGAACTGCGCGAATGTCGGATCGAGCAGGTAGCGCGCCGGCGGCTCGCCCGGCACCTCGACGACCGCGAAGCCGTGCTGGCCGGCCTCGAACACGTTCATCGCCTGGTAGCGGCGAATCGTCACCGCCGTTTCCGCATCCATCAGGAACGTCGCCAGGGACGTCGCCATGTTGTCGCGACCCGTACCGCAGGCGCCGGCCAGGCAGTACCAGCTCATCTCGGCGAGGTCGAACTGGTATTGCGCGTGATCATCGACGTGCAGGCCGGGCGCCGGCGTCTGCTTGGTGCTCAGGATGAGCCGCGCGTCCGCGGCGGCCTGCTTCAGCAGGATCTCGAAATCGCCCAGATTGGCTGTGCCCTGGCGGAACGCGCGTGTGGCGCCGGCCACCGCCTCGGCGGGCGGATGCTCGATCGCCGGGCCGCCGATCAGCAGAGTGTCGATCTCATCGCGGATGGCGCGGGGCGGCGGTCCGGAGTCCGGCAGGCGCGGCGGCGCCGGGGCGGCGGCCGGGCCACCAGCGCCAGGAGTGGCGGCGCGGGCGGCGCTTGGCGCGAAGCCGAAGGCGTCCTCGAACCACGCATGGTACTGCGCGATGGTGGCGAACGTCTCGCGCGAGCGCGCGCCGGTGACCGGATCGGCGTAGTCGACCCAGTAGCGCGCTGCCGGCGCGGCCGGATCGACGCCGAAATCGGTGTGTTCGTAGCGGCCATCTTGAAGGTAGTGGATCCGCGAGCTGCGCGGCTGATCGCCGGCCAGCACCGATTCCGCGTCGATCGCGGCGAAATCGCCGTCCTGCCCGCTCGGCAGGCGCCGCGGCAGGCTGGTATTGCCGCCCGGCTGCTCGGCCGGATGGAAGTGGGAGACCAGTTCCCACCGCCCGGCATCCCCGCCGTCCAGGACCTCCTTCCACCGCTGCGCCACGCCGGCCGGCTGCGGCGCCTCCAGTTCCCCCGCGGCGCCGGTTCCGACGGCCACGGTGGTCGCCTCGCCCTGCACGATGACGTATTCGCCGGTCTCGGGATTGAAATAGATCGCGGCCTCACGCCCCGGCGAATCGGTGATGGTGTTGCCGTAAATCAGCCGCGCCTCGTCGATGTCGTGAGGCGTGGTGCCGCGGATCACGGTCTGATCAGGCAGGTCCTCGATCTCCCCCGGCGGCCGGATTCGTACCGTCTCGGGGTCCGGTGGCTCGCCCGCCGTCCGCGGCGGCCGGACACGGCTGCCCGGGTCCGCCGCCTCCGGCTCCACGCCTTCGGGCCGGGGCATCATCGGCCGGCGGACCGGTTCTTCGGGCGGCATCCGTGGCGCGGGGGGTTCGGCGCCGGGCTCACCGCTGCCCGGCATGGTCCGCGGCGGCAGGCCGCCGGTTTCCGGCACCGTCGGGCGCGCCGGGGG
>Ga0302279_10001411_pt1 | contig 33887 bp, 27 predicted proteins | sample III_Bog_N3_3_FD_194541 | JGI IMG/M metagenome (GOLD analysis project Ga0302279, IMG submission 194541) | Peat permafrost microbial communities from Stordalen Mire near Abisko, Sweden - III_Bog_N3_3 | ecosystem: Environmental > Terrestrial > Soil > Wetlands > Peat | place: Sweden: Abisko...
GGGGTCATAGTCGCTGCGGACGCCGACACCGACCTGTGGCCTGTCAATCGCCAGCATCCAGGACCGCACGAGCGCGCTCAGTGCGAATGCAGCGAACACAATCAGGCCAAGGACCCCGAGTTGAAGCCAGAGATCCAGCCAGGCGTCATGAGCCTGGAGATACTGGATCCCACCGATCCTGAATTGCGGGCGGTCAAACGGTGCGAGGCCTGGTACCCAGTAGCTGATCCACCCCCATCCGACAACGGGACGTTCGCTGGCCAGGACGATCACCTCGTGCCAGATGGTTGTCCTTCCGGTCAGGGTGCTGGTCTTATTCAGCAGTTGTAGCGCGAAGCCGTGAAAGCTGACCGTGCCTGCTACACCTGCCGCGACGACGAGAACCGCGACTATTGACACCGTCCGCCGCGAGCGATCTGTTTTCGACCGCCGCAGGAGCACCAGGACTAGTGCTGCCGCGGCAACCGCGACCGCGGCGACGGTCACGGTCGCTGATCTCGTCAGTCCGATATCGGCGAGCGCTACGACGATCCAGAATCCACTCCAGCCACGCCTCATGGATCGAGACGAGAATTCGAGGGCGAACACTATCGCGCCAAGCAACGCGACGAATCCGAGCAGGTCCGAGTTGCCCATGATGCCCTGGATGCGGCCGCCGGTGAGGAGCAGATCGCGTGACCAGTACTCCGCAGGATGGATCGTCTGGCCCGAGTAGTCAGTCCACCACGGGGTGAAGGGATGCCGTATAACGAGCGCAACGACCAGCTCGAACAGGATGGAGCCAAGCAGGATGATACGCAGTGCGTGGCCGAGCAGCCGGAGTAGTTCGCGAAGCGTGAAGCTGACCGCAAGACTCAGGGCTCCGACCGCGGTCGCAATCGAGAGCAGAGCGGCGGCCGCTGTGAACTGACGATAGTCGGACCAGGCGATGGAGAGTGTCGCCAGCAGGAGGAATGCGAGGAGTGGCAGGGGGAGGCCAGCAAGCCGCCAGCGCGACCGGGCTTTGATCACAATCACCACGGCGATGGTGATGATGGCGAGGACGATCGCTCCCCATCCGTACCACGTCAGTGCATATCTTTCAGTGTCACCGGAAAGGACACTGAAAAAGAGGAGGATCGCGTAAGCCTTGAGTAGAGCAGGCTTGGCCGTCATGCGTTCGAGGCTATACGACGACACGGGCAGGCAGAAACAGTCCAGTAACGCCCCTGCCCATACGATTGGCGTGAGAGCGGGGCGCCGTGCCCGGGTTAGGGCGGTCCGTCGTGGAAGGATCGGCTGCGCGGTGAGTCATCGCAGGAACATTCCTCCCATCATCGCCGTGGTCGCCGTCCTCGTGGCGGCAGCATTCGCGCTGTACGGCGGCGCGATCTGGATTCTCCTTATCGTCAGCGCGGCACCGTGGCTCGTCATTCTTCGGAGGCGGTACGGCACAGTACTGGCCCTGTCCGCGACCTGGTTCGGCGGGCTGGTGGTCGTCCTTGCGACAATGATGATGACGGCGGCTACCGCCCTGCCCATGTTCGCCACGGTCGTAGTGGTAATCGCCGCGATCGGAACCGTCGGGTGCGTGGACTGGATACGGCATCCGCAGCTTGCGCGACCGCATCTCTCGCGCGTTGTAGTCTTCGTGCCGGCGTTCGCGGGTCCGATCGTCTGGCTCACCGTGTCGATCCGCACGGCGATCATTTCTCCCGTTGCGGGCCGTGCCTGGGCCATGCACGGCGATGCAGCAAATTACCTGCTCTTTGCCCGGGGCATCACCCGGAGCGGGGGCGTAGTGGTCGGCCAGCTGGGGAACCCCGTTCCCCTGCCTTCCGCGCTTTTTGCGCTGTTCATGGCGCCGGGTCGGGGTCAGGTCGATTCGGCCGGGCTTCTGCTGCACGATCTCGCCCGGTATGAATCCCTGCAGATATTGGTTATCGCGAGCTGTTGCCTGTTTGCAGGAGCGCTTGCGGGAATGCTCGCAGGTGCAACGCGGCTGGGTCCGGCAGTTGTGATCGGGGCCAGCGCCTGCGGATCACTCCTCCCCCTCTCGTGGACGCTCACAACGAACGCCATCGCCTACGGATACTTCGACGCACAGCTCGCTTTGCCGTGCGTGTTCGCCTGCCTCATACTCACCCGAGTCGCTGAGCAGAGGCCGGTGGCAGTCGCAGTCACCCTGTCGGTCGGCTCCACAGTGTTGCTCTCGGTGTGGACACCTCTTGTGCTCGTCCCGTTCGCTGGGCTGGTCGTGATCGCCGCGACCGGGTGGGGGCCGATCTCGCGTACCAGAGGGCTTTCACTCGTAGCTCTCGTGCTCGGCATCCTCCAGCTGGCGACGTACGCCATCACCATCACTCTTCCCAATTTTCTAGGGCTCGGACGTTTTCTTTCCGCGCCAGGGGCCGCGTTCACCTATACCCACTCCCTTTTTCCGAGTCTTGGCGCTATGACGATCCTGCTCTCCGTCCTGGTCTGGCGACAATCCGGTGCGCGGGCTGCGATTCCCACGCTGGTTCTGCCGATCGCGCTCGGACTTGGGCTCGCATTCCTATTGTTCGAGGCGAGGGCATCCAAACAGGCGTGGTCGTACTTTCCCAGCAAGTTTGAATGGTTATCCATCTGCATTCTGCTGGTCGTCGCGCTCGGCTTGCTGCCTGTCGTGTTTGCGTCGATCCTCGCTGGTCGCGCAATGCATGCCGCTGCTGTGATCTCGGTCGTGACGATGACTGCCATTGTGGCGTCGTCAACGCCGGAATTCGTCAGTGGCTACGACTGGGCAAACCCGGTGGCCTGGATCGCGCAGACCGATAACCCGGAAGGCGGCAAGGCTGCAGCTGGGCGAATCCTCAGCGCCGCTGACCTGCAGCATCCGCGAATCCTCTGGCAGTCGAACGTGCCCGACGAGGCGTACATCGACTACTGGCTCATCGAGGTAGCCGCGAGATCGATCGACAACAACGCCCTCCGAAAGTTTGCCTATGCGCATAACGACGCGAGCGCACAGCAGTTATGCACGATAGTGAAACTCATTCATCCCGAGGCCACAATCCTTACGAATGCTCGCTCGCTTTCACGAGAAGTGTCGTCGATCTGTCCTGGTACACCGATGCACATCGTCCTGCTCAATGGAGTGTCTCAATAGAGCGGTGAGTGCGCCCGGACCGGGCGCGCTCGTTTCGTCCAATGACGCATAAGTGGGAAGAAATGCGACGGCCGATCGCGCGGTTGGTACTTTGGTCTGACCAGCTGCGAGGGAGATTGCCGGATGTTTGTGGGCCTGACCAACGCCCCGCGCGACTATGCGTGGGGGTCGAAGTCCGCGATCGCCGACCTCCTCGGATATGCACCATCGGGGGGCCCCGAGGCCGAGCTATGGCTGGGTACGCATCCGGGCTCGCCGAGCCGCGTACTCGAACCTGCGGGGCACGGCGGATCGAGAGCTCTCACCGAGCTCACGACGCTTCCGTTCCTGCTGAAGGTGTTGGCCGCGGACGCGCCGCTGTCGTTGCAGGCGCATCCGAATCGCGAGCAGGCGCGTGTTGGATTCGAGCGCGAGAACGCGGCCGGCATCCCGCTGGACGCGCCGGATCGCAACTACCGGGACGCCCTGCATAAACCCGAGCTGATTTACGCGCTCAGCGACGAGTTCGCGGCGCTCTGTGGGTTTCGACCGGTGGCTGCGACGCGGGCCCTCCTGGCCGCGCTCGGGGGCGATCCGTCGCTCGACGAGCTGCTGTCGCGACTTCGTGACGATGACTCGATTCGAGCGGTGTTCGAATGGCTGCTGTCCGGCTCCAGGGACGTTCGAACGCTCGTCGAGGCCGTCGTCGCACTCTGCAGCGGCCGCGCCGAGCCCGAATTCGCGCTGGTGGGCGGGCTCGCATCGGCTTACCCCGGCGACCCAGGCATCGTGATCAGCCTGCTGCTCAACTACGTGGTGCTGGCGCCCGGGCAGGTGCTCTACCTTCCGGCGGGCAACATTCACGCCTACGTTCGCGGCGTCGGGATCGAACTCATGGCGGCGTCGGACAACGTGTTGCGCGGCGGCCTCACGCCCAAGCACGTGGATGTCGCGGAGCTGCTCGAGGTGCTCGACTTCACGCCGCTGCCGCTTCCGTTTCTGGCGCCCGAAGTTCCCGAGCCTGGCCTGCGGGTGTTCTCCCCGGACGTCCCCGACTTCGAACTCGCTGTAGTCACGCCGACGGGACGGCCGGTCGAGTTCACACCGGTGGGGGAGTGCATCCTGCTGTGCACGGCCGGTTCGGTGGCGGCGGCGGGTGCCCTCTCGTCGACGAACCTGGTGCGGGGTGGGGCGGTCTACGGCAGTGCGGATGAGGGTCGGCTCACCTTCACGGGCTCCGGCACGGTCTTCGTCGCGACCCGCAACACTCCGACCAGCTCCTAGCCGGCCAGGCGTTCCCCGAACGTTCGCCGATAGCTGGTGGGCGTCGTCTGCAGCACCTTGAGAAAGTGGTGGCGCAGCACTGCAGCCGTGCCGAACCCCGACTGCTGTGCGACGATCTCGAATCCGAGGTCGGTGGTCTCCAGCAACTGCTGCGCTCTCAGGATGCGCTGCCGGTTGAGCCAGGCGGCCGGCGTGGTACCGATGTCCTCCCGGAAGCGACGTGCGAACGTGCGCGACGACATGAGCGCCCGGCGGGCCATCTGGTCGATGGTGAGGTCCTCGGCGAGGTTGTCCAGCATCCATTCCGTGACCCCTGCGAGCGAGTCCGTGCATCGCTCCTGCACGGGTGTGGGGATGTACTGCGCCTGGCCGCCATCGCGCTGCGGCGGGATGACCATGCGCCGTGCGATGACGTTTGCGGCGGCCGCGCCGTGCTCGACCCGGACGAGGTGGAGGGCAGCGTCGATTCCGGCCGCCGTGCCGGCGCTGGTGATCACGCGGTTGTCTTCGACGAACAGCACGTCGGGATCGACCTCGACCTGGGGAAATTCGCGTGCCAGGCGGTCGGTATGCATCCAGTGCGTCGTAGCCTTGCGGCCGTTCAGGATGCCCGCCTCGGCAAGCACGAACGCGCCGCTGCACACGCTGAGGATCCAGGCGCCGCGGGCCTCGGCGGCGCGCAGCACCTCAAGGAACCGCTCGTCGATGCCGCCCGTGGTGTGGGCAGGTACCGCGATGAGGTCCGCGTCATCGGCGACGTCGAGACCGGTAAGGATCGTCATATCGAAGCCGAGGCTCGTGCGAACGGGCCCGGGGTCGGCTGTGGCGATCGTGAAATCGAACGCAGGGCCACCGGTTGCCGTGCGGTCTATTCCGAACACTTCGCAGACCACTCCGAACTCGAACGGTGCAACCCCGGGGAGCGCGAGGAGCACGACTTTCTTCAGCACGGCGACGGCCTTTCCAGTGAGTTGGCAGTACTTGATCGATAGGCATCATCCTGCCACCGATGGCAGAAAATACCAAGGCATCGAGATCCCGCCACTCTCGGCGAACGCACGACAAAGAACCTTGTCGTCGTCGGCGCGTTGCGTGATGAAAAACTGGAAGCAGCGATTTATGATCAGCGACTTGACTTAGGGGGAACTACACCGGTGTAATTATCCCTAACGCGCTCCGGTGACACGTGCCGAACGCGGAGGGGAGACCAACGACATGCCGAAGCAGAATGCCGCGCAGAAGCAGGTTGCGGAGTACGGCGCTGCAGGGTACGGCGCAGCACAGTACGGCTCAGCCCAGTACGACAGCGAGCAGTACGACAACGAGCGTTATGTGTCCGCGGCGGTCGCGCAGCCCGCCCCTCGCGAGTACATTCCGCAGGCTCCCGAAAACTGGTTTGTCGATCCCGTTCGCCTTGGGGTTCCCGGTGTTCGCCAGCCCGATCGACCCGACCAGCTGCAGGACAACCCCCTCGCCTGGCAGTCCGATTCACTGTGCGCCCAGACCGATCCTGAAGCATTCTTCCCCGAAAAAGGCGGATCGACCCGGGATGCCAAGAAGATTTGCGCCTCCTGCGAGGTGCGCGTGCACTGCCTCGAATACGCGCTCGAGAACGACGAGCGGTTCGGCATTTGGGGTGGCTTGTCGGAGCGGGAGCGTCGCAAACTTCGGAAGCGCGCTTAGTCTCTAGCTCGTGCAGCCGAGAGTCACCACGATCCTCGTTGCCCGAAACGGGGCGGCGTACCTGACTCGAACCCTCCAGGCACTGGCGTCCCAGACCCGCCGTCCGGATATCGTTATTGCCGTCGACGCGGGCTCGAAAGACGAGACTGCCGCGCTTCTGGCCTCCGCGTCACCGACCCTGTTCGTCACGGCACCGCATCGGCTTGGTTTCGGCTCCAGTGTTGCCCACGCCGCGCAGGTGGGGCTATCTCCCACAGCCGAGGACGAGTGGCTGTGGCTACTGGGCGCCGACAACGCGCCGAGCCCGGATGCGCTGGCGCGCCTGCTCGGCGCCGTCGAGATCGCCCCATCCGTTGCAATCGCGGGGCCGAAACTCATGCGCTCCGACGCGCCGGACATCATCGAGCGCTATGGCGAGACGGTCACCAAATTCGGGTCCTCCGTGCTGCTGGTTGAGGATGAACTCGACCAAGCCCAACACGACGCGCAGAGCGACCTGCTCGGGGTGTCTGCGGCGGGAATGCTGGTACGGCGCTCCGTCTGGGAGGTCCTCGGCGGTTTCGATCCAGGCCTTCCCTCTGTGGACGCGGCGCTCGATTTCTCGATTCGGGCCCGCCTCGCCGGCCACCGGGTCGTCGGTGTGCCGTCCGCCCGCGTCGCGAGCGCAGGGGGGCCCGAGCTTTTCGGGCGCACAACGATCTCCGCTCGAGGGGTCGCGGCGCTTCGTCGGCGTGCCCAGCTGCACCGACGGATGGTCTATGCGCGCGGGCTTGCGCCATTCTTTCTCTGGCTGTCACTCGTGCCCCTGGCGGTGCTGCGTTCGGTGATGCAGCTGCTGCGCAAGCAGCCGGGTTTCATCGGCGGCGAATTCGCTGCCGCGTTTGGAACCGCGTTCTCGACCTCCGTTCCGCCCGCACGACGCCGACTGCGGCGCACCAGGCGCCTGCGCTGGGCGGCCATCGCTCCGCTTCGGGTCTCGTCCAGGCTGGCGCGGGAACGCCGTGCGAGCAGGTCCGTGTCGTCGGATGATCCGAAAGTTCCTGTCCGCGTTCGACCCAGTTTTCTCTCCGGTGGCGGGGCGGGCGTCGTGCTCGTTGTTGCCGTCATCGGCGTCATCGTCTTCGGTCGCCTGCTTGGAGCGAATGCGGTAGCGGGCGGGTCCCTGCTTCCGCTCTCCCGCACGGTGCCCGAGCTGTGGGCGAACGTGGGATACGGCTGGCATGCTGCCCTCGGCTCCGTCGCCGCATCCGACCCCTTCGCGGCCGTTCTCGCAGTACTGGGATCGATCACCTTCTGGGCGCCGTCGTTCAGCATCGTGCTCGTGTACCTCGTGGCCCTTCCCGTCGCCGCTCTCGGCGCATGGTGGTGTGCCGCGAGACTCTCCACCAGGGCCTGGCCACCCGCGGTCGCAGCGCTTCTCTGGGCCCTCTCCCCACCCCTGCTCTCGTCGATGGAAGCCGGGCAACTCGGCGCAGTCATCGCCCATGTGGTGCTGCCGTGGCTGGTACTCGCCGCAATCGCCGGGGCGAGAAGCTGGTCGGCATCCGCCGCTGCAGCGCTCCTGTTCGCGGTTGTCGTCGCATCGGCTCCCAGCCTCGCCCTCGCGCTTGTGGTGGGCCTGCTCATCTGGATCGCCGTCAACCCGACCGGAATTATTCGCCTGGTGGGCATCCTTATCCCGGCCGCTGCCCTCTTCGCGCCCCTCATCTATGCCCAGGTGCAGCGAGGAACACCCCTTGCGGTCTTCGCGGACCCGGTTCTCCCGTCGCCATCCACCCCGGCGAGCCCGCTGCAACTCGCCATCGGAGCGCCTGATGCGAGCGTCGGCGGGTGGTCGCAGCTGCAGTCGCTCGCCGGCACCTCATTGTCCGGCCCCCTGGTCTACGCGATACTGCTGGTGCCGCTGCTGCTCGCTGCAGTCGCGTCGGGCTTTGTCCGCGGCTCGAGTCGGGGAATTCCCTCCCTCGTGCTGGCCCTGCTCGGGTTCGCCACGGCTGTCGCAGCCACCCACCTGTCGTTCACGACCTCCGGTTCGAGCCCGGTCACCGTCTGGCCGGGTGCCGGGCTGAGCCTCATGTGGCTCGGATTGGTGGGGGCGGCTGTCGTCACGCTGGATGCGCTCGGCCGCGGTGTCGTCCTGCCTGCGCTCGTGATGCTGCTCGCGTCGGCCATCGCCGTCAGTCCGCTGCTGGTGGCGCCGCTCGCCGGGACCTCACCGGTCGAACCCGCCACCGGGGCAGTGCTTCCCGCCTATGTGGTCGCGGAGGGCTCCTCGCGCCCCAACCTCGGAACGCTGGTGCTGAGCCCCCAGCCCGACGGCGCAATCGGGGCAACACTCCAGCGCGGGGCCGGAAACTCAATGGATGACCAGTCGACGCTGGCCGCCACGTCGAGCACGCTGAGCGCGTCGAAGCGGGCCCTCCTGACTCTCGCAGGCAACCTGGCCGCCCGAAGCGGCCTCGACTCGTCCACGCTGCTCCAGGACGACCACATCGGATTCGTGCTACTTGGGCCAGCCGCCACAGCAGGCGGAACGGCGGTGCACGAACGCGCCCTCGACGCGCTGAATGGGAACAGCCTCTTCACGCCGGTCGGCACCACCTCGGTCGGTCTGCTCTGGCGGTACGACGCACTGCCGTCCGCGGGACTCTCGGGGGCGAATCCGGACGGCGGCACGGTCCGCGCCTGGGTCCTGACCGGCCTGGGTATCGTCTTCGCGATAACGCTGCTCCTGGCCATACCGCTGCGCGGGAGCCGGCGCCGCACCAGCATCGCGACGGTGAACGGTGAACACGCCACACTGGGGGAGGACGACGATGCCTGAGCCGATCGATCCCACGGGTGAGGTTTTCGTGGAGGCGGACGACACGGCGCCGGAGTCCCGGGACTTGCCCGAAGCGCCAGAGCCACGAGGTGCCCTTCGCACTGCCGGCGTGGTCAGCGGGCGAGTCGTGCTGGGCCTTGCGACCCTGGCCGCGATTGCCGTGGTGCTGGGGGCGGCCGTGTACCTGCCTTTGCCGACCCTGCGATCCGCTGCACCGTCGACCGTCGTGACTCCGGTACCCACCGTGCCGCAACTCGTCTGCCCGGGCGGGCTGCTGCGTCTCGCCTCCGCGTCGGGCAAGGGGGCCACGACCGCATCCGCTCTCGGCGCTCCGCGCATCGTCCGCGCTGCGGAAGGCGGATCAGTGCTGACGAGCGCCTTCGGCACATCGGACGCCGGAACAGCCGGAGGTTCCGCGGCACCCCAGCTGCTCACTACGCCTCCGATCGCGGTGGGTGCCCGGCAACCGCTCATCGCCGGAGCCCAGTCCGAAGCCGTTTCGACTGAGGAGTTCTTCGGGTTGTCTTCCGCGGAATGCACGTCGCCGTCGCGGAGCACCTGGCTCGCAGGCGGCGCGACCTCGGTGGGCAGGGACACCCTGCTGCTGCTGGCCAACCCGACGGCAGTGGCAGCCGTTGTCTCCCTGCAGATCTTCGGTGAGACCGGCAGCATCTCCTCGCCGGGGATGGACGGGATCACCGTGGCGCCGGGAGCCCAGCGCGTGCTTTCCATCGCCGGTTTCGCTCCCAACGTCGTGTCGCCTGTCGTTCATGTGCAGAGCACCGGCGGTCAGGTGGTCGCAACCCTCGAACAGACCACGGTGCGCGGGCTTGCCCCGGGAGGGGTGGACTTCGTGGGAGGCACCCCGGGCCCGGCCCTCACCACCGTGCTTCCCGGCATCGTGGTGACCGGCACGGCCGCGGTGCAAGCGCTCCAGGGGCAGGCCGGCTTCGATGACCTGGAGACCACCCTGCGGATCTACCTTCCGTCAGGTACCTCGACCACTGCGTCGGTCACCATCCTGGCCGAGAACGGCGATGTGCTCGGGAAGCCCATCCAGGCCGAGCTTCAGCCGGGCACCGTCACTGACTTTCCCCTCGACCAGTTCTCGGACGGCGACTACACGGCTATCGTCACCAGCGCGGTACCCGTGGTTGCGAGTGTTCGGGTGTCGACGGCGGATGCGGCGGCGGCCGCGGCGAACGGGTCGACGACCGCCGGAGGGACCGACTTCGCCTGGGTCACCGCGGCACCCCTGCTCACGTCGAGTGTTCTGGTGCCCGTGGCGTCCGGGATGACCGCCGAACTCCACCTCGAGAATCCGTCCGGCAGGAGCGAAACGGTGGTGCTGCATCCCACCTCCGGTGCGGATATCAGCACAGTGGTCGGCGCACACAAGGCTGTCTCAGTCGCGGTGGCTGCGGGACGGACCTACCGGATGACCGGCTTCGGCCAGCTCTACGCCTCAGTCAGCGGTACCGGCGACGGCGAGGTAACCAGCTACCCGATCAACCCGCCACCCGCCGGTGAGGGTCCCCTGCGGGTTTACGGCTGACCGGCCAGCAGAATGTCCGTGCAACGCACGGTACGCAACCCGCAACCGGCATCCCGCAGCACGGAGAGCGTCAGAGGTGCCGGAAACGCTCCGGCGCGAGGTCCCAGGGGTCTTTACCGAGCAGCTCAGCCACGGCTCGAAACACGCAGCTCTCTATCATCATCCGCTTGTGAAGTTCGTCGTAGCGGTGCAGGCGAGACATCCGTTCGATCGGCAGGCGATAGAGGATGATTCGACGTTCACGCTTCAGTACCCGCCAACGGTCGAGCCCGGCGGCACCCAGCGGTGCCGACGGGAGCACCGCAACCTCGAACCGGGTTTCGCTCAGCTCATCCGGCCAGAGGTCTTTGAGGTATTCGGCCGTCGATGCCACCGTCATGTCAAAGACGTCAGCACGCGAGCGCAGGAGCGGCAGGTGGGGGCCAGTGACGGCCGCGCGGATACCCCTGCCGTGACGATCACGCCAGCCGGGCCGAGCAGAGACCGGCGCGCTGTGTCGTCGTGGTGTGGCCATGAGCCAATGCTAGACCGGCGTGCCAAGACTTGCCGGGGCGTCCCTATGAATAGGGTGAGTGCACAATGACCGGTAGACCGTGCAGCAAAGTCGCCTGCAGCGACGACGCCGTCTCAACCCTCACCTACGTCTATGCGGACTCGATGGCCGTGCTCGGGCCGCTCAGCCAGACTGCGGAACCCCACTGCTACGACCTGTGTGCGCGGCACGCCGAGCGGCTCTCAGCCCCGAAGGGCTGGCAGGTTGTTCGTCTCGTGCAACTCGGGTAACACCCGCCACGCTCGTCGCCGCGCTGGTCGCCGCGCCATGCTGGTCGCCGCGCCATGCTGGTCGCCGCGCCATGCTGGGAGAACCCCCAGCAACCCGGCCGATAACATGGGAGCGTGCCCGGCGTCGTCGATCTGTTTCCCGTCGACAGTGTCGACCTCGTTGCCTTCGACCTCGACGACACCCTGGCTCCATCGAAGTCCAGCCTCGATCCGCGGATGGCCACCCTCCTCGCCGAACTGCTCGCGGTCGTCGAGGTCTGCGTCATCTCCGGCGGCCAGTTCGGCCAGTTCGAGAGCCAGCTGATCGCCGGCCTTCCTGCCAGCGCCGCCCCATTGTTCTCCCGTTTGCATCTTCTGCCGACCTGCGGCACGCAGTACTACCGCTGGGCATCCGGTTGGCAACAGCAGTACGCCGAGAACCTGACCGCCGAGCAGACGCAGCTCGCCCTCTCGGTGGTGGAGCGGGGCGCGCGGCAGCTCGGACTCTGGGAGTCGCGCACGTGGGGCCCGATCCTCGAGGACCGCGGATCGCAGGTCACGTTCTCCGCCCTCGGCCAGGACGCGCCCGTTGCGGAAAAGAAGTCATGGGATCCCACGGGCGCAAAGAAGGAATCGCTGCGGGCTGCCGTCGCAGACCTTCTGCCCGAGCTTGAGGTCAGGTCGGGGGGTTCGACCTCGATCGACATCACCCGCAAGGGAATCGACAAGGCCTACGGGATGCGAAAGCTCGCGGCGCTGACCGGCATCCCGATTGAGCGGATGCTGTTCGTCGGTGACCGGCTTGATCCCGGCGGAAATGACTATCCGGTCAAAGCGACGGGCGTGCGAACCTTCGCAGTTGAGGGTTGGCAGGACACAGCCGAATTCGTGGCCGGGTTCCTTGGCGTGGCGAAGGCGCGCTAGGAGTTCAGCGCACGCGGGGCACGCCGCGCGAGCGAGCGGCGACCACGTCGTCGCGAGCCAGGAGTGCCGAGATTGCGTGCAGCTCGATGCGCCGCGCCCTGGCCTCAAGCGCAAAGCTCAGGCCGAATAACAGGCAGATCACAACCGCCAATGCGGAGACGGCGTCGGCGCTTCCGGAGGTGCTGACGACGATCGCGAATGCGATCCACGCCGCCAGCCAGAACGCGAGGGCGACCCGGCTCGCGTATCGCAGCCGTCGTGCGCGTGCGAGAGGGTCTCCTCCCGCACCTGAGCCAGCCATGCGGGCCAGTGTAATCCTCAGGGCCGAGTGGATTGCAGGTCGCGCGCCCAGCACGACCTGCAAGAATATGGGTATGACTGCCACGACCTCCCTCCCCTATCGCGTCGCGAACATCGAACTTGCCGAGGCAGGCAGGCACCAGCTTCGTCTCGCCGAGCAGGAGATGCCCGGTCTCATGGCCCTGCGCGCGGAGTTCGGGCAAGCACAGCCTCTCGCCGGGGCTCGCATCGCCGGCTCGCTGCACATGACGGTGCAGACTGCAGTGTTGATCGAAACGCTCGTGGCGCTGGGCGCGCAGGTGCGCTGGGCCAGCTGCAACATCTTCTCCACCCAGGACGAGGCCGCCGCGGCGGTCGCCGTCGGCCCGACCGGCACTCCGGATGCTCCCGCCGGTGTGCCCGTGTTCGCGTGGAAGGGCGAAACCCTCGAAGAATACTGGTGGTGCACCGGCCAGATCTTCGACTGGAGCGCTGAGGGTGCCGCCGGCCCGAACCTCATCCTCGATGACGGCGGCGACGCGACGATGCTTGTGCATAAGGGACGCGAATTCGAACTTGCCGGCGCGGTACCGGATGCCTCGACCGATTCCAGCCACGAGTGGAGAGTCATCCTGGACTTCCTTCGCCGCTCCCTCGAAACGAGCCCGGACCGGTGGACCAGGATCGCCGAAGACATTCAGGGCGTGACCGAAGAGACAACGACGGGTGTGCACCGCCTCTACGAGCTGGCGAAGACCGGCGACCTGCTGTTCCCCGCGATCAACGTCAACGACTCGGTGACCAAATCCAAATTCGACAACAAGTACGGCATCCGCCACTCCTTGCCCGACGGTCTGAACCGCGCGACCGATGTACTTATCGGCGGCAAGGTCATCTTCGTGGCCGGCTACGGCGACGTGGGAAAGGGTGCCGCAGAGGCCATGCGCGGCCAGGGCGGCCGGGTGATCGTCAGTGAAATCGACCCCATTTGCGCGCTGCAGGCGGCCATGGACGGATTCCAGGTCACGACCATCGAGAGCGTCCTTGGTGAGGTCGACATCTTCGTGACCTGCACGGGTAACGAGAACGTCATCACCGTCGAGCACCTGCTCGGCATGAAGCACCTTGCGATCGTCAGCAACGTGGGCCACTTCGATAACGAAATCGACATCGCGGGGTTGGAGAAGCTCGCCGGCGCAGAGCGGATCGAGATCAAGCCGCAGGTGCACGAGTGGCGCCTGCCGAACGGGCGCAGCATCCTCGTGCTGTCCGAGGGCCGGCTGATGAACCTCGGAAACGCGACCGGGCACCCTTCGTTCGTGATGAGCAACTCGTTCACGAACCAGGTTCTGGCACAGCTCGAGCTGTGGGCCAACATCGAGGAGTACCCGGTCGGCGTCTACGTGCTCCCCAAGCGTCTGGACGAAAAGGTGGCCCGGCTGCACCTCGACGCGCTGGGCGTCGAACTGACCACCCTGACGCCTGTGCAGGCCGCCTACATCGGCGTCGATGTCGATGGACCGTACAAGGTCGACCACTACCGCTACTAAGCCGTCCCGGGAAGATACGGTCCCCGGGAGCTTCTGCGCGCTAGCCCCGATCCGGGAACCCCTGCGGCAGGCCGGTCAGGGCTGGGCCAAGGCGCGCCAGGCGCTCATTCTCGAGGGTGAGGGCCGCGAATTCGCGGTCGCGGCGGATTGCAATGACGGCCGCAAGGAACGTCTCCGGGGCCGCAGCAGGCACAGGTGAAACCCAGGCCGACGCCTCCGCCGCGAGCTGGTTCGCGAAGTGCCAGCGTGAGGCCGGGGACAGCCGCGGTGCCTGGCGAAGGAATGCGGTCATCCGCTGGGCGAGACGAGGGGGGATGCGGGCGACATCAGCGGTCAGGGACCAGGCGTGCAGCTCCGGGGCGATTCCGAAGAGCGGCTCGGACACTCTCGACACCCGCTCATACTGGCTGTAAGTTCCCGCAAGATAGTCACCCATCCGCTTCGACTTGCCATTCAGTAGCCCGAAAATGGCAGCAAATCCCCCAACGGTCGCATAGATATCGAGCAGCGCTACGAGGTTGCGGATGAACGCGTGACGGAAACCGATCTCGCCCCCGTCCTCCCGCACGATCCGCGCACCCACAGCAAGCCGACCGAGCGACTTGCCGTGGCTCAGCAGCTCGACCGCGGTCGGGATCACGATGAGCACGAGAACGAGGGCGGCCGACAGGAAGGCGTTCACCGTCGCGCTGTCCTGGCCAAGGGGACTGCTCGAGAGCGGAAGGGCCACCCCGTAGGTGATGAACAGCGCGCCCCCGACGAAATACACCAGCCAGTCGATCGCAGCGCCCGCCGCAGCAAGAGCGAAGCCTGTCGGTCGAAGCTCGAGCGCCACGGCTTCGCCGGTCATGACGGTGTCTTCTGTGTCGTAATAGACGGAACTGTCTGATGATCCGGCGTTCGTCATGCGATCATTTAAGCAGATGGACCTCGACGCCCTTACCGCCGCTCGCCGCGATGACTGGGATCGCCTTGCCCGGCTTGCCGCGCAATCCCGACTGACCGGCAGAGAAGCCGATGAACTCGTCGACCGTTACCAGTCCGGCGCGAGCGACCTGTCGGCCATCCGCACCTCAGTTGGCGCCTCCGCCCAGGGCGAGAACCTCTCGCTGTCGTTGAGTCGCGCTCGACGCCGGTTCACCGGTACGTCGGTCAACGTGTTGGAGCGCCTCACGGTGTTTTTCGTCGTCGACCTCCCGGCCGCCCTCTATCGTGTGCGCTACCTGACCCTCGGAATCGTGGTCGCGACGGCTCTCGTCGCGGTCGTGACGGGGGCCTGGCTGAACGCGAACCCGTCGCTGCTCCTGCACCTCGGTACCCCGGCCGAGCTTCGGGCCTACGCCAACCAGGAGTTCGTCGGGTACTACTCCGCGCATCCCGACCCGGCTTTCGCCGGACAGGTGTGGACCCACAACGCGACCCTCGCCGCGGAATGCATCGCGCTCGGCATCACCGGGTTGTTCCCGATCTATTTTCTCGAGGGCAACGCAGTCGAGCTCGGCCAGGTCAATGCCATCATGACCCAGTACGGTCGGGCCGACCACTTCTGGCTCTACATCGCGCCCCACGGCCAGCTCGAGCTCTACAGTGTCTTCACCGCCGGTGCAGCCGGCCTCATGCTCTTCTGGGCCTGGGTTGCCCCGGGACGCCGCACCCGAATCGAGGCGCTCGCCCAGGAGGGGCGCGCGATGTTCGTGATCGTGATCGGACTCATCATCTCTCTTGCGATGTCGGGAACGATCGAGGGTTTCGTGACCCGCCAGCCGTGGCCGTGGCCGATCAAAATCGGAATAGGAACCGTCGCGCTCGCGATCTTCCTGGTGTACCAGTGGTATTTCGGTCGCAGGGCGTTTCGCGCGGGCAATACCGGCGACCTTGCGGAGTTCGATCGCGGAGCGACTCAGCTCATCGCCGATTAGACCGCTGGGCGCGCGGCTTGTCCGGGTGCTCAGCGAACATGAGCGACAACGGTTCGCCGTCAGGATCCGCCCCCCGCTGCCGGTATTCTTCGAACAGTTCCTGGAACCGGGCGAGCAGTTCGGCACGATTCTGTGCGTTGAGCTTGAGTCCCAGCCGAGTGATCTGTACCTCATCGGGCGCGAGGCCGTCGATTTCCTGGAGGAAGGTCTGTACCAGCATCGGACCGAGGCTGTCCCCGCCGCTGTGCCAGCTGCGTCCGGTTGCCCGATACGGGATCTCCCGCGCCCCGCGAGGTCCCATCCGTGGCTCCTCGGCGACGAGAAATCCGGTGGCGACGAGAGAACGGACGTGATGCAGCAGGGTGCCGGGGTTCATGTCGAGCTCCTCGGCCAGTTCCTTGTTTGTTCGTGCCTGGTGCAGGCAGAGACGCAGGATGCGCATCCGCAGCGGCGAGGCGAGGGCGCGTGCACGGCGCTGCTGCTCGGCCTCGTCGGCGTCTTCCCACGCTCCCATACGCTCAGCATAGGCGGCGGCCCAATGTGATTGACATTTCTCAATGGCATGCCATGATGATCGGATGACCACCGTGGAACCTGTGCGCCGCAATCGCGGGTTCCTGTGGCTGTGGGGCGGCCAAGGCGTCAGCGTGTTCGGCGAGCAGTTCACGTCCCTCGCCGTACCGGTACTCGCCGTGACCCTGCTGCACGCGGTGGCCTGGCAGATGGGCATCCTGAACGCTGCGTCGACGGCGGCCTTCCTCATCGTCGGTCTCCCAGCCGGCGCGTGGGTGGACCGGTGGCTGAAGCGCCGGGTCATGATCACGGCCGACGTCGTCCGTACCCTGGCCCTCGCGACCATCCCGATCCTCTGGTACACCCACCTCCTGCAGATCTGGCAGCTCGTCATCGTTGTGGCCATCGTCGGCGTTGCGAGCGTCTTCTTCGATGTGTCGTACCAGAGCTACATCCCGTTGCTGGTGAAGCCGGAGCAGGTCGGGCCGGCCAACTCCACGCTCGAGGCCACCTCGCAGGTCTCCCGCATCGGTGGCCCGGCGATCGCTGGGGTGCTGCTCACCATTGTGAGCGCGCCCGGGCTCATCATCATCGACTCGATCTCCTACATCGCATCGTTCGCAAGCCTGGCCCGCATCCGCGACACCGAGGTCGCAGCGGATCCGGCCCAGCGCCAACCGTTGCACAGGGAAATCGCAGAGGGTGTCCGGTTCGTGGCCGGGCAACCACTCATCCGCAGCATCGCCGGCACCACGGCGACCTCAAACTTCTTCAGCACGCTGGGAATGACGCTTTATCCGCTGTTTGCCTTGAGCGAGCTGGGGATCGGGTCGCTGGGACTCGGGATCACCCTCTCGGCGGGCGCAGTGGGCGGGCTCCTCGGGGCCACACTTACGCCCCGAATCGCCGGCTGGATCGGCGAGGGACGGGTGATCGTGGTATCGGCGTTCGTCGCCGGGCTAGCCTTCCTGCCCGTGCCGCTTGCCGCCCTGCTGCATGGGGCTGACGCGGTACCCCTCCTCGCCGCGGGGGAGTTTCTGACCATGTTCTGCGTGCTGGTCTACAACATCACCCAGGTGACCCTGCGCCAGCGCCTGTGTCCGCCTCGGCTGCTCGGCCGCATGAACGCATCCATCCGCTGCCTGGTCTGGGGTGTCATGCCCATCGCCGCGCTGGTCGCCGGCGGGGTTGGCGGTGCCATCGGCGTCGTGCCGACCATGTGGATCAGTTTTGCGGGCGGCATGCTCGCGGGCGCCTGGGTGCTGTTCTCACCGCTCCCGCGCATCCGCACGCTCCCGACGACGCTCGAGAACACGTCAAACACGGGGGTGGCGGGAGAACCTGCGTCCCGGGCGGAGTAACAACTCCCGCCGCGTTACAGGTTCTCCCGCCACCGGTGGCGGTATCTCCCGCCGCCGGGGTGGAGGGGCTACTTCGCCTTGCTGGCGACCGGCAGTTTCGCGACGGCGGAGAAAAGGAACTTCCAGGTGTAACCGGCGAGCAGGCCACCGACAGCCGGGACGATGATGAACACCCACAGCTCGGCACGCGCCCAGTCAGCACCATAGATGGCCGTGGCGATCGAGCGGGCAGGGTTGACGGACGTGCCGCTGACCGGGATCGAAATGAGGTGGATGACCGTCAGCGTGAGGCCGATGGCCAGCGGTGCGAATCCTGCCGTCGTCGCGCCCGGCGCGGTCACAGTGAGGATCACGTAGAGGAACACGGCCGTCAGCAGCAGCTCGACGATGATCACCGAAGCGAGGTCGAACCCGCCGGGGGAGTGCGCGCCGTAGCCGTTCGATGCAAACCCGCCCGCGATCGCGGCGTCGAAGAACTTCTTGGATGCGCCCGCCGCGATCGCAAACATGATGGACGACGCGACGATTGCCCCGACGAGCTGTGCCGCGATGTACGGCAGGACATCCCGCCACAGCATCCGGCCCGCCGCCGCGACACCAAGGGTGACCGCAGGGTTGAAGTGGCCGCCCGAGATCGAGCCCACCGCGTAGGCGGAGACCAGCACCGCGAGCCCCGCTGCGAGCGCAATCCCGAGGTATCCCGTGTTTGCCGAAGCGAACACTGCGGTGCCGATGACGGCCGAGACGAGGACGAGGGTGCCGAAGGCTTCGGCGATGAGACGGGACAGGAGAGAAGCGGGAGTGGTTTCCGCCATGAGATTGCGACCTTCCATTGTTGATTCCGAGCGGGTTCGTGCGGTTGCAGGTTATCGTTGCGCGCAGCCGCATGCCACCCGCACTGCGAAGAGTTACAGCCGGCCCGCCGCCTTCAGCGCGATATAGCGATCGGCGAGCGCTGGCGGGAGTTCGCTCGGCGAAGCCGTCACCACTTCTCCGCCGAGCTGCCGGATGGCCGTCGAGACCCGGGTGATGTCGAGCAGTGCCCGTTCGGCGGCGGCCGCCCGGTACAACTCGGAGCGGTTGCCGCGCTGGGAGACGGCGTCGAAAATTGCCGGGTCGGTTACGGAGCTGACCAGCACGGTGTGTATCCGCGTGAGCTGGGGCAGCACCGCGAGGAGACCCCGCGCTGTCCCGGGCGAATCGATCGACGTGGCGAGCACGACCAGGGCTCGCTGCGATGTGATGGAGCGCACCACACCGGGTACCGCGCTCCAGTCGGTCTCAATGAGTTCAGGGTCGATCCCGGCCATGGTATCCACGAGGCGAGACATCAGGTCCGCGCCCGTCGCGCCCTGCACCCGGCCGCGCACGCGCTGGTCGAACGCCACGACATCCACACGATCGCCAGCCCGGGAGGCGAGGGCGGCGAGCAGCAGTGTCGACTCGAAGGCCGTGTCGATTCGAGGCTCGTTATCGATCCGTGCTGCTGAGGTGCGCCCGGTGTCGATCAGCACCACCACTCGGCGGTCCCGCTCGGGGCGCCAGGTGCGCACGACCAGCCCAGGGCCGCCCTGCACCGGGTCGGTGCGGCGAGCGGTGGCGCGCCAGTCGATCGACCGCACGTCGTCGCCGCGGACGTACTCGCGCAGGCTGTCGAACTCGGTGCCCTGACCACGAATGAGCACACTGGTTCGCCCGTCAAGTTCCCGAAGCCGGGCGAGCCGGGAGGGCAGGTGTTTGCGTGAATTGAAGGGCGGAAGCACCCTGATGCTTCCGGCCGCGACTATCGTGGCCTGCCGGGCCGCGAGCCCCAGCGGGCCGCGCGAACGGATGGTGAGCGCCGCCGACTGGCGTTCCCCGCGGCGAAAAGGTGTCAGCGTCGTCGAGATCGTGCGCCGTTCCTGCCCCGGAATCCTGACCGGATGCCGGGTCGCTAACGCACCGGCCGACGGCTGCCAGGCATCCCGCACGATGCCCCGCAGCGTGCGCCGACCGTGGTTCGTGAGTATCGCATCCGCCCGCACGGTTTCGCCGAGGCGCACCCGTGCCGGGAGGTTGCGGGAGACGGTAATCTGCCGTGGCGACGCCGCTATGAGCAGGTCCAGCGCTGCAAGGATGACCACCAGGAGCACCCACGCGGCAAGCGCCCACGCCTCACCGAACACCACGAGAGGGATTATCCCGACGGCGAGTGCGATGACGAATCGACCAGAGACGGCCACGAGCCACCTCCTCTAGATCGGAACCTGGACCTGCTGCAGTACTGCGCGCAGGATGGTGTCGGCCGAGACTCCCTCGAGCTCGGCTTCGGGCCGCAACTGGATGCGGTGCCTCAATACCGGAAGCGCCATCGCCTGGATGTGGTCCGGCGTGATGGCGTCGAACCCATTCAGCCACGCCCAGGCCTTCGCAGCAGCGAGCAGTGAGGTCGTGCCGCGAGGGCTTACCCCGAGCTTCACCGAGGGGCTTTGGCGCGTTCCGCGGGCCAGGTCCACCGCATAGCCGATCACGTCGTCGCTGGCTCGCACTCGGCCGACGGCCTGCTGGGCGAGGGCGATCTGGGCGGCCGTGAGGATCGGCGTGACACCTGCCGCTGCGAGATCCCGAGGGTTGAAGCCGGCCGCGTGACGGCGGAGCACCTCAACCTCATCGGCCCGCGCGGGCAGGTCGAGGATCAGTTTCATCAGAAACCGGTCAAGCTGCGCCTCGGGCAGCGTGTAGGTGCCCTCGTATTCGATGGGGTTCATTGTGGCGGCCACCATGAACGGCACCGGGAGCAGGCGGGTTTCCCCATCGACCGAGACCTGGCGCTCCTCCATCGCTTCGAGCAGCGATGACTGCGTCTTGGGGGGTGTGCGGTTGATTTCGTCGGCAAGGAGGATGTTCGTGAAGACCGGCCCGGCGCGGAAACCGAATTCACCCTGCCGTGCGTCGTAGACCAGCGAACCCGTGACGTCTCCGGGCATCAGGTCGGGTGTGAACTGCACCCGCTTCGAATCGAGGCTGAGCGACCGGCTCAGGGTACGTATCAGCAGGGTCTTGGCAACGCCGGGCACGCCCTCGAGCAGCACGTGCCCCCCGCAGAGCAGGGCGATGAGCAGCCCCGTGACGGCGGCGTCCTGCCCAACCACCGCCTTCGCTACCTCGCTTCGGACCCGCGAGAAAGAGTCACGGAGTTCATCGTCAGGCATTGGTTCCCCTCAAGTTGTCGGCCCATTCTTTCATCGCAGTCCCCTCCAGCCGGTTCAGCGCACCGCTGCGGAGACGTCCGCTTCAAGCCGAGCCAGGTCGTCGGACAAGCGCAGCAGGTGTGCGTCAGTCGCGGGCAGGGCATCCACAAGCAGCGCCCGGAGATCCGGGTAACTCCTGCCGGTGAGCCGCGCGACTGCACCGATCACCTCGTCCACTCCTGCGCGGGCCGGCAGTCCGCAGGTGGACGAGAGTCGCCCGAGCGCGCCGATTCGCAGGGCATCGAGTGCGTGCGTCCGAGCCGAAGACCGCTGGTACAGTCGCGACCTGCCCTCGAGCGTTTCGCTCGCCCGCACGAAGACGGGCATCCTTTCGATTACGACCGGACCGAATCGGCGGCCGCGCCATACGCCCGCGGCGACCAGGACTATTCCGGCCAGGACGATCGCCCACAGCACCCACGGCGGATTGGGTATAACCCCATCCTGTGGCACCGTCGAATCGGCGAGCGTCGGCAGGTACCAGACGAGATGCGTTTTTGCCCCGAACATACGCAGAGCGAAAGCGGCATTGCCGTTCTGTCGGATGTACTCGTTGGTGAAGGTCGCTGTGGCACCGAGCACTGTCACGGCCTGGTTCGTTGTCGCCACTCGCACGAGTGCAAAGACGCCCCCGGTGCCGAAACATCCGACCGCACCCGCGGTACCGGGGGAGATGCGGTAGCCCACCGCGAGCCCGGACACCCGTTGTGCGGCCTCAGCGGGAGGATACGCGCAGTGCGCAGACCGGGTGGTCGACGCCAGCGCGCCGGCATGGTCTACGCCCGGCGCAAACGCATCGAGCGCGGCAGTGTTCGGCTCGATAAGAATCACCTGGGCTGCAGCGGAAACCAGGCTGCGGTACTGCGACGTTGAGAGGATCGAGTTCTGGTCGTAGACGACCAGGGTGGTGGTGCCGGGATTCCGGCTCGCGGCCTGTGCGGCGGCGGCCAGGGTGTTCGGGGTGGAGACGGCGACGCCGTCGGCACGAAGCACGTTGACGAGGGCTTCAGCACCGTTGGTGTGCGGATTGGTCGCAGAGAGTCGATTGGTGTCCTGCGTGCTGCCGGTCAGTACGAGTGTCACTGTGGCGAACACGATCACGAGCACCGCGATGATCACCCAGAACAGGCCCCTGCGAGCAGTCGAACGGATGCCCGCGCTCGAAACCCTGCTGTCGTCGAACACGACCCGGTCCTCCTGGGCGCTCGCGCTCGCGGTGTCTGCCGTGAGGGTCATGCGAGGGCCTCATCCAGCCGCGGCCGTGCGCGCGACAGTTCGCGTTCGAGGTCGCGCACAACAATCCAGTCGGACCCGGTTCCTGCAGCGCCGAGGTAACGCACGCCGTCGAAGAGGCCCGCGGCGTGCTCGAGCGTGCCAGCCATTGCGGGGAACGGGCCCGCGGCGAGCGCCGCGAAACCGTGCGCCGTGGTTCCGGGAAAAGTGCTGACGACGCCACGTTCGGCCAGTGCTCGCGCAATCGACCGGAAGCCCTCCTCGATGGCCGTGGCGTAGTCGCCCGCGAGCGCCGCAGCTTCCGCGGCACGTCGCAGCGCTGCGGAATCCCTTACGTCGTGCTCGCCGAACAGGGTGCCAGACACTGCGCTGCGCCGATTCAGCCTGGGCACCCCGAACAGGATGAATCCGACCACAAGCGCGGCGAGGAGTACAGCGCCAACGATCACGAGGATGAGAACCGGGCTGACTCCACCCGGCGTGCCAGACGTGCCGAGCGATTCAAACCAGTTGACGATGGCATTCCATAGCTGCTCGAATGGCGTCGGGCGTGCGGCCTGGTATTGCGGCTTGGTGAGTTCGCCCTGCAACTGCTCGCGGGCACCGGTGACGGTTGGCGTCAGCGGGGGCCCGGGCGGGGTGGGCAGGCTCATGCGGTGCCCGGGTACGGAGGCACCGCAGCGAACGGCGGCGGCTGTATCACCGGCGGGGCCAGGTAGGGATCGGGCGCGGCGGTGTTGCCTGTCGCCCTCTCGTCGACAAACCTCATCAGAGCGAGGTCGAGTCCTTCCTTGCGCATGCGCAGGTCGATGTAGATGAGCGCGGTCGAGGCGGTCTGGATGATTCCGGTGATCGCGGCCACCAGCTCGCCGACGACAGTGGTCAGGATCTGGCTAACGCTGAGGGTCGACAGGATGGCTGCGGTACTCGACCCGGTCGGATGGCCGACCTGGCCGGCGACGAGAACGATGATGGAAACCGGCAGTTGGATGATGTTGCCCGCTATGGCTAGCATCACCCAGACCAGGGCCTCGATGCCGAACGTGCGCCAGAAGTACCTGTGGGTCAGGGACCAGGAGCGCCTCATCGCTTTGCCGAGAGTGAGCCGCTCGAGTACGAGGACACTCGGAACCAGGCTGAGCCTGATGCCGATCCATAGTGCGAGCGCCAGGCCGCCGAGTGACATCACAAACAGCAGCACGACCGCCGCAATGGTCGCACCCGTGCTGTTACCGGCCGCACCGATGAGGCCCGCAACCACGACCGCCACGATGACGATCACGATGATGAGTCCCGTCAGCATGCCGACAAGCGCGAACGCCCAGCCGACGAGAACCAGGACCCTGCCGCGTGCTCGTGCCCACAGGCCGCGGAGAGAAAGGCGTTCGCCCACAGTGCCCCGCGCCACTTCCACGGTGATGATTCCCTGCAGGATCTGGGTGCCCACGAGGCTGAGTGCGGCGACCCCTAACTCGGCCAGGTAGGACAGGAGGATTTCACCGGTCTGTCCGGCCGTCGGCACTTGTCCGCTGCTGGCATTGGTGAGAAAGCTGGTGAGGGAGCTCAGCACGTTGCCCGTGACGAGGACTCCGACGACGGCGAGTACACCGTGGATGATCAGCGCGATGCCCACGACCGGTCGCGGATTTCGCCGCAGCACCCGGAAGGACGCGCCCAGGATCGTGCCGAGAGTCATGGGGCCGAGGGGAACCAGCCCAGGCTTCACCGGTGGTGTCCAGACTGGTGGCGCCGTGGGCGGTGGAGTGAACGCCCCGTACTGGGGTGGTGGCGGGTAGCTTCCGTACTGCGGTGGTGGCGGGTAGCTTCCATACTGCGGTGGGGCAAGAGGAATCGACGCACCCGGAGGCGGGGGCGGAGGCGGGGCGAGCGGGATGGAGCTACCGGCAGGCGGTGGTGGCGGCTGAGGGGAGAACTGCGGCTGCTGCTGCGGGAGCGGTGGTTCGCCCGACGGGGGAACGGGATCGCCGGGGGACTGCCACGGCCTCGAGTCGCTCACGCGGTTCCCCTCATGTTGTTTCCCCTCGCGGCGCGTCAGCCGCTCGGCATTATGCTTTCACACTCGACTACTGTTATCGACAACCTTTCCCCCTCGGGGAGTCTTGCACCAATAGAGGATCATGAACGCTCGAATACTCGTTGTCGACGATGACACCGCGCTCGCCGAAATGATCGGCATCGTGCTCCGCACCGAAGGTTTCGAACCGGTCTTCTGCGCGGACGGGGCCGAGGCCGTCGAGGCCTTCCATGCATCCAATCCCGACCTGGTGCTGCTTGACCTGATGCTTCCCGGGATGGATGGCATCGAGGTGTGTGCGCGAATTCGCGAGGAGTCCGGCACCCCGATCATCATGCTCACGGCCAAGAGCGACACTGCGGATGTCGTCAAGGGGCTCGAGAGCGGCGCTGACGACTATGTGGTCAAGCCGTTCAACCCCAAAGAACTTGTGGCGCGCATCCGCACCCGCCTGCGTCCCTCGTCACACACCTCGACCGACCTGCTCACAGTAGGAGACCTGGAGCTCGACGTCGCGGGGCACGAGGTTCGTCGAGGCGACGAGAAGATCAACCTGACACCGCTGGAATTCGAACTGCTGCTGGCGCTCGCAGTCAAGCCGCAGCAGGTGTTCACGCGCGAGATGCTGCTCGAACAGGTCTGGGGCTACCACTACAAGGCGGACACCCGTCTCGTCAACGTTCATGTTCAGCGCCTGCGGGCGAAAGTGGAACACGACCCCGACAATCCCCGCATCGTCATGACGGTCCGCGGGGTCGGTTACCGCGCCGGGGCCAGCGCCTAACCGGAAGTCATGCGCTATTTCGACTGGCGAGGAGTGCTGCGGCGGGCCCTGCGCCTGTGGCGCACCTCACTGCTGACCCGCACGGTCGCGATCACGCTGCTGTTGTCGACGGTCGCCGTCGGCGTGATCGGCGTCTACATCGCGATCAGCGTCGGCACGAACCTCTTCGATTCGCGGAGGGACCAGCTGCTGGGCCAGGCGGCAACAGCGACAGCGACGGTGCAGAACGCTTTCAACAACCTCACCGCGGGGCAGGGCTCGAGCGCGAATCTCGAGGATGCCACAAGCACGGCCTACACCGACGTGCTGCAGTCGAGCGCGGCCACCGCGAACACCCAGATCGCGATCCTGCGCACCCCCGGACAGAGCGGCCCACGGGTTCCGAGCGATGTCGCAACGACGAGTGAGACGAGGAGGTACATCAGTTCCGCGCTCCGCAAAGTGGTCGCTGCCTCGTCGGGATCTCGGGTGTACTGGCAATCGGTCGCCATCCCGCGGCCGGGAGGCAGCGACCCGGCAATCGTGATCGGATCCAGCGTCAACCTTCAGACGTCGGGAAAGTACGAGCTCTACCTGGTTTACGACCTGTCCGACTCGGAGCAGACCCTGGGCTTCGTGCAGTCGACGCTGGTGCTGGGCGGGCTCGCGCTGATCCTTCTGATCGGCGCTGTCACCTGGGTCGTGGTTCGGCTGGTCGTCGGTCCGGTGCGGGTTGCCGCACAGACCGCGGAGAAGCTCGCGGCGGGAGAACTCGAGCAGCGCATCCCGGAGCGGGGCGACGACGTTATCGCGACACTGGCCCGGTCGTTCAACGGGATGGCCGACAGTCTCCAGAAACAGATCGTACGGCTGGCCACCCTGTCGCAGGTACAGCAACGTTTTGTCTCGGATGTCTCGCACGAACTCCGAACGCCACTCACCACCATCCGACTCGCCGGCGACGTGCTGTACGACCAGAGGGATGCCTTCCCGCCGGCGACCGCACGCACGGCCGAGCTGCTTCGTACGCAGGTGCAGCGCTTCGAGATCCTCCTGGCCGATCTCCTCGAGATGAGCCGCTACGACGCCGGGGCGGTCGAGGTGGACACCGAGCCGACCAACCTGGTGCGCCTGGTGGAAGATGCTGTCGAGTCAGTCGCCTCCCTCGCTGAGACCAAGGGATCCCAGCTGCGAGTAATCGCGCCAGGCGGCTACTTCGAGGCCGAGGTTGAGGCGCGGCGCATCCGGCGCATCCTGCAGAACCTGCTGGGCAATGCCATCGACCATGGCGAAGGGAAGCCCATCCTGGTCTATGTCGACAGCGACGAGACCGCGGTCGCGCTCGCCGTACGCGACTTCGGCATCGGCATGACCCCCGCTGCAATGGAGCGGGTGTTCGACCGGTTCTGGCGCGCGGACCCGTCGCGGCAGCGCACCACCGGGGGCACCGGGCTTGGCCTGGCGATCTCTCTCGAGGACGCGGTGCTCCACGGCGGCTGGCTCGAGGTGTGGAGCGCGCCCGGCGAGGGATCCTGTTTCCGGCTGACCCTGCCGCGCAAGGTGGGCGGGGTACTCCGCGGTTCACCGCTCGACCTGCCGCCCGACGATGATGAGGACACTCATGACTGAGCGCCGTCGAATCGGTACCGTCGCGGCGGTCGCCGTTGTCCTTGCCCTGGCGCTTGCGGGATGTGTCGGCATCCCGTCCAGCGGCGGCGTCAACGTGGGACCGCCGGTGGGAACCGGTGGAGGCACCTCGATTGTCGATCTCGTCTACGGCCCGCCGCACAATGCGAGCAGGACCGAACTGGTCAACGATTTCCTTCAGGCGGTCACGTCCGCTGACAACAACTACGCGACCGCGCGCGAATTCCTGACGGCGAAGGCCGCGCAGGACTGGGATCCCACCAAGAGTGTGCTCGTGCGGGAAAAGCCCGCCACCCCCGAAGACGTCGGGGCTAACACGGTCGATTATTCGGTGACGACCAGGGCTTCGGTCAACTCCCTCGGGGTGTACCAGGAGCAGGCGACCGATTCGACCCAGACGCTGTCCTACAACTTTGTCAAGGTGCACGGCCAGTGGCGAATCAATGACCTCCCTGACGGGATCGTGCTCTCCCGCACGAGTTTCAACAACTTCTTCCAGGAATACCCGATCTATTTCTTCGACCCGGACTATCGCTTCCTGGTCCCCGACGTGCGCTGGTTCCCGTCGGGTGCGAGCGTGCAGGACCGCATTGTGAGCGCCCTGCTCCTTGGCCCGACCGACTGGCTGCAGCAGGGTGTCGTCGCAACCGCGTTCCCGCCCGGCATGCAGAAGGGCTCGCCGGTCGTGATTCGAAACGGAACCGCGACGGTCGATTTCAGCGCCGATGCGGCAAGCAGCAAACCGCTTGTGAGAGCCCGGATGCTGCAGCAGCTGCAGGAGAGTCTCCTGGATGCGGGAATCACCAACGTTCAGATGACCGCGCGTGGCGCGCCACTCGATGTCGCGGACCCGGGGGCGAGCGACGCGACGCTCGCTAAAGGCAACCCGTTGCCGCTCCTGCAGCGGGGCAAGCAGTTCGGGTTTTACCCGGGACTCCAGTCTCTGGGCCCGATTTCACCGCAGGTCGCCGAGCTCGACGGGACGGCCGCCGCGCTTGACCGTGCCGGGACGACGGCGGCGGTCCTGGCGAAGTCCGGCGTCTACCTTGTCACCGGAAGTGGCGCGAGGCTCGTCGATTCCCGCGCCAACCTGATCGCGCCATCCATCGACCCGTTCGGCTACGTCTGGTCCGTCCCGGCGACGGATGCCTCCGCCATCGTTGCCACGGCCTCAGACGGAGTGCAGCATCCGATCGCATCGACGCTTCCCTCCGGCGCGACCATCGTCTCGCTCGATGTCTCGCATGACGGCACCCGGGTGTTGGTTTACCTTTCGACGAGCGCCGGACCCCAACTGCTGGTGGCGGGGATCGTGCGGCGGGCCGGTGTGCCAACAGGCCTTGGCGAGCTTCTCCAACTTCCGGTGTCGGCGGCGCAGCCGATCGATGCCACATGGGTCGACCCGACGACGGTAGCTGCGCTGGCTTCGGATGGCGGCGAGGACACGGTCGTCAGCTATGTGATTGGCGGCTCACCTGGTGACGCCTCGACCACCGAGGCCGGTGTGCGCCTGGTGGGCGGATCCGACTCGAGTTCGCTGCGCCTGCTGACCGAGAGCGGCGAGGTGCAGCAGTTGAGGGCGAGCGGATGGCAGAACATCGGTGTGACCGCATCCCTCCTCGCGACGCAGCAGTAATCACAGTACACAGACAGTCACAAACGGTAGACCACTCTGTACACTCCGTGGCAAGCTAGGCGGATGGCAATCAGCATCCGGGGGATCCTGCTCGACGCGCTCGCGGTACTTTCGCCCGTGGATTGCGCGGGATGCGGCAGCCCGGACCGCGCGCTGTGCGAACGCTGCCGGGTTCAACTGCAGCCGGCGGTGACCCCCCGCACCCTGCCGGACGGTTCGATGGTTTTCACAGCCCTGCGCTACGAGGGTGTCGCCCGCACCGCGCTGCTGGCCTTCAAAGAGGGCGGGCGCACCGACATCGCGCGAACTCTCGGGACTTCCCTGTCGGCGGCTCTCGAGCGGGCTGCCGAACCACAGGCCGAATTTGTCGCGGTGCCGAGTGGCCGGTCCGCCCGTCGCCGGCGCGGGTACGATCCCGTCGCCGTACTCTGCCGCAAAGCGGGCGTCACGCCATCCTCGGTGCTGCGGATGACCCGTTCGACACCCAGCCAGAAGACCCTGGGTGCGGCGGGCCGCGCGCACAACCTGCACGAATCGATGAGCGCCCGCGGCGCCCTCCATGGTCGCCGATTCATCCTCGTCGACGACGTCGTGACCACCGGTGCGAGCCTCACAGAGGCCGCCCGCGCGGTCCACGCGGCCGGCGGTGAGGTGGTCGGCCGGGCCGCGCTGGCCTTCACTCCGAGACTCTTCGGCAACTGACAGCTGATCTGGTGACATCCGAAGGATAGGGGTCTACGGTGGGGCTAAAGGCGCGAGACGAACCGCCTGGCATCCAGGCATCGCGCCGCGCAGCGCTTGCAACTGCTGCGGCTAAAAAGTTAAAAAACTGGAGGTCAGCGTGGAAATCACCATCACCGGACAGGGCCTGGGGGTCACGGATCGCTTTCGCGAGTACGCCACAGAGAAGGCAGACAAGGTCGCCCATCTCGCGGACAAATCGATTGCACTCGAGATCAAGGTTTGCCGGCACCACGAGAAATCGACCGGGCCGAATGGTGATGACAGGGTCGAGCTGACGCTCATCGGGCCCGGGCCGATCGTGCGGGCCGAGTCCGCAGGCAGCGACAAGTATGTCGCGTTCGATCTGGCCATCGACAAGCTCGTCGAGCGAATCCGCCAGGCGAAAGACCGCCGCAAGGTGCACCGGGGCCAGCATCGGCCCGTCTCACTTCGCGAAGCGTCATCGGACGGCTTTCGCGTGGTTGACATCACTCCGGCGAGTGTGGACCTGCTGGAGCGGGTTAGCACGGGGAGCGTGCCCGTGCAGGCCGAGGCGGAGCAGGAGGCTGACTACTCGCCTGTCGTCATTCGCACGAAAGTCTTCCCGGCGACGCGCATGAGCACCGAAGACGCAGTCGATCATATGGAGCTCGTCGGCCACGACTTCTTCCTGTTCATCGAGGCAGGGAGCGGGCGCCCCAGCGTGGTCTACCGGCGCAAGGGCTGGGCATACGGTGTCATCGGGCTCGACGAGGACGAAGAGACGTTCTCCGGCGCGCGCGCCGCACGCAGGAGGTAGTTCGCAGGCTGCACCGGGCTTTGGTTGGTACGATAACGAGTCAATAACAGTGCGCTTCTGCGTGCCAAAAAGCTTGGAGTAACTCGGTGGCCAACGTTCTCGAACGCGCGCTTCGCGTCGGTGAGGGTCGACTTCTTCGTCGCCTCAAGTCGGCGGCGGATGCTGTGAACCATCTCGAAGAAGATTTCAAGGGACTCAGCGACGAGGACCTGCGCAACGAGACCGCCGAGTTGCGCGAGCGCTACTCGAACGGCGAGTCGCTTGACGACCTGCTGCCGGAGGCCTTTGCTGCGGTGCGCGAGGCGGCGGTTCGCACGGTCGGGATGCGACCGTTCGACGTGCAAATCATGGGCGGCATGAACCTGCACCTCGGCAACATCTCGGAGATGAAGACCGGTGAGGGCAAGACCATCACCGCTGTGCTGCCCGCCTACCTCAACGCCATCGCGTCGCGCGGAGTGCACGTGGTCACCGTGAACGACTACCTCGCCAGCTACCAGTCTGAGTTGATGGGGCGCATCCTCCGCGCTCTCGGTATGACGACCGGGGTCATCCTCACCGGGCAGACGCCGGAAGAACGTCGCGAGATGTACGCGTGCGACGTCACGTATGGCACGAACAACGAATTCGGGTTCGACTACCTGCGCGACAACATGGCCTGGCAGGCGAGCGACATGGTGCAGCGCGGCCACTACTACGCGATCGTCGACGAGGTCGACTCCATCCTCATCGACGAGGCGCGCACGCCGCTCATCATCTCGGGTCCCGCCTCGGGCGAGGCCAACCGCTGGTTCACCGAGTTCGCGAACCTCGCCACCAAGCTTGTTCCCGAGGTCGACTATGAGGTCGACGAGAAGAAGCGCACCGTCGGGGTGCTCGAGCCAGGCATCACCAAAGTCGAGGACTACCTGGGCATCGACAACCTGTACGAATCGGCCAACACGCCTCTGATCTCGTTCCTCAACAATTCGATCAAAGCCGCGGCGCTGTTCAAGCGTGACAAGGACTACGTCGTGATGAACGGGGAGGTGCTGATCGTCGACGAGCACACCGGCCGCATCCTCGTTGGGCGCCGCTACAACGAGGGTATCCACCAGGCTATCGAGGCCAAGGAGCACGTCGAGGTCAAGGCCGAGAACCAGACCCTCGCGACGGTCACCCTGCAGAACTATTTCCGCCTGTACCACAAGCTCTCGGGCATGACCGGAACGGCGGAGACCGAGGCGGCGGAATTCATGTCGACCTACAAGCTCGGCGTGGTTCCGATCCCCACCAACAAGCCCATGATCCGCAAAGACCAGCCCGACCTTGTTTACAAGAACGAGGAATCGAAGTTCAACCAGGTTGTCGAAGACATCGTCGAACGCCACCGGGTCGGGCAGCCGGTTCTTGTCGGCACGACCAGCGTCGAGAAGAGCGAGTACCTCTCGAAGATGCTGGCGAAGCGTGGCATCAAGCATGAGGTCCTGAACGCGAAGAACCACGCGCGTGAAGCGTCCATCATCGCCCAGGCTGGGCGGGTCGGTGCAGTGACGGTCGCGACCAACATGGCTGGCCGAGGCACGGACGTCATGCTGGGCGGCAACGCCGAATTCCTCGCCGTCGCTGAGATGAACTCCCGCGGATACAGCCCCATCGACACTCCCGACGAGTATGAGGCCGAGTGGGACCGGGTCTACGACCACGTCAAGAACCTCGTTGCCGAGGAAGCCGAAAAAGTCGTCGAGGTGGGTGGTCTCTACGTTCTCGGCACCGAGCGCCACGAGTCGCGACGCATCGACAACCAGCTGCGCGGCCGGTCCGGGCGGCAGGGCGACCCCGGCGAGAGCCGCTTCTACCTGTCGCTGCAGGATGACCTGATGCGACTGTTCAACAGCGGTGCTGCTGAGGCGCTCATGGGTCGAAGCGGGGTGCCCGATGACATCGCGATCGAATCAAAGGTGGTCAGCCGCGCCATCCGCAGTGCCCAGTCCCAGGTCGAGGGGCGCAACGCGGAGATTCGCAAGAACGTGCTCAAGTATGACGATGTGCTCAACCGCCAGCGTGAGGCGATCTACAGCGACCGCCGCCACATTCTCGAGGGCGACGACCTGAAGGAGCGGATCGAGCGCTTCCTTGAAGACGTGTTGGGCGAGGTCATCGAGTCCCACACGTCGGAGGGTCACAGCGACGAGTGGGACTTCGAGGGACTATGGACTGAACTCAGGACGCTGTACCCGATATCTATCACGATCGACGAGGTCTTGTCGGAGGCCGGCAGCCGTGGCCGGGTTACCGAGGAGTTGCTCAAGAACGAGATCCTGTCGGATGCGAAGCTCGCCTACGAGCGCCGCACCGCAGAGCTTGGCGAGCCGGCCATGCGTGAGCTCGAGCGTCGTGTCGTGCTCTCGGTTATCGATCGTCGCTGGCGCGACCACCTCTACGAGATGGACTACCTGAAGGACGGGATCGGCCTGCGGGCGATGGCACAGCGCGATCCGCTGGTCGAGTACCAGCGCGAAGGTTTCGCCCTCTACCAGCAGATGATGGGGTCGATCCGCGAGGAGTCCGTCGGGTTCCTGTTCAACCTTGAGGTCGAGGTCAGCGGCGGTGACGCGACCGCCTCTATCCCGACTGTTGAGGCGCGAGGCCTCGGGCAGGGCGGGGCGCCCGCCGATCGGCTGAGCTACTCGGCGCCGAACGCTGACAACGCGGGCGAGGTGGAGGTGCGCAACCAGCGCGGCCAGCTTGAGCGTGCGGCGACCGCGAAGGCGCAGCAGGCTGCGGCGCAGCTCGCGGCGGCGGCTTCAGGCCAGCAGCCTGAGCAGGGCCAGCCGCAGCAGGGCCAGCCGCAGTCTCAGCGCGGTGCTTTCGGGCAGCGTATCGACCCGAATGCCCCGCCTCCGGCAAACCGTGCGGAGCGTCGCGCCCAGGAGCGACGTAAGGGCTAGCCCGCCGCCGTCCAACTCCTCGTGAGGGGCGTCATTCTGGTCTGTGGAGCTACCCCCAGAGACCAGAATGACGCCCCTCACGGCATGAGGTCGACAGTTGGGGGTTGTCAGAGGACGTTGATCGCGGTGGCTCGCCAGCGCGAGTCGAGACCCTCGAGCCGGATCGCGACCGCGCGAGTGCGTGCACGGCCACGGACGATGACCACGGCCTCCACGACACCGTCGCGCGGTTCGCAGACGGTGGTCGACCCAATAGCAAATGCGGGTCGCGTCGCCTTCTCGTTGCGGGCTCGCCGCGCCCTTGTACTGAGTACTACCCGCTTCAGCAGGTGGCGGTAGACGTCATCACTGACCCAGCGAGCGAGTTGCTCGAGGTCTCGTGCGCCGGCGAGCACTTCGATGACGCACCGGGTGAGGTTCTCGAGGAGCGGAGTCGGGTCGGGGAGCGCCGCTGTCGATGCGGGCTGCGCGCCGAAGAAGTCGTCGGAGTCGAAGCGAGGACGTGTCGTTCGTTCGGCGGCGCCGCGCCGCGCAGTGGATGACTTCGGCGCCCGCTCCCGCGATGTTGCCGTCTTTGTTGCGTGTGCAAAGGTCACGTGCACTCCCCTAACCCATGAGCACGAACGATCCGTATGCCCCCCACTGCGGGCAGGGCTCAACACTAAACCAGGGCTCGATCCGCCCACTGGCGTTTTACCGGGTCGGTGGAAAACTTCGTAATATTCCATGAAACCGTTGGCAGTGTTCGCTACCGACACCGTCGCGAAGTTGAAGGCGAACTGAGAGGGTGTTGCATCAGTGACTTACGACACCCAAACTGGACCAAAAGCTGCCCGCCGACGGGTCTTGCGGGGAGGATTGATTGGCTTCGAAACCAGTCGCTTGAAATCAAGCGGGTCGACCAACCGTAGAAAGCGGGCAGTCGGAGATTCCTGGGCTGACCGGAACAGTGTCCATCGAATTAATAGACGCGTGAGGATTGGGGGCATTCGTGTGGAACTCGCCGCAAGTTGCTGGATACGTTTGCCTGGCCGGTATTTGCATATTTCTCGTTTTTGGGCAGATATACAGCGTGAAGTTGAGAACTTCACGGAACCCCTTCCGGGCTGCGGGACTCAACTACGAACA
>Ga0302279_10001412_pt1 | contig 33876 bp, 27 predicted proteins | sample III_Bog_N3_3_FD_194541 | JGI IMG/M metagenome (GOLD analysis project Ga0302279, IMG submission 194541) | Peat permafrost microbial communities from Stordalen Mire near Abisko, Sweden - III_Bog_N3_3 | ecosystem: Environmental > Terrestrial > Soil > Wetlands > Peat | place: Sweden: Abisko...
TCATCCGCGAAAAGTTCGGCGTCTGCGCCGAGCCTGCCGGCAGCGGCGGCATGCTGGCCCGCGCCGACATCGTCGTGTGGGCCGTCAAGCCGCAGGTCTTCGGTGAAGCCGCCGCGCCGTTCGCGCCCTTCGTCGGCGGTGCGCTGCACCTGTCGGTGATGGCGGGCATCCGCAGCGACGCCATCGTGCGCGCCGCCGGCACCGAGCGCGTCGTGCGCGCGATGCCCAACACGCCGGCCCTGATCGGCGAAGGCATCGCCGGCCTGTTCGCGCGCGCCGCGGTCACCGCCGCCGACCGTGCGGCGATCGAGCGCGTGCTGGCACCTACCGGCGAGACGCTGTGGGTGGCACAGGAGAGCGACCTGGACGCCGTCACCGCGCTGTCGGGCTCCGGCCCCGCCTACGTGTTCTTCTTCCTCGAGGCCATGATGCAGGCCGCGGCCGAGATGGGCCTGAGCCCCGAACAAGGACGCGTGCTCGCGCAGGCGACGTTCAAGGGCGCGACCTCGCTGGCGCGCGCGAGCGACGAATCGCCCGCGACGCTGCGTTCGCGCGTGACCTCCAAGGGCGGCACCACCTACGCCGCGATCACCGCGATGGAGGCCGCGGGCGTGAAGCCGGCGATCGTCGCGGCCTTGCGCGCCGCGCAGGCGCGCGCGAAGGAACTGGGCGACGAGTTCGGCGCTTAAGTGCCCGGCGCGGTGAAGCGATGCATCACGCACGCCTCGCCCGCCACGTCCTCGCGCGACAGGTCGACCTCGCGCACGCCCGCGCGCTCGAAGGCCTTGGGCCAGAACGCCGCGGCCGCGGCGTTGCGCGCCAGGTAGTACAGCTCCCACTCGCCCGGGTAGCGCGCCAGCAGTCCGCTGAACGCGGCCGCGCCGATGCCCAGCCCGCGAAAGCGCCGGGCAACGAACAAGTAGCCGAGGTTGACGTCACGGCCCGCATCGACCAGTTCGCCGTCGACCGACGCGAAGCCCGCGAGTTCGCCATCGGCCAGGATCAGCCACGGATGCGTGCCGGGATCGCCGAGGTAGGCCGCCTTGGACGCGATCTCGTAGCGCCCGTCCGCGCCGAACGGGATCGGGTACCACGCGCTCAGTTCGTAGTGATAGAACTGCAGCAGGTTCTCGATGGCGGGCCACTGCGCGCGATCGGCCGCGCGCAGCGTGACGCGGCTCATCGCGGCGCGGCGAGGGCGAACGACAGCGCCACGCCCGCGAACACCGACGCACCCACCCAATGGTTGGCGCGAAACGCGCGGAAGCAGCCCTCGCGCGTACGCCCCCAGATCAGCGTGAAATGCCACGCGGCCTGCAGCGCGGCGGCCACGATGCCCACCGCGTACACCGGCCCGAGGCCCAGCTTCAGGCCCAGGTACAGCCACGACAGCAGGTAGGCCGCGTAGAACGCCATCACGCCTGCGACGTCGAAGCGGCCCAGCGTGATCGCCGAGGTGCGGATGCCGATGCGCAGGTCGTCGTCGCGGTCGACCATCGCATACTCGGTGTCGTAGGCCAGCACCCAGAACAGGTTGCCCACCAGCAGCCACCAGGCGAGCGCGGGCACCGCGGCGGGAATGGCCGCCAGCGACCAGTCGCGGCCGCCCTGCGCGGCGGCGAAGGCCATCGGGATGCCGAAGCTGAATGCCACGCCCAGCACCGCCTGCGGCATGGAGACGAAGCGTTTCGCGTAGGGATAGCCGATGGTCACGGCAAGCGCCGCGAACGACATCAGGATCGTCGGCGGGTTGGTGGTCAGCACCAGGCCGAAGGCCAGCAGCGCGAGCACGGCGCCGAAGGACAGCGCCGCCCGGGCCGACAGCGCGCCGCTGGTCACGGGCCGCTGCGCGGTGCGCTTGACGTGCTTGTCGAACTCGCGGTCGGCCACGTCGTTGATGCAGCAGCCGGCGCTGCGCATCAGGATCGTGCCCAGCGTGAAAACCGCCAGCAGGTGCCAGCCGGGAAAGCCGTCGCACGCGATCCACAGCGCGGCCAGCGTGGGCCACAGCAGCAGCAGCCAGCCGGCGGGGCGGTTCCAGCGGATCAGGTCGAGGTAGAGCGCGACGCGGCTTCGGGACATGGCGGCATTGTCGCCGGTCAGGCTGGGGCGAACTCCCGTCAGCGCGGGCCCAGCACCCTGTCCAGTCCGCTGGCCGGCAGCCCGCCCAGCGCGGCGAGGCGGCCGTCGGGACCGGGAAAGACGAGACCCGGCGTTCCCTGCAAGCCGAGCGCATCCATGAGGCCTTGGTTCGCCACGAGCGTGCGCCGTACCGCCTCGGGTATCGCCTGCATCGGCGCGAGGCTGGCGTCGTCCATCGAATGGCGCGGGCCGCCTTGCATCATGCGCGCCACGCCGAAGGCGTGCGACCGTTCGTAGGCGGCCAGGCGTGTCGCGGGATCCGGATCGGCCAAAAGCGTCGCCGCCTTGCCCACGCTGCTGGGCGCGATGACGGCCGCCAGCAGGTAGCGCAGCTGCACCTTGCCGCTGTCCACCCACGGACGCGCATCGGCCCAGAACTTGGCGCAGTACACGCAGTTCGCATCCAGGAACACATAGACCTTGCGCGGCGCGTCGTCGCGGCCGTCGGCGATCCAGCGGCTTTGCGCCAGGGTGTCCCAGGTCGGACGCGCCGCCGCCGCGCTGCGCATCTGCGCGCCGCCGCCGCTCCATTCCGCCGCCGGCGCGCCGAGCGAGAACGCGACGAGCAGCGCAAGCAGGGCGAGTCCGTTTGTCGGGCGCGAAGCCATCGGATCAGGACGCGAGCGCCGTCAGTCGTCCATGCGCTTCTGGAAGATCAACCCCGCGTGCTCGCGCAGCGCGTGGAACTTGATCTTGGGCCAGTTGGCCTCGACCGCGCGCAGCTCGGGCGCGTATTCGACCAGGATGGCCGGCGCGTCGACCGCGTCGTAGGCGATGCGGTGGGCGTTGTTGTCGATGAAGCGCTGCAGCTCCTTGTCGCCGCCATCGTCCGGATCGCAGGTGACCCAGCGCGCGAGCGCGTAACGCGCGGGCTGGATGCGCGCGCGCACGCCGTACTCGTGCTCGAGCCGGTGCGCCACCACCTCGAACTGCAGCTGGCCGACCGCGCCCAGCAGCAATACGGTGCCCAGTACCGGCCGGAACACCTGGATCGCACCTTCTTCGCCCAGCTGCGTCAGGCCGGCGCGCAGCTGCTTGGTCTTGAGCGGATCGGCCACTTCCACCGTGCGGAACAGCTCCGGCGCGAAGAACGGCAGGCCGGTGAACTGCAGCTGCTCGCCTTCGGTGAGCGTGTCGCCCAGCTGCAGCACCCCGTGGTTGGGGATGCCGATGATGTCGCCGGCGAAGGCCTCGTCCAGCAGCTCGCGGCGCTGCGACAGGAACGACACCACCGTGTTGGGCCGCAGCTCCTTGCCCGAGCGCACCACCTTCAGCCGCATGCCGCGCTCGAAGTGGCCGGAGGCCACGCGCAGGAACGCGATGCGGTCGCGGTGCGACGGATCCATGTTGGCCTGGATCTTGAACACGACGCCGGTGAACTTGGGCTCGTCGGGCTTGACCTCGCGCTGCATGGCCGGACGCACGCCCGGCGACGGCGCCAGGCTCACCAGCGCGTCCAGCACTTCCTGCACGCCGAAGTTGTTGATGGCCGAGCCGAAGAACATCGGCGTCTGCCTGCCTTCGAGAAAGGCCTCCTCGTCGAACTCGGGCGCGGCGGCGCCCAGCAGCTCGATCTCGCTTTGCGACTGCTCCCAGCCCATGCCGAAGCGCTGCGCATTCTCCGGCGCGGCCAGGTCGGTCAGCACCTCCTCGTCGCCACCTGCACGATCCTCGCCGGGCGAGAACACGCGCATCTGCTTCTTGCGCAGGTCGACCACGCCGCCGAACAGCTTGCCCATGCCCACCGGCCAGGTGAACGGCACCACGCTCATGCCCAGCTCGCGCTCGATCTCGTCCATCAGCGCCAGCGGTTCCTGCACTTCACGGTCCATCTTGTTGACGAACGTGAGGATGGGCGTGTTGCGCGCGCGGCAGACCTGCAGCAGCCGCCGCGTCTGCGGCTCGACGCCGTTGGCCGCGTCGATCACCATCAGCGCGGCGTCGACGGCGGTCAGCACGCGGTAGGTGTCTTCGGAGAAGTCCTGGTGGCCGGGCGTGTCGAGCAGGTTGATGACGCAGTCGCGGTATTCCATCTGCATCACCGACGACGCCACCGAGATGCCGCGCTGCTTCTCGATCTCCATCCAGTCGGACGTGGCATGCCGCGCCGCCTTGCGCGCCTTCACCGACCCGGCGATCTGGATCGCGCCGGAGAACAGCAGCAGCTTTTCCGTCAGCGTGGTCTTGCCCGCGTCCGGGTGGGAAATGATGGCGAAGGTGCGGCGGCGGCGCACCTGGGTGGCGAGATCGGCGGACATGGCGGCGTGCGCCGGCCCGAAGGTCGGGCGAGCGCTGGGATGCGGGGTAACCCAGCATTATCGCCGTCCAAGTCACCGCGCGCCGGGCACGATCTGTCGCGGGCAGGCCTTTGTGCCCGCGCGGCGCCCTGTCCGGAAACCGCTCCGCTCGACTTTGGAAAGGCGCGATCACGCCAGCACGATGGCCGACTTCTCGATCCGAAGCGGGCGGGATCCCTCGCTTGAAAGCAATTCAGGGCGTCGCGGATTCGCCGAGCGACTCGCCGACGACCTTCAGCGCATGTTCGACCCACGTGTCCTTCTCGCCGACCGGCGCCGCGTAGTGCAGCGCCTGGCGCGTGGCCTCGCGGCCGGCGGCGCGCCACATCACCCAGGTGGCGAGGTAGGCCGACGACATGCATCCGCCGGCCGTCGCGACCGGACCGCGGGCAAGGAACGGCAGGTCGGCCACGCGCACACCCGCCTCGACCACCCACGGCTTGGTCGTGAGATCGGTGCAGGCCGGCGCGTCGCCCAGCATGCCCAGGCGCGCCAGCAGCAAGGTGCCCGAGCATTGCGCGCCGATGAGCTGGCGCGTCGGGTCGAGCACGATGCGGTCCATCAATGCCGCGTTCTCGGCGATCGCACGCGTGTAGATGCCGCTGCCGAACAGCACGGCATCGGCATCGAGCACGAACTCGAGCGGCTGTTGCGCGGTGACGGTGACGCCGTTCATCGACGTCACCTGCGCCGACGGGCTGGCGACCTCGGCATGCACGCCCAGCGTGCGCAGCCGGTTGATCAGCCCCAGCGCGATGAAGGTGTCGAGCTCGTTGAACCCATCGAACGTGACGATCGCGACGCGCATGGCGGTCTCCGGGTCATGGAGGCACTCGAGCGTGAGCCGCTACGGACGTTCTCGAGCTTGACCGCGCAGCTTAGGCAAGGGAGGGCGCCAGGCCAATGGCGACGACGAAAGACCCCATGCCTGAGTCGGCCGGGGTCGATTCGCGAGGGGTCGCGCGCGCGCGACGCGCGGGCGCCGCGCTTCAGGCGTGGGCGTCGAGCAGGCTGCCGGCGCCGCCGTAGGTTTCGGGCTTGGCAGCGGCTTCGGCGGCCTGGGCCGCGGTCGCGGTGGTCACCGGCGTCGCGGCGGGCGCGGCGGCCTTGGCAGGGGTCGCGGCGTGCGGCGCGGCCTTCATCGCGGGCGCGTGCGGCGTGCGGCCGGCGGGCTTGCCAGTCGCTGCGGGCAGCGCGGTCGCGGCGGTGGAATGGGGCTGGATGCGCATGGCGGATTCCTGTGGGTCGGATGCGATGCGCGCCACAAGGCATTCACCGCACCTTCATCGTAGGCAGGACGCCGCCGTTCTAAAGCCCGATCAGCGGCCGGGAAGCCGGCCTGTTCGGGCCGACGCTCATTGTCCGGTCTTGAACGAAGTGAACGTGCGCGTCTGCACCCGCTTGATGTCCTGCGGGAGCGCATCGGGCACCGCCATGCGGGCCAGGTCCTCCGGCTTCAGGAACACGCTCGGGTTGGCCGCCACGTCCTTCTGCACGAACTTCAGCGAGGCCTTGTTCGGGTTGGCGTAGAACACCTTGTTGGTGAGCGACGCGTGCACCTCGGGGCGCAGGATGTAGTTGATGAACAGCAGGGCGTTCTGCGGATGCGGCGCGTCGGCGGGGATCGCCATCGAGTCGAAGAACAGCGTCGAGCCCGTCCTGGGCACGAAGGCGACGATGTCGTTGCCGTTCTTTTCCTTGATGGCGCGGGCGCGGGCGATGTTGATGTCGCCGGAGTAGCCCAGCACGGCGCAGACAGAGCCGGCCACCATGTCGTTGATGTAGCCCGACGACGAGAAGCGCGAGACGTCCGGCCGCACCTTCTTGAGCATCGCGCCGGCCAGCGCGTAGTCGGCCGCGTTCTTGCTGTAGGCCGGCTTGCCGACGTAGCCCAGCGCGATGGGCATCACCTCGGACGGCGAATCCAGGAAGCTGATGCCGCAGCCCTTGAGCTTGTCGGCGTACTTCGGGTCGAAGATCAGCGACCACGGGTTGTCGGGCATCGGCATGCCGCCCAGCGCCGCCTTGACCTTGCCGGTGTTGATGCCCACCGTGATGTAGCCCCACAGCCAGTCGACCAGGTACTGGTTGCCGGGGTCGACCTGCGCCATCAGCTTGAGCAGGTCGGGGTCGAGGTTGCCCCAGTTGGTGAGCTTGCTGCGATCGAGCTTCTGGAACAGGCCCGCCTCGATCTGGATCTTGGCGAAGTGCGCGCTGGGCACGACGATGTCGTAGCCGGTCTTGCCCGCCACCAGCTTGCCGTGCAGGATCTCGTTGGTGTCGTAGTTGTCGTAGTTGACCTTGATGCCGGTCTCTTTCTCGAAGTTCTTCAACGTGTCGTCGGCGATGTAGTCCGACCAGTTGTAGATATTGAGCACCTTGGGTTCCGGCGCGGCGTGGACGGCGGGCGCGAGCAGCGCGGCGGCGAGGCTGGCCGCGGCGGCGAGGAGGCGGGTCGGCAGGGACGACATGGATCTGGGCTCCGGAAAAAGAGAGTCGCTCGAATGGCCGTATTGCACCACGGCTATCGCCGCCGCGGCTGACGGCGAGGCGGTTGGAGAACTACCATCGCCGACATCGTTTCAACCGCGCAACGAGGACACCGTGCCCAAGCTCCCGACGCTTCTTGTCGCCGCCTCCAGGCGCGCCGCGCTGCCCGTCGCCTGCCTCGCGGCGGTGCTCGCCGCACTGTCGCAGGGCGCGCTCGCGCAGGCCGGCCCGGCGACGACCGGCACCGTCCACTACGACCTCGACGCCAGCATCTTCCACCCGGTGCACGCATCGCACGGCATGGTCAGCTCCGCCAGCGCGCTGGCCACCGACATCGGCGTCGACATCTTGCGGCGTGGCGGCAATGCGGTGGACGCGGCGGTCGCGGTCGGCTTCGCGCTGTCGGTCGCGCTGCCCAACGCCGGCAACATCGGCGGCGGCGGCTTCATGGTGCTGCACGACGGCAAGACCGGCAAGGACACCGCGATCGACTTCCGCGAGATGGCGCCCGCGGCCGCCACGCGCGACATGTACCTGGACGCCAGCGGCAACGTCGTCCCCGACAAGTCGCTGTTCACGCAGGCCGCGATCGGCGTGCCGGGCACCGTGGCCGGCCTGACGTATGCGCTGGAACACTACGGCACCATGCCGCGCGCGACGCTGGTCGCGCCGGCCGTCGCGCTGGCCAGCAAGGGCGTCCCGGTGGGCGAGCGGCTCGCGGGCTTCTTCGCGGTCGAACGCGAGCACCTGGGTGCCTGGGAAGGCACGCGCAAGGTGTTCTTCCACGATGGCCAGGTGCCGCGCACCGGCGACATCCTGCGCAATCCCGACCTCGCCAAGAGCCTTGCGCTGATCGGCCGCGACGGCGCCAAGGCGTTCTACGACGGGCCGATCGGCGCGGCCATCGTCGCCGAGGCCAAGGCCCACGGCGGCCTGATCACCGCGGCCGACTTGAAGAACTACAAGGTGGTCGAGCGCACGCCGGTGCGCGGCACCTACCGGGGCTACGAAGTGGTGTCGATGCCGCCGCCCAGCTCCGGCGGCGTGCACGTGATCCAGATCCTGAACATCCTGTCCAACTTCCCGCTGCACGACTGGGGCCAGAACAGCGCCAGGACGATCCACGTGATGGCCGAGGCCGAGAAGCGCGCCTACGCCGACCGCTCCGAGTACCTGGGCGACCCCGACTTCGTCAAGGTGCCGGTCAAGGGCCTGACCTCGCCCGACTACGCGCGCCAGCTCGCCAGCCAGATCGACCTCGCCCACGCGACGCCCGCGTCGCAGATCAGGCCGGGCCGCCCGCAGCCCTACGAAAGCGACCAGACGACGCAGTTCACCGTCGCCGACGACCGCGGCGGGGTCGTCAGCGTCACCTACACGCTCAACACCAACTTCGGCTCGGGCATCGTCGCATCGGGCACCGGCATCCTGCTGAACAACGAGATGGACGACTTCTCCGCCAAGCCCGGCGTGGCCAACGCCTACGGCCTGGTCGGCGGCGACGCCAACGCGGTGGGCCCGCTCAAGCGGCCGCTCAGCTCCATGTCGCCCACCATCGTGCTCAAGGACGGCAAGCCCTGGCTGGCCACCGGCTCGCCGGGCGGCGCGCGCATCATCACGACGACGCTGCAGGTGCTGGTCAACATGATCGACTTCGGCATGAACCCGGCCGAGGCCGGCGCCGCCGTGCGCGTGCACGACCAGTGGCTGCCCGACGAACTGCGCATCGAGCGCGGCCTGAGCCCCGACACCATCGCGCTGCTGCGCGGCATGGGCCACAAGGTGGTCGAGCGCCAGGCGATGGGCGACACGCAGACCATCGAAATCACGCCCGAGGGCTTCTTCGGTTACGCGGACCAGCGCGATACCAACGGGGCGGTGCGCGGGTTTTGAACGCCCCGGCCGCCGGGCCGCTCAGGCGGCCGCGATGCTGAACGCGATCGTGGTGACGCCGGCCTCGCTGGTGGCCACCGTCGCGCCGCCATGCATGGTGGCCACGGCCCTGACGATGGCCAGGCCCAGTCCGTGGCCGTGCACGTCGCCATGGTCGTGGCGCGACGAGTCGACGCGGTAGAAGCGGTCGAACAGCCGCGGCAGGTGCGTGGCAGCGATGGTGGCGCCCGGATTGGCCACGGCGATCCAGATCGCGCCAGCGCGCTGGCTGATCGTCACGACCAGGCGCGCCCCGGCGGTCGAATGCTCGATCGCGTTCTGCAGCAGGTTGGACAGCGCGCGCCGGAACAGCGCGATGTTCATCGTCGCCTGCGTGCGCAGCTCGCCCTCGATCGCCACGGTGGTGCCGGTCTCGTCGAGCAGCGGCTCGAAGAACTCGATGGTCATCTCGACCTCGTGCGCGACGTCGGCCGCGGTCAGCCCGGTGGCCGCCTCGCCCTGGTCGGCGCGGGCCAGGAACAGCATGTCGTTGACGATGGAGCGCAGGCGTTCCAGTTCCTCGAGGTTGGACTGCAGGGTCTCCTGGAACTCGGTCGCGCTGCGCGGACGCGACAGCGCCACCTGCGTGCCGCCGATCAGGTTGGCCAGCGGCGTGCGCAGCTCGTGCGCGACGTCGGCATTGAAGGCCTCGAGCTGCTGGTAGGCGTCTTCCAGTCGGCCGAGCGCGCCGTTGAAGGCGATGGTCAGGTCTTCGAGCTCTACCGGCAGGCCATCGACCTGCAGGCGCTGCGACAGCGTCTTCGGGCGCAGCGCGCGCGCCTGGGTCGACAGCCGCTGCAGCGGCAGCAGCCCGATGCGCGCGATCCACCAGCCCAGCGCCATCACCAGCGCGACCGCGGCGAGGTTGAGCAGCGTCAGCGCGACGAGGAAGGCGCGCAGCGTGTGCTCGAACGGCTCGGTGTCGACACCCACGATCAGGCGCACCGGCGGACGATCGGCGAACGCGCCGATGCGCATCGACAGCGTGCGATACGAGCGCCCGGTGATGGGCAGCGTCAGCGTGCCGTGGCCGGCCTCGCCCTGGTTGACGCGCTCCATCTCGTCCAGGCCCTTGCCGTACAGGAAGCGCGGATCGTCGCTGAGCACCCAGAAGCGCACGCTGCCGTCGGCGGGGCTCAGGGTGTCCATCTTGGTCTGCAGGCGCGGCCAATGCTCGAGGTCGCCGAAGCGCTCGATCGAGTAGCGCATGTTCTGCAGATTGGTGTTCAGGTCGTCGTTCTGGTGGCGCGTGAGCTCGCGCTCGAGCACGCCGTACAGCGCGGCGCCGACGATCGTGAAGGTGATCAGCGCGCCGAGCGCGAACATCACGACCAGGCGCCTGGTGATGGAGCGATTCACCGCGCATCCTCCTCGTCGAGGCCGTCGCCGATGGCATCGTCGCGCGCCTCCATCACGTAGCCCATTCCGCGGATCGTGTGCAGCAGCTTGGGCGAGAAGGCGTTGTCCACCTTGGCGCGCAGGCGCTTGATCGCGACCTCGACCACGTTGGTGTTGGAGTCGAAGTTCATGTCCCACACCAGTTCGGCGATGGCCGTCTTGGACAGGATCTCGCCCTGGCGGCGCGCCAGCACGGCCAGCAGCGCGAACTCCTTGGCGCTGAGGTCGATGCGCTCGCTGCCGCGCCAGGCCTTGCGCGCGATCAGGTCGATCTGCAGGTTGGCGATCTTCAGCTGCGTGGGCTCCTGCGCGCGGCCGCGCCGCTGCAGCGCCTGCAGGCGCGCCAGCAGCTCGAGGAACGAGAACGGCTTGACCAGGTAGTCGTCGGCACCGTCGTGCAGGCCGCGCACGCGATCCTCGATGGAATCGCGCGCCGTCAGCATGATCACCGGCGTCTGCTTGACCTGGCGCAGCGCGCGCAGCAGCGTGAAGCCGTCGATGCCGGGCAGCATCGCGTCGAGCACGATCACGTCGTAGTCGTGCACCAGCGCGAGGTGCTGGCCGTCGATGCCGTTGTGCGCCACGTCGACCGCGCAGCCTTGCTCGGCCAGGCCCTTCTGCAGGTACTCGGCGGTCTTGAGTTCGTCCTCGACGATCAGCAGCTTCATGGCGGCCACGGGCGCGTCAATGCGCCGCATCGTCGACCACCACCGGCAGGCTGCGGTCGGAGTCGGTGCCGTCGGCGTTGATGCTCTTGGCCGCCTTGCGCTTGGCGCGCGCCTCCTTCTTTCTGGCGTACCAGTAGTGCAGTCGGTCGAGGTAGAGGTAGACGATGGGCGTCGTGAACAGCGTCAGCATCTGCGACAGCACCAGTCCGCCGACCATCGCGTAGCCCAGCGGCCGGCGCAGCTCGGAGCCCTGGCCGTGGCCCAGCATCAGCGGCAGGCCCGACAGCAGCGCGCACATCGTGGTCATCATGATCGGGCGGAAGCGCAGCAGGCAGGCTCGATAGATCGCCTCCTCGGGCTGCATGCCCTGCTCGCGTTCGGCGGTGAGCGCGAAGTCCACCATCATGATGCCGTTCTTCTTGACGATGCCGATCAGCAGGATGATGCCGATCAGCGCGATGACGGTCAGGTCGTAGCCGCCGGCCATCAGGATCAGCAGCGCGCCCACGCCGGCCGACGGCAGCGTCGACAGGATGGTCAGCGGATGGATGTAGCTCTCGTAGAGCAGGCCCAGCACGATGTAGACCGCCACCAGCGCCGCGGCGATCAGGTAAGGCTGGCTCTTGAGCGAGTCGCCGAAGGCCTGCGCAGTGCCCTGGAACGAGCCGGTCAGCGCCTTGGGCAGCCCCATCTCGGCCTGCGCCTTGTTGATCGCGTCGACGGCCTGGCCCAGCGAGGCGCCCGGCTTCAGGTTGAACGACAGCGTCACCGCCGGGAACTGGCTCTGGTGGCTGATGGTCAGGTAGCTGGTCTTGCTGGTGTCCACCTTCACGAAGGTCGACAGCGGCACCTGCTGCCCCGTGACGGGCGAGGTCAGGTACAGCTTGCTGAACAGCGTCGGGTCTTCCTGCAGCTTGGGCGTGACTTCCAGCACCACGTGGTAGCTGTTGATCTGCGTGAAGTACTGGTTGACCTCGCGCTGGCCGATGGCGTCGTAGATCGTGGCGTCGATCAGTGCCGGTGTGATGCCGAAGCTCGACGCGCGGTCGCGGTCGATCGTCAGCGTCGCCGTGGTGGCGGCGCTCTGCAGGTCGGAGGCAACGTCGGTGAGCTGGGGCAGCTGCTTGAAGCGCTCCAACAGCTTGGGCGACCACTCGTCGAGCTCCGCGAGGTTGGCGTCGGTGACGGTGTACTGGTACTGCGTGCGCGCCAGCCGGCCGCCGACGTTGATGTCCTGGCCGGACTGCATCAGCAGCGACGCGCCTTCCACCTTGGCCAGCTTCGGACGCAGGCGCGCGATGATCTCGTCGGAGCTGACCTTGCGGCCCTCGTCCTTGGGCTTGAGCGCGATGAAGAAGTTGCCCAGGTTGAACTGCGACGAGTTGCCGAACATGGCCACGCCGGTGACGTCCGGATCCTGCCGGATGACGTCGGCGAACGCGACCTGGCGCCGGTTCATCGATGCGAACGACGAGTCCTGCGAGGACTGCGCGCTGCCGAAGATGAAGCCGGTGTCCTGCTGCGGGAAGAAGCCCTTGGGGATGATGACGAACAGCACCACCGTGGCCGCCAGCGTCGCGAAGAACACCATCAGCGTGATGAACTGGTGCTTGAAGACGACGTCGAGTCCGCGCTTGTAGCCGGCCAGCATCTTGTCGAAGCCCGCCTCGGACAGCTTGTAGATCCGGCCATGCCTGGTCTTGTGCTCGTCCTTGAGGAAGCGCGAGCACAGCATCGGCGTGAGCGTCAGCGAGATGATCACCGACACCGCGATCGTCAGCGTGACCGTCACCGCGAACTCGCGGAACAGCCGGCCGACGATGCCGCCCATCAGCAACAGCGGGATGAACACGGCCACCAGCGACACCGAGATCGAGATGATGGTGAACCCGATCTCGCCCGCGCCCTTGAAGGCCGCGTCCATCGGGCTCATGCCTTCCTCGACGTAGCGGTAGATGTTCTCCAGCATCACGATGGCATCGTCGACGACGAAGCCCACCGCGATGGTCAGCGCCATCAGCGACAGGTTGTCCAGGCTGTAGTTGAGCAGGTACATCGCGCCCGCGGTGCCCATCAGCGCGAGCGGCACGGTGACGCTGGGGATCAGCGTGGCCGCGACGTTGCGCAGGAACAGGAAGATCACCAGCACCACCAGCACGATGGTCAGCGCCAGCGTCATCTCGACGTCCTTGACGGCGGCACGGATGGTCTGCGTGCGGTCGATCAGCGTGTCGACCTTGACCGACGGCGGGATCGCCGCCTGCAGCTTGGGCAGCGCGTTCTTGATGGCGTCGACGGTCTCGATCACGTTCGCGCCGGGCTGCTTGGTGATCACGAGGATCATGCCGCGGCCGTTGCCCACGCTGTCGGGCGCGGCGGCGCCCGAGTAGGCCCAGCCGGCGGCCTTGTTGTTCTCCGGCGCGTCGATGGCCACGCCGATGTCGCGGATGCGCACCGGCGCGCCGCCCTTGTACGCGATGATCACGTCGTTCCAGGGCTCGGCCTTGAGCAGCTGGTCGTTGTCGTAGACGGTGAACGACTGGGTCGGGCCGTCCAGCGTGCCCTTGGGCGAGTTGGTGGACACGTTGGCGATGACGCCGCGCACGTCCTCCAGGCTGATGCCCAGCGAGGCGATCTTGGCCGGATCGACCTGCACGCGCACCGCCGGCTTGTTGACGCCGCCGATGTTGACCAGCCCGACGCCGCTGATCTGCGAGATCTGCTGGGCCAGGATGTTGTCGGCGTAGTCGTTGACCTGGATCAGCGGCAGCGTGTCCGAGTGCACCGCCAGCAGCATGATGGGCGAGTCGGCCGGGTTGACCTTGCGGAAGGTCGGCGGCGCCGGCAGCGTGGTGGGCAGCTGCCCGGTGGCGCCGTTGATGGCCGCCTGCACGTCGAGCGCGGCGCCGTCGATGGCGCGGTTCAGGTCGAACTGCAGCGTGATCTGGGTCGAGCCGATGCCGCTGGTCGAGGTCATCTGCGTCAGGCCGGCGATCAGCGAGAACTGGCGTTCGAGCGGCTGCGCCACGTTCGAGGCCATGGTCTCGGGACTGGCGCCGGGCAGGTTGGCCGAGACCTGGATGGTCGGGAAGTCGACCTGCGGCAGCGGGGCGATCGGCAGCAGCGGATACACCGCGACGCCGATCAGGAAGATCGCGATCGCCAGCAGCGTCGTGCCGATCGGCCGCTTGATGAAGCCCGACGAAACGCTCACTTCTTGTCTCCCGCGGACGAGGACGCGCCGGCGGCGCCGCTGGCGGCCGAGCCGGGCCTGGCCACCTGCACATGGGAGCCGCTCTGCAACTGGTACGTGCCGTCGGTGACCACCTTGTCGGTGGCCGACAGCCCCAGGCTGACGATCGCCACGCCATCCTCGATCTGCGTCAGCGCGATGATCTGGGTGCGCACCGTCTGGCCGTCCGGATCGAGCACGAACGCGAAGGTGCCGTTCTGGCCGCGTTGCACGGCGGTGGCGGGAATGGTGATCGCCTTCGCGTAGGTGCCCAGGATCAGCCGCACGTTGACGAACTGGCCCGGCCACAGGTTGTGCTGTGCGTTCGGGAAGCTGCCCTTCATCTGCACCGTGCCGCTGGCCGTGTCGATCTGGTTGTTGACGACGGTCAGCGTGCCGGCGCCCAACAGCTCGCTGTTGTCGCGCGAGAACGCCTTGATGAACAGCGGCTGGTGCGTCTTGGCGACGGCGCGGTTGGTGTCCTGCACCGCATCCTCGGGCAGCGTGAACAGCACCGAGATCGGGTCGATCTGGTTGATCACGACCAGGCCCGTGGTGTCGGCAGCGTGCACGATGTTGCCGGGATCGACCAGCCGCGTGCCGACGCGGCCGCTGATCGGCGCGACGATGGTCGTGTAGTCGAGCTGCACCTGCGCGTACTTGACCGCTGCGGCGTCGGCCTTGACGGTGGCCGCCAGCTGGTTGACGAGCGCCGCCTGCGTGTCGAGCTGCTGCTGCGTGGCCGCGTCCTGCTTGATCAGCGTCTCGTAGCGCACCAGGTCGACGCGCGCGTTGGCCAGCGTGGCCTCGTCCTTGGCCTGCGTGGCCTGCGCCTGCAGCAGCTGCGCCTGGAAGGTGCGCGGGTCGATGCGGGCGATGACCTGGCCCTTCTTGACATCGTCGCCTTCCTTGAAGCCGACCGACTGCAGCTCGCCGTCCACGCGCGTCTTGACGGTGACCGAGTAGGTCGGCGTCACGGTGCCGATGCCCGTGCGGAAGATCGGCATGTCCTGCACCTTGACCGGCGCCAGCGTGACAGTGACGGCCGCGGGGGCCTGCTTCCTGTTCTTGTCGGCGGCGTTGGCCGGACGCTCGATGGACCACAGGCCCGCGCCGAGCGCGGCGATGGCGATGGCAACGAGGGACCAGGTGGTGCGGTGGCGGGCGAAGGTCGTGTTCATGGCAACGTCGGTTCGGGTCATTGCGGCTGCACGCCGGAGGCGGCGGGTGCGGCGGCGAGGGGGTCGGAAGCGCTCCAGCCGCCGCCGGTGGCGGAGACGAGCGTGATGCTGGCGGCCAGCAGGCGGCCGCGCAGCTGCACGAGGGTGCGCTGGTTGTTCAGCAGCGTCGTCTGCGTCGTCACGACGTTCAGATAGCTGACGGTGCCCGCGCGGTATTGCGCGATGGCGGACTGCTCGGCCTGCTGCGACGCGCGCACGGCCTGGTCCTGGAACGCGGTCTCCTGGTCCAGCAGTCGCAGCAGCGCGAGCTCGTCTTCCACTTGCTGGAAGCCCGCGAGCACAGTCTGCTTGTATTGCGCGACGGTGATGTCGAACGCAGCCTCGGCCTGCCTGACCCGCGCGGTGCGCAGGCCGCCGTCGAAGATCGTCTGCGCCAGCGCGGCACCGAGCGACCAGACACGGCTGGGGGTATCGAACAGATGGCTGATCGCGGCGGCGCCGAAGCCGCCGGAGGCGCTCAGCGTCAGCTGCGGAAAATACGCGGCCTTGGCCACGCCGATGTTGGCATTGGCCGCCGCCGCGCGGCGTTCGGCGCCGGCGATGTCGGGACGATGCTCCAGCAGCTCCGATGGCAACCCGGCCGGTGTCGCGGGCATCTTCAACGCGAGCGGCTGCGCGGCCGGCACCGGCGCGAGCGCGAACTGCGCCGGGGCGCGACCCGTGAGCACGGCAATCGCGTGTTCGAGCTGCGCGCGCGTGGCGTCCAGGTCGACGGCGGCGGCCTGCGCCTGCGCCAGCTGGGCCTCGGCCAGCGAGACGTCGGACTGCAGCGCCACGCCCGCGGCATGCTGCGCCCGCGTCAGCTTCAACGCCTTGGTGTAGGCGTCTATCGTGGTGGCGTAGAGGTCGCGCTGCTGGTCGGCGATGCGCAGTTGCACGTAGTCCTGCGCCAGCGTGGTCTGGATGCTCAGGCGCGCGGCGGCGAGGTCGTCGGCGCTGGCCTGAGCGCTGGCTTCGCCCGATTCGATCGTGCGGCGCACGCTGCCCCACAGGTCGGGCTCCCAGCTTCCGGCCAGTCCCAGGTTGAAGCTGTTGCCGGTGTGCACGGCGCCGGTGGTGTTGCCACGTGCGCGCTCGGCGCCGGCGTTCAGCCCTATCGTCGGGAACAGGCCGGCCCGGTCCTCGTCGACGATGGCCTTGGCCTGGCGGTACGTGGCCTCTGCCTGGCGGATGTTCTGGTTGGCGCCCTGGGCGTCGGCCATCAGGCCGTCCAGCACCGGGTCGCCGTAGGCCTGCCACCAGGCCAGGCCGCTGGCGGCAGGACGCGGATCGGCCGGCTTCCAGTCGCCGGCCTCCTTGTAGGCAGCGGGCACGCCCATCTTCGGGCGCACGTAATCGGGCCCGGCGGCGCAGGCCGCGAGCAATGCGGCGGCCGCAACGACGGCAAGAGGGGAACGAGGAGGCATGGCCGGGGCGGGAAGGCGAACTTCGAAAGTGAGCTTGACAGGCTGCACTCTAGTCCCGGCCCCGGACCCCACGCTGACCGAAAGATGACCGTTTTGTCAGTTTGGCCGGCGCGGCCGGCCGGCCAGCGTCAGAAGAAGTACGCCAGCCGCAGCCCGCCCCAGTGCCGGCCATGGATCGTGATCGGCGCCGACAGGTCCTTCATCAGCACGCGCTGGCCGCCGCCCATGTCGCGGCGGTAGGTCTGCAGCAGGAAGCGGCGCTCGTTGCGTCCGGCGGCCAGTCCGGTGCGATCGTTGAAGATGCGGCGATTGCGCGAATTCGCCGCGTTCCAGACCGGATCGGCGCCCTGCGGCTGCGAGAACTTCTGGTTGTGCGTGGGCAGGTAGCCGTTGCGGTCGACCGCCGCGCAGAAGACGACCTTGTTGTCGAACGCCAGCAACTCCTCCTGCACCGGCGGGAACAACTCGTCGGTGAGCGCGACGAAGCGCGTCATGACCTGGGCCGGGTTGGTGCCGTGAACGGGCTGGTACTTCTCGTCGAACAGGTCGGCCAGGGTGATGCGTCGTTGCTCCACGGCCAGCTCGAGCGCGGCCGACAGCCGCGCCGCGCCGCGCTGCACGGCTTCGATGAACGGCGTGTCGGGCGTCACCGCGCCGCAGTCGTTGGTGATTTCCACCAGCGTCTCGGCCGCCTTCAGGAAGTTGCGCGTGTTGGAGTTGACCTTCTTCAGGCTCTCGGCGCCGGCCGCCACGGAGGCCGCGACCGTGCCGACCTCGGCGGTCACGCTCTCGCAGGTCGCGAGGTTGCGCCGCGTGGCCTCGGCGATGGCGTTGACGCCGGCCTCCACCTGCGCCAGCGCCACGTGGAAGGCGCTGTGCTGCGTGGCATCCTTGTTCTCGGTGATGCTGGCCGCCAGGCTGTCGATGCGCGCGTCCAGCTGCGTGACCGTGGACATGATCAGCTTGGACGATTGTTCGACCTTGGCGGCCAGATCCTTGACGGCCTCGGCCACCACCGCGAAGCCCGCGCCCGCCTCGCCGGCGCGCTTGGCCTCGACCGTGGCGTTGAACGCGACCAGGCGCGTCTGCAGCGCGATCTGCGTGATGTCGGTGGCGGCGCGCGCCACGTCGCGCAGGGACGTGACCACGCCCAGCACGCCTTCGCCGACATGCGACACCGCCGCGCGCGCCTGGGTCATCGCGACGCGGCTGGAACCGCCGCTGGACTCGATGTCGCGGTTGGACTGCACCATCGCCTGCATGTGGTCCGCCAGCTGGCCGATCTCGGCCACCTGCTTGTTGCTCGCGGCCACGACGTCCTCGATCACGCCGTCGAGCTCCGCGGCGCCCAGGCCGAGTTCGGCCGCCTGCGCGGCGATGTCGCGGATCGCGGTCGGGTAGTCCAGCCCGACATCGGCAACGGGCATGGTGACGGGCGGCGGCGGTTGCCGGCGATTGAACATTCGGTCTCCTGGTTCCGGGCGACGAGGCCCCGGACGATAGGTGTCGACGCCGAGTATGCAAAGAAGGCCCGTCAACGGCAAGCTGGAAACACACGGCTAAGATGCGCCAGTTCTCGAAAGCCGCGGGGGCCTGTTTCTGGCATCCCGACGCTGCCGGGCACGCGGCCTGCCAGCCCGGGCGCCGCGCGTGCCGGGCACAGTCTTCGAGGCAACTCTTCAGCCGCGCGAAGCCGCAATGGCGGGTGTGTCCATATTTTTAGGACAATGCGGGTTTTTCATTTGCGCTTGGGGCGCCGCCCGCGCGCATCCGTGAATCCTTTTTTCGTTCGGCGCAGCGTTTCCTGGGACTGACATGACAGCCATCACCTCGCGCGCCTTGCTGGCGCTGACCTTCGCCGCCGGCCTGAACGGCGCGATCTTCTCGACGGCGTTCGCCGCCAGGGCGGCCGCCCCGGACGAAGCCGCGTCGGGTACCGCCGTGAGCAAGGAGTTCGCCAGCTCGTTCAACGACGCCCAGGACCTGCTCAAGGCAGGCAAGGGCGCCGAAGCGCTGGCCAAGCTGCATGCGCTGGACGTCCAGGCCGACGTGACGCCGTACGAGAAGTACCTGATCCTGCGCCTGCGCGCGCCGGCCGAATATGCGGCCAACGACGCGACGAGCGCGGCGACCGACTTCGATGCGCTGACCACCAACTCCTTCCTGCCCGCCGCCGACCGCGTGCAGATGCTCAGGGCGCTGTCGACGGTGCTGTACAGCAGCGAGCAATATGCGAAGGCCACCGTCGCGCTCCAGCGCTACATCGATGCCGGTGGCGACGACGCCAAGCTGCGCGGCCTGCTGCCCCAGGCGCAGTACATGAACAAGGACTACGCCGCCGCGTCCAAGGGCTTCCGCGCGGAGGCCGACGCCACCTACGCGGCGGGCAACGTGCCCACCGAGAAGAGCCTGCGCCTGCTGGCCTCGGCGTACTCGCAGGCCGACGATGATGCCGGCTACGTCTGGGCGCTCGAGCACGTGGCTGTCGCCTACCCGAAGGCCGACTACTGGAAGGAAGTGGTCGCGCGCGGGATCCATGCCACCAAGGGCTCCGAGCGCACCTACGTCGAAGGCTACCGCCTGAAGACCCAGCTGCTGGGCAGCGTCTCCGAGAGCGACCGCATCACCTACGCCGCGATGGCCGCGCATGAAGGCTACCCCGAGGAAGCCAAGCACGTGCTGGACGAGGCCTACGCGAACAAGCCGTTCACCGGCAACGATCTGGTCGAGGCGAACAAGCTGCGCGTCGAAGTCAACAAGGCCGTCACCAACGACCACGCGCAGCAGGCGGCCAGCGAAGCCGCCGCGCGCAACGCCAAGGACGGCAACGCGCTGGTGTCGCAAGGCCTGCTCGAGACGGTGGACGGCAACGCGCAGCAAGGCTCGCAGCTGATCGCGCAAGGCATCGCCAAGGGCGGCCTGAAGGCGCCGGAAGACGCGAAGCTGCACCTGGGATATGCGCAGATCAAGTCGGGCCAGGACGCCGACGCGCTCAAGACGTTCCAGTCCATCAACGGCGACCCGACCGGCATCCAGCCGATCGTGCACGTGTGGACGCTGTACGCGCAATCGCGCCTGCACGCGGGCGCGGCGCCCGCCCCGGCAGCTGCTGCGTCCAAGTAAGCTGGCCGCGACACGACAAGGCCCCGGAAGCGCGAGCGACCGGGGCTTTTTTCATCGCCGCCAGGGCAGGCCTGCGCGGCCATGCGATCGTGGGGGGAGTGCCAACGCGGATGGCGCGATCAGTGCGCGGCCGTCATGATCGCGGCCATGATCATCCTCATCGTCGGCCTGGCCTTGTTCCTCGGCATCCATTCGGTGCGAATCGTGGCCGACGGCTGGCGCGCCCGCTTCATCGCCGCGCGCGGCCAGATGACGTGGAAAGGCCTCTATTCCGTCATCGCCGTCGCCGGCTTCGTGCTGATCTGCGTCGGCTTTGGCCAGGCGCGGCGGCAGCCGGTGGTGCTGTGGTCGCCGCCAAGCTGGACGCACCACGTCACCGCCTCGCTGACGCTGCTGGCGTTCCTGTTGATCACTGCCGCCTACGTGCCCGCCAACGGAATCAAGTCGCGCGTGGAAGAACCGATGATCCTGGGCGTGAAGTGCTGGGCGCTGGGGCACCTGCTGGCCAACGGCGCGCTGGCCGATGTCGTGCTGTTCGGCAGCTTCCTCGTCTGGAGCGTGCTCGATTTCCGCGCCGCCAAGCAGCGCCGCCGCGCCGGCATGGCGCCGGCCATCGCGGCACCCCGGGCCGCGCGCACGGCGGCCACCCTCATCGCGGGCGTCCTGGCATGGACGTTGTTCGCCTTCCACCTGCACCTGCTGCTGATCGGCGTCCGGCCGCTCGTGTGATCCTTCAGTGCGCGGGCGGCGCCTTCTCCCACGCCGGGTGGATCAGCCCCGCCAGCAGCTCGAAGCGCGTGTAGGGCCGCGAACGGCCGGACAGCTTCAACGAGATCGCGACCACCAGGCTGTGCGTGCGCGACGGCGGTGCGCGCATCGGCAGCAGCGTCAGCCACGTAGCCAGCAGCAGCGGCAGCCACCATGGCGCCCGCACGGCGCCCGGATGGGCCAGGTAGTCGGCCAAGGTCCAGCCGGCGGCCGCGGCGCCGAGCAGCAGGCCCGCCACCGCCTCGCTCCACGAATGCGCGTTGAGAAGGACGCGCGAATACGTGATCAGCATGGCCAGCAGGAAGCCGACGATCGCACCGCGCCAGCCCGCCACGATCGCGACCAGCACCGGCAGGATGGCCGTCGCATACATCGAATGGCCGGAAAAGCCGGTGAAGTCGATCGCCGCGATGCCTACGCCAAAGCCGAGAAAGGCGACCTTGCTGGCCGTGGTGACCGCCGTCGTCGCGACGATCGCCGCCATCCAGCGCCACGCCGAGCGGCGCGCCGGATGATCATGCGCGTGGGCGTTGCCTTGCGCGAGGCGCCCGCGCGCGCCCGCGGGACGCGCAAGCGCAAGCCACAACGCTCCGGCGACGAAGGCCGGCAGCAGGATCTGGGCTTCGCCCAGCCGCGTCACCGCGAACCAAAGCTGCGATTGGATCTCTTGGTCCGCCGTCATGCGCCTTCAGTCGTGTTCAGCATTTGAAAAGACGGTCATCCTAGCTGCCTCGGGCAAGGCCGGCGTGTGGCCAAGCTGACGGACGAGCGAACTGCGGCCCACGCCGGATCAGAGCGCCGCCGCGAGCCGCGTGCCCTGGTCGATGGCGCGCTTGGCGTCGAGCTCGGACGCCCGGTCCGCACCGCCGATCAGGTGAACCTCGATGCCCGCGTCCGCCAGCGGCGCGCAGAGCTCGCGCAACGGCTCCTGGCCCGCGCACAGCACGACGGTGTCGACTTCGATCAACGTGCCGTCCTTGCGCTCCGGGCCGAACGTGACGAACAGGCCGTCGTCGGTCACGCCTTCGTAGTTCACGCCCGCCAGCATCTGCACGTTCTTCATCTTGAGCATCGCGCGATGGACCCACCCCGAGGTCTTGCCCAGCCCCGCGCCGTGCTTGCCCGGCTTGCGCTGCAGCAGCGTCACCTGCCGCGCGGGCGCCGACGGCTGCGGCCGGTCGAGGCCGCCGGCCGTCCGCGCGGGATCGCCGACGCCCCATTCGCGCTTCCATTCGTCCAGGTGCAACGTGGGCGAAGGCTCGCCGCGGTCGGCGCCCGTCGCCAGGAACTCCGCGACATCGAAGCCGATGCCGCCCGCGCCGACGATGGCCACGCGCTGGCCCACCGGCTTGCCGTGCAGCAGCACGTCGATGTAGCTCAGCACCTTGGCGTTGTCCTGTCCGGGAATGCGCGGATCGCGCGGGGCGACGCCGGTGGCCAGGATCACCTCGTCGAACCGGCCGGCCGCCAGGGCCGCGGCGTCCACGCGCGTGTCCAGCCGGAGCTCCAGCGTCGGCAGCAGTTCGATGCGCCGCGCGAAGTAGCGCAGCGTCTCGACGAATTCCTCCTTGCCCGGGATCCGCTTGGCCATGTTGAACTGGCCGCCGATGCGCCCGGCGCCGTCGTACAGCACGACCTGGTGGCCGCGCTCGGCCAATGTCGTGGCAGCGGCCAGGCCGGCCGGGCCGGCGCCCACCACGGCGAAGCGGCGGGGTGCGGCGGCCGGCACGATCTTCAGCTCGGTCTCGAAGCCGGCGCGCGGGTTGACCAGGCAGGTCGCCTGCCGGTTGCTGAACGTGTGGTCGAGGCAGGCCTGGTTGCAGGCGATGCAGGTGTTGATCTCGTCGGCGCGCCCCTGCGCCGCCTTTTCCACGAAGGCCGGGTCGGCCAGGAACGGGCGCGCCAGCGACACCAGGTCGGCCTGGCCGAACTGGTCGATGCCCGCCGCCAGCAGGCCCTCGGCCACTTCCGGCGTGTTGATGCGGTTGCTGGTGACCAGCGGGATCGCCACGCCGGCGGCGCGCAGTTGCGCGCGCATCCTGCCGGTGACCCAGCCGAACGCGGCGCGCGGCACGCTGGTAACGATCGTCGGGATGCGTGCCTCGTGCCAGCCGATGCCGGTGTTCAGGATCGTCGCGCCCACCGCGGCGACGGCCTTGGCGAGCTGCACGACCTCGTCCCAGGTGCTGCCGTCCGGGATCAGGTCGATCATCGAGAGGCGGTAGATCAGGATGAAGTCCGGCCCGACAGCCTCGCGCACGCGGCGCACGATCTCCACCGCGAGCCGCATGCGGTTCTCGTAGGCGCCGCCCCAGTCGTCGGTGCGCAGGTTGGTGGCACGCACCAGGAACTGGTTGATCAGGTAGCCTTCGCTGCCCATCACCTCGACGCCGTCGTAGCCCGCCTCGCGCGCCAGCACGGCGCAGCGCACGAAGGCCCTGATCTGGCGCTCGATGCCGCGCGGCGTCAGCGCCCGCGGCGTGAACGGCGAGATCGGGCTGCGCAGCCGGCTCGGCGCCACGCACAGCGGCGAGTAGCCGTAGCGACCGGTGTGCAGGATCTGCAGCGCGATCTTGCCGCCTTCGGCGTGCACTGCGTCGGTGACCTGCTTGTGGCGGCGCGCGCCGCCATGCGTCCACAAGGTTCCGGCGAACGGCTTGACCCAGCCTTCGATGTTGGGCGCGAAGCCGCCGGTCACGATCAACCCGACGCCGTGGCGCGCCCGTTCGGCGTAGAACGCAGCCATCCGCGGGAAGTCGCGCGCGGCGTCCTCCAGGCCCGTGTGCATGCTGCCCATGATGGCGCGATTGCGCAGGGTCGTGAAACCGAGATCGAGCGGGGCGAGCAGCTTCGGGTAGGGCGAAGTCATCTTGTTGTCCAGGCTGGCGAGTCTGGATGGTAGGGCCGAACCGGCAGCGCGAACCTGTCAGAACCGGCGCTGCAGCCGCATCGGATCCGGCTTGTCGGCAAGGCCCGATCCGTTCTCCGGGGCATTGCACAAAGCGCCAAACTGCCCGCAACGGGGCGGCAACATCGCACTTCGCATAATCCCGTCGGGGTGGGGGCATATTTGAACTTCAAGGTGAGGTCCCACTCCATTCGCCGGGGCATCGCGCAACGTGCCAGACCGTCCGCAACAGGCCGGCAACACGGCATGCCTCATAATGCTGGATTCAGATGACAGGCGCTCGGCCTGGAAAGTGGAGTGTTTCGATGAAAAAACGTGAGTTCCTGGCAATGGGCGGCGCGGTTCCGGCAGCGCTCCGATGCGGCTGGTCAACGCGAGCGTTGGCTATCCCGAGCTGGGATTCATGATCCAGTCGACGCAGATCACGACCAGCGACATCGCCTACGGCAACATCAGCTCGTTCTACAACGTCGAGGCTGGCGCGGTCGGTATCACGCTGACGGTCAACGGCCAGAGCGCGACGACCGCGCAGACCCGCACGCTCCAGAAGGACCAGCGTTATTCGCTGGTCGCCTTCGGCTACGCCAACGAGCTGAAGTTCATCCCGCTGGCCGAAAGCACGGTCGTGCCCGACACCGGCAAGGCCAACATCAACGTGCTGAACACGTCGACCGACATCGGCGCGGTCGACGTCTACGTGTCCTCGACGCCGGACCTGTCGGTCTCCACCCTGATCGCCGCCAGTGTCAGCGGCGGCATCCAGAGCGCGTTCTCGGGCGTGCTGGCCACTACGACGACTACTACGGGTACTACGAATAGTGCCAATTACTACATCACCGTGGTCGGCGCCAACAGCATCGCCCAGGGCATCAGCGACGTGCGCTTCCAGACGCCGACCGCGATCACCCTGACCCCGCTGGAGGTCATGACGATCATCCTGACGCCGGGCGTCAGCGGCGTCCTGGCCAACGCGATCCTGTTGACGCAAGGCACCAGCGGCACGGTCGTCGACTACGCCAACGCCACCGCGCGCGTTCGCGCTGTCACGGCGATCCCCGGTTCCAGCGTCTCGGTGACCGGCCTCAGCCCGGTCACCGGCTCGTCGCCGCTGAACATCACGCTGCTGTCCGCGAGCACCATCCCGCAGTACTCTAACTACTTCGTGGTAAGCACCGGCTTGGCGCCGACCGTCACGGTCAACGGCAACGCCCTCACGGTCTACCAGGACACCTCCACCACGGACGCGACGACGCAGGTGACGACCACCACCACCGGGATCGCGTCGCTGGAAGCGGGCGGCGATTACACCCTGATGGTCTACCTCGACCCGACGTTGGGCGTACCGACCGCCAAGGTCGTCACGGACAACAACACCGCCCCGGTGACCTCGTCCGGCGTGAAGTTCCGCCTGATCAACCTGGCCTCGAACAACCAGGGCCTGCAGCTGTCGATGTCGGTCAACAAGCAGAGCATCGCCACCAACGTTCCGTACCCCACGGCGTCCGCGTACACGGAAATCTCCGTTCCGCAGGCCTTCACCTCCACGGTCGACGTGGACAACGGCCCCGAGACGCTGGTGTCGTACTCGAGCGTGCTGACGCTGCCCAACATCTTCACGGAGATCGTCGTGGGCGTGGACCCATCCAACGGCAAGGTGCTCGACTTCTTCCGCTCGTCGTCCGGCACCTGAGCCTGCGCCGGTTCGGAAAAGCAATGGCGCCTGCGGGCGCCATTTTCCATGGCGCCATCGAGCCTGCCATCGCCGCAGGCTCATGCCATGAGCGTGCAGGCTGCGCATCCTCTCAGGATGCACGACATCACGCTGACCGAACTGCATCGCCGCCGCCTGCGAACGATCTGGCGCTCCGCGGGCTGGCCCAGCCAGGACCTGGTCGAGGTGGAACTGCTCGCCGCGGGCTGCGTCGAGCGACTGCGCGACGGCCACGGCCGCGAGACATTGCGCGTGACCGACGCCGGCATCGAAGTGCTGGCCGCCACGCTCGCGCGCAACCGCGCGACGCGCGATGCGCACGAAGCCCTGATAGGCCGCGTCGCGATCGCGATGCAGCGCGCGGGCCGCATCGCGTGGCGCGGTCTGTCGCTGCGCGTGCGCATCGGCGACGACGCGCTCGGCACCGGGCAGTGGGCGGTCGCGCGGCCCGATCTGTTCTCGCTGCGCAACACGACGGTGGAAGACTACCTCGACCCGATCGTCCACGAGATCAAGGTGCGCCGCGCGGACTTGCTGGGCGACCTGCGCCGGCCGGCCAAAGGGCAGGCCTATCGCCAGATGGCACGGGAGTGCTGGTACGTGCTCGCCCAAGGCATCGGCGACGCCGACGACGTGCCGGACGACTACGGCGTGATGGTGGAGCGCGACGGCGTGCTGGACGTTCTGCGCCCCGCGCCGCGGCGCGCGCTGCGGCTGCCGTTCTCGACATGGATGGCGTTGGCGCGCGCGACGCCCGAGCCGGTCGAGGAGTCGACGCAGCAGGCGCTGGGCGATCCGGAGACGGGCCCCGCGTATTGATCCGCATCCGCGCGCACGGTGACGCAGCGCGTGACGCGTGGGCACATGCGTGTCGGTGCGGCCGCAGTCGCGGACAATGGGCCTCCGCGCCGTCCGCCCAGCGCACGTCGCGGACGTCCGTATCCCTGGATATTTCTCCGATGAGCCGCCCGCTGGAATCTGCCGCCCGCATCCTCAAGTCGACCGTCCTGGCCGGCGCGGTTGCCGCGTCCCTGGCTGGATTCGTCGCCGGCGCCCACGCCGTCGATGGCTCGGCGTCGTCCAATGTCGCCTGGCAGGACGCGACCGGCGACGCGGACATCGACCGCGCCTTCGCCCAGGCCAAGGCCCAGAGCAAGCCGGTGCTGCTGTACTGGGGCGCCGTGTGGTGCCCGCCGTGCAACCAGCTCAAGGCCACGCTGTTCAATCGGCAGGACTTTGCCGAGCAATCGAGGAGCTTCGTTGCAGTCCACCTGGACGGCGACGTCCCCGGCGCGCAGAAGCTGGGCACGAAGTTCAAGGTGGTGGGCTATCCGACGCTGATCCTGTTCAGCCCCGATCGCCAGGAGATCACCCGCCTGCCCGGCGAAGTCGACGCCGCGCAGGTGATGCAGCTGCTGCAACTGGGCATGGCCAGCGGCCGCCCGATCGCCCGGGTTCTGGCCGATGCGCGTGCCGGCAAGCCGCTCACCGGCAGCGAATGGCGCCTGTTGGCGTTCTACTCGTGGGATACCGACGAAGGCGCACAGGCGGTCTCGGCCGCTGAGCGCGGCCCGCTGCTGCGCAGGCTGGCGGCCGCGTGCCCGGCCAGCGAAATCGCGGCATGCACACGCCTCGCGCTGAAGTCCATCGGCGACAGCGGCGAGAAGAACGCACCCCCGCCAGACGACGCCACGCGCGCCCGTGTCGCGCAGGTGCTGGCAGATCCCGCGCAGAGTCGCATGTACATGGACGTGCTGACCAACGACGCGCCCGTGATCGTCGCGACGCTGGCGCCTCGACCGGGCCCGAAACGCGCGAAGCTGGTCACCGCGTTCGACGGCGCGCTGGTGCGACTGCAGGCCGACCCCACGCTGTCGCGCGGCGATCGCCTGGACGCCTTGTTCGCACGTGTCGATCTCGCTCGCCTGGACCAGCCCAAAGACACGATGCATCCGAAGCTGGCGCCGGCGCTGGTCCAGGAAGTGCGCGACGCCGCCGCGACCACCGACCGCGAGGCGACCAACGCCTTCGAGCGCCAGGCCGTGATCCCGACCACCGCTCAATTGCTGGAAGAAGCCGGCCTGTGGAACGAGTCGGCGGCGCTGCTGAAATCCAGCCTTGCCAAGAGCCATTCGCCGTACTACCTGATGAGCGAGCTCGGCTCGAATGCGCGCAGGCAGGGCCGCAACGCGGAGGCGCTGCAGTGGTACCAGCAGGCGTTCGACAGGAGCGAAGGGCCGGCCACGCGAATGCAGTGGGGCGCGGCCTACCTGGGCGCGCTGGTCGACCTCGCGCCCGACGATTCCAAGCGCATCGAGGCCGCCGCGCACGCCGTCTTCGACGAAGCCGCGGGCCAGCCCAACGCGTTCGACCAGCGCAGCGGCCGCTCGCTGCAACGCGTGGGCGCCAAGCTCGCGACATGGAACGCCGGCGGCAAGCACCAGGCCGTCGTCGACCGCCTGAACGCGCAGCTGGACGGCATCTGCGCGAAACTGCCGCGCGACGAACCGCAACGCGCCACCTGCGATGGCGTGTTCAAGCCGGTGCCCGCCAAGGTCTGATCTCCTTTCCCGACCCGTCAAAACCATCATGACCACCTACAACAAACCCCTGGGCACGCCCCTGAGCCCTGCCGCCACCCGCGTGATGCTGCTGGGCAGCGGCGAACTCGGCAAGGAAGTGCTGATCGCGCTGCAGCGCCTGGGCGTCGAGACCATCGCCGTCGACCGCTACGAGAACGCGCCCGGCCAGCAGGTGGCGCACCACGCGCACACCATCACCATGAGCGACCCGGCGGCGCTGCGCGCGCTGATCGAGCGCGAGAAGCCGGACCTGGTGGTGCCGGAGATCGAGGCGCTCGCCACCTCCGAGCTGCAGAAGCTCGAGGCCGAAGGCGTCGTGCGCGTGATTCCCACGGCGCGCGCCGCCCGCCTGACGATGGACCGCGAAGGCATCCGCCGCCTCGCCGCCGAGACGCTGGGCCTGCCCACGAGCCCGTACGTGTTCTGCGACTCGCTCGAGGAACTGCAGGCCGCGATCGACGGACGCATCGGCTACCCCTGCATCGTCAAGCCGGTGATGAGCAGCTCCGGCAAAGGTCAGAGCAAGATCGACGGCCCGGCCGACGTGAAGACGGCCTGGGACTACGCGATGGCCGGCGGCCGCGTCAGCCATGGCCGCGTGATCGTCGAAGGCTTCATCGACTTCGACTACGAGATCACGCTGCTGACCGTGCGATCGCTGGGCGCCAACGGCGCGGTGCAGACCAGCTTCTGCGCGCCGATCGGCCACGTGCAGGTCAAGGGCGACTACGTCGAGAGCTGGCAGCCGATGCGCATGGATCCGGCCGCGCTCGCGAGCGCCGAGCGCATCGCCAAGGCCGTCACCGACGACCTCGGCGGCCAGGGCCTGTTCGGCGTCGAGCTGTTCGTCAAGGGCTCCGACGTGTGGTTCAGCGAGGTCAGCCCGCGCCCGCACGACACCGGCATGGTGACGATGATCACGCAGTGGCAGAACGAGTTCGAGCTGCATGCCCGTGCCATCCTCGGGCTGCCGGTGGACGTGTCGCTCAAGAGCCCGGGCGCGAGCGCCGTGATCTATGGCGGCGTCGATGCCAAGGCGCTGCGCTTCGACGGCCTGGCCGACGCGATGCGCGTGCCGCAGACCGAGGTGCGCCTGTTCGGCAAGCCCGAGAGCTTCGTCAAGCGCCGCATGGGCGTGGCGCTGGCGCACGACGCCGACGTCGAGCGGGCGCGCGTGCTGGCCAAGGACGCGGCCTCCAAGGTCACGCCCAAGGCCGTCGGCTAGCTCGGCAGGCTCTCGGCCTTCAGTGCGTCCTGCACCGCGGGACGCGCCTTCATGCGCGCGCGGAAGGCCTCGACGTTCTTGAATCCCGAGATGTCGACGCCGCGGCCCTCGGCCCACTGGCTGATCGTGAACAGGTAGGCGTCGGCGATGCAGAACTGCGCGCCCATCAGGTAGTCCTTGCCTTCGAGGTGGCGATCGACGTAGGCGAACCGGTCCTTCAGTCGCGCGACCAGGATGTCCTTGCCTTCCTGGGGCATCTTCGGGTTGAACAGCGGCGAGAAGCCCTTGTGCAGTTCGCTGGTGACGAAGTTGAGCCACTCCATCACGCGGTAGCGTTCCATCGTGCCGGCCGCGGGCGCGAGGCCGCAGCCGGGCGCGTGGTCGGCGATGTATTGCAGGATCACCGGGCCTTCGCTCAGGCGCGCACCGTCGTCGAGTTCCAGCAGCGGCACCTGGCCCTTGGCGGTGACCTGGTAGTAGTCGCTGCCATCGGCCAGCGTGTGCGTCTGCAGCGCGGCCTTGACGAGTTCGAACTTCACGCCGGCCTCGCGCAGGGCGATGTGGGGCGACAGCGAGCAGGCACCGGGGCTGTAGTAGAGCTTCATGGCGGTCTTTCGTGGATGGGCTGCGCGAGGTTGCGCGTCCAGGCAGCATGATGCCAAATCGCGGTCGCCCTGCGTTTCGCGCGCGGGACACGCGGACACCCCGGTCTGCTACGCTGGCGATCCTGCTCAACCACCGGAGGGCATCGTGACCCGCCAGATCCTCGACGATTCCCGTGTGCATCCCGCCATCCGCGCCCGCATCGCCGACGAGGGTCGCGCAGTCATCGCCGAAGTGGAGGCGGCGGTTGCGGCCAATGCCGTCGTCGTCGTGGGCATGGCGTGGAATCCGTTCCCGGGCAAGGCGCGCAAGTGGCTGGACGCCGCGGGCGTGCCGTACAAGTACATCGAGTACGGCAGCTACGTGAGCCAGTGGCGCAAGCGCCTGCCGCTCAAGCTGTGGACGGGGTGGACGACGTTCCCGATGATCTTCGTCGACGGCCAGTTCATCGGCGGATTCAACGATCTCGCCAAGCTCGATGCGGCGACGTTGAAGAAGGGTGCGCGCGCGTGAGCGGTCGGCTGGGCGGGCGGTCTGCGCTGCTGGCCGCGCTGGTCCTGGCCTGCGTCGGCGCCCGCGGCGAGACGTTGTCGCTGCATACGTGCCGCCTGGCTGGCCTCTCCCACGACGCGCAGTGCGGCGTTCTCAAGCGCCCGCTCGATCCGGGCAAGCCGCAAGGCACGCAGATCGACCTGCACGTGGTGGTGCTGCCCGCGCTGGCACGACAGAAGCTGCCTGATCCGATCCTGTTCTTCGCCGGCGGCCCCGGGCAGAGCGCCATCGGACTGGCCGGCACGATCGACCAGCTGACCAGCCGCCTCGGCGCACGCCGCGACCTCGTGCTGATCGACCAGCGCGGCACCGGCCACAGCGCGCCGCTGCAATGCGACGTGCCCACGCCCGAGGAAGGGCTCGCGCGCGCGCTCGACCGATCGCGCGAAGTCGCGGCGCTGGACGCCTGTCGCATGAGGCTGCAGCAACTGCCGTGGGGCGACCTGCGCTTCTACACGACCTCGATCGCGATGGCCGACGCCGATGCCGTGCGCGCCGCGCTTGGCGCCGATCAAGTCGACCTGATCGGCGTCAGCTATGGCACGACCGCCGCGCTGGAATACCTCAGGGCGTATCCACGGCATGTGCGGCGAGTCGTCATCGACGGCGTCGCGCCGCCCGACATGGTGCTGCCCGAGAGCGACGACATCGACGCTCAAGCCGCGCTGGACGCGCTGCTGCGCGACTGCGCCGCCGAAGCTGCATGCGCGAAGGCACATCCGTCGTTGGCGGCAAAGTGGCAGGCGCTGCTGGCCTCGATGCCCAAGGCGGCCGACATCGTCGACCCGGTCAGCGGCCAGCCGCAGCGCGTCACGCTGACGGCGGACACCTTGCGCACGCTGGTGCATTCGCCGCTGTACTCGCCGGCGCAGAGCGCGATGCTGCCGCACGCCATCGAGGAGGCCGCGGCGGGGCGATTCAACGTGCTGCTCGCGCTGACGGCCGCACCCGGCGGTTCGCCGACCGACATCTCGGAAGGCCAGCATTTTTCCGTCATCTGCTCGGAAAGTGCGCCGCGCATGCACGCGCCATCCGGCCCGGCGAGCGACCAGGGGGCGCAAGGCCTCTATCGCGCGATCTGCGCACACTGGCCGCGCGGCGACGTGCCGGCCGCGTTCTACACGATCCCCGACAGCGCGTCGCCGGTGCTGCTGTTGTCCGGCGGCATCGATCCAGTGACGCCGCCGCGCCATGCCGACCGCGTGGCCAAGGCCCTCGGGCCGAAGGCGCGTTCGGTGCTCGTCGCCAACGGCGGCCACAACGTCACGGCCATCGCCTGCATGCGCGACGCCGTCTTCCGTTTCGTCAACGCCGCCACCGAGGCTGAGGCGCTGGCGGTCGACACGTCCTGCGCGGCGAAGGTGCCGCGGCCGCCGGCCTTCGCGCCGCCGTTGCCCGCGCGCGGCGTGCCGGCCACGAATGATCCGAACCGGTTCGACGATGCCGCGCCGTCGCCGACGTCTGCGCCCGCCAGGCCCGCGGCTACGAAGGATCCGCGATGATCGCGATGGACGACCTGCGCAAGCAGTTCACGACCGGCCGCGGCCGCAAGGCGCGCACCGTGACGGCCGTAGCCGGCATGACGCTGCACGCACATGACGGCGCGATCACCGGCCTGCTCGGGCCCAACGGCGCCGGCAAGACCACCAGCCTGCGCATGCTCGTCGGGCTGGTGACGCCGGACAGCGGCACGATCCGCGTCGATGACGTCGACCTGCGCGACGATCCCCAAGGCGTGCGCGCGCGGCTGGGCGTGCTGTCGGACGCGCGCGGCCTGTACCCGCGCCTGACCGCGCGCGAGAACATCGTCTACCACGGCCGCCTGCACGGTGTAGCCGACGACGTGGCGCATGCGCGCTGCGACCATCTCGCGCGCCTGCTGGAAATGGAGGCGCTGCTCGATCGCCGCACCGAAGGCTTCAGCCAGGGCGAACGCATGAAGACGGCGCTGGCGCGCGCGCTGGTGCACGACCCCGCCAACATCGTGCTGGACGAGCCGACCAACGGCCTGGACGTCGTGGCTACGCGCGCGCTGCGCGAAGCCCTGCGCGTGCTGCGCGACGAGACCGGCAAGTGCATCGTGTTCTCCACGCACATCATGCAGGAGGTGCAGCGGCTGTGCGACCGCGTGGTCGTCGTCGCGCACGGCCGGCACGTGGCCGACGGCACCGTCGCGAGCCTGTGCGAGCAGGCCGGCACCGACGACTTCGAGGATGCCTTCGTGCGCCTCGCCTTCGGCGCGGAGGGCCCGTCGCGATGAGCATGTCGAACGCGATCCGGACGGTGTTCCTCAAGGAAGTGAAGGACGCGCTGCGTGATCGCAGGACGTTGATGGCAGTGTTCATCAGCGCCGTGCTGATGGGGCCGCTCATGCTGGTGATGCTGTCGTCGCTGGTCGGCAAGTACGAGAAGCGGGCCGAGGCGCGCGAGATCGTCGCCATCGGCCTGGAACACGCGCCGACGCTGCGCAACTACCTGGAGCGCCAGACCTTCACCGTCAAGACCGCTCCGAACGACTGGGAGGCGCGGCTCAAGGACAGCAAGCTCGGCGATCCCGTCGTGATCGTGCCGTTCGACTTCGAGGATGAACTGGCGCACGGCCAGGCGCCGCGCCTCGAGCTCGTCTACAGCAGCGCCAACAGCCGCGCGCAGAGCGGCGTTGGCACCATCGCGCAATTGCTGCGGGGCTTCGACCAGGAACAGGCGTCGCTGCGCCTCATCGCGCGCGGCGTCGCGCCGGGGGTGACGACCGTGATGCGCGTCGACGAGCACGACATCGCCGACAACGCCTCGCGCGCTGCGCAGATGACCGGCATGGTGCCGCTGTTCGTGCTGCTCGCGGTGTTGTACGGATCGCTCAACGCCGCGCTCGACACCACCGCTGGCGAACGCGAGCGCGGATCGCTCGAGCCGCTGCTCGCCACGCCCGCCTCGCGCATGGCGCTGGTCATCGGCAAGTGGGGCGCGGTCTTCGCGATTGGCTTGCTGATCGCGGTGCTGTCGTGCCTGAGCTTCCTGCCCGCGCAAAGCCTGCTGCGCAGCGAGTCGCTCGCAGCGCTGTTCCGCTTCGGCTGGGTCGAGGCCGCCTGGTTCATCGGCCTGCTCGCGCCGCTCGCGGCCGCGTTGTCGGCATTGATGATGGCCATCTCCATCCGCTGCAAGACCTTCAAGGAAGCACAGGCCAACAACGTGGTGCTGACGATGGCCGTCTCGATGACGCCGATGCTCAACCTGTTCAACCAGGAAGGCGAGTCCACCTGGAACCTGTGGGTGCCCTCGATCGCGCAGACCACGCTGATGAACCGCGTGCTCAAGAACGCACCGATCGGTTGGCTGGACGTGGCACCGAGCTTGTTCGTCTGCGTCGCGCTGACTGCGGCTGCGCTGATGTTTGTCAGTCGGCAGTTGACGAAGAGGGCGGCGCAGTAGGGCTGCGGAGTCTCTTCATTTCTAGGGATACGGTATTCCCTATCGGAGTTGTGGGGCGGTTTGTGGGAGAGTCACTCGGGGGGACTTGTCCGTCAGTGCGAACTACGCCGCGGACGCGATCCGTTGGCTCTCAAACTAACCACCAAAAACGATGGCCGATTCCTTGTTC
>Ga0302279_10001413_pt1 | contig 33849 bp, 32 predicted proteins | sample III_Bog_N3_3_FD_194541 | JGI IMG/M metagenome (GOLD analysis project Ga0302279, IMG submission 194541) | Peat permafrost microbial communities from Stordalen Mire near Abisko, Sweden - III_Bog_N3_3 | ecosystem: Environmental > Terrestrial > Soil > Wetlands > Peat | place: Sweden: Abisko...
CACTTTTTTCGTCTTGTCACCATTTTCGGCAACGATTGTTCAAAATTCGATCAATTTGCGAAATGATCGGGATTTCGCTACCCGGGGTTGCATCTGGGATGCATCCTCCGGACCATGCGGAGGAGGTGGCGCAGAAAAGAGCAGGAAATTGCAGATATTCCCAGCCAGCGCGGCGGATTTCATTGGAGGGAATTTTGCTTTGCCGGGGGAGTCCCATCCTTGAGGGCGCCGAACGGCCGCGGACAGGCGAATCTCGACATCGACCGGACTGCATGGTTAAGTGGCAACTTCGGGAAGGTGGGTTGATCGATGCGCCGGCGGTTACGGAAATTCCTTCCGATCGTCATGCTTGCTTTGGCGGTGCAGATATTCTCGCCGATCGCAACCTGCTGGGCCGCCAGCATCGCATCCACCGACCCCTTGCATGCGGCCGTCATCTGTCACGACGATTCGGCAGGTTCCGGCCAGACCGATCAAAGCGGTCAGCCGCGCGCACATGACGGCTGCTGTTCCATCTGCAGCGTGGCCCATAGCGCCGCGCCGGTTGCAACGCCGCAAGCCACTATCGCGGTGCCCTACGTCCAGGCCGCGCGCGTGGTCTGGCGCGACCGCGCAGCCGTCCTGCTTGGTTCCCGAAGTGGCTCTCACGCCCAGGCGCGTGCCCCTCCGCAGTTGACGTGAACTTGGCGGCCTCCAGCGGCCGCTGATGCCATCACACGTTCACACTTGCGGAGATCTCCATGTCTATCCGTCATGCGCGCGCGGGCCTGTCAGGGCTCGCCATCGCGCTCGTTCCCCTCAGCCCCGGCGTTGCCCACGAAATCGTCGGCAATCGCTTCTTCCCGGCCACGCTCGGCATTGACGATCCCGGCGTCAATGACGAACTGGCGCTCCCGACCGTCGACAGTTTCAAGACCGGCGACGTTCCGCCGGTGCGGCAGCGCGATATTTCCGGGGAGTTTTCCAAGCGGATCACCGAGGATTTCGCGGTCTCGTTCGGGTCGACCTACACCTTTCTCGGCCCGACGGACCCGACGGCCGCGGGAGCGAACGGATTTCAGAATCTCGACACGACCTTCAAATACCGTGTCTACAAGAACGCCGAACATGAGTTCGTGATGTCGGTTGGCCTGTCCGTCGATTGGGGCGGAACCGGCGCCAAGAGCGTCGGCGCCGACCCCTTCAACACCTACACGCCGAACTTCTATTTCGGCAAAGGGCTCGGTGATCTGCCGGACACGTTGTCCTGGGTCCGGCCGGTCGCGATCACGGGCCAGGTGGGTTACGCCATCCCCGGCAGCAACTCGACCACCACGTTCGGCATCGATCCCGGCAGCGGACTTGCGACCGTCGACACCGAATTCCACCCGCGGGTGCTGAATTGGGGGGCGACGATCCAGTACAGCATGCCCTATCTGAAGACCGCCGTCGTTGACCTCGGCCTGCCGGACTTCGTCAATCGTATGATTCCGCTGGTCGAAGCCAACCTGCAGACGCCGGTGGCGAACACGCTGACGTCGGGCACGATGACCACGGGCACCATCAATCCCGGGGTGATCTGGGTCGGCAACACGTTTCAGGTCGGGATCGAGGCGCTGATTCCGATCAACCGGCAAAGTGGCACCAATGTCGGGGTGATCGCGCAACTGCATCTCTTCCTGGACGACATCGATCCGCACGGCATCGGCAAGCCGATCTTTGGCAACGCGGTGCAACCCGCCAGTCCCTTTGCGAGGAATTGACCATGCGACGTTCAAATGTTTTCGGAATGATTCCACTGCTGCTGTTGCTGGCGCCCGGCGAAGCCTCCGCGCACGCGATGCTCGACCACGCGGAGCCACGCGTCGGCAACAAGGTCGCGGCGCCGCCGCACGAAGTGACGCTCTGGTTCACGCAAAAACTGGAGCCGGCCTTCAGCACCGTCACCGTCACCGATCCCGCCGGCAAACAGGTCGATACCGGAAAGGTCCGTGTCAGCGGCAACCAGATGTCGGTCTCGCTGCGGCCGGGCGGATCCGGCACGTACCACGTCACGTGGCGGGTGCTGTCGGTGGACTCGCACACCACCGACGGCAACTTCACCTTTCAGGTCGGCCAGTAGGCGCCCACGATGGACTGGTTTGGAACCGGGGGTAACGGACCCTTGATCGCGGTTCGCGCGATTCACTTCGCCGCGACCGCGCTCATGGCCGGCAGCCTGGTTTTCCGCAGCCTGGTTATGAAGCCTGTTTCGCGCTTCGATCCGGCGGCGGCGAGATCGGTGGGAACGCAAACGCTTCATCTCGCCTGGATCGGTCTGGCGATCACGCTGTTGTCCGGGGCGATCTGGCTGTTGCTGCAGGCGGTCTCGATGAGCGGCTTGCCGTTCGCCGAGGCCATGACGCCGGACGTGCTGTCGACAGTGTTGAGCCAGACCCAGTTTGGAATGGTAGCGGATATCCGCTTCGCCCTGGCGATCGTTCTGGCCGCCTGTCTGGCTTGCCACCGGTCTGCTCTGGCGGATGCGTTCGCTTTGGCGGCGGCACTCGGGGTTTCCGCCGCCATCGCCTGGACCGGGCACGCCGGAGCGACGCTCGGCGAGGGCGGAAACCTGCACCTCGTCGCCGATACGATGCATCTCGTCGCCGCATCGGCCTGGATCGGGGGGCTGGTGCCGCTGGTGCTGCTGCTCGCCGCGGCCGGTCGCCGTCCCGAGGTCGCGTCGGCGGCACTGGCCCACGCGGCGGCGCAGCGATTTTCGACGCTCGGCATCGTCAGCGTGGCGACACTGTCCGCCACCGGCATCGTCAACGCCTGGATTCTGGTCGGCTCGTTTCACGCGCTCGTCGTCACCGGATATGGACGGCTGCTGATCCTCAAGCTCGTTGCTTTTGCGATCATGCTGGTATTCGCTGCGGTGAACCGCTTCGGCCTGACGCCCCGGCTAGCCGCCCCGGCCGGAAATGATGCGCGGCTCGACGCGCTGCACAAGTTGACGCGAAACAGCGGCATCGAGATCGCCCTGGGTTTTGTCATTTTCGTCATGGTGGGAATGCTCGGCACGCTGCATCCCGCCGTCCACCTCGTCGTTCGTTGACCAATACCGTGCAAGCAGAGGATTCTAAAATGCAGATCCGTAAACCTTCGCCTGGACCCATTGCCCGCGCCATGGCCGCCGTCGCCATGCTCTCCTGCCTGTTCGCAGCGCCGGTACGCGCCGAGGAGGTCAAGGCCGGCGATCTCGTGATCACGCAGGCTTGGACCCGCGCCACGCCGGGCGGCGCGAAGATCGGCGGCGGATACCTGACCATCGAGAACAAGGGCGCAGCGCCTGACCGGCTGATCGGCGGCTCGGCCGATTTCGCCGGCAAGGTCGAGGTCCACGAGATGGCCATGAACAACGGCGTGATGACGATGCGCCCGCTCGAGCAGGGCTTGGCGATCGAACCGGGCAAGACCGTCAAATTGGCCCCGGGCGGCTATCACCTGATGATGTTCGATCTCAAGAGCCCGCTCAAGCAGGGCGACAAGGTGCCGGTGACGCTCCAGTTCGAAAAGGCGGGCAAGGTCAGCCTCTCGCTCGAGGTCGAGGGCATCGGCGCACAGGCCCCGGCCGGCGGATCGGACAGCCAGATGCAGATGAAGAAGATGCCGGACGGCGGGAAGATGTGAGGCCTGCGATGTCCCGGATTCGCCGCGCATCGGTCGTCGCACTGGTCATGGTCGCCGCTGCGCTTCCGGCGGCGGCCGGGCCGCTGGCGATCCATATCCATTCGGAGCAGGCGATGTTCCAGGTGCTGGTATCGCCGGGCACGGTCGGCAGCGACAATTTCGTGCTGCAGCTGATGTCCGGCGACGGCGGCCTGCTCCCGGTGAAGGAGGCAACCCTGGCGCTGAGCCAGCCCGGGCAGGGCGCCGAACCCGTGACCCGCAAGGCCACGCTCGGCGCCGACGGCTTTTGGCACGTCGGCGAGGTGCCGATCACTTCACCCGGTCGCTGGCACCTCCGAATCGAGGCCGTCACCGTCTTTCGCAAGATCACGCTGGAAGACGATTTCGAGGTGGCCGCACCCTAAGGCGGATTTATCGGTGCAGGGAGCTTTGTGACCTCATCTGCCTTATTCGCGCCGTGAAAGTCGTACCTAAAACGACAGGAAATTCGCAGCCTTAGCGGGTTTTCCTCATCCCCGCCCTTGTGTTTTCGCACCCGATCCGGTTTCACTGCTGGCTTCCCGTGCCTGACCGATTCTTCTGGTGTGCCCATGCGATTGTCGCGGTTTTTCCTGCCCATCCTCAAAGAGAATCCGAAAGAGGCGGAAATCGTCTCGCATCGGCTGATGCTGCGCGCGGGCATGATGCGGCAGGAGGCGGCGGGCATCTATGCCTGGCTGCCGCTGGGCCTGCGGGTGCTGAAGAAGATCGAACAGATCGTTCGCGAGGAACAGAACCGCGCCGGCGCGCTGGAGCTGTTGATGCCGACCTTGCAGCTCGCCGACCTCTGGCGTGAAAGCGGCCGCTACGACGCCTACGGTCCGGAAATGCTGCGCATCACCGACCGTCACAAGCGCGAGCTGTTGTTTGGGCCGACCAACGAGGAAATGATCACCGAGATCTTCCGGTCCTACGTCAAATCCTACAAGAGCCTGCCGCTCAATCTCTATCACATCCAGTGGAAATTCCGCGACGAGCAGCGCCCGCGTTTCGGCGTCATGCGCGGCCGCGAATTCCTGATGAAGGATGCCTATTCCTTCGACATCGACGAGGCCGCCGCCCGGCGCGCCTACAACCGGATGTTCGTCGCTTATTTGCGCACCTTCGCGCGGATGGGATTGAAGGCGATCCCGATGCGCGCGGAAACCGGTCCGATCGGCGGCGATCTCAGCCACGAATTCATCGTGCTCGCCGAAACCGGGGAGTCCGCGGTCTATTGCGACAGCGACGTGCTGAATCTGCCGGTGCCCGGCGACGATGTCGACTATGAGGGCGATCTTGCCCCGATCATCCAGCAATGGACCTCGGTCTATGCCGCGACCGAAGATGTCCACGACGCCGCGCGCTTCGACCGCGAGGTGCCCACCGAAAAGCGGGTGCATACAAGGGGCATCGAGGTCGGCCAGATCTTCTATTTCGGCACCAAATATTCCGACACGATGAAGGCGCTGGTCGCCGGCCCCGATGGCGTCGACGTGCCGATCCATGGCGGCTCCTACGGCGTCGGCGTCTCGCGCCTGGTCGGTGCCATCATCGAGGCCTGCCATGACGATGCCGGCATCAAATGGCCGGAGGCGGTCGCCCCGTTCAAGGCGGCGATCCTGAATCTGAAGCAGGGCTCGGACGATACCGACACCGCCTGCGAGCGGCTCTATCGCGAGCTGACGGCCAAGGGGGTCGAGGTGCTATACGACGACACCGACCAGCGCGCGGGCGCCAAATTCGCCGCCGCCGATCTGATCGGCGTCCCCTGGCAGATCCTGGTCGGCCCCAAGGGCCTCGCCGAGGGCAAGCTCGAGCTGAAGCGGCGCAGCGACGGCTCGCGAGAGAATCTGAGCCCCGGCGAAGTCGTCGCGCGGCTCACCGCGTGAGGAGTTTATCCACCGCTGCGGCCGGTAAGTCGGATGCTGCGGCCACAATTAGCCCGAATCGTGTGAAAATCGGACTATGGATGAAGCCATGAGCGAGCCAGTTCGAACCCCACCTTTCGCGCCATTCGAGTGGCTGCTGTCCGGACGCTATTTGCGGGCACGTCGCAAGGAGGGGTTCATCTCCGTCATTGCCGGCTTCTCCTTCCTCGGCATCATGCTCGGCGTCGCCACCCTGATCATCGTGATGGCGGTCATGAACGGCTTCCGCAAGGAGCTGCTCGACAAGATTCTGGGCCTCAACGGACACCTGCTGGTGCAGCCGCTGGAATCGCCGCTGACCGACTGGAAGGACGTCGCCGAGCGGATTTCGGGCGTTCAGGGCGTCCGGCTGGCGGCCCCGGTGGTGGACGGCCAGGGACTGGGATCCTCGCCGTTCAACGCCGCCGGTGTCTTCATCCGCGGCATCCGCGCCGACGACCTCAACAACCTCACCTCGATCGCCAAGAACATCAAGCAGGGCTCGCTCGAGGGATTTGACGACGGGCAGGGTGTCGCCATCGGCCGCAGGCTGGCCGATACGCTGTCGCTGCATGCCGGCGACATGATCACGCTGGTGTCGCCGAAAGGCGCGGTGACCCCGATGGGCACCACGCCGCGGATAAAACCCTACCGGATCGCCGCGGTGTTCGAGATCGGCATGTCGGAATACGACTCCAGCTTCGTGTTCATGCCGCTGGCGGAAGCGCAGGCCTATTTCAACCGCAACAACGACGTCACCGCGATCGAGGTGTTCACCAACAATCCGGACCGCATCGACACCTTCCGCAAGACCGTCACCGAGGCCGCGGGAAGGCCGATATTCCTGGTCGACTGGCGGCAACGCAATTCGACCTTCTTCAATGCGCTGCAGGTCGAGCGCAACGTCATGTTCCTGATTCTCACCATGATCGTGCTGGTGGCGGCGCTGAACATCGTCTCGGGCCTGATCATGCTGGTCAAGGACAAGGGCAGCGACATTGCCATCCTGCGCACCATGGGCGCGTCGCAGGGCTCGATCATGCGGATCTTCCTGATCACGGGGGCGGCGATCGGCGTCGTCGGCACGCTGACCGGGCTGTTCGTCGGCCTCCTGATCTGCCTGAACATCGAATCGATCCGGCAATTCCTGTCCTGGCTCACCAACACCGAATTGTTCTCGCCGGAGCTTTACTTCCTGTCCAAGCTGCCGGCCGAGATCGACGTCGGCGAGACCTCGGCGGTGGTAATCATGGCCCTGACGCTGTCGTTCCTGGCCACGCTGTATCCGTCGTGGCGTGCCGCGCGCCTCGATCCCGTCGAAGCGCTCCGGTACGAGTGAGGACCAGATGGACGAGGCGGCGGAAGACGTACCGGTTATCTATCTCCACGAGATAAAACGCCAGTACATGCAGGGGGCGACGACGCTGACGATCCTCAACGGCGCCAAACTCGCGCTGTGGGCGGGACAGTCGGTGGCGCTGGTGGCGCCCTCGGGCGCCGGCAAGTCGACGCTGCTGCATATCGCAGGCCTGCTGGAGAGCCCCGACGACGGCGAGGTCTATGTCGGGGGGACCGCGACCTCGGGCCTGTCCGACGTCGAGCGGACCCAGATCCGCCGCACCGATATCGGTTTCGTCTATCAGTCGCACCGGCTGCTGCCGGAATTCTCCGCGCTTGAAAACGTCATGCTGCCGCAGATGATCCGCGGGCTGAAGCGCTCGGAGACCGTCAAGCGCGCCACCGAGATCCTGGCCTATCTGGGGCTCGGCGACCGCATCAAGCATCGGCCTTCCGAACTGTCCGGCGGCGAGCAGCAGCGGGTGGCGATCGCGCGCGCGGTGGCGAACGCGCCGCGGGCGCTGCTGGCGGATGAACCGACCGGAAATCTGGACCCGCATACCGCCGATCACGTGTTCGGCGCGCTCATGCAGCTGGTCAGGGCGACCCGGGTGGCGATGCTGATCGCGACCCACAACATGGAACTGGCCGGCCGGATGGACCGGCGGGTGTCGCTGGTGGACGGCCAGGTCGTCGAACTCGACTAGACCGGCTCAGAAGCGGAAAAGGCTCTGGCGTCGTCAAGCGCGGGTCAATGAGCGTGGCGATGCCGGTAATGCCGCGCCAGCGGCGCTTGCGCGTTCGCGGCGTACGGATTGAGCACGCACATCGCCGAGCGGCCCGAAGCCGCGGCGTTGCACTGGGGCAGCGACGCAAAGCTGCAATCGACAAAGCCGCCGTTCCGTCCATAGGTCTGCATGCAAACCGGATAATTCGGATCGTACGCCTGCGCGCGCGCCGGCACGGAGACCGAAACCGCGCCGATCGCCAGCATAGCCAAAGCCAGAACGCGCATCACAATCTCCTTGAGGAATTGGCAGGACGGCTGCGGTATCAACGCACGGACCAGACCGCATCTCCTTGATGCCGGTCAATTCACGTTGTCGCGCGGGTCGGAACGGGCTCTCGAACGTCCTCAGCGCGACGGATAGACCGGCATGACGTGACGGCTGCGATCGGCGCGGGGAGCTCCCTCGGGGACGTAATAGGGGTTCTGGAGGCAGTAGAGAATCCGGCCCGACGCGATGGCCCTGCACTGCTCGAAGCTGTCATAGCTGCAGTCGCTCAGCGCCGGAATGGTCTCGCCCTGAATACAGAAGGGATGGCGGGAGCCGACGGCGCTGGCGGGTGCGGTGCCCAGCAGCGCCAGTGCGGCGGCGGCGGCCAGCAGTGTTAGCGGCTGAGACGATCCGCACAAAAATGGCGGAATGCTTGGGGTAGACAAAAAGGGCCCCGTTGGTGGGGCCCCTGTTTTCTGTGCAAGGCGCGGTTTGAGGTTCAGAACGGCGGGTCGCCGCTATTTTCGTCGTCACTGTCGGTGGGCAGAGGCCGGAGCTGATCGCGATATTGGTCCTGGATCTGGAGAGAGTAGCACTGCCAGATCGCCTCTCGCAGGTCGTCGACCAGCTGGAAGACAGCGAAGGCTTGCTCGGTCGTCCAGTAGGTCGGGATCTGGAGGGCGATGGTGAGCGGCAGGCTTGTGGTGGATTTGGTCATGACTTGGCCCTCCGGCGTTTCTGGGCACGCAGCTCGGATCGTTCCTGTGCTTCCTTGAGGCGGTAGGACTCGCCCTCGATGGCCAGGATCTCGGCGTTGTGGACGAGGCGGTCCACGAGGGAGACGACGCAGGCGGCGTTGGGGAACACCTCGCGCCATTCGGCGAACGGCCGATTGGTGGTAATGAGCGTGCTCTTGCGCTCGTAACGGCGACTGACGAGCTCGAACAGCAGATCGGCATGGCGGTTGGAATAGGAGAGATAGCCGACCTCATCGATGGCCAGCAGATCGGGGCCAGCGTAGTGACGCAGGCGTCGGCGCAAGGTGGAGTCGCTGTCGAGCGCGGCGAGATCGCCGAGCAACTGCCCGGCGCTGGTGAACAGCACGGTGTGGCCGTGGATCAGTGCGTGATGGGCGATGTTGCGCGCGAGTGTTGATTTGCCGACCCCGTTGGGGCCGACCACGATGACGTTGGTGGCGTCCTTGAGGAAGTCGAGCGCCATCAGGGCTTCGAAGGCCGCGCGGTCACAACGTTTGGGCCAGGTCCAATCGAAGTCACAGGCGGGTTTGAAGCGCCCGATGTGAGCAGAGCCCAATCGGCGTTCCAGGCTGCGGCGGCCGCGCTCCTGCTCCTCCCAGTCGATGAGCGCCTCGACCCATCCGGCGTCGGCGACCTCGGTCCAGTGCGCCAGCAGGCCATGCAGCTTGAGGGCCTTGGCACGCGCGTGCAGAGCGTCGAGGTTACTCATCTGTCTGGTCCTTGAGCTGGTCGTAGGCTTCGAGCCGATGCGGTGTGACGAAGGTGTCGCGCGTCTTGACGTGCGTCGGCAGGTCGAGGGCGACGGGCGGCGGCTGTTGGCGCTGCTCGCGGTGGTGATCGAGTGCCAGACGCACCGCGTTGGGGTGAGGCACGCCGCGCTCCAGCGCCTCGCGGATCGCGACCTCGAGCTCGGCGGCGCCATAGCGGTCGAGCAGGCGCAGCAGGGCCGCGGTGATGGCGCCGAGATTGTCGCCGCGGGCGGCAGCGCCCAGCAGCAGGGTTTGGCTCGCCGGCGCGGCCTTGGCGAGCCGGTCGGTGCCGCGATGACGGCGTGCGGCCCGCTTGTCTGCGACGAGGGCTTCGATATGGGTGGGATCCTCGATCTGATCGCCCTTGTCGTAGCTTCGGCGATGGCAGGCGAGGATCTCGGTGCCGTCGACGACGCGCACCACGTGCGGATCGGCCAGCACGGTGAGCGGGCGCCCGACCTTGGTGTGAGGCACCGAGTAGTCGTTGAGATCGAAGCGGACATAGGGTGTCTTGCCGACCTTGACGGCGACGCGCTCGTTCAGCGGATAGGCATTGTCCGGCAGCGCGATCAGGCGGGGCGTCTCCTCGGCAAAGGCCGCGCGCACGCTCAGCGTTTGCTGTTCGGGGCAAGGCCTGTCCGCCGCCGCGCCGGCGCACCAGGCGGCAGCCTGGGCATTGAGATCGTCCACATCGGCAAACTGGCGGGCGGCGAAGAAGCCGTCGCGAACGTAGCGCACCGCACGCTCGACTCTGCCTTTCTCGTTGCCGCGCGCCACCGCCACTGGGCGGGGCTCGTAGTGATAGTGCGCGGCGAATGCGAGCAGCGTCGGGTGGAAGCGGATGGCATCAGCCTGCCGCTCCAGCACGGCGCTCTTGAGATTGTCGTACAGCAACACCCGGGGACAGCCTTGCCACGCCGTGAAGGCCCCGACATGCCCGCGCAGGAAGCTCTCCAGACGCGCGTCGAGGAAGAAGCGCAGGAAAATCTGGCGCGAGTAGCTCAGTACCATGACGAAAGCCATCAACGGCCGGCGGGCGCGACCGATGGTGAGATGCCCGAAGTGTCCCCAGTCCACTTGTGCCTGCTCGCCCGGAAGAGTGCGCAGGCGCAGATAGGCCTCGGCCGGCCGCCGCGGACGATGACAGGCGACAAGATGCCGGAAGTGATCCGGGCCGCCGCGGTAGCCGCGCTCGCGCACCATGGCGTGGAGGCGGCTGGCGGTGAGCGTCGGGAACTTCCGCAGCGTCTCGATCACGAACGGCAGGTAGGGCTCGATCTGCGAGCGCCGCGCCGGCGGACCGGTTCTGGGCATGCCGGACTGGGCCAGCACCCGCATCACGGTGCCGTGGTGCACGTGCAGCTGGCGGGCGATGGTGCCGATGCGCCACTTCTCGACATGGTAGTAGCGCAGAATCTGCGCCTCGATCTCAGGCGGGATGGTCATGATGCTCTCCTCGATGTCTGGTCGCGGCTCCGGTCCCGCCAACGGCGGCGCAGGAACCCCATACGGACGAACGGCGGACAGCGCCGGCCACACCAGCAGCAGCGCCCCAACGGCGGATTGCCGCCGCGGGATGGCGATTCAACGTCGCTCGAAGGCGCCACCGGCGGATCGCTCGCGGTGACCGTCGCGTCCACCGACACCCCATCATCCGGAGGCCGTGATGGTGAACCCTGATGCGTCACGTTCTTTTGTCGGGCGCGCCAGCGGCGAGCACGTGCCGCATGGTTCACCCGACCGCGGCGGCTCGCCTGGTAGCTCCGGCCGGCGGCGCGCTGAGCCTGATGACGGACCTCCCGCGCACAGCCGCCGGCACAGTAAATCTGGCCGCGGTCGCAGCAGCTGCAGATGAGTACCTGCGCTTGGCAGCGAACGCACAGGAACAGCCGGGCTGGCCCTTCCGCCGCCTCCGCCAGGCTGCGGCATGGACGCCGTCTGCAACGGGTGGAATAATGTCCCGGCATGCGTGCTCGGCACCGTGTGGGGCACGGCGTCGAACCCGGGCTTGGCAGTTTAGGTCGGCGCCGTGCCTGCCCATCGGCAGGTTGTCATCGCGCCATTGTGCGCTCGAGACCCGCCATAGCGCTGCGACCGAGCGTGCGGCGCAGGCAGGCCTGTGGATATGTGGACAACGCACAAGGGGCGTTGCCCACATACCCACAGGCGCAGCAAACGACAGTCAGCATCAAGTTGATTGCTTCGAAGGGAGACCGCTCAGACCCTACCCGTCACCCGCAGGCGACTACCAGCCGAAGAGGTCAGATCAGCTCGCCCAGGCAACTGCGCCATCTTTGCGCGGATCCGGGCAGCCATCCACAAGCAGCCCCAGAGTTGATTTAGGCATGGAAACCTCCCTTCGGCCGCGGCCGATTCGATATTGATTACTCGAGGTCTACCGAAGCCGCAGCATCGGGTTGCCGTCAACTCACATTCAAGGATGCCTGTTAGAGCAAGGCGGCGGGATTGGAAACCGGTCCCTCCAGGAGCATATTGCGGCGATGAAAAAATCCGATCTCACCTGTCCCGAATGCCATGCCGGCTACCGTCGCATCGAACTGGTCTCGCAAGGCGGCACCAGGGGCGCGTTTCATTGCCTGCTCTGCGACCATCTGCTGGAGGTGTTCGACGGCAAGACCGACATCGCCATCCGGCTCACGGTGCAGCCCGAAAAGACCTTCGAGTAGGCGCGGAGAGGCCTTGGCTCGGCCACCCGGCGGGGAGGGATTAACCAAGGGTATTATTTCGCGTACCGCCCCACGACCGGCGCTTGACTCCTGAGAACAAAATGGGAACTATGTTCCGCATATGTTCTCATTCGGGAGGCGGGCATGTTGAAGGTTTTCGTCGAGGAAGCAGTGGCGTTGGCGTCGATCACGCTGTTCGTCGGGATGATCGCGGTCTGGGCGCAGCTCATTCCCCAGCTCTGACCCCGGTTCGCGGCGTTCGGGGACATCGCGGACCCCCTGGGGAAAAGCCGGACGGCGGGGGGCAACGGCGCCTTCGGCGTGGACTCCGCCGGCCCGAGGCATCACCATTGAGACGCGAGTCGGCGCTGCAGGCGCGGCTTGGCGCTCCCTCAGGTCCAGCGATCCCAGTCCATGTCCTCAAAACCGTCGGCAGCCATGTCCAATACCGGATTTGTCCATCTCCATGTCCATTCGGCCTATTCGCTGCTGAAGGGCTCGATCAAGATCGCCAAGCTCGGCGAACTCGCCAAGGCGGACCGCCAGCCGGCGCTGGCGCTGACCGATACCGACAACATGTTCGGGGCGCTGGAATTCTCCGACAAGATGGCCGGATACGGCATCCAGCCGATCATCGGCTGTGAGCTCGCGGTCGATTTCGGCGATCAGGATCCCAATGCGCGCAATGCGCTGGCGGCGACGCCGACGCGGATCGTGCTGCTGGCGGCGCGGGAGCGCGGCTATCGCAGCCTGATGCGGCTGAATTCCCGCGCCTTCCTGGAAACGCCGATCCATCAGGTGCCCCACATCAAATTCGAGTGGCTGCAGGGCGACGCCGAGGACCTGATCGCGCTGACCGGCGGCCCGGACGGGCCGATCTCGCTGGCGATCGCGGCCGATCAGGCGCAGCTTGCGGCAACGCGCTGCGACCGGCTGGCAGGCCTGTTCGGCGACCGGCTCTATGTCGAATTGCAGCGTCACGGTGTCGACAAGGAACGGCGCGCGGAGGCCGGGCTGATCGATCTGGCCTACACCAAGGGCCTGCCGCTGGTGGCGACCAACGAGCCCTATTTCGCGGCGGCCGACGACTTTGAAGCCCATGATGCGCTGCTGTGCATCGCCGGCGGCCGGTTGATCGCCGAGACCGAGCGCGAGCAGCTGACCCCCGATCACCGCTTCAAGACCCGCGCCGAAATGGCGGTGCTGTTCGCGGACGTGCCGGAAGCGCTGGCCTCCACCGTCGAGATCGCCGAGCGCTGCTCGTTCCGCCCGTTGACGCGCAAGCCGATCCTGCCGCGCTTCACGGTGGGGGCGAGCTCCAACAGCGCGGACGCGGTCAGTGAAGAGGCGGCGGAATTGCGCCGGCAGGCCGAGGAGGGCCTGACCAACCGGCTCAGGGTTCACGGCCTGTCACAGGGCACCACCGAGGAGGACTACCGCGCCCGGCTGGCATTCGAACTCGATGTCATCACCCGCATGCAGTATCCCGGCTACTTCCTGATCGTCGCGGACTTCATCAAATGGGCGAAGTCGGAAGGCATTCCGGTGGGGCCGGGGCGCGGCTCCGGCGCGGGCTCGCTGGTCGCCTATGCCCTGACCATCACCGATCTTGATCCGATCCGCTTCGGCCTGCTGTTCGAGCGCTTCCTCAATCCGGAACGCGTGTCGATGCCCGACTTCGACATCGACTTCTGCCAGGACCGGCGCGGCGAGGTGATCGACTACGTGCAGCAGCGCTACGGCCGCGATCAGGTGGCGCAGATCATCACCTTCGGCACCTTGCAGGCGCGCGGCGTGCTGCGCGACGTTGGGCGCGTGCTGCAGATGCCGTACGGGCAGGTCGACAAACTGACAAAGCTGGTACCGCAGAATCCGGCGGCGCCGGTGACGCTGGCCGCCGCGATCGAGAGCGAGCCGAAGCTGCAGGCGTTCCGCGACGAGGACCCGGTGGTGGCGCGCGCCTTCGACATCGCCCAAAGGCTCGAGGGCCTGACCCGCCACGCCTCCACCCATGCCGCCGGCATCGTGATCGGCGATCGCCCCCTGAGCGAGCTGGTGCCGCTCTACCGCGATCCCAAATCCGACATGCCGGTGACCCAGTTCAACATGAAATGGGTCGAGCCGGCGGGGCTGGTCAAATTCGACTTCCTCGGCCTCAAGACGCTGACGGTGCTCGATGTCGCGGTCAAGCTGCTGAAGCAGCGCGGGGTCGAGGTCGATCTGACGACGCTGCCGCTCGACGATACCAAGAGCTACGAGATGCTGGCGCGCGGCGACGTGGTCGGCGTGTTCCAGGTGGAAAGCCAGGGCATGCGGCGGGCGCTGATCGACATGCGGCCCGACCGCTTCGAGGACATCATCGCGCTGGTGGCGCTGTATCGGCCGGGCCCGATGGCGAACATTCCGACCTATTGCGTCCGCAAGCATGGCGACGAAGAGCCGGAATATCTGCATCCGATGCTGGAGCCGATCCTGAAGGAGACCTTCGGCGTCATCATCTACCAGGAACAGGTGATGCAGATCGCCCAGGTGATGGCCGGCTATTCGCTCGGCGACGCCGACCTGTTGCGCCGCGCGATGGGCAAGAAGATCCGCTCCGAGATGGAGAAACAGCGCGCCATTTTCGTCGCCGGCGCCATGAAGAACAACGTGCCCAAGGGGCAGGCCGACACCATCTTCGAGCTGTTGGCAAAATTCGCCGACTACGGCTTCAACAAGAGCCACGCGGCCGCGTACGCGCTGGTGTCGTATCACACCGCCTACATGAAGGCGCATTACCCGGTCGAGTTCATCGCCGCGTCGATGACGCTCGACCTCAACAATACCGACAAGCTGTCGGAATTCCGCGCCGAGGCGCAGCGGCTCGGCATCAAGGTCGAATCCCCCGCGATCAACCGTTCCGCAGCCACCTTCGAAGTCAGCGCCGGCACCATCTATTACGCGCTGGCCGCGCTGAAGGGGGTGGGCGCGCAGGCGGTCGAACTGATCGTGGAGGCGCGCAAGGAGGGGGTGTTCACCTCGCTGGCGGATTTCGCCGCGCGGGTCAATCCGCGGGCGGTCAACAAGCGGGTGATCGAGAGTCTGGCCGCGGCCGGGGCGTTCGACGCGATCGACGCCAATCGCGCGCGCGTGTTCGGCGGCGCCGAGGCCATTCTCTCGGCGTGCCAGCGCAGCCACGAGGCCGCCACCGTCGGGCAGAACGACATGTTCGGCGGCGCCGCCGATGCGCCCACCATCATGCTGCCGCAGATCGAGCCGTGGCTGCCGGCCGAACGGCTGCGGCGCGAATATGATGCGGTCGGTTTCTTCCTGTCGGGCCATCCGCTCGACGATTACGCCACCGTGCTGAAACGGCTGCGGGTGCAGACCTGGGCCGAATTCTCCCGCGCGGTCAAAACCGGCGCCACCGCCGGCAAGGTCGCCGCCACCGTGGTGTCGCGGATGGAGCGGCGGACCAAGACCGGCAACAAGATGGGCATCATGGGGCTGTCCGACCCCACCGGCCATTTCGAGGCCGTGCTGTTTTCCGAAGGGCTCGCGCAGTATCGCGACGTGCTGGAGCCGGGTGCTGCGGTGCTGCTGCAGCTCGGCGCCGAACTGCAGGGCGAGGATGTCCGCGCCCGGGTGCTGCACGCCGAGCCGCTGGACGCCGCCGCCGCGAAAACCCAGAAGGGCCTGCGGATCTTCGTCCGCGACACCAGGCCGCTGGAATCCATCGCCAAGCGGCTGCAAATGCCCGAGGCCGGGCAGGGCGCGCCGGTCCGCGGCCTGCCGGCGGCCAAGCCTGCGCCGGCGCCCGCCGGCGGCGACGGCGACGTGTCGCTGGTGATGATGCTCGACCTCGAAACCGAGGTGGAGCTGAAACTGCCCGGCCGCTTCAGGGTCTCGCCGCAGATCGCCGGCGCGATCAAGGCCGTGTCGGGCGTGGTGGACGTGCAGACCCTGTAGGCGAAATGGAGCGCGCGATGTGCCAAACGGATTGCCGGCATTGGCGCTCTCGCCGCGGTGTTGTTCTCGGCGCCGCCGCAACGGTGGGGCTACTGCTGGGCAACACGGCCGGCGCCAAGGAAGACAAGAAGGAAAACAAGAAGGAAGACAAGGCGCCGCCGAAGCCGCAGAACGTGCTGTCGCCGGATGCCGCGCTCGAACGCCTGCTGAAGGGAAATACGCGCTACGTCGATGGCGTTTCGCTGCGGCACGATTTCAAGCATGAGCGCGAGGCTTTGGCCGCAGGTCAAAATCCCTATGCCGCGATATTGGGCTGCGCCGATTCCCGTATCGCCCCGGAATACGCCTTCGACAGCGGCCGGGGCGATCTGTTCGTCTGCCGCGTCGCCGGCAACTTCGCCGGCGATGAAACGATTGCAAGCATGGAATATGCGGTAGCGGTGCTGGGTGTGCCGCTGCTGCTGGTGCTCGGTCACGATCGCTGCGGCGCCGTCGATGCCACCATCAAATCCCTCAAGGACGACAAGGCGCTGCCGGGACATATGCCCTCGCTGGTCGAAGCCATCGCTCCTTCGGTCAAGGCGGTGTCGCGACAGCCCGGCGACATTCTCGGCAACGCGATCCGGCAGAACGTGATCGACAACGTCGCCAAACTGGCCTCCGCATCGCCGATTCTGAGCGCTGCAGTGGAACAGAAAAAGCTCAGGGTGGTCGGCGGCATCTACCGGCTCACTGACGGCCGGGTCGATCTCGTGACCTGAGGGTCTCGTCTCCCCGCCATGCGCCACGCCATATCGGCAACGCTTTTCGTTCAAGCCGCGTTCAGCTAGCATGTGTCCAATGCATGGGATGCCGTGGATGAACCGCAAGCGAACGGAAATGCGATGCAGGTGACCAGAATTGTTTCGAGCTTTTCGCTGTGCCTGATGATGCTGCTTTGCGGGCTCCCGGGAATCCTGGGTTCGGCCGCCGCCCAGCAGCAGGAGAAGCGGATCGCGCTGGTGGTCGGCAACGGCGCCTATGCCAAGTCGCCGCTGGCGACGACGGCCAATGACGCCGGCCTGATCGCGCAGACCTTGCAGGCGGCCGGCTTCGACGTGGTCGGGGCGCGCGACCTCGACGGCGATACGCTGCGCAAGAGTTTTCGCGACTTCATCCAGAAGGCCGAGACTTCCGGCCCCGGCACGGTCGCGATGGTGTATCTGGCCGGCTATGGCGTGCAACTCGCCGGCGAAAATTATTTCATCCCCGTCGATTCCACGCTGAGCCGCGACACCGATATTCCGATCGAGGGGTTGCGGATCAGCGATTATCTGCGCGAGCTTGCAGCGCTTCCGCTGAAGGCCAGCGTGTTCGTGCTGGATGCCGCCCGGCAGCAGCCCTTCATCGAGGGTGGCCAGCCCATCGCGGGTGGACTCGCGCTGGTCGAACCGGACCCGCATATGCTGGTGGCGTTCAACGCCGCCCCGGGCACGGTCGCTCCCGTCGAGCCGGGACCCTATGGCGTCTATGCCCAGTCGCTCGCGGAGATGATCCGCACCGGCGGACTGCCGTTGCCGGAGGTGTTCAACTGGGTCCGGCTCCGCGTCAACGATGCGAGCAAGGGCGCGCAGGTGCCGTGGGACGACAGCAGCAAGATCGACGCGTCGTTCACGTTCTTCGATCGCGCGCCGGACGCGCCCGCGCAGCCGCCGGCCGATCAGGCCGCCGCGGCGATGGCCAAGCCGATGCGCGATCTCGGCGTCCAGGATGCCTATGCCGCAGCCCTCGAACGCGACTCCATGCAGGGCTATGAAGATTTCCTCGCCGCCTATCCCGGCGATCCGCTGGCCCGACGGGTGCGCGCGATCCTCGCCGCGCGGCGCGAAGCCATCACCTGGCTTCGCACCTATCGAGCCGACACGCCGCAGGCCTATTGGTCCTATCTGAAGCGCTATCCGCGCGGGTCGCATGCCGGCGACGCCCGCCGCCGCCTCGCCATTCTCACCGCGCCGCTGGAGCCGCCGCCTTCGTTCGCGATGATCGACTACGATGTGGCGCCGCCGCCGCCGGATGAAATCGTCTATGTCGATCGTCCCGTGCTGGCGTTCGGCGATCCGGAGTTCGGCTTTTTGCCGCCGCCACCGCCGCCGCTGTACTTCCTGCCGCCGCCGCCGCCGGATTTCATCGTGCTGGCGCCGCCGATCGTGGCGATCGGGCTGTTCATCCTGCCGCAGCCGTATTTCGTGCCGATGCCGGTCTATGTCCGGCCGCCGATGTATGTCTCGCCGCCACCGAACAACATCATCTTCGCCAACATCCACAACACCACCGTCATCAACAATGTCATCAATCGGCCGCCACCGCCGGGCCCGGTCGGTCCGGGAGTCGGCCCCGGTGGGGCGAGACCGCCCGGCGCTGGCCCGACATTGCCGCCGTCGGTCGCGCAGCGGGCGTCGCTGATCCAGCAGGGCAAACTGCCGGTGCCGCCGAGTGCCGCGATCACGCCCGGTGCGCCCGGCGCAGCGCCCAATGCCCCGTTGCCCGCCAGCGTCGCTCCTAACGCGCTGCCGAAGGCCAATGCGCTGCCGGTCCCCGGTGCCAAGGGGAGCCCGCCAGCGCCTCCCGGCGCCACCGGGCCCGGTCCGGGCGCGCCCAACCCGAACCTGAAGCTGACGCCGGTGACGCCGGGTCCGGCGGGGGCGGGTGCTCCGAAAACGCCGGGAGCCGGCGTGCCGCCAGCTGCGGTGGGCCAGCCGAAGCCGGGGATCTCGGTCCAGTCCCCTGGAGCCAAGCCGGCCATTCCGGAGCAGATGCGAAAACAAGGCGCGACTCCGCCGCCGCCACCACCGGCCAATCCCGCAGCGGCGCCAGCCAAACCGGCTGCGGCAGCCACCAGGCCGGTTCCGCCGCCACCGCCGAAGCCGCAGGTTCAGGCCCAGCCGCCGCGCCGTGCGGCGCCGCCGCCACCGCCGCCACGTCTGGCGGCTCCGCCACCTCCGCCGCGGCCCCAGATCGCCCGTCCGGCGCCGCCGCCGCCCCGGCCAGCCCCGCCGCCGCGACCGGCTCCGCCCGCGCGGCCGGCTCCGGCCAAGAAATGCCCACCGAACGCTCCGAAATGCTGAGCGCCGAACCGGTCAGACCTCGGGCCTGACCGGTTCGTTTTCGGTTTTGGACCATTCTGCGCACCGCAGGTGTTTCCGCACCCGCGGTGGAACTGCGGTGCGCCGCCGGTCGTTGGGCGATGTGACGATTAGCCTTGCACCCTGCGAATGGTGGGTCGACCATCGCAACCCGTGGCGGGGCTCATCGACGAGGCAAGAACATGCGCAGAATTGCATTTTGTTGTTTGGTACTGGCATCGGCGAGCTTTGCGACCGCAGCAGTTGCGCGGCATGCCCACCACAGACACCCGCATCACGGGATGATTTCGACGCAAGCGCGTGCGCCGGCGGAAAGCCTGACGACGGTCGGGACCCCGGATTGCCACGTGCAGGGACGCCTTTTGCGAGCGGCGCATCATTGCCCGCCCGAGGCGGTGGCCGCAGCACCCCCCATCGGCTACGAAAGGCCCGCGCACAGGCATTGATCGAGCGGCGGGCAGGGACCCGCGACGGCGAGCTGCGACGCTGCGAATTGGCGGATTCGGGGCCCTGCCGCCCGGGGCCCCATGGAAAGCGGGCCGCGGCCGGTGAGGCGGCCCTATTTCCTTGCTTCCTGGGAGAATCCCGCTATATAGCGGCCCATCTCACACGGAAACATGGCTCAAAAGGCCGTCCGGTGGCAGCCGGGCCATAAGGCTCGTCTGCTCACACGTTTCCGGAGGAACCAACCGGAGAATTAGACTATGGCGCTACCCGATTTCTCTATGCGTCAGCTGCTCGAAGCTGGCGTTCACTTTGGCCACCAATCGCACCGCTGGAATCCGAAAATGGCGGATTACATTTTCGGTGCGCGCAACAACATCCACATCATCGATCTCGCCCAGACCGTGCCGCTGTTGCACCGGGCGTTGCAGGCCGTCAGCGACACTGTCGCCAAGGGCGGTCGCGTGCTGTTCGTCGGCACCAAGCGGCAGGCGCAGGACGGCGTTTCCGAGGCTGCCAAGCGCTCGGCGCAGTATTTCGTCAATTCGCGCTGGCTCGGCGGCACGCTGACCAACTGGAAGACGATCTCCGGCTCGATCAAGCGGCTGCGGCACCTCGATGAAGTGCTCAATTCCGGCGATGCCAATGCCTACACCAAGAAGGAGCGGCTGACGCTGCAGCGCGAGCGCGACAAGCTCGACCGTTCGCTGGGTGGCATCAAGGACATGGGCGGTCTGCCCGACATGATCTTCGTGATCGACACCAACAAGGAAGATATCGCGATCCAGGAGGCGCAGCGGCTGAACATTCCGGTCGCCGCGATCGTCGATACCAATTCCGATCCCAAGGGCATCACCTATGTGATTCCCGGCAATGACGACGCCGGTCGCGCCATCTCGCTGTATTGTGACCTGTTCGCGCGCGCCGTCATCGACGGCATCTCGCGCGCCCAGGGCGATTCGGGCATGGACATCGGCGCTTCCGCCCAGCCGGTCCGCGAGGAGATTGCCGCAGCACCGCAGCCCGTGGGCTTCCAGGGTCTCGCCGGACCGCGCGGTACGGCCGACGATCTCAAGAAGCTCACCGGCGTGTCCGGCGCGATCGAGAAGAAGTTCAACGACCTCGGCATCTTCCACTACTGGCAGCTGGCCGAACTCGACCACGACACCGCCCACAAGATCGGCGAAGAAGTCGGACTGCCGTCTCGCGCCGACGGCTGGGTGGCCCAGGCCAAGGCGATGACCGCGGAAGCGGAATAACGCGAAGCGGCTGGCCGGATCGCTCCGGCCACCACCTCCCATTTGAAATTGCTGGCGGCAGACGGCGGCGAGGCGGCGAAGGCCGCGCCGCGGTCGCCCTGACAGGCAAAGGATTGCAACGATGGCAACAATCACAGCGGCGATGGTCAAGGACCTTCGCGAGACCACTGGCGTCGGCATGATGGATTGCAAGCAGGCGCTCGCCGAAAACGACGGCGACATGCAGGCGGCGATCGACTGGCTGCGCAAGAAGGGGCTGTCGAAAGCCGCGAAAAAGGCCGGCCGCACCGCGGCCGAGGGCCTGATCGGCGCGCTGACGGCGGGCACCAAGGGCGTGGTCGTCGAGGTCAACTCCGAGACCGATTTCGTGGCCCGCAACGAGCAGTTCCAGGGGCTGGTCAAGATGATCGCGCAGGTCGCGCTCGAGGTCGGTGCCGATCTGGAGAAAATCAAGGCTGCCAAGGTCGGCGCCGTGACGGTGGAGACCGCGATCGCGGACGCGATTGCGACCATCGGCGAGAACATGATGCTGCGCCGGGTGGCTTCGCTCGAGGTCGGCAAGGGCGTGGTGTCGAGCTACGTGCACAACGCCGTGATCGAGGGCGCCGGCAAGATGGGCGTGATCGTGGCGCTGGAGTCCACCGGCAAGACCGACGAACTCGCAATACTCGGCAAGCAGATCGCCATGCATGTCGCCGCGGCCAATCCGCAGGCGCTGGATCCGGCCGGGCTCGATCCCGCCGCCGTCACGCGCGAGAAGGACGTGCTGGCCGACAAATACCGCCAGCAGGGCAAGCCTGAAAACGTGATCGAGAAGATCGTCGAATCCGGTCTGAAGACCTACTACAAGGAAGTCTGCCTGCTGGAGCAGGCCTCGGTACATGGCGAGCACAACGGCAAGTCGGTCGCGCAGGTGCTCAAGGAAGTCGAGGGCAAGGTCGGCGCGCCTGTGAAGATCACCGGATTTGTGCGCTATGCTCTGGGCGAGGGAATCGACAAGCAGGAAACCGATTTCGCAGCAGAGGTCGCGGCCGCCAGCGGCAAGAAGTAACCGCCGGAACGTTGCTGCCGGCCGGTTTGTGCCGGCAGATGCCCGCGCGGAGAAGGAAAGCGTTTAGCAATGGCTGAGCCGCTCTATCGTCGTGTGGTGATCAAGCTCTCCGGCGAGTATTTTGCCGGCCCGCATGCGTCCGGCATGGACCAGCCGACCATCGACCGGGTCGCCGGCGACCTGATCGCGGCCCGGGAATTGGGTATCGAGATCGCCGTCGTGGTCGGCGGCGGCAACCTGGTCCGCGGCGTTGAGGTTTCCTCGCGCGGCGTCTCGCGCCCGACCGGCGACACCATGGGCATGCTCGCCACCGTGATGAACTGCCTGGCGCTGGAGGCTGCGATCGAACGCCGGGGCGCGCCGGCGCGAGCGCTGTCCGCCTTCGTGATGCCGCAGGTCTGCGAGCTCTTCACCCGGGGTGCAACGCACAAATATCTCGCCGAGGGTCGCATCGTGCTGCTCGGCGGCGGCACCGGCAATCCCTACTTCACGACCGATACCACCGCGGTGCTGCGAGCCGCCGAAATCGGCGCACAGGCGGTGCTGAAGGCCACCAATGTCGACGGCGTCTACAGCGCCGATCCCAAGAAGGACCCGGCCGCCAAGCGGTTCGACCGCCTGACGCACTCGCAGGCGATCGAGGGCGGCTACAAGGTCATGGACGCGACCGCATTCGCGCTTGCCCGCGAGGCATCGCTGCCTATCATCGTGTTCTCGATCGCCGAGCCGGGGTCGATCGGTGCCATCCTGCGCGGCGCCGGCCACGGCACCATCGTCGCCGGCTGACGCGCGCGGGCGGAGAAGTTTTCAGGAGGGGAGAGCGTTATGCCCACGGGTAGTTACGACATCAACGAATTGAAGCGCCGCATGCAAGGCGCGACGCAAGCTCTCAAGCACGAACTGGGCGGCCTGCGAACCGGGCGCGCCGCGGCCTCGATGCTGGAGCCGGTGCAGGTCGACGCCTATGGCACCCACATGCCGCTGAATCAGCTTGCCACCGTCAGCGTGCCGGAGCCGCGGCTGCTCTCCGTGCAGGTGTGGGACAAGTCGATGGTCAAGGCCGTGGAAAAGGCGATCGTGGATTCCAATCTCGGCCTCAGTCCGGCGACCGAAGGCCAGGTGCTTCGGCTGCGCATTCCCGAACTCAACGAGGAGCGCCGCAAGGAACTGGTGAAGGTGGCGCATAAATACGCCGAGGCGGCCAAGGTCGCGGTCCGGCACGTACGCCGCGACGGACTCGATACCATCAAGAAACTCGAGAAGAACCACGAGATCTCCGAGGACGATCAGGAACGGCTGGCCGCTGACGTGCAGAAGGCCACCGACGGGACGATTTCGGAGATCGATCAGTTGCTCGCGGCCAAGGAAAAGGAAATCCTCACCGTCTAGAGCGACGTTTTTTGTTCTGACGTGGTTTCTTCACGCGAACCGGTGTCCGCCTGGCTCGAAAACGCTCCTGGGATTGACGATGTCGAACGCCGCCGCCCCCGCCACCGAAGGACCGGATCGAACCGATCCGCCGCTGCACGTGGCCGTCATCATGGACGGAAACGGGCGCTGGGCTGCTGCGCGCGGGCTGCCGCGCGCCGAAGGCCATCGTCGCGGCGTCGAGGCGCTGCGCCGCGTCGTTCGCGCCTCCAGCGAACTCGGCATACTCTACCTGACGATCTTCTCCTTCAGTTCTGAAAACTGGTCGCGTCCGGCGACAGAGATCGGCGACCTGTTCGGCCTGCTGCGCCGCTTCATCCGCAACGACCTCGCAACGCTGCACCGCGACGGCGTGAGGGTGCGCGTGATCGGCGAGCGCGACGGATTGGAGCCGGACATCTGCGCGCTGCTGAACGAAGCGGAAGAGCTGACCAGGCAGAATACCAAACTCAATCTGGTGGTCGCGTTCAACTACGGATCGCGGCAGGAAATCGCGCATGCGGCGCAGCGGCTTGCGCGCGAGGTCGCCGAGGGCAAACGCGATCCCGCCACGATCGACGCCGACACGCTCGGCCGCTACCTCGACGCGCCCGATATTCCCGATCCCGACCTGATCATTCGAACCAGCGGCGAGCAGCGGTTGTCGAATTTCCTGATGTGGCAGGCGGCCTACAGCGAACTGGTCTTCGTGCCGATCCACTGGCCTGATTTCGACAAGGCCGCGCTCGAGCAAGCGATCGCCGAATATGCCAGACGGGAGCGCCGTTTCGGCGGTCTGGCCGCGAAAACCGGATCGTGACCGAGGGCGAAGCCGCGCCGGCGGCGGCGACCGAGCAGGGGTCGCGCGATCTGATGTTGCGCGTCATCGCCGCCTTGGTGCTGGCGCCGGCGGCGGTCCTGGTCGCCTATCTCGGCGGATGGCCGTGGACGACGCTGGTGACGCTGGCGGCGATCGGTCTCTATGTCGAATGGCTGATGATCGTGGGCGCTGCGCGTGAGCGGCGCGCGGTGGTGGCTGGCGGCGTCGCACTGGCGGTCTCCGGGGTGTGTCTGGCGGTCGGCAGGGTCGATGCTTCGCTGCTGGTGGTCGTCATCGGGCTGGCGGCGGTGACGATCGTCGCGCCGGCGCGGCGTCACTGGACGGCGGCGGGGTATTGCTATGCCGCCGCGGCGCAGATGGCATCGGCGCTGCTTCGGCTCGATCAGGCCAGCGGATTCGCCGCCCTGATGATGGTGCTTCTGGTGGTCTGGGGAACCGATATCGGCGGCTATTTCGCCGGCCGCGGTATCGGCGGCCCGAAACTCTGGCCGCGAGTGAGCCCGAAGAAGACCTGGGCGGGCGCCGTCGGCGGCTTCGCGGCAAGCCTGGTCATATCGGGAGGCTTTGCGGCGTTGGGCGTCGGCAAGACGAGTCCGCTGTTGCTGTTGGGCGCGGCGCTCTCGATCGCCTCCCAGCTTGGCGATCTCCTTGAATCCGCGGTGAAACGGCAATTCGGCGTCAAGGACTCCAGTCACCTCATCCCCGGGCATGGCGGGCTGATGGATCGCCTCGACGGCTTCGTCGCGGCGGCTGTCATCGCCGCTGTTTTCGGTCTCTTGCGGCACGGCGTGGATGGCGTCGGCCGCGGTCTTATGGTTTGGTGAACGACATGAGCGCAGTTCCGTTGCGTAACAACAAGGCCGCGGTATCCGCCGTGCGCACCGTGACCGTCCTCGGCGCCACCGGGTCGATCGGCGACAGCACCATGGATTTGCTGCGGGCCTCGCCCGAGCGCTATCGGGTCGAGGCGCTGACCGCGAACACCAACGTGCAGGCGCTGGCGAAGCTTTCGAAGGAATTCGGCGCGCGGTTTGCGGCTGTCGCCGATCCCGCTCGCCTCGGCGAACTGAAGGATGCTCTGGCCGGTACGATCACCGAATGCGGCGCCGGCGAGAGCGCGGTGATCGAGGCCGCGGCCCGGCCGGCGGATTGGGTGATGGCGGCCGTCAGCGGCGCGGCCGGCCTGAAACCCGCGCTCGCTGCGGTCGACCGCGGCGCCACTGTCGCGCTGGCCAACAAGGAATGCCTGGTCTGCGCCGGCGATTTCTTCATGCAGCGTGCGGCGACGGCCGGGGCCTGCATCCTGCCCGCCGATTCCGAGCACAACGCACTGTTTCAGGCGCTCGGCTCGGGAAACCGCGAGGAACTGGTCCGCGTCATCATCACCGCTTCAGGCGGTCCATTCCGCACCTGGACCAGCGCGGACATCGAGCAGGCGACGCTCGCGCAGGCGCTGAAGCATCCGAACTGGAGCATGGGCCAGAAGATCACCATCGATTCCGCGTCGATGATGAACAAGGGGCTCGAAGTGATCGAAGCCGCCTATCTGTTCGCGCTGACGCCGGAGGAGATCGACGTCCTGGTACATCCGCAGTCGATCATCCACGGCATGGTCGAGTTCTCCGACCGTTCGGTGGTCGCGCAACTGGGCGCGCCCGACATGCGCACGCCGATCGCGCATTGCCTCGGATGGCCAGATCGAATCGTGGGTCCTTCCGCCAGGCTCGATCTCGCCAAGATCGGACAGCTGACCTTCGAGGCGCCGGATTTCGCACGCTTCCCCGGGCTCAAGCTGGCCTACGAAGCGCTGCGCACCGGGCGCGGCGCGACCACTGTTTTCAACGCCGCCAACGAGGTGGCGGTGGCCGCCTTCATCGCCGGCAGGATCAGATTCGGAGCCATCGCGCGCCTGGTCGAGGCGACCTTGAACGACTGGGTCCGTTCGGGGAACCTGGCGCCGCTGACCTCGGCGGACGACGCCATCGCCGTTGACCATACCGCGCGAAATAAAGCTGCCACCCTCTTGCCTCAAATTGCCTTAAAGGCATCCTAGAGCGTTGGGGACAGGGCTTTCGGCTCTGGTTAAGGGGAAGCGGATGTCCGAGTTTTTTCTTCATAGTTTCAATACGTTGAGCCATGGGCTCATCGGTTACGTGATCCCCTTCCTGTTCGTGCTCACCATCGTCGTTTTCTTCCACGAGCTCGGTCATTTCCTGGTTGCCCGCTGGGCGGGCGTCAAAGTGTTAACGTTCTCGCTCGGCTTCGGGCCGGAACTCGCTGGATTCAACGACCGCCACGGCACCCGCTGGAAGCTCTCGGCGATCCCGCTCGGCGGCTACGTCAAGTTCTTCGGCGACGACAGCGAGGCCTCGACGCCATCGTCCGAGGCGCTCGCCAGCATGACCAAAGAAGAGCGCCAGGGCAGTTTCCATCACAAGAAGGTCGGGCCGCGCGCGGCCATCGTGGCCGCCGGTCCGATCGCCAATTTCGTGCTCGCGATCGTGATCTTCACCGGCCTGTTCACCTTCCTCGGCAAACCGAGCACGACGGCGCGGGTCGATCAGATCGAGACGGGCAGCGCTGCGGCGGCGGCCGGTTTCGAGGTCGGCGACGTCGTCACCGTGATCGACGGCTCCAAGATCGAAAGTTTCTCCGATATGCAGCGCATCGTCGGCGTTCACGCCGGCGAGCCCTTGAGCTTCACGGTCAAGCGCGGCGAATCCACAGTGCAGTTGCAGGGCACGCCGCAGCTGCGGGAAGTCAAAGACCCGTTCGGGAACGTCCATAAGCTCGGCGTCCTCGGCATCACCCGCAAGACGGTAGCCGGCGACACCCTGACCGAGCGGGTGGATCCCGCTACCGCGCTGTGGCTCGGCGTCAAGGAAACCTGGTTCGTGGTCGACCGCACGCTGGCCTATATCGGCGGCGTCTTCACCGGCCGCGAGGCGGCCGACCAGGTCGGCGGGCCGCTGCGGATCGCCCAGATTTCAGGTCAGGTCGCCACCATCGGTCTTGCCGCATTGGTGCATCTGGCGGCGGTACTTTCGATCTCGATCGGGCTTTTGAACCTGTTTCCGGTTCCGCTGCTCGATGGCGGTCACCTTCTGTTCTATGCGGTCGAGGCGGCGCGCGGGCGCCCCTTGTCGGAGCGGGCGCAGGAGATGGGATTCCGAATCGGACTCGGTCTGGTGCTGATGCTGATGGTGTTTGCGACCTATAACGACATCCTCCATCTGGCGGCATCCTGAAGCGGCTTTTTTGTGACGTGACCAATAGGCAACGTCTTGGAATGAAATTGGAATTGCACTGCAATAGAACGTTTGCCGCCCCGGCAAATTTGGTTACAAGCAGAACAAGAGTTGGGAATCTGCCGGTTCGTAGGGGTGCGGTCCGGCACAGGAATGACAAGGGCGCGTTGCGCATGAATGTTGGAATGCGAGTCCGGGGGGGCTTGTTGGCTGCCCTGATCATGTTCGCCGTGCCGGTTGCCGGCACGATGGCCGCCATGCTTGTGGCGTCGCCTGCGGCTGCCCAGAGCACGGCTTCGATCGAGGTCCAGGGCAATCGGCGTGTCGAAGTCGACACCATCCGATCGTACTTCAAGCCCGGCCCCGGGGGGCGCCTGGACCAGGCGCAAATCGACGACGGCCTGAAGGCGCTGATCGAAACCGGATTGTTCCAGGACGTGAGAATCACCCAGCCGGGTGGCCACATTCTGGTGACCGTGATCGAAAACCCTGTGATCGGAAAAGTTGCCTTCGAGGGCAACAAGAAGGTCAAGGACGATCAGCTTTCGGCGGAAGTGCAGTCCAAGCCGCGCGGCACGCTGTCGCGTCCGATGGTGCAGTCCGATGCCCAGCGCATCGCGGAAATCTATCGTCACTCCGGACGCTACGACGTAACCGTCACGCCCGAGATCATCGAACAACCGAATAACCGCGTCGATCTGGTTTTCACCATCACCGAAGGCGGCAAGACCGGGGTCAAGCAGGTCGAGTTCATCGGCAACGTCGCCTATTCGTCCTACCGCCTCAAGGACATCATCAAGACGCACGAAGCCAACCTGCTGAGCTTCCTCGGCGGCGGCGACGTCTACGATCCGGACCGGGTCGAAGCCGACCGCGATCTGATCCGCCGCTTCTACCTGAAGCACGGCTTCGCCGACGTGCAGGTGGTGGCCGCGTTGACGGAATACGATCCGGAGAAGAAGGGCTTCCTGGTCACCTTCAAGATCGAGGAGGGCCAGCAGTACCGGGTGGCGGCTGTCAATTTCCAGTCCAGCATCGCGTCGCTGGACGGTAACACCCTGTCGAGCTTCTCCCGCGTCAGCACCGGCGTGGTCTACAACGCCGAAGCGCTGGAGAAGTCGGTCGAGGAGATGCAGATCGAGGCCTCGCGGCGCGGTTATGCCTTCGCGATCGTGCGCCCGCGCGGCGACCGCAATTTCGAGAATCACACTGTCACCATCACCTTTGCCATCGACGAAGGTCCGCGAACCTACATCGAGCGCATCAACGTCCGCGGCAACACCCGCACCCGGGACTACGTGATCCGCCGCGAGTTCGATATCTCGGAAGGTGACGCCTACAACCGCGCGCTGGTCGATCGGGCCGAGCGCCGCCTGAAGAACCTCGATTTCTTCAAGAGCGTGAAGATCACGACCGAGCCGGGATCATCGAGCGATCGCGTGATTCTCATCGTCGATCTCGAAGAAAAATCCACCGGCGACTTCTCGGTGTCGGGCGGCTATTCGACCACCGACGGCCCGCTCGCAGAGGTCAGCGTTTCCGAACGTAACTTCCTCGGTCGCGGCCTGTTCGCCAAGGCGTCGGTGACTTACGGCGAGTACGCCCGCGGCCTCACGCTCTCCTATGTCGACCCTTATTTGCTGGATTACCGGGTCGCGCTCGGCCTCGACGCGTTCTACCGCGAGCAGCTTTCCAACAGCTATATCTCGTACGGAACCAAGACGATCGGTTTCAGTCCCCGGCTCGGGTTCGCGCTGCGCGAAGATCTCTCCTTACAGCTGCGCTATTCGATCTATCAGCAGACGATTTCGCTGCCGTACTATCTGGCCAATTGTAACAACACCACCAACAACTCGGTGCTCGCCTTCAATCCATCGCCGGCATGGGTCGCCGCGAACGGAACTGCGGCTGCGCTGGCCGGCGGCGCCACCGACGCTTCGGGCACCGGGCTGTGGTGCTACAGCGACGGCGAAGCTTCGCTGCCGGTTCGCCAGGAACTGGCGAACGGCGCCGCGCTGACCTCGTCGGTCGGCTACTCCCTGAACTACAACACGCTGGACAACAACAAGAATCCGACCGACGGCCTGCTCATCGACTTCAAGCAGGACTTCGCCGGCGTCGGCGGCGACGTCTCCTACCTGAAGAGCACGATCGACGCGAAATACTTTACGCCGCTGGTGTCCGACATCGTCGGACTGATCCATGTGCAGGGTGGTATTCTGAACAAGGTCGGCAGCGACCTGCGAATGCTCGACCAGTTCCAGATGGGCCCGAATCTCGTCCGCGGCTTTGCCCCGAACGGCATCGGTCCGCGCGACATCAACCCCTACGGCACGATGGACGCGCTCGGCGGCACCAAATATTGGGGTGCGTCGTACGAACTGCAGATGCCGTTCTGGTTCCTGCCGAAGGAAGTCGGCTTGAAGGGCGCGATCTATGCCGACGCCGGCGGCCTGTTCGACTACCAGGGCCCGACGTCGTGGGCGGCAACCGGCGAAGTCAACACCGCCGGCTGCAAACCCCCGACGCAGTATCCCAATCCGAACCCCGGAACCTGTTTGGGATTGCAGTATGATGACAATAACGTCGTGCGCACTTCCGTCGGTGTCGGCCTGATCTGGACCTCGCCGTTCGGCCCTCTGCGCTTCGACTATGCGATTCCTTTGACCAAGGGTGCGTATGACCGGGTCCAGCAGTTCAAGTTTGGCGGCGGAACGACCTTCTAAGGTGTTTTCGAGCGAAGCGGGTCCCGGTTCGCGTGAAGAAGACGCGTCATAACAAAAAGAGAGAGAGAGTTCGGTTCTGATTGATCACAGCCGAACCTCTGGTTCGATCACCGGCCGGACCGCGACGGGTGGAATGGCACAGCCGACATTTTTCGAACGACCACCTTCGTCGACGCTCGCAGAAATAGCCGCGTTGACGACGGCGCATCTGACCGACCCGTCGCTGGGCAGCCGGTCGGTTAGGGGGCTCGCGCCGCTCGACGAAGCCGGCCCGATGCACCTGACGTTTTTCGACAATCTGAAATATGCCGGACAACTCGCTTCGACCAAGGCCGGCGCCTGTCTGGTGAGCCCACGTTTCGAATCCAGGGTTCCTGCCGGTGTCGCGGTGCTGCGCAGCGCCCAGCCGTTCCGCGACTTCGTCAACATCGCCCGCGAGCTCTACAAGAGCGCGCTCCGCCCGCAATCCTGGTTCGGCAATCCCGGCATCGCAGCCTCCGCGGTCATCGATCCCAGCGCGCATCTGGAGGATGGCGTGATCGTCGATCCGCTGGCGGTGATCGGCCCCAATGTGGAAATCGGCGCCGGCACGGTGGTCGGGGCGGGCGCCATCATCGGGGCCGACGTCAGGATCGGCCGGGATTGCAATATCGGTGCGCGGACCGCGATCCAGTTCGCGCTGCTGGGCAACAACGTCCTGATCCATCCCGGCTGCAGCATCGGCCAGGATGGCTTCGGATTCGTTTTTTTCGGGCCGGAAGGCCATTTGAAGGTGCCGCAAACCGGCCGGGTCCTGATCCAGAACGATGTGGAGATCGGCGCGGGAACGACCATCGACCGCGGCAGCCTGCGCGATACCGTGATCGGCGAAGGCACCAAAATCGACAATCAGGTCCAGATCGGCCACAATGTGACCATCGGCAGGCACTGCCTGCTCGCAGCCCAGATCGGGCTGGCGGGCAGCCTGACCTTGGGGGACAACGTGGCGCTGGGGGCCAAGGTGGGCATCAACAACCATCTGCACATCGGTGACGGCGCCCAGGTCACGGCGATGAGCGGCGTCAAGGATGACATCCCGGCGGGCGGGCGCTGGGGTGGGTTCTTTGCAAAACCAACCCGGCAGTGGTTCAAGGAGATCGTAGCGGTGGAGCGTCTGGTGCGCGACGGCTCTGCCGATCCGAAAGGCGAGGGGCGGGAGTAATGGAGGAGGCATCGGTCAGGTTTGCGATGGTGGATATCAATGAGATCCTCAAGACGCTTCCGCACCGCTATCCGATGCTGCTGATCGACCGGGTGATCAACATCCGGACCGATTACAGCGGCATCGGCATCAAGAACGTCACCTTCAACGAACCGCCATTTCTCGGGCATTTCCCCGACCGGCCGGTCTATCCCGGTGTCATGATGATCGAGGCGATGGCGCAGACCGCCGGCGTGATCGGAATCAAGTCGGTCGAGGGCACTGAGAAGCCGCGCGCGGTGTATTTTCTCACCATCGACAAATGCAAATTCCGCAAACCGGTGATGCCCGGCGATACCGTCGAATATCACATGCGCTCGATCGGCCGGCGCAAGGCGATGTGGTGGTTTCACGGCGACGCCAAGGTGAACGGGACGACGGTGGCCGAGGCCGATGTCGGCGCGATGCTGACCGACTGAGGGTGTGATCGGCGGTGCTCGCAGCGGCCGACATACGGCGTAACCATACGTCACTGGACAGTGCCGGGACGTCGCGGTAACCACCGCAAAACATTGGCGTATCACACGATATTGGCGAATATTGAATCATGAGCAGCATCGATCCCACCGCGCGGATTGAAGACGGCGCTGTGATCGGCGAGGGCGCCTCGATCGGGCCCTACTGCATCATTGGCCCCCACGTCGTCATCGGCGCCAACTGCAAGCTGATCGCGCATGTGCACATCACGGCGCAGACCACGGTCGGCGACGGCTGCACCATCTATCCGTTCGTCTCGCTGGGCACGCCGCCGCAGTCGCTGAGCTATCGCGGCGAACTGACCAGGCTCGAGATCGGGCAGGGCTGCACCATCCGCGAATCCGTCACCATGAACGCCGGGACGGTTGCCGGCGGCGGCATCACCCGGGTCGGCGACCGCGGTTATTTCATGAACTGCAGCCATGTCGGCCACGATTGCCATGTCGGCAATGACGTGATCTTCGCGACCTCCGCGACGCTGGGCGGCCACTGCGAGATCGGCGATTTCGTCTTCATCGGCGGGCTTTCCGCGGTGCATCAGTTCACGCGGATCGGGCCCCAGGTGATGGTGGGCGGGGTCTGCGGAGTGCGCGGCGACGTGATTCCGTTCGGCCTGGTCAACGGCCAGTATGCCAGCCTCGAAGGCCTCAACATCATCGGCATGAAACGCCGCAAATTCACCAAGGAGCGGCTCGCTCGTGTTCGTTCGTTCTATCAGAAGCTGTTCCATGGACCCGGCGTGTTCGCCGAACGTCTCGACCTGGTGCAGCCGCAGGCCGCCGAGGATCCCGCGATCGCGGAGATCCTGACCTTCATCGGGGCCGGCAAGCATCGCGCGCTGTGCCTGCCGGCCGACGAGCGCAACAACCATTGAAGACGGGATCGCCGGAGCCATGACAGAACAGGCTTTGGAGATTTCATCCCCGGTCGGCCTGATCGCAGGCGGTGGCGCGATGCCGTTCGCGGTCGCCGATTGCATGCGCGCGCGCGGCGTCCAGCCGGTGCTGTTCGCGCTGAAGGGCGCCTGCGATCCCGAGGCGGTGGCGCGCTTTCGCCATCACTGGATTTCGGTCGGCCAGGTCGGTCGGGCGATCAAGCTGTTTCGCGCGGAGAACTGCCGCGACCTGGTTTTCATCGGCACGCTGGTGCGGCCGGCGCTGTCGGAGGTCAGGCTAGACTGGGGCACGGTTCGCGTGCTCGGGCGCGTCTGGGCCGCCTTCCGCGGCGGCGACGATCATCTGCTGTCCGGGATCGGCCGCATTCTCGAACAGGACGGGTTTCGCATGGTCGGGATCAAGGACGTCGCTCCCGATCTGCTGATGCCCGAGGGGTGTCTGACCCGCACCGCGCCGGACCCGAACGCCGCCGGCGATATCGCCAGGGGACGCGAGGTGCTGGCCGCGCTGAGCCCGTTCGACATCGGCCAGGCCGCCGTGGTGATCGATGGTCACGTGGTCGGGGTAGAAGACATCGAAGGCACCGACGGTCTGCTGGCGCGTGTCGCGCGTCTGCGCAAGGAGGGGCGGATCAGAGCCAAAGCGATGCGGGGCGTGCTGGTGAAGGCGCCGAAGCGCGGCCAGGATTTGCGCTTCGATCTGCCGACGATCGGATCGCGAACCATCGAGGGCGCGGCCGCGGCCGGGCTTGCCGGCATCGCGATCATCGCCGGCAACACCATCGTCGCCGACCCGCAGGCGATGATCGAGGCGGCCGACGCCGCCGGCCTGTTCGTGACCGGTCTCTCGGCGTGATGCATACGCGCCCGACCACCCGAGTTGCGCGAAAGATATTCCTGGTCGCGACCGAGGAATCCGGCGATCGGCTCGGCGCCAATCTGATGAAGGTGCTGCGCCAGCGCCTCGGCGACGCCGTGCGGTTCGAAGGCGTCGGCGGCCAGGCGATGGCGCGCGAGGGACTGGCGTCGCTGTTTCCGATCGAGGAACTGTCGATCGTCGGACTGGCGGCGGTCTTCGGGCA